>ERZ772779.7-NODE-7-length-87216-cov-7.512821_pt1 | contig 87216 bp, 98 predicted proteins | sample MGYA00511360_ERZ772779 | MGnify/ENA primary metagenome ERZ772779 (study PRJEB29015, sample SAMEA2738112) | human oral metagenome | biome: human oral; feature: human-associated habitat; material: saliva | place: China | collected 2231 ...
TTCCTTTTTTACCCGTCTATTTAACGAAAGAACTGGGGGTAATCCCTGCCGATATTCATCTTTGGTCGGGAATTATTTTTTCCGCTTCTTTCATTGTCAGCTCCGTTATGGCTCCTATCTGGGGGCGTATGGCGGACAATCGAGGAAAACGACTCATGGCATTACGTGCCAGCTTTTTATTATCAATCAGTTATTTTCTCGGAGGTGTCGTATCTACGCCGATTCAACTCGCATGTGTCCGCCTATTCCAAGGTTTTGCTTCCGGACTCTGGCCCATGACTTTAGCCATCATGACCTCTTATGCACCTACCGAGAAAACAGGATTTTGCCTCGGTATTATGCAAGGTGCCTTGACGGCCGGCAGTGTAATCGGCCCGCTGTTCGGAGGCGTACTTTCCGAAGTATTCGGTATGCGTGCCTCTTTTTTTATCGCTACCGGCGCCTTATTTTTTAACTTTATTATGCTGCTCGTCGTCATTAAAGAACCGCCACACACACCCCCGTCACCGGAGGAAAAGCAGCCTTCCTTCAGTGTACTTAAATCCCCTATCATTCGCGACATGCTTCTTTTCGCCGTCTTAGTCCAAATGGTCATCTTCCTCGTCCAGCCGATTATGGCACCTTACATTGAAGAATTGACAGGCACCTCCGATTCCATTGCCATGAAAGCCGGCGTCGTTTTCTCATTAAGCGGCATTGCGGGAGCTGTTACCGCCCCTCTATGGGGAAGGTTCGGCCAAAAACACGGTTTTTATACATCTTTAATCTACGCACTCACCTTGGCCGGTATCGTAGCTGTTCTTCAATCGCTGCCGAAAACGCTCACTATTTTCGCCGTCTGCCAATTTGGAGTCGGCCTCTTCTTCTCCGGCATTAACCCGTCTATCAACGCGATTCTGGCAAATGCTACCACAAACAATGTGAAAGGTCGTGTTTTCGGTCTTCTCTTTTCCGCTCAGCAAACCGGTTCTTTCATTGGCCCGTTGGCAGGAGCCGCCATTGCTACCGTAATGGGTATGCATTCAATCTTTATTGTTGCCGGTGCTGTCCTTTTATTGATCAGTTTACTGGTACGAAAACATAGGCCCAAGCCCTTATAAACATAAAGCAAGAAAATACACTCTGAAGAAACGAATAAAGCCGCACATCAAAGATGTGCGGCTTTACTATATGCTTTATTCGATCTCTACAAGGCAATCACCGGAAATAATGGCTTGGCCCTTTGTTACATGAATATCGGCTACTGTCCCGTCCATAGGAGCTGTAATGGTCGTTTCCATCTTCATAGCTTCCGTAACGACAAGAGGTTCGCCCTTTTTAACCTTCTGTCCCTTCGAGACGAGAATATTAACTACGGAACCGGAGAGAGTTGCGCCCACATCACCCGGCTTCGTCGGGTCGGCCTTTTTCTTAGCTACCGTCGTCATATCGACACTCTTATCCAGTACGCGAATTTCACGTTCCGCACCGTTAAACATAAAGGTAATGGTACGTACACCGTCATCATCACAATCGCTGATATTAACCAAAGTAATGACGAGATCTTTACCCTTTTCAATGCCTACGTGAATTTCTTCATCTTTTTTCATGCCGAAGAAGAAGGTCGGCGTATCGAGAACGCTCACATCTCCGAATTCTTTCAAGCGTTCACTGTAATCAGTGAAAACCTTCGAATATTGGCAATAAGCATTTACATCTTCCGGCGTGTGGCCATACCCGGCATCAGCCAATTTTTTAGCAATAGCTTCAAAATCTGCCGGCGGTAAAACCTTGCCCGGTCGTTCCGTCAAAGGCTGCTTACCCTTTAAGATAATCTTCTGCAGCTTTTCGGGGAATCCCTGATAAGGAACACCGATACGGCCTTCGAAAAATTCTACAACCGATTGCGGGAAATCGAGTGTGTCTCCTTTTTCGTAAATATCCTTTTCCGTCAAGTTATTTTGTACCATGAAGAGAGTCATATCCCCGACGATTTTAGAAGACGGCGTAACCTTGATAATATCACCGAACATCATGTTAACGTCGTGATACATCTTCTTGACTTCATTCCAACGATCGCCCAAACCGACACCCTTAGCTTGCTGACGCAAGTTGGAGAACTGTCCGCCCGGCATTTCATGCTGATACACTTCCGTATTGGAATACGGTTCCGCTTTATCAACACCCTTGTAGTACGGACGAACGGTAGCCCAATAACGAGACAGCTCTTCCATTGAATCAATGTCCATTTCAGGCTGACGTTCCTTACCCGTCAAAGCATAATACAGGGTATTCATGCTCGGCTGACTCGTATTACTTGCCATGGAAGACAAGGCTACGTCAACGATGTCTACGCCTGCATCAATAGCACGGCAATAGGTCGTTACACCGTTGCCCGAGCCGTCATGAGTATGTAAATGAATCGGTAAGGTAACCGCATCTTTAAGAGACGAAACCAACTGATATGCCGCTTCCGGTTTCAAGAGGCCGGCCATATCCTTAATAGCAATAATATTAGCTCCCGCATTTTCCAATTCCTTAGCCATCTTAACGTAGTAGTCAAGATTGTACTTCGGGCGATTGGGATTTAAAATATCACCGGTATAGCACAATGCTACTTCGGCAATCTTACCCGTTTCCCGTACGGCCTGAATAGTTTCATACATATTATCCAAGCTGTTCAGACTATCAAAAATACGGAATACGTCGATGCCGTTTTTAGCTGACAAGTCAACGAAATTCTTAACTACATTATCGGGATAGCTCGTATAGCCTACGGCATTGGCACCGCGAATCAACATCTGCAAAAGAATGTTGGGAGACTTTTCTCTCATTTCACGCAAGCGTACCCAAGGATCTTCATAAAGGAAACGATACGCTACGTCGAAAGTCGCCCCGCCCCAGCATTCAAAAGAGAAGAGATTCGGCATCTTCTTGGCAGCCGCATCCATAACGCGCAACATGTCAATAGAGCGAACACGTGTCGCCATAAGAGACTGATGAGCATCACGCATAGTGGTATCGGTAAAAAGGACTTTCTTCTGGTCAAGAATCCACTTGGACAGACCTTCAGCACCCTTTTCATCAAAAATCTGCTTCGTTCCTTGAGGGAAGTCCCCTTTCGGTGTAATCGGTAATTCCAAAGGCTCGAATTCGGGCTTTTCCTGATGACCTGCTGCCATATATCCGTTAATAGTCGTGTCGGCAATATATCGGAGCAACTTTGTTCCGCGGTCATGCGTAACCGGCAGGTCAAAAAGTTCCGGATGTTCATCAATAAAGTTAACGTCATAGTCCCCGCTTTCAAACAAGGGGCTGGATAATACGTTGATGAGGAAACCGATATTTGTCTTAACACCGCGGATACGGAACTCTTTCAAGACGCGAATCATCTTTTGTACGGCCCCGGCATGAGTCAAATTATACGTCGTAGCCTTAACAAGAAGTGAATCGTAGTACGGTGTAATGATGGCTCCCGTATAAGCATTGCCGCTGTCAAGACGAACCCCGAAACCGCCGCCACTACGATATGCAATAATCTTACCCGAGTCAGGCATAAAACCGTTTAAAGGATCTTCCGTCGTAATACGGCACTGAATGGCATTGCCGATGCATTGTACCGATTCTTGCGAAGGAATACCTATCTCTTCACTATCCAATGCATAGCCTTCGGCAACCTTAATCTGTGTCTGTACAATATCGATGCCTGTAATCATTTCCGTTACCGTATGTTCAACCTGAACACGAGGGTTAACTTCAATGAAGTAGAATTTTTCATCGCTTGTAACAAGGAATTCTACCGTACCCGCATTGACATAGTTGACGTTTTTCATCAACTTCAAGGCCGCATCACAAATGTCCTGACGCAATTTTTTCGAAAGAGAAAAAGCAGGAGCAATTTCGACCACCTTTTGATGACGACGCTGAATAGAGCAATCTCGTTCGAAAAGATGGATTACATTGCCGTGCTCGTCCCCCATGATCTGTACTTCAATATGCTTGGGGTTGATAATGCATTTTTCCAAATAAATTTCGTCACTGCCGAAAGCAAGCTTCGCTTCGGATTTAGCGCGTTCATATGCATCCTTAAGGTCGGCCATTTTATCGACCATACGCATACCGCGACCGCCACCGCCGTTAACAGCCTTTAACATAATCGGCAAACCGACTTCTTTGGCAAAGCGTTCAACTTCAGCATAGTTCATAACCGGACCGTCACTGCCGGGAATAAACTGAATACCCGCCTTTTTAGCTTGAATACGAGCGTTAATCTTATCACCGAACATAATCAGGTGCTCTACCTTAGGTCCGATAAAGATAATACCTTCCTCTTCACAACGTTTAGCCAATTCCGCGTTTTCCGACAGGAATCCGTAGCCCGGATGAATAGCGTCGACATCGTGTTCGTGTGCAATACGGACAATATCCTCAATGTCAAGATATGCGTCAACCGGTTTCTTGCCCTTACCTACCAAATAAGATTCATCCGCCCGAAAACGATGCAGCGAAAGGGAATCTTCTTTGGAGTAAATCGCTACGGTACGAATACCTAATTCATTACAGGCACGAAATACACGAATAGCGATTTCGCCGCGGTTTGCAACTAAAACCGAATTAATCTTTTTCATATAATAAAAACCTCCTACTGTCATAGAGATGTGGTACTTGCGTCTTATATACCAGCATAGACCTACTCGTATATTATAACAAAAGAACCGCCCCGTACAAAGGGGCGGAGCCTATAAATACTGTATACAAAATTTATTTGTGCATGACTTTACACACAATAAACAGGCTGATTTCATACAATACAATAAGCGGCACGGCAATCATTGTCTGCGTAAATATATCCGTAGTAGGGGATACGACAGCGGCAAAGATAAAGGCAATAACAATTAAAATCTTTCGTTTCCCCTTTAAAAAGTCGCCTGTTACCAACCCGATCTTGGCTAAAAAGACTACAATAAGCGGTAATTCAAAAATGAACCCGAAGGGTAATGTCAAGGCCAAAATAAATGAAAGATATGATTCCAGCGAGAACATGGGTTGAAGTGTCTGCGTCGCAAACCCCATAAAGAAGGTCACCGCTGCAGGAATGACCAAATAGTAGGCAAAAACAAGACCTACGTAAAATAAAATAACTGCCGTCGGCAATATAACCAAAACGGCCCGTCTCTCCTCCGGCCACAGGGCCGGCGCCACGAAAGCCCATACTTCATACAAAAGGACGGGCAAGGTGAATAAGGTCCCCGCATATAGGGCTATTTCCATATAGGTAAAGAAAACCTCCGACGGGTTCATAAAGTACAATTTACCTGCCGGTCCCGATAACAAGGCAATAATATCATCTACATAGTTATAACAGGCCAAGGCCGCTATGGCGACGACAACCAGACAGATAATGAGGCGTTTTCTGAATTCCTGTAAGTGATCGCGTAAGGGCTGTTCCGTCTGTACATCAGGTTTCAAGGTCATGCTCCTTTACCGGTTTTTCTTCCTTCCGTGCAATGTCAGCGGCCTTTGTGACCGCCTCTTTTCTGACCGGTGCCGTAATATCGGCTGTCATACTTTTTCTGGCTACTTCATCAGCAAGCTCTGTCGTTTCCTCCACTTCGTTTCTCACCGCATCACTGCCTTCAGCCAACATATCATGTGCTTCTTTAAACTTTTGTAACGACTCTTCGACTTCTTTCATTTCTATCTGACTGACGTTCTTTGCCGTATCCTTCGTTTCCGTCGCCGCGTCGACAATATCATTGCCCATTTTTTTCAATTCATTGACGCTCTTTCCCAATGTTCGTGCAATTTCCGGCAACCGGTCAGGACCGAAGACTATGAGAGCCACGATGAAGACCAAAATCATTTCACTCATGCCGATATTAAACATGAACGACTTCCCCCTTTGTATATCTGTGCCCAGTATACCACAGGACGGAAAGAGTGAAAATGACAAAAAGGGTTGACTACAAACGTCTTACAGACGAATAAAATTCAACCCTTTTTACTCAATTATACGGTCTTCCGACGAACTATTAACCTATTAATCGTTTCACTATGCCTTTTAAATCGGCTACTTCCTGTTTTAGCGATTGAATTTCACCGTCTTGAGCCGCTACCTTTTCCACAAGGCCCTGATTTATTTCTTTCATAGCCGTCATTTCATCTTCCAACACGTAAACGGCACTGATAGGACCGCCTCTATATCGTTCGGGAACAGCCTTTCTTTCACCCACATTGCCGAATTTATAGGTTACACCCATATTTACAAGATAATGGTGGTTGTTTCCTGCCCCTTTAGCAGCACCGAAATTAAACAGAAGTGATTCTCTTTGATAGTGTGCTACGCCTAAGGCAAAAGCACTGTTACTCTTATAATAACCGTAACCGGCCATAACTTGTGTCGGTTCCAGCGGATCGTACGATACGGGCTTCAGGGCGCTTAAAGCGGCACTTTGAGCGGCCGTTGCTTGAATTTCGCCGCCAAAGTCCGGAATTTCTCCGGCACTATTCCGAATCGCATCTTTTAGCTTCGCTACATTTACTGTATCCGTATCGTCAGATCCTGCTGCAACACCGGTAATTTGACGTGTTATACTGCTCGCCGAATCGCCGACGGCCACAGCATTTCCCGTGGTCTGCCACGTATCATTTGTCCGGCCGTTAGCACGATAGCCGCTCACTCCGGCTGCCCGATTGGCTACGGACCCGCGACCGATAGCATAGGAATCATCCAATACGGCCATGGCCCCGATCCCTACGGCAAATGAATTATTCCCGACTGTATTACCGCCTAATAAAAAAACGATACATCGGAGATGTATCCGATGTATCGCACCTAAAGCCAACACAACCGTCCTATACTACGCCCGCACTCCCCCAGATAATCCGAAAATAAAAACAGCCCCGTTACCGGGACTGTTTTTATTTGGTGCCGGAGGTGGGACTTGAACCCACACGACTATTCATCGCTTGATTTTGAGTCTTTTCAATACAGTTTTAAGAACGGCTTTATTATCAAAACATGGCTTAAAATAGACACCCTTTATTATGCGAAATTTACTATATCTTCTTGTATTTTTGTTTTGTATGTTGTCAAAATGTTGTCAAAACTTTTCGAAATTCTTTGCCCTTCGCAATGAATATTTATTATATCGTTCTTTTTAAGGATATTTCTATAACAAAACACAGGAGTAGGCTAACTCCACTCCTGTGTTTTATCTTTTATTTACCGCTTACAATGAATTTCCAATACGGATATCCATATTCAGCTGCAATCATGAGTTTTCCCCATCGATTGATATACTGTTTGCAGCACACCCACCGTTTTGAATCTTCAGTGCGAATCTGCGTTTCGGATTTTGCTTCCGTTTTAACATTTTTCTTCATGTTAAAAATTCCTTTCCGGAAGCCATTGCAAAATATCGACTAATAATGCTAAAATTAAATAACAACATATTTTAGGTTAGCTCATTATTGAGTTGACACATATAGTAAGAGTGGGGACTCTCACTATATGGCAATGGCCGCCTGTGGATTTCAACCGCTAGGCGGTTGTTTTTTTATAATGTACATATTACTCATCTCCTTATCTTATCTTTTCTTTTGCATTTTAGCCGCTGATACTGATACCCCATACTCGCTTGTTATGTCATATATTTCTTTATCTTTTAAAAATCTATGCGGTGCCAATAATTCTCCCGCAAAAGCATTAGCTTGCCATTCCGGATTGCAATAAGGTGGAATTTTACAATTTTCATTTCTAGCTAAAGATATATTATCAAGGCGATGTAACAGCAAGTGGCCTAACTCATGAGCCATAGTTAACCGATCTCTTCCGTTGCCATTACATGCTCCTTCATAAATATCTTCTCTAATATGTATTATATTTTTTCCTATAAGTGTTTCTCCATGCTTCGTGCCCATTTCGGTTTTGGTTAACACTTCAAAATCAATTCCAATCTTAGGAAAAATGTACTCGTATATTCTAACTATATCAATATATCCATCTTGATTTACACCTATAATTTGTCTAATTTTCTTTGCGCATTCTCTAATTTGACTTAATCTTAACGGGTCAACCATCAATCCACCCATATAACTCCCCCCATCTTACTTTAAAATTTTTTGAATTTCATCCAGTTGTTCATCGGTTAACTCAGAGAACTGTCTAGCCAACTTTAGAACCATGTTTTTCCGTTCTTCACTAACCGCCGATAATTCAATTGTTACATTGGTCTTTATAGCATCTTCTGCCTCTTCTAATTTTAACTTATCCGCAAAGCTTAATTCATAAATTTTACTAAGTCTCATTGTTAAATCAGAGGGTATCGCTCTTTTTCCATTTTCAATGGCGGACAAGTACGCAGATGTTATACCTAACTTTGTTGCCATATCTTTTAAAATCTCATCATGGTCAACCCTGATTTTCCTTAAAATCTTTCCATATGAAGTTGTCATTTAGTCTACCTCCTCAGTCATTGAGAAACCGTTTTGTTTCTAAAATTAACTGTTTTGTTTATTATATTTTATTTTCTGTTGCGTGTCAAGATTTGTTCACTTTTTATAAGAATCACATCTCAATATCGCTTTTCTAGAGTAACCAAGGAACAGGTGCTTCCTGCATTTTCACACAAAAAAGAAGGCTCTCCGAAATTAATCAGAGAGCCTTTTGCTTATTTCTTACTCAATTCGGTAAGTCCGTCTTGAATTGTCTGTATGATATTGTCTATCGCTGAGTTAATCACTCGCAGATAAATCCGATTGCGAATCTTCACCCATACTGATTGCGTCGTTTCTATTTCCATTTGTAACGGTGCTGTAATCGTCTTAAGCTGTTCTGTAACGAGCGGCCGCAAATCATCGGCAGATAACGCCGCAAGCGTCGCCGTTGCTTGGTCTTTAGCCGCCTGTGCTGCTTCTTTAGCAAGAATGTTCAAGATTTGTTTTTTGTCCATAATTATCGCTCCTTATAATACATTATATATTTTGTAAATTGCCATAAGCTCTGTACCAGTTGGCATTACCCCGCAACTGGTTGCCGCCTGTGCCGGGTTCTTCGCCGTTGCGGAGTACCCACAAGTCCCACCGTTCGCAAGTGCTATTCGGGCCGTAATCTTCATGAGTATTAAGCCCGTCGAGATTATCGGCTGCTTCGGCATGCGTCATAACTCGATTTAAATCGATAGTCAAATCAAGTGCATCAGCAAGTACGCATATAACCTGTGACACTGCATTAATTTGGGCTTCTGTCGGAGGATACGGACCGAGGTTATCAGGTCCCGTTGCGTCGTAAGCGCAGCATAAAGTAATAGCTATACTGCCGGTATTACGCCGATACGTTGCCGATTTGATCTCAGCTAAATCATTCGTTGATACAAATACCCTGCCGTCGCCTGTGATATTCACGTGATACTCGTCGAACGTCTGATTATAACGAGCTGCCGTCCAATGAATATACAGCTTAACGTCACGATCAAGACTTCTTGCCCCGTTCCAAAGGTCCCAGTAGGCTGCCTTGGCCAAGGACTTTAACTCGTGTAATGTTACTTCTCTCACTGTTCATCACCCCTTTCTGATTTGTGTACAGCGGTCTTAGCACCGCCGATATAGCCTAAAAGGCCACTTGCAATGCTCATGGCGAGTTCATTTAGGTTAAACAAAATGGCCATTACAAGGCTTATTACAAGCCCTGCAATGACCATCAAGTCAGCTATGTTAATTCTGTCGATATTCATGATTTTTTCTCTTTCTCGTGCATTTCATTGCGCAAATCGTTTACACGAGCCTCTAATACGTCAACACGTCCAACAAGTTGTAAATGCCGTTGTGCTTGTTGCATGCGCTCCTGTCTTGATAACTTAATCTCTTCTTTCAGCTCTTTAAGCGTCTCAATTAACGTGTCGTATTTGTCAGAGAAGAAGGTTCTGTCTTGAATCCGCTCAACATCAAGTTTCTGAAGAATCGGTAATAGAACTAACCGATAAGCAGCTGCACTTATAATGCTTATAATAGTTAAGGTTGTTAGTACGTCTGCAAGCTCAAAACTCCATGTCCACATCTAATCACCTGTGCTTTCTTCATCTTCGGCGAGTACATCAAGGATAATATTGTGTACACAATCATCCACCGGGCATCGGCCATCCTCTAACAATTCGCTTCCGCAGAATTCACAATAAAATTTAGGAGGAATATTTGAGTATTCATTTTTTGCTGTCTGATCCACTTTATTTTCCACTATTTTACCCCCTTGATTTGAACGGCCATTTCCGCTGTTAGCTTTTTATACTGCGCTTGTAAATCCGTGTACGTCATCCCTATTAAAGCTCTTTGCATTACCGCATCTCTAAGCCTTTGAAAACGAGGCTCGTATTCCGCCTTGATGTTTGCAATGGTTTCTGATTTTGATTCAGCCTGGGCTTCAGGAGTAAAAAACTTATCACCAACAAACCACTTGCCTGCCAAAAACTCGTCTTGCATGTCGTCATCACCTTGAAAAACTAATGCTTGAGGATATTCCGTTGCGGCTTTTTTTTGCAACTCATCAATGTTATGCCCATGAACACCCACTGCATAAGATGTAATGCGTTCTCCGGACTCTTTCACTGCAAATACATATTTCATTTTTATCCTCCTTAAACAATTCCGACAACCAATAACTGTGCCTGTCTTGTTGACGCGGTGCCGTGTAACTTACATGTCACTCCGTTTTGATATTCAATCCCGTAAGAATACCGAGAAGTCCCCGTATCAGTTGCTTGCATGGATAATACAGTTGACATTGCAATGGGGAACGTCCATGTATCACCGTAGTAACTCTTTGCCCCTTGAACGACAAGTTTTCCGAATAACGTTCCAAAACAAATATACCATCCATTTTGATTGCTAAAGCTATACTGTACCCCCAACGACGAGAGCGTTTCCTCTCCCAGCGCTTTAACAACATCCTTTCCATCTTTTATTTTTAATGTGGAAAGTAAACCTTTTACAAGTTTCACAGAAGTACCGAGGTCTTGATTCGGGTCGTTAGCATTACCCGTAATTATCCTAGATAATTCATTCGTAAGCATATCTCTTGTTACATACATTTGGCTATTTAACTCAATTTGTACATTAACGCTTGAGCCAATACCGAATGTAATCGTAATGATTTTCTCATCAAGACTTTTATCTGCAGGAGTATACGAAGCATGACTACCAGCATTGGTATATCCAAACAGCTTTTCCTCACCATCATCACCGACTTTTGCAAACACACCTAGTTCACGGGCAAAGAACCCTGTTGAAACGCTAGTGTTATCAATGGTAGTTATGATGTCAACATTGCCATTTTTATGTAATTTTTTATCCGTCACAGGAGACTCAAGGATCTGATGTTTAAGACCTGTCAGCAATTCGATTGATTCGCTATCAATTAATCCGTCCCCAATTCCGATTTTAGTGAATACTAAAGGCTTTTTCTTCTGTATTGCCTCTGTTATCAACATGTTTCCGGCAACAGTCGTGATAACCGGTGCATACTCGCTCATATAATACCTCCTATATAATGTTCTTTAGTCGACACGCCAACTGCGCCCGCTATATAATTTTGCGCATTAGAATTAATTGCCTTGTCGCTAACCGCAGACAATATGTGAATGTTATCGCACATACAAACAGCGCCTCCTGAATACAGCCTGCCGTTACTGCTTATTGTATGTGCTACTAAATAGGTAAGGTGCGCCGGTTTGTATGTTTCAACAACTCGCCGCACCTCGTTAATGGCTGCCACCGTATCCAGCCCCACGGTGAACTGATTGGGCATGGTGTTTTCGATGATATGAGCGTCTCCAGTTAAAACCACTGAATTAAGCAACTCATTCATTCGTTGTAGGGTGATTGTTTGCGCTCCCTTTATCTTCATTAATAATCGAGAACGCCGAGTATCTAGACTCTCCTTTTTATTTGTCTGGACACCATACACACGTTCCCAATCGTCCAGCCCCCATGTGGCGGTTTCTACAAACAACTGCTTAGCTATATCAATAATGAGAAGTCTTAGTCGCTCATGTTCTTCACTAAGGGCGGTTTGTGTAGCGTTGAAATCTTTATCATTGGCTAGGAACTTGGGTAAGTATCGCAAGAGGTCTACCTTGTAAGTACGAAGCAAATTAAAGATCATGTAATAGTCACCTCTCCTACAGCAGGTATGTCGCCGCTTTGAAGCTGCATATTAGCTGTCATTCCATTTAGCGTAAGTGAATCGTAATCCTCAGCCCCTGAAGCCAATATCATACTGCCCACCTTAGAGGCAGATACTTTCACAGCAATGTCGCTAACAGTAACCGCTTTTTCAAGATTTACAAAGTACTCTAAAAGCATTGTTTTAAACTTTATAACATCAAATAGGCTTCCTTCTACATGTGCAGATATGTTAATTTTCTTCGTCATAGCAGTTTCGACTGTAACTATCGCCCCAAAAGGACGAACAGAGTCGATATAACTACGCACTTTACCAAGAAGCTGCTCTGACGCCGTGGAGAAATTACTATCAACCACAATTACCTTTACCGTTCCCGGTCCATTCCAGATAGGTAGAATTTTTGCGGCCCCTACCCCCGGTACGGACATTGCCCATTCATAATAGTGAAACTTATTTCCGCTCGTCCCCGGGGTCCGCACATGGATAAAGTAGCGATTACGCAATTCCTCGTCCGTCTCCTTGTCAAAACCATCTACAGTAGAAGCGGCATTTGTTACGCTTGCCATTCCAGGGATCGACAAGGGAATGACTGTAATAGTATTACTACCGACATTTCCTTCTTTTCCGCCTTCAACAGCTCTAATCGGTACTACTGAGACGCCGTTTATTGTTTCCTCTCGAATAGTTTCGAACAAGACCCCATCTTGAGTTGCAAATTGGCTTCCCATTGGTAACCGCCCTTTTCCCGTTACTGTTATCTGTCCGGTTGATTTCGTTGCGTCTTTACGTATAACGCCAGCCTCAGCAGCCTTTTGAGTCAGGAAGTCTCCGTAAGCCGTATTCCCAAACGCTACCTTATATAATTCCCCTAACTCTACATAGGTTTTCATAAATTCTATCGCGTTGGATGAAAATACATCGTATTCAAAAGTCCCCTCCACTTTACTTAGCGACGATGAACACTGTAGCTGTAGACTCTGGAGAATTTCATCTGCATTTAAGATCTTAAACATTAATATTGATTCCTCCATATATAGTGGTTAACGATATCGCGCAATCGACCTTGTCTCCTGATTGAGAGAATTCTACGCTGTTAATGGCTTTGATATACGGGTTAACCATTAAGCACTCAATAATCACTCGTTTTAACTCACTAAACTGTTCGCCGACCGACATAACTTTGCCGATGAACGGCTTTAACTCAATCCCGTATCGAGTGGAGTACGCCAGATACTGATTGCGTTCTGTCTTTAACGCTTTATAAACCCAAACCTTCAAGGCGTTGTCTCCCGTCAAATGTATACGCTTTCCTGTATCATCAGTTTTAAAGCGATCCAACTCAAAATCCCAGTCATATTCGGTGAACATCGGCAAATTTTCCGAATACGGAACATCGCTCGTACCACCCACAAAGGGGAACGCTTGACTCATAGCTTCACCACCTTTGCATCAACATAGTAAAGTTGGGCTTCTTGTCCATATACCGGAATAACAGTGACTTCATCGCCAATTCTTAACGTGTCCGTCATATTAATCGTATCGGTATAATCATTGTCGATATCGTGATTATGGCTAGCATATGCTGCTTCTCCGCCCCCTCCGGCACGATTCTGCGTTGCTGATACAATATGTCCTTCTGCTTCTCTGTGATGCCCAGGCTTCCAATAATCATTTAAATAAATTTGCTCTTTCGTTAAAACTATGTTATTCAGCTGTACTTCAAGATTAGGATAGGGACTTATAACGACCCCTATCATCAGACCTTGAGGCAATTCCCCCTGAGCAATTCCGTGGATTGCATCTACCATTTTTGCCATTGAATGCCCCGCGCTAGGAATCTCTTTCAATTAAAACTCACCCCTTACAATGGCTGCTGTTTCCGCTTCTTTTGAGAACCCTTAGACGTCCTTACTTTTTTATCTTTTCTTTTTCTATTTTTTTCTTCCTTCATAAGATTCTCGAATTCAATTTCAAGTTTCATAGAATGCTGCCCACTTTCAAATGTATGCGTATCAGCCTTGATCCAAAACTTGCCTGATAATTGCGTAATGACATCTTGTATTTCAACAGAATATGAAGAAACAACGCGATAATCTCCGATGACCTCAAGAACCCCTGACCGTTCAGGCTTTTTGAAAATTTGCTTTATTTCATCAGCCGTATCCTTATTCTTGCTTTCTTTATATACGGCTTGAATCATTGAATACTTCTTAATTTCATCGTCATGAGATTCATAACGAATTAAGTTTCCCTTGTCGTCTGTAATCATGACCTTATTTACCATATTCTCAATCGATTCTTTATATGAGGAATCCATCGTGTTACTGTATTGGTTGATTGTAAAATCCTTAATTAAAGACCCTTTTTCAATAACATCAAGAGAATCTCCGTTCATAAGTGTCTGATACTTTTTGCCTGTCTTTTTTGCCGCTTCAGTATAGGCCATCATAATAATTTGGTAGCCCGACTTGTTAGTGGCGATGAAGGTTATTTTATGGCCATTCGTATCAGCAAGATTCCCGACTTTCACTCCCATCTCTCCACAAACAGCTTTCGTGATTTCCTCGGCTGTCAGGTTGGTGAATTTACGTGTTGTCTTTGATTTGCTAAGAATAAACAAGTTGTCATAACACAAAACCGAAATGGTAGAGTCTTTCGTTTTTCTCTCTGTCGTGTAAATGTTTCCCACAAAACAAAGCGCCCCGTCCTCAGTATATCCCTTTATAGTCTGACCAATCTCTATAGGATATACAGGCCAATTGGGGTCTCTAGGCTCTTGTACGTAGGTAAACTCCAGCTTTCTAGCAGCTTGAATTCTAGCCCCTGACCAAGAAGACTTTACTACTAAATGAGAAATATCGTTTTCAACAGGCTCTTGCTTGTCTTCTCCTGTTTTTTCATCTTTTACAGTTTTGGTTCCCACATGCTTTATGATCATCTCTACACCTTAAGCTTTCTGAGTTGGCTTAAATTATTAATAGCTAGGTTCTTCAAGTCGTTTGATTGGATGATTCGTTCGTAATGCTTATAATCTCCATAAGCCTTTTTAGCCGCATCCAACACGTCCGCCCCGCGGCTAAATAATGTTGCGGTTTTAGGCCTTATAGACGCATCGGGACGATCTTTTAATCCTGTAGACTCATCGAGCGGCTTATCATTTCCCGCTGCTTGAGTATTAAGGTCTTTATACTCTGTGAACGATGCATCAAAATAAATGTCTCCTGTAGGATCCTTCTTTTTATAAGGAAAGGACATTAGCCCCATCATTAGATTGATAGGGCTATCCGTAATGATAACTCGAATAGGGGCCTTAGCTTCCATCCATTTTGTAAGAAGCGCTACACATGCATCAGGGCTTTTTCTATCGCCTACAGTAAACGGATAATCTCTAGCAGGGAAAAAGCCGCTAAACGACAGGGTGCGCAGTTTCGGATTTCCAAACAGGAGAGCCTCCCCGACTTGAGTAATATTAATAACCTTATTATCTTGCCCATTGGTAAGACTATAGTTGTCAGGAGTCACGGGAAGGACCAGTCGTTCCCCTTGTGACTCTAATATATATTTCGGATAATCTCTCCCCATGCCGCCAAAAGCAACGGATAAGAGAGATAGCGCGCGTCCAAGTCCACTTAATTTACTCACTTTAAATCCCCCCGTAATTGCTTTCAGCCTGATTAAATAGACTGTATAAATGATGAGCAATTTTATCAATGTCAGCCTCTTCACGAACAATAAAAGTATTCCCGGTGACCGTCAACGATGTAGCCCCCGCACTATCACCAATGGCATTGGTAAGCATACGTTCTGTTGTCGCATGAGGATAAATTCGGCTGCCATTCGGAAGGTCGACAATTTCACCGCCACGTTCATTTATCTCAGTCCATCCACCACCAAAATGGACGTTGCCTGTAGCATTGTGGGGTAACCCCGTAATGCTCTGTCCACGTCCCTGAATCCCCGATATAGAAGAGACTGCAGACGATATGCAAGAGCTGATAAACGAAAGTGCATCAGATGCATGAGCCTTTAAAGGCTCCCAGACGTTTGAACTGAACCATCCGACAAGGCCAGAAAACGCAGACATAATCCCATCAACAGCTCCAGAGAAGAATCCGACGATACTACTAGCCACATCAGATGCTGATGATGCAATTTCACTAAGAACAGACCCTACGGAGGACTTAAGGTTCTCCCAATTGTTCTGAATTTGTGCCAATCCTTCTTCCCATCCAGGACAAACAATATCAAGAATAGTAGCCCCAAGCCCCACAGCAAAATTAATAACGCCATTCATTCCATTTTTAATCCATTCCCATGTGTTGTCGGCCTCGGCTTTAATCCCATCAAAGTTAATTGCGTTGGCCAAGTCCTCGCCAAATGAATCGCCAAGAAGGAAACCTCCGATACCGCCGATAAGCCCTCCGATTGCTGCTCCGGGCACAGCCCCGACTCCACCAACAGCAGAGCCTACCGCCCCGCCAATAGCAGCTCCGGCTTTTCCTCCAGCCGCTGCACCGGCAAACCCAGCACCTACTCGAGTTGCTGCTTTTCCATAGTTTCCTTCGCCAGCCGTTGCAATGTCATAAATGCCACCGGCAACAGCTAACGGAGCCGTGATTTTACCAAATATTTTTGCATACTTACCGAGTTTGGCAAAACCGCCAAGCTTTTTAGCTTCGGGAACCTTCTTTATCGATGGCGGCTCGTGGGGAATTCCCTTAGGGGACTTCGCGTTACTCCCTTTGCCTCGGCTTCCCTTTCCGGGCATTCCATTCAACGGATTGCCTGATGTGAGATACACGACCGCCGCATTAACGGTCATTTCTCCGACCGAATCGCCGCCACCCACTTCAGCAGGGGACCCTGTCTTCCCTCTAAATAACCTGCCAAGTCGCTTAGCGCCCTTAAATAGTCCAAGTGCACCGGCGCCAAGGATAACTCCCGCAAATACTGATTTCACACCATTCAGTTCACGCGCCTCTGCCACCAGCGATTTTATAGCTGATGTAATTCCATCAAAAACAGCCCTTATCCCCAGTCCATGCTCTTTCACGGAGTCACTAAAATCAGTAAGAACACTGTTAATGCCGTGAACCACATCGCGAATGCCTCCACCAGGGTCTTTCATGATGGTCAGCATTAAGCTTTCCCAGTTGGAGCTGAGTAGTGTTAGCTCCCCATCAAGATTGTCCAGCTTCGTCTCCGCCATTTTCTTTGCGGCTCCGTCAGCATTGTTCAAAGCATCAGTAAGCTGGTCAAACTTTTGGTCAGATCCATTGACTATCGCCAATAGCCCTGACATGCCTTCTGTACCGGCTAACATCCCAGCAAGAGCAATCTTCCGATCTTGCGAAAGCCCTTTGAACTTTTCGCGCATTTCGCCCATCATTTCGTTAAACGGCTTTATTTTACCCGTAGAATCAGTAAGGCTAAGCCCCAGCTCGTTCATAGCCTGTGCTGATTGTTTTGTCGGCTTGGCCATTCGTGTGAATACCGCTCTTAACGAGGTGCCAGCTTGCTCTGCCTTAATCCCGGCATCAGCCATCATCCCAACGGCTACGCCGACATCTTCAACGGAATATCCTAATGCTCCTGCAAGAGGAGCTACATATTTAAAGGTATAGCCCATCTTCCCGACATCAGTATTAGAATTAGTGGCAGCCGCAGCCAACACATCGGCAAAGTGTCCAGCCTGACTTGCCTGCATACCGAAGGCTGTCATAGAGTCGGTCACAATATCCGAAACAAGCCCAAGGTCTTCTCCAGATGCAGCCGCAAGATTCATAACGCCTTCAATCCCGCCAAGCATTTCTTCCGTCTTCCAGCCTGCCATGCCCATATATTCAAAGGCTTTACCGGCTTCAGTCGCAGTGAATTTTGTTTTAGCACCCATGTCCATGGCTTTTTGTTTTAATTGTTCAAACTCATCCCCGGTAGGCCCCGCAATAGCCTTTACGGTACTCATTTGTGCTTCAAAGCTTTTAAATGTCTTGATAGCGTCGTAAATACCAAATGCAATGCCCGCGCCGGCTGCCATTTGCAGAGGAACCCCTAAAGCCGCTCCGGATATTTTCTGGCCAATGCCTCCCAATCCACCAGCCATATTCTGACGAACATTTACAACCGCCGTATAAGCCTTCCCGTGTAGTGCCTTTAATTCCGTCTGTATCTTAGTTACATGAGGAGTTGCTTTATCACGAAGCCCAACCTTTATCGTTGTATTCGTATTTTTTAACTTATCGGCAGCTTCTTTTACTTTCTTTATACCGCTAGTAGCTTTATCAGCTTTGTTCCCAATGCCATTCAAACTACTGCCAACGCTATCAATCCCTTGGCTGGTCGACTTGGCAGACTGCGCCAAACTCCGTGTACTCTGCTGTGCGGATTTAATCCCTTGTGTAAATTTAGAGTCATCCAAGGAAAGGATGACCTTTAACTCTTCATTGCTACCTGCCACTTGTTCCACCTCCTCCCGCAAGAGCCCCTATTGTTCCCAATTGGGCTAATTGGATTCGTTCTTTTTGTTCTTTTTCCATCGCAACTCTACAAACAAGTTTTTCCGCAAGTGATAGCTTGAAAAAATATTCGAATGTATGCCCATGGAGAACTAAAAAGGCGGCCGTAGCCGCCTCCCAGTCTCCTTCGACTAGTTTTTTATTTCTTCATATACTGCTGTTTCAATTTTCTTCCCGGCGCCAACCTTATCCATAATGGCACTGGACATTGCCTTTACTTCCCCGTATTGGAAAAGCTTGGAAATAATATCCGTGGGGACAACGCAACCATAGGCCGCTTGCAATTCAGGGTCTTTCAGGTTGGGCTCCACAATTGAATTTAATAAGAAATATTCGTCATTTCCATCATCAAGCTCCAAGGATTCCGTGATAAGAGAAGCTGACGGTTTAACCGCAACAACATCGCCGATAGACGTTTTTAACACGATTTTCTCTTTTTTCTTAGCCTCAATAGCTTCCTTCTTCTCAATGAGTTCTTTAATCGTCGTTACCATATATAAAGCCTCCTTAGTCGATAGATTCCAAATAGGTTAAATCTTCGGGCGTAAATCCGAACGGTATTTCATGTTCAACCACCTTGCCTTTTTCAAATGTCATCGGCGTCAGTTTGTTAAACCAAACATTATCAATACTAATTCGTTCTTTTTGCCCGTCTACAGCATCGGGGTCATCGAGCAGCCCAACAAAAGTCGAGCGCGGGTCAGCACCGGCACACCATGCTTCATGAAGTTTGCGGAAGTTTCGATTAATAACGGCCTTAACCGTCATTGTGCCCTCGCCCTTAAGGCTTGTTACCTTACTGTCTACCGAGTTGCCGATGATAACGTCTTCGCGCTGCGCTTCAACCGTCGCTTCAAACTTTTCAATCTCAAATACCAATTCGCCGTCAAGCCACAATTGCCCGTGAGATCCGTTCCAACGACGTCTACCACGATATTTTACATCTTCGCTATGTCTACTCATATGTTATGTCCTCCTTCTACATCGTAAAATCAATGGAAAGGTTTTCCATTGCATCTACAAATTTTACGCTACCGACCAGTGCTACTTTATCACCAGTGTTAAACTGGCGAATTTGCATCGGGGTAAGTTTAGTAACATCCTCGCCGTGTAAGATGGCATAATTCTTTTGGAACAACTCATCAATATCAACTTTATTATCCGCATCTTTATCAAGAACATTCCCTAAAAGTCCGCTAAAATACACGCCGATAGCCGCAATAAAAAGCATTTTATGGTCGTAGTCATTGATGATTTTACCCACATACATTCGCTTAAAAGTATCTCGAATGTCATCAGTAAGCATGTCAATTGCTTCAATGATTTTAATTTTGCGGAAGTCTTCTCCCTTATCGGTCGTGAACGTTGTAAGGGAATTGCATGCACGAGCGATTTTAACGCCGTCTCCATCTTCTTCATCAAAAATATGAAGTTCACCCTTATCAATCCGATCTTCAAGGTCATCGTATACCTTAATCGATTCGACCTCCGTCAGCTTAAAATATGTTGCCGAACGGTCAAGCGATAAGCCGGCAAGTATCCCCGCAATGCGTGCCGTATACTGAATGGGCGTATACGTGGTATATGTCGTTACCCCTTGTTTCGTTGTCCCGGTCGGCACTTTGATTTCTTCCGTGCAGAAGTTGATAACGCCTTCATGGTCAGCCTTAACATTGGCAACGACGGCCTTCACGGTTAACCGGCGATTCGTGCGCTCAGCCTTTACGAAATCAGCCAAGTCCTTTTGTTCCTGGTCGGTTCCTTGCGGTGCCGCAATGTAGTTGTACTTAATGTGTTTAATCTGCTTTAAAATTTCGGCCTGATTATGCTTTGCTCCTGCCACCCCGTCTTTAGGGAGCGTATAAACAAGAACTCGAAGCGGCGTGCCTGCCAAGCATTTCTTTAGCAGATCTTCCGCTTCAGGCGTAAGCACATTATCAGGGATATCTGTGATATCACTCACTTTATATTTCTTTATGGTGTCTGTTGTTTCTGTCTTTAAAATCAAAACAACAATACCTCGCGCCGAACGACGGATAGCACTAACGCTCTTCGTTTTAAAGTCAATCAGTACTTGCGGTAGTCCAAACTTTTCTTGTTCATTAGCCATTATCTTCTTCCTCCTTTAAATCTAAATGGTTAACAGTTAATTTTAATTCTTCCATTATTTCTCCTTGAACGATGCCCACCTCTTCATCTGTAAAGGCATCTGTAAACTCAAGGTTGAATATGAAATGCAATATTTCATCGATAAATGTATGCTCAATATCGTTGATGGTAATATACCTATCCTCGACCCTTAACACCGGTCGAAAAATTCGTTCCAACGAATCCGTCATGACATATAACTCCGCACGATTGATACGGTTATTTTTATCGGGCATGGGCACAAACGCAATATCAAGTTGAACTATCTTGTCAAAGTATGTATCGTCTCCAATGCCCGTTCGAACAAACATATCCACATAAAAATAAGGTGACCTCGATTTTTCTACGTTATCGAAGTACACCTTGTAGTCGGGATAATATTCTTTTAACTTGGCAACAATTGCCTTCTGTATTTGTCTTAATTTAAGCATCTAGCAACCGCCTTATGATTACTCGCGATTCCGCAAGAAACACGCTCTTACGATGAACAATGGCACGATGAAGCATTTTACGCCCCTTAACAACTCCGCCGCCCCGTGTCCTATGGCCGAACTCGACATGAGCCGCATAATCGGTATTGTTATACACCTTAATGCTACTATCCGATACGGGGGTACGCTTCCAATTAGCGCGAAGCAAGCCTGTGTCTACGGGCGTATTCTTCTTAGTATCAGCAAGCAAGAGTTCTCCTTGTTGCATAAGGAAGGTGTCTTTAATCTCGCCATGTTCCGCAAGTATCTTAGCCCATTTCTTGTTGAGATGCTCAAATCCGTCAATACTCATACCCATTACGCTTCACCGACCTTTATAAGCGGAACTTCTTGATGGGTTATATATTTAAACGGCTCTTGAGCCCTCATAGTGAATACTTGCCCTTGCCCCGTTGTAACAGTAAGAATATCGTTCGGCAATATCTCAAGTTCGCTGGAAACCGATAAGCGAAGGTGATCCGTAATGCTAAACGCCCTATCCGACTCGCCGCCGTTCATGCCGTTTGTTCCTTGTTGCCCCAATCGACACGGAATATCGGTATAAACCTCGACTATATCGTACACATCCGCCCCGATGTCATCCGTAATCTCGGACTGGCGTTTCACCGTCACCTTATCTTTATAGACATAAGCACTCAGCAATAAATCGTAGTAGTTGTTAGCCATGATGCATCACCTTGCGATACAAGTTTAATTTGTTTCGTATTGACTCAAAGTCTTTCTCCGCTATGCAGCCAATAGGCGACACGCTACTTACCGCCCATTCAAACTGAACGTCGTTTTCTTTAAGCGACTTAAGCGGACCGGGCGCATCTCGACTGCTATCGGTAAAATGCTTTACGGCAAGTTCTGCACCGACATATACCAGTGCACACGGAAAATCTACCCGATGACAATAATCAAGTACGTCCATTACATACCGTTCCGCAAACATAGCCAGCTTCCCCCGTGTCATGTATTGCTGCAGCTGCTCATTGCCCTCTGCTATAGCCATAGCTTTTTCTCTCACGCTCGCAATCGCCTCTTCAGCCGTTACATACCTCATGACATACCTCCTTTCAGGCATGAAAAAAGCACCTACGTTAATAGGTGCTTTAGGACTTACCGTAAGCCCTGTCAATTGCAGCATCAAACTCTGCAAATGCCTTTGCGGTTATTTCTTCAATTTCCTCGGGGCTTAACCCACTCGGTTTCCAGTTTTCCATCCCTCGAGTGCAGCGACTGTCATCTAATACGAGATATTCTTCATCGCGATTCATAATAGTTCAAAACTCCTTTTCGCTCTAAATGTGTAAGTAACGCCTTGAGAGCACTCCCCGTTGCATGTGTTTGTTCAAGAACAGTATACATACTCTCTATGTCGTTTTCAAGTGTTTTTAACGCCATTTTATTTTTTGGCCTGTGGATGTTCTGAATTGTGTATATCTTCCCGTCAGGGCATACGACTATCGCAGTGTGAATACTCGGGGCACGTAAATAGGCAATTATATCAGAAGTTGAAAACGGAATGTTTTTAGGGTGATTATGAATGACTATCAGCGAATCATTGACATGCTTTTTCTGCCCTTTTCTCGGCTCTGGAAAACGAATCACTACACTATCGCCCCCGATTGTCCCGAAAAACTCCTTACCGATAATGTGCCCATCCGTAGACATAATAATGCCCCGCTCTCGATTAATACCGTCATTACTTATAAGACACTTTAGTGCCTCGTCCCTAATCAAGCGCGTAACCCGTCGTGAAAATCCCAAGGCCTCGAACGCATCAAACCACCGCTTGGTGTTTACGGCTTCTCGATTAATATCATACGGCGTTTCCGGCTCACCCTTGCCATGCGGCGGCACCTTGCCCGTATTTTTCGGCATCTCTTGAGTCAATTCATTAGCATGTATCCCTTGTTTCAATTCCAAATGGCTAGATTTGGGGACATTGGCGGTTATGTCACCGGCTGTTCCTGTAGAAAAAACACCTTGCCCTTTATAGTCAGACGTTTCTTTGCTTATACTCGGGAATACATCGTTCGACTTTCTGTCCACCTTCACATTATCGGTAGTACTAGCCTTGACCGGCCCTTCCAAACTTGCCGCTATGGTACTTCGACAGCGAGCATGTAGCGGCGGGACATTATCTCCTACAGCAGCCTCATCAAGCTCATATAAATTACCGTCATGCTCTCGGCATATGGCCGAAGTTCGACGGTCAATAGTGGCAATAAATCGGAAATATTTCATTTTTGCTTCTCGCATTGAATCAAGAGCTGCCGTGTTATTGACGTAGTTCATTTCAGTGCGAACGAGCCGCTCCGAATCGCTTCGCCCTACCCCCATGCGCTCTTGTACGCGCTTAGTCATCGATTGTACCGAACTGCCACGATGCACCCCATTAACGATTTCCGTTTGAATGGTATCCGCAAGCTTTGTCGTGTTTTTCCATATGCGTTCGCTGTAGTTCTTCCCGCTCCATGGTGTTTTCAGTACATCCTTTACACGTTCAGGACTTACTTCCGTAGCGAGTGAGCTTATACCTTGTTTCGCAAAATCTCCCAGGGTTTGCCTCTTGGTGTCCGTATAAGCGTCACTAAGAAACTTCGTCATACTCGAATCAACTTTACGACCAAGCTTATCCAATTCCATCAAGGTCTCCCCACGAAGTTTGTCAAGACGAGAAATTCGTGACCGCATCGAAAGCGTGTTTAGCTCGCGTAAAAGACCCTTGTCGCCGGTCTTGCCTATTTGTTTGACGTAGTCTTCAATATCCATCCGCCAAGCCTTATACTCGGGCCCGGAGATAAGCTTTACGGCTTCGGCCATGGTAAGTCCGTTTTCAGTTGCGAACCTACCATACAATGCCTCCACCTTTTGGTTTAACCGCTGTAAAGACCGCTCATACTCTGCCGCAAGTTCTTTTTCGATTGTCTGTTGGCTCTTCTTAAACCACTCGGATTCTCGTTCCCTGCTTCGGCGTGCCCAGTATTCATCGGCATTCATAGGCGGCTACCTCCTAGCCCAGTTTATGTTTAAACGCTACAATACGGACTTGTTTCGGTTCATACACACGCTTCCAATTGTCTTTATTAGCAAGCTCTGTACGAGATACCGATTCAGCGTGTGCACGAGTCTTGTTCTGCCAAGCGACTCCTCGAGGATGCATAATAAAAGCTCGTCGAGAAATCAAATAATTCACACCGGAACCTTTCTTTTTATCGCGATCCGTTTCGACAGGAACAAACCCCGTAGGATTACCGATACCGTAAGCAATAGCACCCTGCCCGAAAAGGTACGTTGTATAAACGCCAGCATCGTGAGGGCATCCGTCATCAACAATCACCCTGCGTCCCATATACGTATCAAAATCCTGAGCGTCAGAATTTCGAATCGTTTCGATTAAGTTCTGTTTCTTCAATGCAACTTTAGTTGCCGAATGCATAACAACGGCAGTTAACTGTCCTTGTGCATCCCCTAAAAGTTGAGTTGCATCCAAAAAGCTTTCTGCAGAAAAATTGGCAGCCTTCCCGGTTCCGCCAGAGATATCAAGAACGTGTGTATCTTTCATGGTGTCACAAGTAAACACGCCATTCAGAATATTAATAAGTTCTTTCTGGTTGTCTCTAGCCCAGAAATCTCCCACGAGACTTGCAATAGCAGCCGCAGGGTCAGAACCAGCTAATGCCGCGGACAGGTCTGTCGCAGACCACATCTTTGCACGTCGAATCGTCGTGGACGCGTCACTACCGGACTTGATTTTATCAGCTGTAAGATCGGTGCCTTCTACAACGTCTTCAGAATCTCCTGTCAAATCATTAAAGAACGGCATGTTATGAACCTGTGCCGGCTCAGATGCGAGTTGGTCAAAATGAGAATCTCGAACCATAATACCGGATTGAAGAAGCGCGGAGAGTTCCGCAGTCTTATTAATAACATAAGCGTCAAATCGAGACGGTACCGCTACAATATCAGCCAGTGTTGTACCTGTAGATGCCGTCGGAGTTGCCGCCGGACTACCGGGCGAACCAAAGCGCTGCAAATTAAAAATAAGTTCATTTTTCATTAATTTATTCCTCCTTAAAAATCAACTGTTACCCCTGCTTCTGTAGCTAATGCTCTTGCCTTCTCAGGGTTGTCTTGGATTAACTTGTTTTGAGCCGTGAAGTTAAAATGCTCTTTACTGAACGGGTTGTCCGTGGGAACGCCATCCCCTTTGCCGGGATTATAGTTAAATCGACCGCTATCAGCCGCCTTAAACAAGAAGGACTTATCTTGTTGTAAAGCTTTTATCTGTTCGTCTAGACCACTAATTTTTCCGTCCTCAGATAAGACTAACTTCCCGCGATCTATAAGGCCTGCAACGAGATCTGCGTCTTGTGCAGATGAAGAAACGGCAAGCTTAATAGCTGCCGTCAGTTTAAAATCGTTTAATTCTTTTTCCGCCTTTTCTGATGCGGCCTTGTTTAACTCCTGCAAGTTCTTAATCTGCTTTTTCAGGTCCTCATTACCTTCTGCACTTTGTTGGAGCGTTTTTAGCTGTTCATCCCGCTCAGCCACGGCCTTCTTTAAAGTGTTCTTTTCCTCGTTCACTTCATTAAAACGAGATTTCGGCACATAGCTACCGTCCAAAAAAGATTTGAGCTCTTTTTCTGCAGTTTCTTTTTTATCGTCGGCAATTCCAAGTGCCTTAAACAATTCCTCAATCGTCATAATATCTCCTTCCGGTTTTTACCGTGGTTTACCTGCCACGAGAGATTTACAAATTATTCAACATAGTCTTGCTCATCTTCCTTGTTTTCCTCAGAGAGTCTTTCCAGCTCTTCATTAACATCTTCAACAAACGGATGATGAGCGAGAATAGTTTTCCTTGACACAACACCCATTGATTTACTACACATATCAACAAGGTCTTCGTCGTTCTTAATGGACGTTCTGGTCCATGTCTGAACAATTTTTACATCCTCCTTGCCATAATGTTTACAGATAGCTCGGATCAACATATTAAATCCCAACTGAAATTCTGTTTCCATCATTCCCGCTTTTAACTCAAGCAATGTATATAGAAACTTCATAGCCTCGCCACTTGTCCCATCTAAACCTTGCTGTTGGGGATCGACGCCCTGCCCCATATCAAAGATTGCCTTGCGCGTAATATTAAGCAACTCTTTTCGTGCTTCAATAGGAATATCAATCGTAAGCGTCTGTACCCCGCTACGGTCATCAGGCCCGGAAGAATCAAGCTGAATAGCTTTGTACTTCTTCATTCCCTCCAAAAACTCGGATAAATCCTCGCCGCCGTAGTTGGTAAGCACATAAATAACTTCCTGCACATCCTCAAGGTCATTTAAGAATCCGCTATAGGTTTTGTCGTATGCGTCAATTAACGGTTTTATTCGCGCCAAGTCAGTCGTTTTTGCCGCATTGTTTCCAAAAGGAATAAACGGAACCGCTCCCAGCTTATGAGAAACTGTATCTCGGTCTTCCAATCCTCCGTTATCAGTAACCACAGAGTATATCGCATATCGACTAAGGCCCATAAGGTCTTCCGCCCCGGACGACACGGAGTAGGCCTCGCATACCGTGTCGTTCCAGTATTCGTATACGGTAATCGAGTCGCCGTTTTCATCTCGACTGCTATAAACACGAAGTACCCCTTCAAGCTGTGTATTTAAACGACTATCCCAGATAGGGATAATTTCTTCTCCCGGCACGACAGCCCACTGAAAAGAACCTTGCGAATCTATCCAGTAGTGAACCCATGCGATTCCACAGTTTGAGGCCTCGACGCATAAATCTTTAGCTTTCTTTTCATATGCATCCCCGAGCGCCCCCGTGATATGATCGTTTAAGTTCTCATCTCTTACATCAAAAAGAGGTGGGGCTGAGAACATATATGCCGTTTTCTGATCAACCAGAAGCGGATAAAAGCTATAAGGGATACGATTATCAGCTTGCCTGGACGGATTAAAATCTTCTCCGCGCATACGCGCATCATCCAACGTCTTAGGCTTGCTAGGCGCCAACATAATGTCATTTTGAACAGCATAATAACGTCTAGCATCTGCCGCGTTGCTAATAACTAAAGCATGTCCTGCCATGTGCTTTTTTATAAGCTTTTTAATTTGTTCAATCTCCACTTTCTCACCTCCCTTACGTCATAATCCTAATACCTTTGCGTCCATCAAAATCTTCCATTGCATAACGCATAGCATCCATCAGATGATTAAAATCATCTACCGGCTTATTAATCTTGTTATCAAACTTATCTGTTGCCCATGTGTAATTGCTAATTTCAGTAATAAAATTTACACACGACGGATGAATGATAATTGTGTAGTCCTGAATTAAAGTAACGCCGGCCATAATTGAATCGGGCCCCTTCTTTGCAGCCCTGATTCTGCGTAAGTATTTCTTGCGTAGGTATGCAATTGATTTTGGCTCCGCGCTATCGGCGCGGATGCGCTCTTTCGAGTAGCCTCGGCGTAGTAACTCTTCTCCGATATCATCGTTACTCATACCCTTTTGATACAACTCATCGAATACATAAATTTCTCTGGCAGTTTCGTCTACCAGCAAACAGATAAAGGCTGAAGGGTCATTGGTGTACCCAAAATCAAGACCGAACGCAGACTTGACAGTAGCTCTTCTAGTAATTTCTGATGTATCAAACACTTGTTCCTTCCAGTTTTCATATACAAGCCCATCAACAACACCCCAATCCCCTTCTCCGGCAACGGCATAGCGCCTTGGGTTCTTCTTCATCTCCTCGAACAGGAGTAAATCCGATTGGCTTAGGAACTCATTACATCGATAATTCGTTGTCATTGCCAACACGTTCGGGTTGGGAGTATCAAAGAACCGTTTCTTCAACCAATGCCTATCAGACCAGGGGTTGAACGTTAAAACGACCTGATGATACATCCCTTCTGGCAATTGCCCGCGAATGCTTTCATCAAGTCGGTTAAAGTCATCCTCTTTTGTTATCTCATACGCTTCCTCAATCCAGAGTCTACACAAGCAACCTGAATCGACGGTGATGGACGTAACTTTTAACGGATCATCAAGGCCTCTGAACAGGATTTTCTGTCCCGTAGGAATGTAAGTAATCTCTAACGGCGATACGCTGCATCTAAAATACTTTTCAACGTGCAGTCTTCGCATAGCCCATTTAAGCTGTGCAAAACAGCTATCCCGAAGCGTTCGCTCCGTCTTGCGCACTACAAGCCAATTAATAACAGGATTGCTCACAATCTCATATATAACTCGTAATGACTGCGTGGATGATTTCTTACTGGCACGACTGCCTTTAACTACTTTATATCGGCCTTTGAACCTCCAAAATTCTCCATAGCCCTTGCCCACTATATCGGCAATATTCACGACGTCGTAATTAGTCTGCAACGTCATCACCACCGACAATCATAATCGGGTTGACTTCAATAGCTGTATCGGCGCTAAACAGATTGTTTCGTTTACCGATAAGCTCTAAAGCCTTTAACTGGGCCCTAGCGTCAACATGCTTTTTAATAATTCGCGCACGGCTGCATCCTTCTCCCGTACCTTCCACCACAACGACCTCTTCTTTAACCTCACCCCGAGCCAATGCCGCCAGTCGACCCTCGACTTCTGCGATGCTCATGATTCGATCTTTAAAGAACTCGTCTTGTAGTTCTTTGACACGGTTTTTAATTTCAACTTTTTTCAACAGTCGTGAACCAATTGAATAAGCAGTTAACTCACTATATCCGGCTCGGATAGCGGCCTGAGTCGCATTTAAATCCACCAGATACTCGATACAGAATTTTTCTTGTCTCTTATTCAACATGTAACCGCTATCGTCACCTCCTTGAAGCGCCGTACTTAGAATGATTCATGGCGTGTTTGGCTGCAACGAAGCACTTACACGCACCTGTCCCGCCAATATGTATTTTGTTAGCAGAGCAAAATCCTTTAGAATTATTTAAGCAGGAACGACGGCAGCATTGTACTTTCGTTTGATTTGCCATGACGCTCCTTGATACGACGCACATAAAAAGGACGCCCATTAGGACGTCCTTAGAAGTCAAATAATTATTTATGAAGAAAATTTACAACCCATAACCCTGATGCGCAAAAGAACATTCCAACAAGCATTGCAATATAAGCTGCTAAACACATTATTATCGCAATTGTTCTTAAAATATCGCCGGTTGAAACCTTCTGTTTAGTATAGCCTCTTTGGAATGCTATCTTCCCAAACTCCTCTGTATAAAAAGACTGCGATAGATAAGATATTGCATAACTCGAGCTGGCCAAAAAAGCCCCTAGTCCAAATGAAACTAATGCGCGCCACAATGACTGGTAAATAGTAATTGAAAAGTTATTCTCTAGGAAATAACTAAGATTATTACCAAGAAAAGCAACAAACATCATTACTGCTCCCCCGTTAATAAACAAAGCACTTTTTATTGCGGATTGTGCAAACCCAATAATGGCCTTTAAATGTTCCGCTGCTAAGTGTGCATTACCACTAATTTCTGCTACCGTTATTGTGGTTTCCTTTTCATGGGAGGCCTTTGCTATCGCAATCATAGACTCTACTTCTTCAATGCCTAGACTTTTTCTACCTAGTTTCTTTTGTTGTTCTACCTGTAAAGAAAGGGCATCATATTCCACATTCATCACCTCGAATCCATAATACCATAAATTCGAGATAATAGCTCACGTCCACAACGCAAAAGCGACGCCCTAACGGACGCCGCCTCGGCCGTAAATAAAACTACTTAGAATGATTGTGTACGGTATTTTCCGTACTTTTTACTTCTACATCATATCATGTCAAGATACTGACATTTAATGCCATCTTCTGAGAAAACCCATCTAGTGCCGCTCGATGGATTCGGAATGTATGTCGCCAAGTGATATTCATCTCAACAGCAATTTGTTCCCACCGTTTATTCTGAATATATCGCTTAGTTAACACTTCTTGCTGAGTGGCGCTTTCAAGCTTTGCTATAAGGCTCTTTGCTTGTTCACGCATTTCTATCAGGTCATCCCACTCACGATTAGTGTCCCGAATAAGTTCGTCCAGGCGGGCAATCTTGTCGGACACATCTATAGGGCTACCGCCGGTGATTTTATCTTTAGCATAATCCAAGGCTTGAAGGCTACATATGTCATGCTGAAGCTGAGCGATCCGTTCTTCTTTCATCCGCAGCCTGGTCTCAAGACTGCGAATATATTCAAGATATTCTTTTGCATTCATGCCGTAGCCTCCTAATATCGTAATCGTTCTTCAACCATAACTTCAATCCTCGGTTTATCACTGTATATTTTCCCCGCATTAATTTCGCACACAATACTGTCATCTTTTAACACGGTGCCGTTTAGTGCGTCCAATATCCCTTTGATGTAATTATCCGTATCAGGTCTTGTTGTCGGTCGAATTTTAGCTTCTATAGCTTCCTTTCGTTTCTTTTGACTAAATCCACTCGGAATAGCTCGACATATTAATAAGTGTACTCTGCACGAATTTTCAAACTGCCTAAAACCGGGTTTTGCCAGTAACGGTTGTAGTTCTAATCTTATCAGTGTCTTATAGGCTTTGGACTTTATCGGATCATACGTTTTTACAAATCCGCCTTGCCTTGAGAATCTCGGACGTCCCTGGGCAACCGGATTCCCATAAAGCGTCATTAAAATTCTCCGTACCTTTTCTGTTTCCTCATACTTTATCGGCATTTATGCTCTCCTTTAAAACGGGATTTCTTCCTGAACCGATTCGCCCATATCTTCAAAGCCAGTAGCAGCTTCCTTTTTTCTCCACTTGTTCAGTCTTTGTCCTACCTCATCCGCCAAAATATATGTACGGTATTGATTCACACAGTCTTTTTCATATACGTTAGTCTTCATACGGCCTATTACGATAACCGCATCCCCTTTGTGCAAATCTTCATAGATAGAATTAGCCAAATCATTCCAGGCTTCAACATTCACCCAATCGGTAGCCTGTTGGTATTCCCCGTTTTTATCTTTGTAATTTCTATTTATGGCAACTGACAAACTAACAACCACATTGCCGCTTACCGTTTCTCTTCGTTTCGGGTCTTGCCCCATATTACCTACAACAATGACCTGATTCATGTTCATTCTCCTTTCGTAACTAATTCAATACAACTCGTTCTACAATTTCACCATTTTTCGATAAATACAGCTGTACCTTATTTCCACATTCATCAAGCTGCATGTCGGTGCTTGCGTAATGTGTCAGTATCGCTAAGTTTTTCCGAATTACGCTATCAGGAATATCCGGCCAAAGGCTACGCGCAAACGTTCTTAACTTACGAGGAATGGGTTGCTCATACTTCTTTTCTTTTAAAGCTGCCAACCTGGCTATTAAAGCTTGTACATCAATTTTATGTCTCGGCTTACTATATTCGGCAATCTTTAAAGAAGATCGTTCGGCTTCTGCCCGTGCACTAAGCTTCTTATCCAGTATTTCTTTTATGGTTGCCAAGGACGGCAAAAATTTCTCCCGTTCAATTGTAATTTCTACTGCATCGGCGACATCCTGTTCATCGTACCTTGCGAATATTCTTTCAAAATTTTTAAAATATCGAGTCCTTTCATCATTATCTCTTAATTGGTTCGGATATGAACCGCAAATCAGAGACTGGATAAAGTCCATACTTCCGCTCGTAAACATTCCCTAGGACCCCCTTTGCCGTAGTTTTCGTTTATGCTCTTCACGTTCACGCATAAAACGCTCGTAATCTTCTGAATGTTGCCACTGATTCCGGGAACTTTTATGGCTTTCAGAAATCCCTTCATCGTACCCATTGGCTTCCCAACGGTTAAGAATACCGGTAATATAAGCCAGGCTTCTTTTATTCCGCATGACGGCTCTTTCAATGGCTTTATAAACAAAAGCATCACCGTGAGTTTCAACCAAAGCAATAAGTTTGTCCTTTTCAACGGGAGAACTGACGGGATGGATATTAGAACTGTAATACCCCATAATTTCATCAACCGCAGCGGAAGTAATTTCTTCTCCTTCTTCTTTACTTTCCTTTACTTTACTTTCCTTTACTTTACTTTGTGCTTGAATGTCGACATTTTCCTCTTTAATGTATACATTTTCTTCAGAAATGCTTACATCATGTATGCATTTCTGAAAAGAAGGTGCACTTAAATAAGCCTTGCTGATTCTCAGGTTTTTGAATTCAGAAGAATCGACCAGTAAATATCTTGCATCTACTTCTACATCTTTTCTCCTGATGCAGGCTTTCAAAAATCTGTCTTGTATGCCGCGAGATGTAAGTATTCCAAACGAGTCAAAAAGGGATTTGTTAAAGAATCCGCGTTTGACCAATTCATGCACGATCTCATTCGCTAAGCAAGGGGAAAATTCTTTTCCCGCGACTTTCGAAAACAAGTATGCTGAATCTTCATCCCACTTTATGAAGTACCCGTTACGATAAATCCGCGTGAGCAGGCGTATCGCACATACTTCTCCTTTTATCCCGAACCTTGCCGAGACAAATTGAACCTTCTCATCATCAAAGAAGTCGACATCCAAGGGAAAGAAATCTAATCCCTTTTTCATGTCATCCGCCTTTCTGGCGATTTATAGATATATCGGCGGAGCCGAATAAAGGTCGGCTCCTGCCGTCTTGCCAACTTTCGTTACATTGAATCTCTAGAACACATATACTTCCGCGCCGGTTTGTTGTTGTACCTGCGCTTTAAATCTCGCTGCATCGCTGTTTGAATCACTGAGGTGCAGCAAGTAAATCTGTCTTACTGTCTTCATCGCATTGGCCTTGAGTAGCTGTAGCAGGGTCTCTATACTCATATGAGTCTGTATAACCCGCTCCGCCAAACACGCAGACACCTTCTTTGCTCTTACCTTGTCCATAATGATTTCCTGCTCATAGTTTGCTTCAATGAGTAGGTGTGTTACGCCGGTAAACGTGTAGTCTACATACGCCGTATCGGTAATATAGAGTAACTTCTCTGCCGTTACAGTGGATTTTATTTGATATCCATAACACGGTACATCGTGATGTACGAAAAAGGCGGTAATATCCAGTGTCTGTATATGTAACATATACTGCGTATCTGCCACAGTTACGGTAGGAAACAGCTCCTGCAAATCTTTGGGCCCGTATACCGGTATGCCTCGACGGGATAATTCCGGAATGGCTTTACTATGATCGCCATGCCGATGTGTAACCAGGCATCCGTCAATATCACCCGTTTTAAAGCGCAGTCCTTGTTGTATACGCTTAAACGGGATACCGGTATCAAGGAGCAGTGCCGTATGTCCGTCACTGATACGATAGCAATTGCCGCTGCTCCCCGTCGCCAATATACGAATATCCATTAGAACTGCGGCCCATCTGAGGGCTGCGGCATCGCTTTTTCAGCCGGTACTTCTTCCGGAGCTTCAAAGAGTTCCGTTAAATCTTCTTCCGGCTTCTGAGATGCGGCTTGAAGAGCTTCCGGGGATTCCAGTTCGGACTCTTCAAGAGGAATACGGTTAGCCGTTACGTTTATCTCTTGCCGCATTTCATTTGCCGTCTCCTGTAAGCGTTCTTCCTGCCGTTTCATGTACTGATAGGATGCGTCCACTTTGCGAGGATCCAGAGGGATGTGCTTGCTACTGTATACCTCTCTGATAAGCGTCTTACGGCACATTTCTTCAAGCCATCCATCCACTTCGGCTTCCTGCTTCTTGCCGTTTTTCCACTCCGTTTTCGTACCGCCCCAAAAGTTGACACTAGCATACTGCGGTTTGCGCTTCAGTATGGCGGACATCGGCATAATCACTAATTTGTTACGGCTGGCATCATCATATTCGATATACCCGAACCCGCCTACAATATCACCGCGATTAAACGGATTGGTGATAACAAATTCATAACTTTCTACAGGATTAGTCCGGCTTTTCATGAGAGGAGTAAATGTATCCGTGCTGTGCACCAGCTCTATAGTGACCGCTTTCGGTTTTACCAACGCATAATTTTCAGCAACATATTGAATCCCGGAATAGCCTATCATTAAAGTAATGTCGTATAATTGAGTCTTTTTATTCAGGTACGGTATGGGGCTGATATGGTTAGGCTGCATCATATCCAGTCCCAGGCGGGCATAATGCACAACATCTCGGGACAGCTCCGGAAGATTCACATTTGCCCAGGTATACGGCACCGTATTGTCGTAGGTATGATCCTTGTTGTTTTCATTCTTACGCACGCGCTCCTCTTCAGCCGTATTCAAGGCCCTATCAATGCCAATGAAATAGCCTTGAATTAACGACCGCTGGTAGTCCGTAATCTGTAATTCTCCGGATGAACTACCAAACTCTTGCAGTACTTTGGCAGTAAAACGACTACTGAGACTCATTTCATTCGTAACATTTTGCATTTCTTGTTTCTTTGCCATTTCGTAACACTCCTTTAATTTTCTACTCGAATTTGTATATCTTTTTCCGATACGATTAATCGGACCAGTTGTTCTTTTATAGCAATAGGGCGGCTGACACTTTCGGCCCGGTCCATAATAACCGGCAAGTCGGTACCGTAAAACTCATTGAGTACGTCAATAATTTCCAGTTCCGCATTGACTTTATTAGCCGTATTCACGGATTTGTATCGTACCCATTCACCGGCGGCATTCTGTACCGTCGGATCACAAATTTCTTTAAGGCCGCCGTTCACTTGGTCCTCAAAAAGCTGGAAGTGTACGGTCCGGAACCGGCTGTTAATCTTATCCGTAATCATATGGGCCTTAATGCGCGTGTATTCCTCACAAAGATGGATGCCATATTCGAGATGTTCCAGCATAGCTGCTTTCTCTTTCTGCTCGTCTTGCAGCTCTTTAATTCTCTTTTTACCCTCCTTCGCCGCTTCAATCACACTGAAGCGTGCATTGGCTTCCTGTATCTGCTGCGTAACTTCTTCAATCTGTATGTCCTGTAGCCTTACGGCATCATTTGTAGCATTGGTTCCAGCTTGTAACTGCCGCTGAAATCTTGTAATGGTCTGCTGTATTTCCTTAGCCTCATTCGTATCGTCAAATGCAGGGCGTATGACACGCTGCCCTTTTAATTCTTGCAGCTGTTCTACCAATAGCTTCTCCTGTTCCTTGAGCATTGATACCGTATCCATTACCTGATTTTTCTCTCGCTCCATCTCTGCGATTCGGTCCTGACTGCAAGCTTGTCCACGCTTATTGATTTCTTCTTTACGCATGGACTGATTGAGATTAAACTCCTTACGCATGGCGTCGATTTGCGTAGCCGGCAAGGGTTGTTTACACGTCGGGCACGTTGCTTGATGGGGATCCCACTGCATAGACTGAATTTCAGCATATTCCTGTAACAGCCGTTCCCGCTGTTCCTTCATCCGAGAAATTTCATAATCAAATTTATGGGCATCTTGTTCCGCCTCCTGCATGCGACGAGAAATAGTAAGATGTTCTTGTTGTACGGATTCTATTTTTTGATTAATCTCTTCATTTGCGGCTTGACCAGCTTGAATGTATTCGGCTTGCCTGGTAGCGTAGTCGGTTTTGCATTCGGCAATTTTTTGCCGAATCAGGGCCTCGTTACCGCCGTCGGACTGTAGATCCTGTTTTTCTCGTTCCAGTTCCGCCTTTTTTTCCTCTAGAGCTTTAATCTCTTTCTTTAAGACTTGAGCGTCCGGCACATTTTCCGGAATACCTCGGGTTACTTCGTCTATCCTGGCCGGCAGTATTTCCAGGTCTTTGTTGATTTTGCGCCGCTGTTCCACGGCTATTTTCTTGTATTCTTCTGTCGAGTACTGCTGTCCTTTTGTGCCGGGAATCATCAGGTATTCATTAAGGTCCGCCAGTTCAGACCGTTTCATAATTTCTTCTTCTGCCACATCCCCGCATACATCAAAGAGTATGCGGCGGCGCGTTTCCGTCGGCAGATCTTCCGTAAAATACCCGTGAATCATAAGCATTTTTACCTTCTCAAGCTCTACTCCGCAAATGGCTTCTACCAGGGCTGTATACTCTTTCTTTTTAGCCGGTACGCCGTTAATGCTGTAGTCGGTCGTATGCCCACTAAATTCTGCCGTAGGAGAGCCTTTTTTCTTCGTCCACACTTCATAATAGTCTTTACCAAGGGTGACGATTTCACCGTCGTTGTCGATGATCAGCTTTCCCGTGTGATGTACATCATGGGTCCCTGTTGTTTTCGGGTCAAAGTCCTTTTCGTCGGTGGCAGCTCTGTCTAACAAGAGCCAGCAAATCGCATTGGCGATTGTCGTCTTCCCTGTCCCGTTAGCTCCGTATATATCCGTGTTTTTTCCATCAAAACGGATAGTAAGCTCCTTGATACTACGGAAGTTTTCAAGTTGTAATTCCAGCAGTTTCATTGTGTTTTTGCTCCATTTCTGCTACAATGTAGCCGTAAATTAAATGTTTTATTTTTCACCTTTAGACCGCACCTGTTGCCGCAGATGCGGTCTTTTCTTTGCTGTATTTCGTATCGTACTCATAAAATTATGATTGCCATCGCAATGATTATGTATACCGTGAAGGCTCCAATGCCAATCTTCAGACCTTCCCGAATCGTGACTTTGAAATCGTCATCCACTTCTTCCTCAACAACCGCCCCCGATTCAGTAGCCTGTATCTCGTAATATCTCCGGTTGATCCATTCAGGCGGACTCTGTAATGTAGCAGCCTTCATCATTACATCCCTCTCTTTCTAATGATTAACTCGAAGTGAAACGACATAAGAACGTTACCGGCACGCCGAATGTAATTTCTCCATGTATCCCCAAATGTTACGATAAGCACCGCTGTTTCCCTCTCTGACAGGCGTTTGCCGTCGGTAATACTGTGGCACGCAGCCAGTGTAGAATCGACGATTTCTTGAGGCCTGAAATGTCTTGCTACCTGGATACCTTCTACATCGGCAGTCGTGTAAATAACCGTCATCATGTGATTTATCATGGCGATTACGATTACGCACGTTGCGATTTCGAGTTCAATCATCGGCATCGTTCCCCCTGTCTCATTTCGGCCTGTTTTCGTAGCCAGTCATTAAAGGCTTCTGCATGGATAAGACGCTTTCCACCTCGCTGTCCGATTTTAAAGCTCGGAAAGTCAATGCTGTTCGCCCATTGACGAATCTGTTCGTCACTTACAGAAGCCGCCTCGGCAGCCTCTTCGACTGTCATACATAACTTCATTGCCATTCTCCTTTCTTAGTAATGCTCAACGTGGAACATTAGCTCCTCATGCGTGTCTTCTGAGTCGTCAAGTGTCAGCTTGTCGGCTCTTTTTCTGTGGACAAATTCCATAGCTTTAACGATGCATTGCCATTCGTCCCAGGGAAGCTTTTCAGCTTCTCGTAAAATAATTTCCGCCGGACTCATCTTCCATCCCCCTTTCTTTTTTGTTGAGGTCCTATATTTAAATTGTTGTATCCGTGGTATGCTGTAAAAAATACCCTTAAGGAGTTGAACATATGAAACGTGACCTTGATTTTATTCGTGAACTGTTGTTATTCATTGAAGAATCAAATTCAACTAATATTCAGCCAAACGAATTTCTTCAATTAACCCATGATTCCGACAAAATTTGCTATCACCTTCACCTTCTTTATGAATCCGGCTATATAGAGGCTTATGACATCACTCGCATAGGGTTAAGGTATAAATACCCTCAATATCAAGTACGATGGCTAACAAACGAAGGTTGTGACTACTTAGACGCTGTTCGCTCTAATTCTGTTTGGGATAAGACTAAAGACTTCTTAACCTCAACAGGCTCTTCCGCGGCTCTAGATACGGTAAAAGCGATAGCTGGTAAGATCACAATGTCGCTTCTTGAATCTTCGCTTCTTCGATAATCAATCGATCGAGCATCTCCCCTACTCGGATATAACCATCAATCAAGACCTTAGGAGTTAATGCCCCCATCCTAGATATGTCTACTAATTGGTTGTTAATCTGCAAAAGCTTTGCCATCCGCTGTTTACTCAATTTGCGGGTGGCTTCTTTTTCGTTCATCTTCTTCCCTCCTTGTTGCGGTTATTGTAAAGTGTACTTGACTTTTAGGGCTAAGGAAAAATCTCTGCAAACTCTACGTTAAGTGCTTTGGCAAGTGCTTTAATCGTAGAAATTTTGGTGTCTGCAGTACCTCTTTCAATCTCACTAATAGACACCCGTGATAAGCCTGATAATTCGGCCAACCGGTCTTGCGTTAAGCCTCTTTTCTTTCGCCAATATCTTACCTTGTTTTCGATTAAGTTACTTTCCTGCATTTCATCACCTCCTTTTTCGGTCAAGTTTACTTGACAAATTAAGTGTACAGTGACTGGGATATTTTGTCAAGCGTAATTGACAAAATAATTTCATGCATGTAAAATACAGTTGACATTAATGTTATTCGCTTGCAAGGGATGTGTCTTTATGGAACTAAGTAAAATTTTACGAATTTATAGGCAAGAACATGGACTTACATTACAAGTGTTCGCAGATAGAGCTGGACTCACCAAACAATACATTTCTATGTTGGAAAACAATAAAAACTCTAAAAATGGGAAACCTATTATTCCGTCTTTAGAAACATTAAGGAAATTGGCGTCTGCTATGTACATGAATATAGATACCTTAGTCGCCACTCTTGACGGTGAACAAGACGTTTCACTGCAAACGAAAGACGCAGGCTACTACACCGACCCAGAAGTAGCCGAATACGCCGAAGAGCTGAGGACGAATCCGGAGTTAAGAGTATTGTTTAGTGCTAGTAGAAACTTGAACAAGAAGCAGATGCAAGAAACGTATGACTATATAAGGTACTTAAAATCTAAGGAAGAGCATAATGACGATTAATATAATCTTAGCTCCCGTTCCCAACACAAAAGCAGTGGTAACCAAAAATGATGATGGGAGTTATTCTGTTATTGTTAGTAAGTCACTATCCCAAGAGCAAGCGCGCCAAGAAGTTTTGCACGAACTTGGTCACATCGTTGGTGATGACTTTGGGAAAGATATACAGGCTAATCTCATTGAAGAGATGATTCGCCGCAGCAATATTATTTCCAGCAAGGTCGCTGAAGGCATGGAGTTTTATTATCATTCAATTTAATAAGAAATAATTAAACTTTGAGAGGATGATAAATTTATGATACCCGGACTGATTGCGTTACTAGCTCTGCTTTTATTTTTCATTACCTTCATTCTAGCCTTAATTATTCCCAAACGAATGATGCGGAAATTTAATGAAAAGTACAGGAAGCGGAAATACGCCTTGTTGTATCCGGCTATATGTCTCATTGTATTTATTATTTCCTGTACGTTTCTGCCCCTACCGCCACCGAAAAACGCATCTGTTTCCACCGCTAATACTCCCGATCCCGCCACAACGTCCTCAACTTCCGACTCATCTAGCAAACAAACTCCCCAAGATGAATACGATAAATGGGTGCCTTATGAGTTAGGCAGACTTGCTATGACTGCCGCAAATAATGGCAATTCCTATAGGAGTATCTATGTTCAGGAAGACCCATGGCTTAATACCGGTGGAACCTATCTTGTACAGGTTGAGCTTGATGCAGAAGACGGCGCATCCAATGAGATGGTGCTTAAAACAAACAATACGCTTGCTTTTAACGTTGCGAAAGCATTGTACAATTCAAATATTGATATAGGCCGTTTAATGATTCGTATGCACAACAAATTAATCTCCCCCAACGGAGATAAGCACGACACCACAATAATTCAATATACATTAGACAAGAAAACAGCGGCCCAGATTAATTGGAAGACTAGTGTCCCTCAAAACTTTAATGCCGTAGTGGATGACACATACCTCCATCCGGTTCTTTTGCGATAGTATTAACACTGCCTTCGCGTAGCTGACGCCGTTGAGTCTTACCGCCGGGTTGTATAAATGACAGGGTTTATGTAAGAAGAAAAATCAGGAGGATTTTATGAAAAAATTGCTATTAACTATTTTATGTGTACTCATTTGTCCCCTTGCGGTTAACGCCGTTAATTACGTCCAGATCTCAAAGAATATAGACTCAGCTGCCTTTGTCGACAATGATAGTATTTCTGTAATCCGCTATGCCCCACCATATTATGTTATTCAATGTGATGAACGAATTCACAGTTTTACAATGGGAAAATGGGCTCAAATAACGAGCCAATATCTCTATGACTATGATAATCAGATTATTAAAAAACGATATGTTAGCATGAAAGCAAGAAAAGAAGATTCCCCTTGGAGTAATCCCATTAAATATACAAGGATAGATGACGTTAGTAAAAATCAAACCAACTGGTGGATAGCCAATTACATCTTCAACAAGGCGTATAACATGTATTTCTCTCTGGAAGTACAAGCCAAGTATGGAGCCAAGCATACATAACGAGCCGCACTTTTACTCAAACGAAGAGATTGAACAGCTGCCTGTAACCATTATCGGCAAGGTCATCGAACTAAGGCGAGCGTAAAAACTTCGTGCCAAATAATCTCTATAAAAGGAGTTTGTATAATGGAATCTATGCCCAATGAAAAGTTTAATTGTGACTTTGTTGTAGATTATATTTCAGACCGTAAATATTGGTTCGTTCGGACAAATGGTGGTGAATATTATACTGAGTATTTAAATGAGGGGTTCATTGCTGTCGGCTTTAATTGGATTGTTGATACCTCTTTGATTGAACAAGCAGAAAAAGATGCCGTATCTAAAAGAGCATTATATGAAAAGATAAAATTTGAAGCAGATGAAGATGATAGAAAACAAATAAAACCTGGCCTAGTCATAAATCAAATAAAACGTTTCTTACTAGAAATGACTCCAGGGGATATTGTCTTAATCCCTAGCGAAAATTCTCAATATATTTCTTTTGGAGAAGTCACAAGTGATACATATATTATTAATGAGTCTGAATTACAAGAATATTGTTGTCCTTTTATTAAGCGAAGAAGTGTGAACTGGCTAAAAACATCGAGTCGCAACTTATTAGATCCTTATCTGTTTAAGGCCATATATTCTCATCATGTAATCACGGATGTATCAGATTCCTCCAGCTTTATCAATCGTTCATTGTCTAGTATGTATGTAGAGGGTGATAGAGCGCATATCACACTACGTGTTAACACACAAGAGGCTGTGCGGCTTTCTGATATTCAACCGCTTCTTTATGGTTTTGAAGAGGTTGCTATTGCGGCAAACTTTCCTTCCAACATAATTTCAGAAATCAAAGCCACCGAGCTAAAAATAAACGTTCAATCACCCGGTCCGATAGAATACATCGTATCAATGGGAGGTTTTGCCGGAATTGCGGCTATCATAATGTCAATTAATGCGTGGCGAATAGCATCTGCGATAAAGAAAAATGGCGGGACTCTCACCCTTAAGTTTGGGAAGCACTCTTGTAAATGTAAAATTAATAAGCCTGGTAATTTATCCCATGACATATCAACAGATGAATTAATAGAAAAAATTTCCAATAACCCTAAAGCTTTGAAAAGGTTACAGGAAATGGCTAGTGCTATTGACAAGTTAGATGCAAAACTACCAAATGAAAAAGAAGACCAGTAATCTAGTCTTCTTTTTCAATGTTAATCTTTATTCGCAAATATTTGAATTGTAAAAATGTCGCAATTGCTATGGCCAGTGGTCCATTAACAAAAAAACCATTTACATATATATTTAGGTTATCAATATACACAGACGGCAGTAAAAGTAACACGGTGATTATACAAATTGATAAAACATTAGATGCCAACTCCAATTGTTTAAAACCGCTCATATAAATCACTCCCGTCACACATTAATCTATATTACGGATTTTTGTGCTTTAATTATAAAGGGTTTGTCGCCTTTAATGCAAGAATTTTTCTCCTTCCAGATAAAAGCCCGTACTCTGCTACCAACAGAATACGGGCGTGCCGGGTACTACCAATACCACGGCAATATAATCCACCTTCTCACGGGCTGATTACGCTATCAGTATATCATAATCAGCCCCTTTTCAGAAAGGAGCTGTATTTTTTATGGCTAAAATCAAAAAGCGTGCCGATGGTCGATATGTATTAACCACTACCACAAACGGCAAGCGTAAGTATTTTTACGGACGAACTCGTTCCGAAGCTCAAGATAAATATGATGCATTTTTGAAAAAGTCCGAAACTCTTGCTAACTTTAACGGAGATATTACCATTACCGAATGGTCTGAAGAGTGGCTACGTATTAAATCTTCCACAATAAGCCCCGGCACCATGGACAGTTACCGCAATATCATTCAACATTACATCATCCCCGATATCGGATCTATTAAGCTTGCCGACTTAACAGCCCCTACGGTTCGCCGTTTTCTCGATACACGACTGGAAACGCTGTCTAGCCGTACGGTTCGATATATTCATACGGTTTTAAGTGCCATGTTAAAACAAGCCGTACTAGATGAAATTATTGCTACCAATGTAGCCGCTAAGGTCTGCAAGCCTAAATTGGTAAAGACCAAAGAAATGATAACCCTCACGGCAGATGAAATTAAATTATTTCTGGCTAAAATAACAAACCCCGAACACCGCATGTTATTTAAACTTGCTTTCGCTTCAGGGTTGCGCCGCTCCGAACTGCTCGGGTTAACATGGTCAAATATAGACTTTAAGAAAAAGACTGTTATCATTAACCAGACCGTAATTAAAATAAATAACGAAGCGGTTATATCAAAAACAACGAAAAACGCCGCTTCCAGACGTTCCATAACACTCGACGACGAAACTATGGCAAGCCTCAAGAAACACGCCCAGCGAGTAAAAATAAGACGGTTTTCAACCCCCAATTGGATTCACAATGATTTGGTTTTTCCCGGCAAAGACGGCAACCCCATCTTTCCCGATTCGGTGTCTCAGCTTTGTAAGAAATATGCAAGCAAAATAGGGAAGCCTTCATTTTCCATGCACGGGACCCGTCACACTCATGCCACGCTCTTAATCGAAGCGGGAGTGAATTTTAAGGTCATTCAAGTTCGTCTTGGTCATTCGTCATTCACGGAAACGATGAATACATATTCCCATTTAACGCCCATTATGGAATACGATGCCATAGAGAAGATAGAGCGGATTTTATCTTAAGTGGTCAAAATGTGGTCAAATATCGCTTAACTTTATGTAGTCAAATAAAAATAGCGCTCCGAAGAGCGCTATTTTTATTGGTGCCGGAGGTGGGACTTGAACCCACACGACTATTCATCGCTTGATTTTGAGTCAAGTGCGTCTGCCATTCCGCCACTCCGGCAAACAGACTTATGCGTTAGCACGTTCTTTATTATAAGCAAAAAGTCTGTCGTCGTCAAGTAAAAATGACGAGGTCTATAATTTTTTTCTTACACAAGCCCTAACCGTTCTCCACCACTGTTTCTCCGGTTTCTTTTTTCATTTCTATTTGCTTCACATGTTCAAAGTAAAGTTTCGTTTCACTTACTACTACACCGCTAAGTCCTATGAGTGCCACTAAGTTAGGTATCGCCATCAGACCGTTTACGATATCCGCTAAAATCCAGATAACATCAAGTTTAAGAAAAGCTCCGCAGGCTACGAGAATAATAAACACAATACGATAAGGCAAGATTCCCTTAACTCCTACCAAGTAATTAATACAACGTTCGCCATAGTAATTCCAGCCTAAAATAGTAGTAAAGGCAAAAAGTGTAAGCCCGACACAAAGAAGCAGACTGCCGGCAACGGGATAGGCCTGGCAGAAGGCTTCATTAGTTAAAGCCGCGCCGTTCAAATCACCCGTCCAGGCTCCACTGATAACAATAACCAGTCCGGTTAATGTGCAAATGATAATGGTATCAATAAAGGTTCCTGTCATAGAGACAAGTCCCTGTTCAGCAGACCACTTCGTCTTTGCCGCTGCCGCTACGATGGGCGCCGAACCAAGACCCGATTCATTGGAAAATACGCCGCGAGCTACCCCGTTGCGCATAGCCAACATAACAGTGGCTCCGGCAAAGCCGCCGACAGCCGCCGTCGGTGTAAAAGCATCTGTAATAATTTGCATAATTGCCGACGGTACTTGTTCACGGAAAATAATTAAAAATACGACAGTAACGGCAATATACAAGACAGCCATGGCCGGAACAATTTTAGCGGCGGCCCGTGAAATGGATTGCAATCCGCCGATAGTAACGGCGGCAACCAATACGGTAAGTACGACTGCCGTATATTCAACGGGAATATCCGTTGCCAATTTTGTGATTTCAACGATAGAGTTTACTTGAGCAAAGGTGCCGATACCGAAGAAGGCTACAAGAACTCCGAATATAGCGAAGAGTTTTGCCAAAGGTTTAAACTTTTCCCCTAAGCCACGTTCAATATAATACATGGGCCCACCTGCAATATCCCCGTTTTCATCGGTTGTCCGAAACTTAACGGCCAAACATCCTTCGGCATACTTCGTCGCCATCCCCACAAAAGCGGCAATCCACATCCAAAAAACCGCTCCGGGACCACCTGCATGAATAGCCGTCGCTACGCCGACAATATTACCGGTCCCGACAGTGGCCGCCAAGGCCGTACACAAAGCCTTAAAGCTGTCAATATCACCGTCACCCTTATTCTCAGCTGTGAAGATAAGTTTCAAAGCTTGCGGCAATTTAAAGAACTGAATCAACTGTAACCGAATCGTCAGCATCAAGCCGGTACCGATCAAAAGTACCAACAAGGGCGGCCCCCATACAAAGCTGTCAATACTGTTCAACACATCCGTTATCATCGTATCATCTCTCCTCAATAAAAAATTCCTGCTTCCGAAAACTCCGGAGACAGGAACAAGAAAAGACAATACAAATCGCCTTATAAATTCATCATTGCCCTCTGTCCTTTTGCCTGAGAGATAAGAAGCTATCGCTTCGTGCACCTTCGGCGCTCATTAAGAGACTCTCCAGAGATATGTCCGCATCCGGTCCCGTTCTTTCGAACACCTGAGAGTTTAACTCCTTCGGTTGACTTATGTCATCTCCCGGAATGCATCATCCATGTATATTCGGTTTTGTCGTTATTATAAACCCAAAGACGTTATTTATGCAAGTGTTTTTTTATTTTTAATCAATATTTATGAAAAATAAGTCGGTCTACCGTCTCCATGGCCGCCGTAGCCGTTTGTTGCCATCTCAAGGGCGTAACCGTGATTTTCCCCGCTTTAATATTAGCTATGTCGCTGAATGTCGGGGCTGTCGACATATCAATATCACCGACAATGCGGATACAGGAATCACCGTTTTCATCCTTTTTCTCTACAATAACATTTTTATAAAACTGTATCGTTTGCGGTGCTACAACAACGTTTTCCAGACAAATATCGCCTTTTTTTTCCGGTACGTTAATATTCAAAATCCCCGGAAACTTTCCGGTAAAGATGACTCTTTCGATTAACTGCATCACCAACTTTGCCGTTTGCCGGGCACGCCCCTCATTCATCTTACCGATAGACACGGCTACAGCCGGAGTCAAATAATAGGGTCCTTCCATGGCTGCCGAAACGGTCCCTGAATATAAGACATCGCTTCCCAAATTATATCCGTTATTAATTCCCGAAATAATCAAGTCCGGTCGATCTTTCTTCAGGATAAATTCCATGGCCGTCTTAACACAATCCACAGGAGTGCCGTCCAAAGAGTACCTAGTTACATTGTGTAAAGGTGACGCTATCCGCTTTAAATACAAATCCTTATTAATCGACATGGCATGTGATGCCGCACTACGTTGTCCTTCAGGCGCTACTACGGTCACCTTATCTGCAACGGTTGCGACAACTTCTTCCAAAATACTTAAGCCCTTAGCTGTAATTCCGTCATCGTTGGTAAGTAAAATATGCATGTACGTTCTCCTAATTATTTTTTATTTTCTTTACGCAAGAGAGCCGTACTGTCGTATGAAACGGCACGCGTATGAACCGTATGACTCCATTTCATGTCATGACGATCCTTAAACCCGAGAAAATTTACAGGTATCCAACTATACATAAAAAGCGGATACACAATTAAATAGGCCCACGACTTTAAGGGTACCTTGATTTTCAAAAGGACGATAACGGGAATGGCATATTGAGCCACAAACAAAACCGTCCAAATTTCCATGGGCATAAGTTGATTGAGTATATTCGTATAAAAAACATACCACGTCGTATTAATATATGATAACCCGGCGTAAATCGTCGACATCATCATAAAAAACGGTTGTGATAATGTAATAATCCCGTCGAGCATGCGAATATTACCCGTACGAATGCCTTTGACAAAAAGTTTAGGTATAAAGCGTTCGCCGCAATCGGTCTGTCCTTGTGCCCAGCGCTTACGCTGACGACATGAAGCCATGAAATCGACAACTTTTTCATCATAAATAATGGCGTCGTGCGCCCAACAGGTACGAACGCCTTCGAGAAGGACCTTCATAGAAAATTCCATATCTTCCGTCAAGCAATCGCAGCCCCACCCATACTTACGGACTACATCGGTAGCAATACACATGCCCGTGCCTCCCAATGCCGTGGATAAACCGATATTGTACTTGGCACGATGCCACATATGATTAACCAGCCAAAACGCAATCGAAAAGGTACCGGAAATCCAAGAATCCGTCGGGTTCTTAGAGTCCATATATCCTTGTATGACTTGTTCTCCTTTACAGAGATGGTTGTTCATTTCCCGTAAAAATTCGGGATGAACCAGGTTATCCGCATCAAAGACGACAAAGGCGTCATACTGCTTTTCTTGTTGTAACAGCCGTTCAAACATCCAATCCATGGCAAAACCTTTACCCACGTCTTCCCTGTTCGTCCGTACGGCTACTATGGCTCCGTGTTCTTTACATACATCTGCAGTATGATCTGTGCAATTATCCGCTACCACATAAATATCGTACATATCCCGCGGATAGTTAAGACACTTCAGGTTATCAATGAGTTGCCCTACAACCGCTTCTTCATTATGTGCACAGATAACAGCCGCAAACGTATGCTGCGGCTGTACCGTAACTTTATCTTCTTTTTTTATGAGGCCGAATAAGGCGAGTACAAAGTAATACAAGGTATAAAACACAATAATTACTTGTACGGGAATCATGACCAAATCCGCTATATGTTCCATAATGAAGACTCCCGGTCTATACGAGCTTGCCGTTCATAGCCGTATTAATCAAGCCGTATACGATATAAAGGCCGAAAGGCAAGGTCAGTGCCAAATGCCAATCATAAATGACAACGGCTGCACCGATAAGCAGTGTAATAATAAGCGCCGATTTATGAAGTACATCGGCACTTTGTCCTTTAAAGTCGGGATGATGTACCTTGCTGACCAAATCGTAACCCACGAGTACAACCAGAACCGCAATGAGCGGTGCCGGCAACATGACTCCTGAAAGGACATAGGTAGCAAAAAGACAACCGCCGTTCGGAATCGGCATACCTTCAAAATATCCGTGTACGGTCGCCGTATTGATATTAAAACGTGCCAAGCGAATACCGCCGAGTGCGGAATAAATAAGTACGGGAATAACTCCGATCCAACCCAGAGTATGCAAGGTGTAATTATACATTAAGAAGGCCGATGCGGCACCGAAAGAAACGCAGTCCGATAAAGAATCGAGCTCTTTTCCGAATTCACCGCTTACGCCCAAAGCTCGAGCCGATCGCCCGTCCATAGCATCACAAAGCATGGCAAAGAAAATACATAGGGCACCCCAAAAGAAGTTCCCTTGCGATGATAAAATCATGCTGAGAACACCGAAGCACAAGTTACCAGATGTAAATAAACAGGGAATTACCTTTTTCATTCAACAATCCTCCCGATTATCGATTCTCCGCCGCGAACCCGGTCGCCTTTTTTGACGGAAATCTCTACATTATCCTGCACATATACTTCTATGCAGGAGCCGAACTTGATCATGCCGTATAGCTGACCGTGCTCCAGCGCGTCCCCCAAGGTAACCCACGATACGACACGGCGTGCCAAAACGCCGGCGATGAGCGTTACCAACAACTGTGTACGCCCGTTATCAATGCCGATAGAATAGCGTTCATTTTCATAACCTACGCCATCTTGATAAGCAGGTCGAAACCGTCCGCACGTATATTGTTGGAACTTAATAACTCCCGACAAGGGTGTACGATTAACATGAGCGTCAAATATGGACAAAAAGATGACCACCTTACGACAGTCCTGTCCTAAAAATAAATCTTCATGCACCGATTCCACGCTGACAACTGTTCCGTCTGCCGGTGAAACGAGAAGAGACGGATCATCAGGAATGATACGATGCGGATTTCTGAAAAAGTACGTAAAATAGGCTGCCAAAACAAGGGGAACAACGGCAACATACAAGTTAATAAAATAAGCCGCCAATAGGGCCAGCACTAAGGGAACGGCTATAAACGGATAGCCGTCTTCAATAATAAACGGTTTATTCATAAGTCACCTCGCCTCAAACTCGGCTGCCGAATTTCACGGCAACCACAAATTTCGGCAAAGCAAGCATACGCATAGCTCGACTCGGTTCCTTGTACAGGCGGTAAAGCCATTCAAGACGATGTTCCTGCATCCACTTGGGGGCTCGACATACATGACCGGCCAATACATCGAAGGTACCGCCTACACCCATGCACACACAAGGTCCCAATTCATATAAATGACGATGTATCCACTTTTCCTGCTTCGGTACGCCGAGAGCTACGAATAAAACAGATGCCCCCGAATTCCGTATATCTTCAATGATTTCCGGCTCTTCTTCAGGCGTAAAAAAGCCGGACCGAATACCGACAACGGGAAATTCGCCCACCGTCTCTTTCATATTTCGAGCCGCCTTTTCGGCAATTCCCGGAGCCCCGCCGAAGAAATATACCTTTGTCTGTCTTTCAACACAACGGGCCATAATCCGACAAGCTAAATCTACGCCGGCAACTCGTTCTTTGAAATGTTTTCCTTGTTGTTCCGCTGCCCAAAGCACTCCGGCTCCGTCGGGCACGACCAAGTCGGCTTCCGCCAAAATACGGGCCAACTCGTGATCTTCTTTGGCCCTCATAATCATTTCCGCATTGGCTGTAGCGACAGTCGTCGCTCGACCTTCGGCGATGCGGGAAAAGACAAAATCCGTCGCTTCGTCCATCGATACATTACGAACGGGAACGGACAATATTTCTATGGTCTCTTCCATTAGGACCTCCGTTTTCTAGTTTACGCTGTAATTGGGTGCTTCTTTCGTAATGCTGATATCGTGCGGATGGCTTTCTCTCAATCCGGCACTGGTAATCTGAATAAATTGTGTGTTTTCAATCATTTCTTTAATCGTATGGCAACCACAATACCCCATAGATGCTCGCAACCCGCCTACCATCTGGAAAATCGTGCTGGCTGCCGGTCCCTTATAAGGCACGCGACCTTCAATGCCTTCGGGAACAAGTTTTTTGGCATCTTCCTGGAAATAACGGTCCTTACTGCCCTTTTCCATAGCGCCGATAGAACCCATACCACGATATACTTTATAGCTTCTGCCCTGGTAAATAATCGTTTCACCCGGACTTTCTTCCGTTCCGGCTAAAAGGTTACCGATCATAACCACATTACCGCCTGCTGCAATAGCCTTGGCCATATCGCCCGAATACTTGATACCGCCGTCGGCAATGATAGGAATGCCGAAACGTTGTGCCACTTGTGCACATTCATAAACGGCCGTAATCTGCGGTACGCCGATGCCGGCAATAATACGAGTCGTGCAAATAGAGCCCGGCCCGATCCCCACTTTAACCGCATCGACACCGCATTCAATCAGGGCTTCCGTCGCTGCCGCCGTAGCCACGTTGCCGGCAATAACCGGAAGATGAGGATAATTCTTTTTAATTTCTTTCAATGTATTCAGCACGCCCTGAGAATGTCCATGAGCCGTGTCGATGACAACTACATCCACTTTAGCCGCTACTAAAGCATCAATACGATCAATCATATCATGCGTTACACCTACAGCGGCGGCAACGAGAAGGCGTCCGTCCGAATCTTTCGCCGAATTCGGATACTTTGTAGCCTTTTCAATATCTTTAATCGTAATAAGGCCTTTCAAGTTGTTGTCTTTGTCGACAAGTGGTAACTTTTCAATGCGGTGACGCCGCAAAATTTCTCGTGCTTCTGCCAAAGACGTCCCTACAGGTGCGGTAACGAGGTTTTCCTGAGTCATGGTATCCCCGATGCGTCGAGACATATCTTCTTCAAAGCGCATATCACGGTTCGTAATGATCCCTACAAGCTTTCCATCTACTGTAATAGGCACACCGGAAATGCGATATTTACCCATCAACTCATTGGCATCTGCCAAAATATTGTCGGGATGAAGGAAAATGGGGTCAATGATAATGCCGTGTTCCGACCGTTTAACCTTATCCACTTCACGAGCCTGTTCGGCAATAGACATATTCTTATGAATAACACCGATACCGCCTTCACGAGCAATGGCAATCGCCATAGGGGCTTCCGTTACGGTATCCATTCCGGAACTCATAATAGGCACGTTCAGCTTAATATCTCGTGTCAAATTAGTAGAAATATCGACGTCTTTCGGCAATACATCGGATTTTGCCGGTACCAGCAGCACGTCATCGAATGTCAAGCCTTGCATACCGAATTTATCAGTTCTCATATTCGCACCTCTATATTAATAAAATATAATAAAGGGGGAATTTCACCCTCAACAGCTTTATCCCTAATTATAGCCGATAAACACCTTTCTGTATATACAATTGAATTAATTGTCTAAAATACGTAAGAAGTCATTGCCGAAGCGTTTTTTCAGAGCCTCTTTCACGGTCTTCTCCGTTTCCGGCAAACGCAGGTACGCTTGTGCCCCGTCTCTTGCAGGAATGAGAAGGTCAGCGTCCTCAATAATGCGGGCCGCCTTCAAGTCGGGTAACCCATGCTGCATACTACCGAAAAGTTGGCCGGCACCTCTTAGAAGTAAGTCCTTTTCGGAAAGGGAGAAGCCGTCATGAATCGTCTCCATCCACTTAAGACGCTGCCTCGTTTCCTCATTGCCACTCTTTGCCAGTAAAATGCAGTAGGCCTGCGCCTCTCCGCGCCCTACACGGCCGCGCAACTGGTGCAACTGAGCCAAGCCGAATCGTTCCGCCCCGTCAACATACATAATTGTCGCATTCGGTACATTCACACCCACTTCTATAACACTCGTGGCAACCAGAAGTTTTATATCGCCCCTTTGAAAGCGTTCCATGACCTCGTCTTTTTCCTTGCCGCTCATACGGCCATGTACCAACCCACAGGAAATATCAGCAAAATCAGTACTTTTAAGGGATTCATACAGTGCCGTAGCAGCTTGTAAGTCCGCACTTGCCGACTCTTCCACCAAGGGGCATACAACATAACATTGATGTCCTGCCGCAATTTCTTTACGCATAAAGGTATATATCCGACTTCTCATTCCTTCCGTTACGGCATAAGTTTTGACCGGTTTACGACCGGGCGGCAATTCTCGCATAGTCGACACATCCAAATCCCCGTATACGGAAAGGGCCATAGTTCTCGGAATAGGCGTAGCCGTTAAAAACAGTGTATGCACATCCTTCCCTTTATTCCTCAAAGCTGCCCGTTGCCGCACACCGAAGCGATGTTGTTCATCTGTAACAACCAAGGCCAAGTCGGAAAAAATCACATCGTCTTGAATCAAAGCATGCGTACCCACTAAAATATCAACTTCTCTATGAGCTGCCTTTTGTAGTATCAATTCTCTTTCTTTACCTGTCGTCCTACCTGTAAGCAAGGCTATACGTACAGGCAAGTCTTTAAAAAGTCGATTCAGCTCTTCATAATGCTGTGTCGCCAAAATTCCGGTCGGAGCCATCAGTGCCCCCTGATAGCCGTTTTCCACGGCCTTAGCCAAGGCCAACGCGGCAACAACAGTCTTCCCCGATCCGACATCTCCCTGTACGAGTCGTTGCATAGGTACTTGAGTCTCCGTATCGTTCACAATATCGGCAAACGCTTCCGTCTGCCCTTTTGTCAACGAAAAAGGCAGGTTGTTCAACAGCCCCTTAATCAGCTTGCCGTTCGGCCCGAATTTAACGGCTTGCCCCGACTGTTCCGCACGACGCTTCAATAACAACCCGGCCTGCAAAGCAAAGAGCTCTTCAAAGGCCAACCTCTTACGAGCCCTTTCCAGGGCTTCAAAGGACGCGGGAAAATGCAAGGCTTTATACGTCTCTACGCTTACTTCAGTGCCCTGAATATCCAACGATAGGCATGGCGGAATCAAGTCCTTTACAGACGCTTCATCGGCAAAGAGGGCCGCGACGGCCCTGCGTACATCGGCCTGACGCAAGCCCTCTGTCAAAGCATACACGGGGACCAGGCCGCCGGGGACAGCCGGACCCGGCTCCGCCTCCGGTGAATTCATTTGCAAGCGCCCGTATGCCCGTTCCGTTTTCCCGAAAGCATGAACGTCTTTCCCTGCCTTAAACAGACGCTTTTTGAAGGGCTGATTAAACCACACCAGTTCTAAACCGCCCGTACCGTCACTGATTAGCACTTTGAGAATCGTCATACCGCGCCGCGGTCGTAGCTCAACGACAGACTTCACGGTTCCGTTGACAAGAACGGGCCGGTCTTCATTATTACTTATATCTTTTATGGCCCGTATTTTCGATCGATCTTCGTAAGCACGAGGAAAATACTGCACCAAATCACTTGCCGTTTCAAGTTTCATACGAGCAAACAGCTTAGCCCTGGCCGGTCCTATTCCTTTTATATCCTTTATAAACTTTATCATCTTTACACCGTCACTTCGCACACCCAAGGTGTACACCTTGTTATTTCCTTTTGTTTATTGTATCATATTTACGTATAGAATCAGGAATTTGAAGGTAAATAATTCTTGCTTTGCCTTATTTTTTATGCTATTATTTGTATGTTGTACTGTGACACTGCAAGGAGGTGTGTGCGTCATGGCAAATTATTGTGAAATTTGCGGCAAGGGTACCATGAGCGGTATGAACGTCAGCCATTCCCACTTGAAAACGAAAAGAACGTGGAAACCGAATATCCAAAGAGTACGTGCCATCGTAGACGGCGAAGCAAAACGCGTTAATGTTTGCACTCGTTGCCTTCGTTCCGGCAAAGTACAGCGCAATGCGTAAAGGAATATAAAAAGAGATGATTCTGTGACGAGTCATCTCTTTTTATGTGCCTTGAACGAACCGAAAAAGAACAGACCTGCCCTCAACTATACAAAAACAGCCGTCTTGAAGTGACCTTCTCCACTTCAAGACGGCTGTTTTTTTACTCATCGTACAGCTCTTTATTCCGTTTTACAATATCCAAAATCAAGTTAGCCGTTTCTTCAATAGCCTTTGCCGACACGTCTATAACCGGACAGTGAAGACGACGCATGACGTTTTGTGCATATTCCAGTTCTTCATTGATTCGTTCTACATCGGCATAGTTTGCATCCGGTTCAAGACCCATAGCCCGCAACCGTTCAGACCGAATATAATTCAGTTTATACGGATCAATAACAAGCCCTACGATTTTCCGCGCCGGTACTTCAAATAGCTCCTGAGGTAAAGGCACTTCCGGTACCAAGGGCAGATTGGCCGCCTTTACGCGCTTATGTGCCAAATACATGGATAAAGGGGTCTTCGACGTTCGAGAAACGCCGATGATGACAATATCGGCCTTTAAAAACCCTAAGGGATTTTTGCCGTCGTCAAACTTAACAGCAAATTCGATAGCATCGACACGCTTGAAATATTCACCGTCCAGACGATGAATCATACCGGCCTTAATGGTCGGTTCCGTATCGGTCAAATGGCCGATACCGTTCATCATCGGTCCGATAATATCGATAACGGGAATATGGGCACTTTGCGCCAATGTGCTCAAACGTTTACGCAAAACAGGAGAAATGATGGTATAGCAAATCATGGCATTTTCATCCGTTGCCTTTTGTACAATTTCTTCAATTTGCTGTTCCGAACGAATATAGGGAAGTCTTACTATATTAAATTCCTGTTTATCATATTGGCTGGCCGCCGCTCGAGCAACGCGTTCCGCTGTTTCCCCCAAGGAGTCGGAGCAGGCGTAAATAATAGGTCTATCCATTTAGGCTCTCCTTCCTGCCGCACAATCTGCAAATAAGCGTGTAATATTAGTCTTTGATATACGACCTAAAATATGAAGCTCTTTCTTTTTCGACTGTTCGTCTTCTTCAATACGCACAACGGGCAAGCAGTCAATTTCAAATTCCAGCAATCGCTGTGCCGCCACCAAGGCCTTTTCATCGCCTTCAACATAAATGATTTTACTTACAGGTGTCATAACCATCCGTACCGGTAAGGTCCGTAAATCATTGTTGCCCATAGCGGCTTTCAACAAATCCTTTCGCGACACGAGCCCGACCAGAATTTCAGCGGCCGTTACGAATACAGTTCCCACATCTTCCGTAAACAAAGCAATAACCGCATCATAGGCCGTCATTTTCTCATCGATTACGACGGGTTGGGAAAGATAATCGGTTACGTTAATTTCTGTCAAAGCACGCGAAAGTAAATCTTCTTCCTTATTGCCCGTATAGAAATAACCTAACTTGGGTCTGGCATCAATAAGGCCCAACATGGTAAGAATGGCCAAATCCGACCGCAATGCCGCCCGGGTAACATGCAATTGCTCCGCAATATGTTGACCCGTCACGGGGCTATTTGTCCGAACAATTTTCAAAATTGTTTCCTGTCGTTCCGTCAACACGTGCATCACCTCCGACACGTGAAAAAACAGCGTACACTACTGTTATTTATCATACTATATTTTCTTTTTTAAAAAAAGCCTTGCTGCCAAAACAGCAAGGCTTTTAGTATGTCTGCAAGAAGGGAGGATTCTTTATTCCTACCAGCTGTAATCTTCCGTATCCGCCCTACCCTTTCCTGTAAGAGAATCCATGAGAATACGCTGTTCGATTTGTGCTACACTCTTACGCGTCGAAGCTACTACATCAGGGTTGACGGAAATAGAATCTATACCGCTCTTGATTAAGAATTCCGTAAAGTCCGGATATACACTCGGTGCCTGCCCGCAAATTGATACGGTCTTGCCTTCTTTATGTGCTACTTCGATTAAGTGACGAATAGCACGTTTTACAGCAAGGTTGCGTTCGTCAAAGAGAGGCGCTACCGTTTCGTTGTCTCTGTCGCAACCCATGACCAGCATAGTCAAATCATTTGAACCTATGGAATACCCGTCGACAAACTTATTGAACTGATCGGCCAGAATAATATTCGAAGGAATTTCAGCCATAAGCCATACCTTGAAGTCCGGTCCGCGATGGAGTCCTTCAGCATCCATTAATGCTACTACTTTTTCCATTTCATCAACGCGGCGGCAGAAAGGAACCATAACATTCAAGTTCTTCAAACCGAATTCTTCACGCACTTTACGTACCGCTTTCAATTCCAATTTGAAAGCTTCAATGTATTTCGGATCATAGTATCTGGATGCACCGCGCCATCCGAGAAGAGCACTGCTTTCATTCGGCTCGAACTTATCTCCGCCTTTAAGGTCGCGATATTCACTCGATTTAAAATCGCTGAAACGCAAAGTAACCGGGCGGGGTGCCATAGCCTGGCACATCTTGCGAATACCTTCAGCCAATTGATCGACAACGCGTTCGGGATGTCCGATTTCAATGAGATATAACGGATGTTCGTGAATGAAGGTCGTCCAAATAAATTCTTCACGCATCAAGCCGATACCGTCGCAGGGTAATACGCTGTATTTTTCAGCCATGTCGGGGTTACCGAGATTCATATAAATCTTCGTGCCAGTAATCGGGGCCGGTTCAACAACAGTCATCCCGCCTTGAGCCTGTTCCTGTTTCGGTTTTACCAGGTCTTCCACATACCCTTCATACACAACCCCGTTCGTTGCGTCAACCGTAATGTCGGCACCGTCATGAATCGTCGTTGTAGCTTCCGTGCTGCGACTCTTTGTGCCCACAATGCAGGGAATACCGAGTTCACGACTGACAATGGATGCATGGCAGGTCATTCCCCCTGCATCCGTTACAATGGCCTTGGCCTTCTTCATCGCCGGTACCCAGTCGGGAGCCGTCATGGTCGTAACTAGAATTTCTCCTTCTTTAAATTCATCAATACGCGAGGGATCCAAAATAACGTGAGCCTTACCTGCTGCTTTTCCGGGGCTTGCAGGCAAGCCTTTAACGACGACAACACGTTCCGACGTAACTTCCATGGTTTCACCTTCCGTTGCGGGTTTCTTTTCCTTATTTTTCTTCGACCAAACTGTTTCGGGACGAGCCTGGAGCAACCAAATCTTATCGTTCCGTTCATCAACGCCCCATTCCATATCCATGTAACAACCGTAGTGTTTTTCTATGGCTTTAGCATATGATGCCAATTCTTTAATCTGTTCTTCTGTCAAGACTTGCACCTTTTGCAAATCTTCAGGAACAGGCAATTCTTCGCAATCTCCACCGGCTTTGCGAACAAGTTGAATGGGCTTCGTATTTACCATAGTCGATACGATGCTTAAATCATCCTTTTTAACCCGGAAGTTATCGGGTGTAACAGTACCTTGCACAACATATTCGCCCAGGCCCCAAGCGCCTTCAATAGTAATCGTCGAATCGTCGCCGGTTACAAGGTCAACAGTAAACATGACCCCTGCGCTCTTAGAGAATACCATCATTTGAATAGCTGCACTCAAGGCTACTTCCAAGTGGTCAAATCCTTTTTTAGTGCGATAGTATGTAGCTCTGTCCGTAAAAGTAGATGCATAACATTCTTTTACCTTCTGAATAACCATATCGGCGCCGCGTACATTCAAATATGTATCCTGTTGGCCGGCAAAGGATGCGTCAGGCAAATCTTCAGCGGTAGCACTGGAGCGAACAGCCACGAAAGGATCCGGTTCGCCTACTTTTTGACCCAGCTCTTCATACCCTTTTCGAATCGATTCGGCCAATTTCGGCGGCATCGGAGCGGCACAGACAGCTTCACGAATCTTAGCTGTTACTATACGAAGTTGCACAGGATCTTCGACATCCGTCAATTCTTCAAGCATTTCTTTAATCTGTTTATCAAGACCTGTTTCGGTCATGAAATATCTATATCCTGCCGCTGTCGTAGCAAAACCGTACGGTACCGGCACGTTTGTAGCCGACGTCAATTCACCTAAAGACGACGATTTACCTCCGACTAAGTCCACATCTTCACGACGAAGTTCGTCAAACCATAAAATAAAAGCACTGTTTCTGTCCATGGCTCTACCTCCCGATAATCGGATATATTATTCGTAAACACTGAATTTATTACTTTGCTTCTTTATGGTATATTATTTGAATTTAAATGTCAACTACTTTGTGCCAAAAGGTGTGTTTTTATATATTTAGTATACTCTATATTTTATCTGTTGACTTTCCGAAAACTGCTATTATAGAGATTTATATGATACCTATGCCTTTTATCACATTTTTTCAAAATAAATTTCCCTTTCCTATATTAGATGATATATAATAGGAACGATAATATCGACGTAATATGCCTTAAACGGCCTTGCGCCTTAATCGAACACCCAATAGGAGGATATGATGTATACACCCAGACATAGAGTTCGAACGAAAAAGAAAGGGCCTTTTCGTTCTATTCGCGTCATGGCGGCTCTAGTGCTCGTCATTATTGCAGGCCTCATGTTCGGCTATATATTCGCGGCATACCAAAGCTTACCCGAAGTAGGTAATAACATGCGGCCTGCCGTCTCATCACAGGTTTTTGACAGTCAGGGAAAGCTGATTACGACTCTGCACTCCGATCAGAACCGGCTGCCCATTGATATTAACAAGGTCCCGAAAAACTTGCAGAACGCCTTTATTGCCGCCGAAGATAATCGATTCTACGACCATATCGGTGTCGATCCCATCGGGATTTTACGTGCCGTCGTAACCAACTTGACTAATCGCGGTATTGCGCAAGGCGGCAGTACGATTACTCAACAGTTAGCTAAGAATGCTTTTTTATCCCAAGACCAGACATTAAAACGTAAAATTCAGGAAGCCATCTTAGCTCTTGAATTGGAACGTAAGTACAGCAAAAAAGAAATTCTGGAAATGTATATGAATCAAATTTATTTTGGTCGCGGCGCTTACGGCATTCAGACGGCGGCCCACACATACTTCGGCAAAGATGTAGGCGATCTTACTCTGGCCGAATGCGCTATGATTGCAGGCCTACCGAAGAGCCCCAACTACTATTCCTCCAGTGTTAATGAAGCCACCGCCCGCAAAAACGTAGTGGTAGGCCAAATGGAAAAATACGGATACATTACACCTTCCCAAGCGGAAGAAGCTAAAAAATCAAGTCTGGATATTAAGCAAAAATCGACAAGCAATACACCAGACGAAACGGCATACTTCATCGACTATGTTACTCAGGAAATAGCACAAAAGTACGGTGACGACGCGCTTTACAAAGATGGCTTGAAGATTTACACGACTCTTGATACGGATAAGCAGCATGCAGCCGTTCAAGCTATGCGCCATCTCCCGGAAACACATACGGATGATCAGGGACTTACTCAACCGCAAGGAGCCATTATCTCTATTGACCCGAAAACGGGCCATATCCTTGCCATGGTCGGCGGCCGCGGCCAAGACAGCTTTAATCGTGCCAGCATGGCAGTTCGCCAACCCGGGTCGGCATTTAAAACCTTTGTCTATATGACGGCTATGGAACACGACATGACTCCCGATACGATAATGGAAGATAAGAAGGTTGAATACGGAGGGTGGTCACCGCATAATACTGATAACAGCTACCAGGGCCGCATGCCCTTATGGAAGGCTCTGGCATTATCCGTAAATACGGTCGCCGTTCAATTGGCTGACAAGGTCGGCCCTTCCAATGTCATTGCCAACGCCAAAAAGTTGGGTATTACGACCTTGGTGGAAGACGGCAGTGCCAACGATGATAACTTGGCTTCAGCCGCCCTCGGCGGTTTGACTAAGGGCGTTACCCCGCTGGAAATGGCGGCAGCTTACGGAGCCTTTGCCAACAAGGGAGTATATATAAAACCGACAGCTATCGTAAAGATTCTCGACCGCAACGGCAACGTTTTGGAAGATAACTCTTCAGATGTGCAAAAGACTCAAGTTATGTCCGAAAAGACGGCTTATGAAATGACCAGTATGCTCGAAGGGGTTATTGCAAGAGGCACGGGCACGGCCGCTTCCATCGGCAGACCTGCGGCCGGCAAGACCGGTACGACCGACGACAATCATGATGCCTGGTTCATCGGCTATACGCCTGATATTGTAACGGCCGTTTGGGTCGGCGATGACACGGGAAGTCAAAGTCTCGGAGAAATCTACGGCGGTACTGTACCTGCACAAATTTGGCATGACTACATGGCTTCTGCCGTCAGCGGCACCTCGGCCGATGATTTCGATGTCCCGGCCGGTATGGGAAAGGCTTACTACGAAGAACCTAAAGAAGAAGTCAAATCTGATAAAAAGAACGATAAAGAAGATAAAAAAGAAGAGTCCGCCTCAAAGGATGACTCTTCAAAACAATCAGTTTCGGATAAACCGCAAAAGCGAAAATCATCTAAGCGCTAAAAACGCTCCCGCCGACGGCACCGGAAAGTTAACCCCGACTTTCCGGTGCCGTTTTGTCAACGGGAGCGTTTTTTTTACGCAGCCTGTCGTTTATCCGTCACTTTATGAACAAGGACAGATAGTAGGACAACTGCAACAATTACGGGGAAGGTAATTCCCAAAGGGGTATCCCAATCGAGAAGTTGCCGATAAAGGCAAAAACCCATAGCCCATAAAACTAAATTCGTAAGATTCACACTCGTATCTCTGCGGTCAGCATGCAATACGAAATAATCGGCTATTAAGACCGCTGTCATAGGGGCAAAGACAGAACCGATGAAATAAAGAAAATCCTGAAAAGCATCTGTATCGAAAAAGACAGCCAGTATCACGCCCAGAACACAGGTCACTAAGGCACAAGGCGTATCTTTTAATCGAGGAGAAATGGAAGAAGCACTGATGCCGGCTGACAGAGCATCCAGAAAAGTCGTCGTAACGGTCGACAACAAAACGATTAAGATCCCCATACCGCCGAGACCGGCAGCAGCCATAACCGCCGCCAAGTCATCACTTCCCAAATAAATAACGGCTCCCATACCGATAAAGAACATCCAACAGCTGGCTATAAAATAAGACAGGCAGGAACTGACCGTCACTTTCACGGGAGATTCGGCCGTACGCGTATAGTCGGCAATAAGAGGCAACCACGACAAGGGCATGGCTACAGCCAACTCTACTGCTCCGCCGAAGGTTATATCCCCGCTCACAGGTTGGGGAATACCGTCAAAAACAAGACGACTTAAAAACAAGGTGAGAAGAAGCAAGGCTGCCATAATAACACGGTTAACCTTATCCAAGTTCTTAATACCCAATAAAATCCAAAGAGCGATTCCTGCACCGGCGATAACGCTCCACACTGCATTGCCCCAAGGCACTAACGCATCAGCCGAAGTAGCCGCAGTCGCAATCATGACAGCCGTCCAGCCGATTAACTGAATAACATTCAGCAAGGCAAACCAAAGCCTTCCCTTACTGCCGAAAGCCATCCCTACGGTTTCCATGGACCCCACACCGGTCCTGGCTCCGATCAGTCCGGCTGCAAACATAACGGCGCCGCCGATTAAATGACCGATTAATATAGCCGTCGCCCCTTCGACAAAACCCAAGGGTGCTACGAGCATGCCTGTCAAAATTTCGGCAATGGAAATACCGGCCCCGAACCATAACAGCCCGTTACTTACTACTGAAGTTTTCATACACACAACCCCTCTCTTCAAGGGGTGCAAAAAACGGCCGCCTGAAAGACGACCGTCACATAAGTATATATGTCCCTACGTTGGCATTATCCACATCAGGTTACGGGTCGAATAAAATTTCCTCTCAGCCGGTTAAAGCTCCCCTTACATATGTCAAGTATACCATAGGTACTAAGCCTGTCAATTTCCCTACTGTCAAAGAGATATTTAGATTTTTTAATTTATGAATTATAGGCGATACGTCAAATATATGATATACTGGTACTCATATTATTAAAATATTTTTCTTTATATAGAATCAGGTGAACTTATGAAGCTGAACGTACAAAATCTTAAAAAACGACCGAAACTTTTAATCGCCGTCGCACTTGTTGTCATCTGTTCAATCGGCGCCTATGCCTATTATGAGCATACGGTATCCGCCTCTAAAGCCGGTGCCGTGGAAACAGCGGAAGTCACACGCATGAATATTAAGTCCAGCATTTCCGCTACCGGTGTTATCAGCCCTGTAAATTCCGTTGAAGTATCTCCTAAAATTACAGCTCGAATCAGTACTGTAGCCGTAAAAGAAAATGATCGTGTCGAGAAAGGACAGGTCGTCGCCACCTTGGACGGTAAAGACTATGCTGCAAAGAAAGATCAGGCTCAATACAAATTGACCAATGCACAGCTCAAATACGAACGAGCCAAAGCCCTATACGAAGCCGGTGCCGGCAGCAAACAGGACTTGGATAATGCCCAGTTCGAATATGATACGGCTGCCAGCAGTCTGAGTGAAGCCGAATCAGATGTTGCCGAAACGGTCATTACAGCGCCCATGAGCGGAGTGGTGGTCGGTGAGCCTAAGACCCCCGGAACGATGGCCGTACAAGGCAACTCCAGTCCCACCGTTATTATGAGAATCGCCGACACGGGAACAAAACAAATCATTGCTAAAGTTGACGAAACTGACATCGGAAAAATCAAAGTCGGACAAGATGCAACTTTTACGGTAGACTCTTATACGAATAAGACCTTTACGGCTCATGTTTCAAAAATTTCTCAAACCGATACCACCTATTCATGGGACACGACGAATACGACCTCTTCAGCATCTGCTTCTTCAGCCAGTGTTATTTATTACTATGTAACCTTGGACGTAGATGACCCGAACGACGACCTTCGCCTCGGGATGACAGCTCGTGTCGATATCAGTACTTCTCAAAAGGAAAATGCACTGGTCGTTCCCATTGCCGCCTTGAAAACGAATAATTCCGGTTCTTATGTCGTCGTTGTTCACGATGACGGCTCAACGGAAAACGTAATGGTTCAAACGGGCATTTACAGCGACGACTATGTTGAAATTACAAGCGGCCTGTCCGTCGGCGATAAAGTTTCTATCGCCTATACTTCATCGGGTAAGTCATCGGAAAACAATAAACAACAGGGTCCGCCGCGGTTATAAGGCAGGAATCTCCTATGGATAATATTATGATAGCCCTTCAGGACATTCGCAAAATCTATCACATCGGTTCTCAAGATTTCGCTGCCCTGGCAGGCATTACTCTACAAATTAAAGAAGGCGAATTTGCAGCACTTATGGGTCCTTCCGGATCCGGTAAGTCTACACTCATGAACATTCTGGGATGTCTCGATCGCCCTACCTCGGGTTCCTATAAATTAGGGGGCAAAGAAGTCGCCCATTTATCGGATGATGAATTGGCTGTTACACGTAATAAAAGCATCGGTTTCGTTTTCCAGAATTTTAATCTTCTCGGCAAAATATCAGCCTTGGATAATGTGGCCTTACCGCTGGTCTATGCCGGCGTTGGCAAAAAAGAACGAACCGAACGAGCCCTGGAAAAGCTCCGTGCTGTCGGCTTGGAAACATGGTCACACCACAAACCCAACGAATTATCCGGAGGACAACGTCAACGCGTCGCCATCGCTCGTGCTTTAGTCAACGATCCGCACATTATTATGGCCGACGAACCTACGGGTAACTTGGATACAAAATCAACACGGGAAATCATGGATATTTTCGAAGATCTTCACAGTCAGAAAAAAACGGTAATCCTCGTTACCCACGAGCCGGAAATAGCTGCCTGTGCGAGCCGTCAGCTGTTGCTCAGTGACGGTTTGATTACTAAAGATGCCGGAAAAGGGGTGGTTATGGATGTTATTTAAAGAAAGCGTTACCATCGCTTTAACTGCCCTTTTGAGTAATAAACTACGCTCCATCTTAACAATGCTCGGCATTATTATCGGCATTGCTGCCGTCATCGTCATGATTTCCATCGGCATGGGAGTACGAAAAAATATTACGGACTCCATTGCCAGCCTGGGCAGTAATATGCTTATCGTCACCCCCAACTCGTCCAACTCCCGCGGTATGCGTGCCGCTGCCGGCTCAGGTAAGAAGCTGAAGCTCGACGATGCAACAGCTATAAAAAAACGAATCAAAAACATTGATTATGTAGCCCCGACAGTCAGTGCTTCTTATCAAGTCGTCAACGGGAACGAAAACTGGAATACGAGTGTCTACGGAGTAACTCCCGAATACTTGCAAATCCGTTCCCTTACGGTTACATCCGGATCCTTCATCAGCCAAGCCGATTTGGATTCACGCAATCGTGTCGCCGTCATCGGTTCTACCGTAGCCGGAAATCTCTATGGCTCTGAGAACCCTGTAGGTAAAAACATTCGCGTAAACAATCAGCCGTTTAAAGTCATCGGCGTCCTGGAAAAAAAGGGACAAGCCTCTATGGGCGGTGACCAGGACGATGTCGTCCTCGTCCCCTTGACAACCGCACAGGAACGCTTAATGGGGATTACGTACATTCGCTCTATTAACATCCAAGTCTCTTCTTCCGACAAAATCAATGAAGTCCAAGACCAAGTCGGTACCCTTCTGCGCCAGCGGCATCACTTAGGTATCGGCAAGGAAGATGACTTTACCATTAACAATATGACGAGCCTCATGGAAACTATGAATTCCACGACGGCAACGCTTACCCTTTTTCTCGGTAGTGTAGCAGCTATTTCACTCCTCGTCGGCGGCATCGGCATTATGAATATTATGATTGTCTCCGTTACGGAACGAACCAGAGAAATCGGTATTCGTAAAGCCCTGGGAGCTACATATCGGACTATTATGACGCAATTCTTAATCGAAGCCGTTATTATCGGCCTCATCGGCGGGGTCTTGGGAATCGCCTTGGGTATCTCCCTCGTCGAAGTATTCAAAAAATTCGCCGAAGTACCTCCCGTTATCACCTTGGCTCCTATTCTTATTTCCTTTACCTTCTCTGTCGGTATCGGCCTCTTCTTCGGTATCTATCCGGCACGCAAGGCTGCACGCCTTGATCCTATCGAAGCCTTGCGCTACGAATAGCTTCACAAAATTAGAGTCAACGATATAAGTAAAGAGCCGCTCAAAATCGAGCGGCTCTTTACTTATAAAACTTTACACCCTATTATGAAACGGCGAATCCTACTTACCGTCTAAACGCTCTGCATTCAAGCCGTTATACGCATTGACATACGAATTGTACTGTTCGTACATGTCCGCTCTGGTTTCTTCATCGGGATTAGCCATAAATTCCCTAACGTCACCGATTAATTCATTTCCTTCGGTCTTCAGTATATCCCCTTCGCTTGAGCTGATACTTCCCAGAAGAGTCGAAACGGCTCCCAATTCTTGTTCAATTTTAGCTTTGTCGGGATTTTGATCATGCGTTCCCAATTCATCCATAATCGCTTTGAAACGCACAGTAGCTTCTAAAGCGGCTGCCATATTTTTCTTCCCGGCAGATTTATACTGTTCAATCTCTTTCTGACTGTTTTCTTGATTAACCTGTCCGATGGCATCGTCTAACTTATCCATAGCGGCATTAAACTTATCTACCGCTGCTAAATACTTAGGTGCTACTTCTTTAACTTTCGCATAATTATCATTTAAATAAGTCTTAGATTCGTAATAAGTCTGAAGATCCGTGGCTACGGGAACCAATTCATCTAAGGCACTTAAAACCTTATCAAGTTCCGCATCAACGTTCTTATAAGTAGCACCGCCGGCTTTTACGGCTTTCAGTGCTTCTTGCAGAGACTTGTAATCGGGAGCCACAAAACTCTGATCGTATACGCCGTTTCTTAAGCCGTCGTTAAACTGCTTTTCCTTGCCTCCGAATGAAAGTCTAAAGTCAATGTAGTTGTTTTCCGCATCAATCAGCTTATTAAAATTTTCAACTTGACTACCGCTTGCTTTTTCCGCCGCACTGCTTATTTTACCTACAGTTCTGGAAAGGGAGCATCCCGATACAAAAGCGGTCGATGTCAATACGGTTACACACATAAAAACGGATAAAAGGCGTCTCGTAGATTGCTTCACTATAACAGTCCTCCTAAGACTCATTTATATTCTATACTGCACCCATTTTATCTTATTTCTTCCTCGTTTTACAATAGTCTTCTACTTTAAATAACAAAACCGCATACAGTCGATATCCGGAAATACCGACTGTATGCGGTTGTATCACTTTTCTTTATCGCTTTGCAATATCACGTAAGGCTGCTAATGCCGCTTCTACTTCTTGCTTCGTCGTAAAGAGGCTGAAGGAGAAACGAACAATACCTCGCTTATCCGTGTGTAATTCTTTATGAATCAAAGGGGCACAGTGGAAACCCGCTCGTGTTGCCATTGCATATTCTTCCCAAAGAATTTCACCGACCAAAGCGGCTTCAGCTTCACCGATATTAATGGCAAAAACATTGACGCGCGGCCGCGTCAAATCGGCATACAAAGTAAGGTTCGGGATTTCCTGCAGGCCTTTAATAAAAAGGTCCGATAATTCTCGCTGTGTTCGAACAATATCTTCTTCGCCCCGTTCCAACAACAGCTGAATACCCGCCTCCAATCCGGCTATACCGGCTATATTTTCCGTACCTGCTTCAAAGACACCGGGAACTGTATGAGGGAATTCTTTGTCAAAGGTATGAATTCCGTCGCCTCCCGTAATAAGGGGCTTTACATCAACATCGGTTTTAACAATCATACCTCCCGTACCGCCCGGTCCGTATAAAGACTTATGCCCCGTAAAGCAGGCCGCCGTAACGATATCATCCGACAGGTCGATAGGATAGGCACCTGCCGTTTGCGAAATATCGACAATAAGCATCAACCCATGACGCTTACAAAACGCCTTAATAAAATCCAAGTCGATAATATTTCCCGTCACATTGGAAGCATGGTTGCAGACCACGGCCTTCGTTTCGGGACGAACTAATTTTTCAAATTCTTCATAACAAAGAGCCCCCGTCTTACTGTCAGACGTCACAAAGTCGAGAGTTACTCCTTCTTGACCCATTTCATATAAGGGGCGTAACACCGCATTATGCTCCCAGGTAGTGGAGATAACATGATCTCCCTTACGTAAGAGGCCCTTGATTATCATGTTCAAGGCTGTCGTCGAGTTATGCGTAAAAGCTACATCGTATGCAGGGCCGGCGTGTACCAGTTGCTTGACCGTCTCTTTAGCGGACAACATGACCTTATAAGCTCGTATAGCATAGTCATGCGCTCCCCGTGACGGATTGCCGTATTCCTTTTCTGCCAGTGCTTCATACACGGCTCTGGCTACCTCTTCCGGTTTATGAGCCGTTGTTGCGGCATTATCAAAATACATGTCAATCTCCCTATCTTGTTCTTCAGTCTCCGAATTTATCGTATCGTTTATAACCCGAAGCGAGCAAAAATCGTGTCAACATGACTGAGCATCTTCTTTACATCAAAGCAAGCTTCAATTTCTTCATGTGTCATAACGGTTGCAATATCTTCATCTTTTTTCAGGTTTTCCAAGAAGTCTTCCCCTTCAAGCCAACGTTTCATAGCATTACGTTGAACCCAGCGATATGCCTGTTCACGAACAGCGCCTTTTTCAACAAGCGTATTTAAAAGAATGGGGCTATAAATCAGTCCGCCTGTCAATTGCAGATCTTCCATCATCTTTTCAGGATAAACAATCAGCTTATCGACAACGCGAGTAAACGTTGTCAACATATAATCAAGTGCAATCGTACTGTCCGGCAAGATGATACGTTCTACGGAAGAGTGGGAAATATCCCGTTCATGCCACAATGCTACATCTTCCAAGGCAGCCTGTGCGTTGCCGCGAATAACGCGAGCCAAGCCGCACATGCGTTCACACGTAATAGGATTCCGCTTATGAGGCATAATAGATGACCCTTTTTGTTTAGGGCTAAAATATTCTTCAGCTTCGCGTACTTCCGTTCTCTGTAAGTGACGAATTTCCGTTGCGAACTTGTCGATGGAGCTGGCAATAACAGCCAAGGTGGTCACGAATTCGGCATGACGATCCCGTTGCAAAGTTTGTGTGGAAATGGGCGACGGCGTAATACCCAACTTCTTGCACACATACTCTTCCACAAAGGGATCTACATCGGCATAAGTACCGACGGCTCCGGAAATCTTACCGACAGAAACGACTTCCTTAGCTCTTTTCATGCGTTCAATATTGCGTTCCGTTTCGGCCAACCACATGCACAGTTTCAAACCGAAAGTCGTAGCTTCGGCATGAATACCGTGGGTACGACCGATAGTCGGTGTATATTTAAATTCAACAGCACGACGACGCAAAACATCACGAAAGGCTTCCAAATCGGCCAAAAGAATTTCGGAAGCTTGTTTCAACATGTATCCCAAAGCCGTATCTTTTACGTCCGTTGAAGTCAATCCCAGATGCACATATTTACCGGCTTCTCCTATGTTCTCGGAAAGATTAGAGACGAAGGCGGCAATATCATGGTGCGTTTCCGCTTCGATTTCATGAATACGGTCAACGGAAAAAGCAGCTTTTTCCCGAATCTGTTCGGCAGCTTCCTTGGGAATATTACCCAGTTCCGCTTGAGCTTCGCTGGCAAGAATCTCTACCTGCTTCAGCGTATCCCATTCATTTTGTTCGCTCCAAATACTGCCCATTACTTCATTGGTATAGCGTTCAATCACGTCAAATCTCTCCTTTTTCTGTATATGAGTTTATAATACCTTTATATTATAACAGCCGCCTTGCGAATCCTCAATGAATTTACCTACGGAGGATTTTCTTTCTAAAAAAAGCAGACAGGCCAGCCCATGCGTGCCTGTCTGCTTTTATGAATTATTTCCGGACCATTAAATCCGTACCTTCTTTTGCCGTTACATAGCCGATGATTTTACCGCACGGCAAGTTGTCACTCAATTCCTTTTCCAACGCCGGCGCATCTTTTTCACTGACGGCAATCATCAAACCGCCCGAAGTCTGCGGATCGTAAAGAATATCCAATTCCGCTTCACTAATCGGCCCTTCGGTACGTACATGACCGTCCGTATAATCACGATTACGATAAGCACCTGCAGGAATAAATCCCTGTTTCGCCATTTCAATCGCTTCTTTATGATAGGGCATGTTGTTCATATCAAGATGAATAGTCATGCCGCTACCAGACGCCATTTCATAGGCATGTCCCATAAGACCGAAGCCCGTAATGTCAGTACAGCTGTGCACATCATACTTCATCATAATATCACGGCCGTACTTGTTCAGTTCCGCCATTTCCTTATAAAGCTGCTGTTCCAAAGTTTCGTCCACAAGTCCGACCTTAGCCGCCGTCGTTAAGATACCGACACCCAAAGGTTTGGTCAATAAGAGAACATCCCCTTCACGAGCCGACGAATTGCTGAGCAGATCCTTCGGATGCATAAAGCCCGTTACGGATAAGCCGTACTTCGGTTCCTTATCTTCAATCGTATGGCCGCCCGTAATCAATACACCCGCTTCATAAGCCTTGCTATAGCCGCCTTGTAAGATTTCCCGAACCGCATCTTGACCCATAGCCGAGTTAATAGCCATGACATTCATTGCCAATTTGGGATCGGCTCCCATGGCAAAAATATCGCTCAACGAATTGGCCGCCGCAATTTGTCCGAACATATACGGGTCATCGACAATAGGCGGGAAAAAGTCTACCGACTGAACAATGGCCAAATCATCACGCACAACATAGACAGATGCATCATCACTCTTATCGTACCCTACAATAAGTCGATCATCTTGATGTCGGGGAATGCCGTTCAACATTTGTGCCAGTACACCGGCACCGATTTTCGCGCCTCAACCGGAGCAGGACGCCATTTCTGTTAATTTTACTTTATCACTCACTGTAATCATCCTTTACATCGAACTGTAAATCTTTTCAAATCCGGATTCCGTTTCCCGGACTACTTGTTCGACTTCACCACTTTCATCGCCTGAATAGGTGTAGTCGTCAGGTGCCTCAAAGCGGGCACAGGTGCCGCAAGACGAGCTCAGGTTTCGCGGCACGGGCATCAATTCGATAGACGTCACCGACGGATGGGCTTCGTTTTTAAAACGAATAGCACCGAAATGCGAATAAAAAGTAGCGATAAATTTCATGATTACACCGACCTTACCTACTATTTTTTCTTGAAGACAAGTTTGTAGTCGTCTCCTTCAGCTGTCGAAACAACCGTATACCCGTTATGGGATACATAACGAGTTACGTTTTCCATAGCCGTCCGAGAGTCTACCAACATTTCATATTCCTGTTCCTGTGTAGCCAATGCCTTTTGAGCCATAATTACCGGCTCGGGGCAAGAATATCCTCTAGCATCTATCATCACGATTCCTCCTTATGCACCCTGTTTACGCGTATTGACAACGGCAATAATCAAAGCCACGACAAAGCCCAAAATAACAGCTACTTCACCATTGAACGTAGGTCCGTTGCCGCTTGCGGCAAGACCGAAATTATGAGCAAATGCCGCACCGATAACAAGACCCAAAACCGTAATGGCCGAATCCGTATTACCTTCACCCGTCATGATAAGCTGACGCATGGGGCAACCGCCGAGCAAAATACTGCAAAAACCTGCCAAAGCCATGCCGAGGAAGTTCCACAAACCGTCCGTATGGGCAATAGGCTGATTGGCAAAGCCGGGATGGAAGTTGCCGAAAGCGAGGTTAACGAGGAATGCCGCTACAAAAACAGCAACGAATCCCATCAACAATTTCGTTTCATGGAATAAAATTATATCACGAATACCGCCAACCATGCAAAGGCGTGTGTATTGTGCCAAACCGCCGACGACAATTCCGGCAATAAGAGATACGGCCCAGAAAGCGTGTACCGAACCGGGCCCTTTTTCACTGAAGAAAATGAAAGCCGGAGCCGCTACGACGAGAATCAACAATCCTACCATAAGAACCGGCATAACCGCCGTATCAAACTTGGGAAGGCTATACGTACGCTTTAACGAATACCCTCTCTTCAAGAAAAAGGTACCCGCACCGATGCCGACTGCAAAGCCGACAAAGCCTAAAATAGCATTCCAGTCGCCGCCGGCAAGACGCAGAATCAGGCGGAAGGGGCAACCGAGGAACATGAGGCAACCGATCATAACGAAAAAGCCGAGAATGAAACGCGTCATGGGAGCGCTGCCGCCCTTAGCCTGATGTTCGCCGCGAATAAAAGATAATAAGAACGCACCTAAAACAAGACCGATGATTTCCGGACGAATATACTGTACCGGTGCCGCCCGGTGCAACCCGAGTCCGCCTACAGTATCACGAATAAAGCAAGCAATACAAAAACCCATGTTTGCGGGATTCCCTGCCAGGACCAAAAATCCCGCAATGGCGCCGATGATTAAACCGGCAATAATAATAGCGCGTTTTTCATGTGCTAAACCCAAAATAAATCCTCCTCTCAAACTGAACCCATGCACCGTTCTGCATTAATAAATTATTTCTGTATTAAAACCCCCTATCGATTTACTTAAAACGAGCATTTGTAAAACGACCGGATGTCGACTATACTGAACGGAGCAAGTCATTTCATCCATAGGAGACAGAAAATGCAAAGAATATACCTTGATAACGGGGCTACGACTTTCCCCAAACCGAAGAGTGTTCCCGAAGCCATGAGCCGTTTCATCAGTGAAAGCGGCGTCAATATTAATCGAGGCTCGTACGCTCCTGCTTACGACACGGAAGAAACAGTCTACCTGACCCGACTCTGGCTAAAAGAAATGTTCGGTGGAGACGATGTAAAGAATGTCATCTTCACACAAAATGTCACGATGAGCCTCAACATGGCCATTAAGGGCTTACTCAAAAAAGGCGATCACGTTCTCGTATCGTCTATGGAACATAATGCTGTCATGCGACCGCTCGTCCAAATGGAAAAAGACGGCCTGACCTTTGATCGTCTGCCCTGTCAATCCGACGGGTCACTCATTCTCGAAGGTCTTGACAACTTCATCAAAGAAAATACGAAAGCCGTCATCATGACCCATGCATCCAATGTCTGCGGGACCGTAATGCCTTTAAAAGAAGTCGGGGCCTTTTGTCGCAAACACGGCCTGCTTTTCATCGTCGACTCGGCACAAACAGCCGGTACGATACCTATCAATATGAAGGATATGAATATCGACATCTTATGCTTCACCGGACACAAGGGACTTCTAGGGCCTCAAGGTATAGGCGGCATGGTTATTCCCGACTCGTTGGCAACAATCATGACCCCTCTCATTGCCGGCGGCACGGGGAGCCTTTCACATACAGAAGAAATGCCTGACTTTCTTCCCGACCGTTTCGAATCGGGTACTTTAAACCTACCCGGAATCATAGGCCTTCATGCAGCCCTTGACTTTATCAAAGCGGAAGGCATGGAAAATATCCATCATAAAGAAATGGCTCTTACGGCTCGTTTCTTAGACGGAATTTCCGACCTGTCGGGACTGTCCGTTGCCGGCAAAACGGATTTACAAGACCGTACGGCCGTCGTATCCGTTGCCGCCAAAGAGATGGATAATTCGGCAGTGGCCTTCAAGCTTGAGTCCGAATATGGAATCCTCACCCGCGTCGGCCTCCACTGTGCCCCGTCAGCTCATAAAACCTTGGGAACCTTTCCGGGCGGAACAGTCCGTTTCTCCTTTGGATATTTCAATACGGAAGATGAAGTTGACACGGCCGTGAAAGCCCTGCGTGAAATCTGCGGCTAAGCCGCATTAAGACCTGCTGTATAAGGCAGGTCTTTTTTTATTCACAGCCCAATTTACCGCAAGCATCGGCACGACAACGACTGCAATGCGTCATTTGTTTCATCGAACCGCTGATAAATTGCCGTACTCGGTGTATATCTTCCTTAGACGGTGTTTCAATGCCGGCAAAGGGAGTGTCATGTACAGGGATCATGGCCATACAATTCATAATATCGGCCTTCCATTCTTTAGCCTTAGCGGCAATTTGCGGTACATGATCCATATTAATTCCGGGAATGACGACCGTATTAATCTTGACGATCATACCTGCTTCCTTCAGCTTGCGAATCCCTTCATCTTGACGAGCCAGTAAAATGGCAGCTCCTTCTTCGCCCGTATAAGTTTTGCCGTTGTAACGAACCCAAGCGTAAACTTTACCGCCCACAGAGGGAGTAACGGCATTGACCGTTACTGTCACATGACTGACTCCGATACGCACGATGTCATCTACATGTTCGGGTAAGGCCAAGCCGTTGGTAGAAAGACACAGCATGAGGTGAGGGAACCGAGCACGGCACTTTTCAAATGTCGGCAAGGTCTTATCGGCATCACACATGGGATCCCCCGGTCCGGCAATGCCGATAACCGAAATATCCTGTCTGTCCTTAAAAAGTTTTTCCAAATAAGCCACGGCTTCATCGGGTGTGTACACCTTCTGAGTAACGCCGGGACGATTTTCATTAGCGCAGTCGTACATACGATTGCAGAAGTTACATTGAATATTGCAATTCGGAGCCACCGGTAAATGAACCCGCCCCCAATTAGCCGAAGCCCCTTTGTTGAAGCAGGGATGATTATTTAAAAAGCTTTGTGTATGTACGTCCATTACTGTTTACCTTTCCGCCCGAATTTAATAGCGTTCTTATGGCAAACATTCAAGCAATCCCCGCAATTCGTGCAGTTCATTTCGTCAGGACGCGTACCCATATCACACTTACGCAGGCAAGCATCACAGTTGTCACAGGCATCAGTCTTGAATATGCGGAATATGGAAATCTTGCGTATCAATTCCATGGCCCCGCCGACAGGACAAATAAACCGACACCAGAAATTCGAAATAATGAGCGATGCCGCAATAAGTGCTACGACGATAACCGTACGAACAGCCCAATACCAATCGGCAAAGCGAATGGACATAATAAGCGAGTTAAAGTATTCATCACTCGTACGAATAGGTATCATGACACGCGGGTTGTCATAAATGAAATATACACCCAGTCCGATTAAAATCGTAACAACCATCCCCAACTGAGCCCATCTCATCTTTTTGTTGCGTATCTTCAGCTTCGTAATTGCTACCTTACCGAGCATTTGATTAACAAAACCGCTCGGGCAAAGCCAGCCGCAAAAAGCTCGTCCCAGGAAGATAGCCAACAGAGGAATGAATAACCAGAACCCGAAGAAGTAGGCTGTAATACGCCCCCAACAGGTGACTACGGGACATCGTTCACAGTTGACAAAGGGGACGATGAAGGGACATCGGAAAATTCCGTAGTATATCCACTTACCCATGACGGCCAAGAATATAAGCTGTACCAAATGCCGTAATTTCGGTAAGTAGAATTCTTTTTTCTGTGCACTTGTATTATTGGACATCTTTTACGCCGAACCTTTCTATTAAGTCTAAGCCTCGTGCCGAATGGACGGATGTGAAACCGTTTCTTTCCAGTATTTCCTGACCGTCGGAACGGACAAAATCCGAATAGTCTTCAGCCAACTTTTCATCTTTTACATACTTCATTACATTGAGCGTAAATGTAAGCGGTGCCGGCGGAATAAACTTCGGATCAATAGGCATGTACTCAATTTTATCCTTAAAGCGGTCGTGTGTAGTCAAACGTTTTTCAATAATGGAAGCATCGCCTTTTCCTTCTACGAGGCCGCACATCATCTTAATGACACACGTTTCGTTAACCGTCATATTCTGCATGACAGGATCCGTAAGACCCGACTTCTTCAGAATCCCCTGGACGGAAGCACTGCCCGGAGGTGAAGCCCCTAACGGCAACATGACACGAACCCCCGGTTCCGCTAAATCCTGCAAGTCGCGAATACCTGCCGGATTTCCCTTCGGAACTACAAGAACATAGTCCGTAAAGCAAAGGGGTTTAAAACGAAGGCTGATTCCCTTTTTACGTAAATTTTGGGCCAGTTCCAAACCGCGTGCTCCGAACATCTCCGTTTGTCCTTTTAAGGTTAACAGAGATTTACCCAACGCTCCCGCAAAAGCACCGGTGTACTGAATGTTATGGCCTGTTTTGGCTTCATATGCATCATTGATTTGCAAAAAAGCTTCCGATAAGCCGCCGCAAGTCCACACCTCTAACGAATCGGATTTAAAAGGTGTATACCCGGCGGAGATCAGCTTAGGCCCGGCCGCCGCCACGGCAGCCGTCGCTACGGCACCCTTTAAGAACTGCCGTCGCGAAATTTTGTCTTTCAAAAACTCCATACTTTGTACTCCTTCTTAATAAAGAATAATATTAAGGTCCCCATTATTGTATCACTTTTTACCTTCCTTTTTCTCATCTCATTTATAAAAAATTATCCATAATTAACAGGGTGTTAATTATGGATAATAATAAATAGACGCATATTAATAATTTTTATTACTGTTTACCTTTCCGCCCGAATTTAATAGCGTTCTTATGGCAAACATTCAGGCAATCCCCGCAGTTCGTGCAGTTCATTTCATAGGAATGCGTCTCTATCACCAAACAATGGTTGCTCCTTCTTTTTACATCATATATTTTTCGCATGTAATCATAGGAATCCCCTACAATCCGGTAAAAGTCCGAAAAACTGACGTAACAACGATGACCTATGGTATAATGTCATCAATGTACCTTGTTTCGAAAGGAGTTACCCTCATGAGTCAACGACACCGTGACCATATACACGATTCAAAACAGGATTTGCATCTGCAAATCGGCATTTTTCTTTGGACTTTAATTCTCGCTCTCCTCTTATTGTGTGAGTTTTTCTTCTCACTACCGCTTTACGGTATGGTCGCCACGGCTTTCATCCTTATCATTTCATCCTTATTTTTCAAAGTTAAATACAAAGATTTCTACACCTATCGCGATCGTGGTCAACGAACCCAATGCGCGGTCATAGCCGTATATATCAGTCTCCTTTTCACCGGTACCTGCCTTTACTTATATAGCCGGTCAACGGAACTTACCTGGGACTACGGGCTTGTCTTTTTATTCGGCTTTCTCTTCTTTACGAACATGGCCTACCAAACCCTCAGCCGAACCATGGTTGTCGGCAACAAGCGTATGCCCCGACGCTATGAAAAATAAACAAGAAGCCTCTGTTATAATATGGCAGAGGCTTCTTGCATCGACAGGTACATAGTTTTGTATATAAAAAGAAATTGAACGGTATATTCAATGAATATACCGTTCAATTTCTTTTTTTGGTGGGCGATGACAGGATCGAACTGCCGACATCTTGCTTGTAAGGCAAGCGCTCTCCCAGCTGAGCTAATCGCCCGAGTGTGGTGACCCCTACGGGATTCGAACCCATGTTATCGCCGTGAAAGGGCGGTGTCTTAACCGCTTGACCAAGGGGCCATATAAAATTGTGGTGATCCACCCGAGATTCGAACTCGGGACACCCTGATTAAAAGTCAGGTGCTCTACCGACTGAGCTAGTGGATCAAGAAATATGGCAGGGGTAGCTGGATTCGAACCAACGATGACGGAGTCAGAGTCCGTTGCCTTACCGCTTGGCGATACCCCTACATGGCTCCTCAAGTAGGACTCGAACCTACGACAAATCGGTTAACAGCCGATTGCTCTACCGACTGAGCTATTGAGGAACAACGTGTTCCATACGGAACAATAAGAATTATAACAAAGAACCGTACAAAAAGCAACACCAAAATTGAAGGCTTACGGGCAAAACACAAAAGAAGGCCGAATCCCTCGAAAGAGGACTCGGCCTTCCTGATTTCACATCGCCTGTGAGCAGACAATTTATAGGCTATATATGTCGGCTTACATCATGCCGGGCATGCCGCCGGGCATACCGCCGGGCATTGCGGGAGCCGCACTTGCCGGTTCGGGTTTATCCGAAACAAGCGTTTCCGTCGTAAGTACGAGAGACGCAATAGAAGCGGCGTTCTGTAAAGCCGTACGCGTTACTTTAGCAGGGTCGACAATGCCGGCCTTAACCATGTCCACATATTCTTCCTTAAGTGCATTAAAGCCCACACCGTCGGGAGAATCCATAACCTTGGCAACAATGACCGAGCCTTCCAACCCGGCGTTATGTGCAATCTGGCGAACCGGTTCTTCAACAGCTCGCTTAACGAGATTAATACCCGTCTGTACGTCCCCTTCTTCTTTGAATTCATCCAACACGGGAAGAATATCGATAAAGGTCGTACCGCCGCCGGCAACAATACCTTCTTCAACGGCTGCACGAGTTGCGTTCAAAGCATCTTCCAAACGAAGCTTCTTATCTTTCAATTCAACTTCCGTAGCAGCACCTACTTCGATAACGGCTACGCCGCCGGACATCTTAGCCAAACGTTCCTGTAATTTTTCTTTATCAAAGTCGGACGTCGTTTCGGCAATCTGTGCCTTAATCTGTGCTACGCGATCCTTAATAGCCGCAGCATCGCCATGACCTTCGACAATAGTCGTTTCGTCCTTCGTTACACGTACCTGACGTGCCGTACCGAGGTCTTCAATGCCGATGCTGTCCAACTTACGGCCTACTTCTTCCGTAATAACCGTAGCACCTGTCAAGGTTGCAATATCCTGCAACATAGCCTTGCGACGATCCCCGAATCCGGGAGCCTTTACAGCGACGGCTTTAAATGTACCGCGCAACTTGTTGACTACGAGAGTTGCCAAAGCTTCGCCTTCTACATCTTCGGCAATAATCAGAAGTTCCTTACCTGCCTGTACTACTTTTTCCAAGGTCGGCAACATTTCCTGAATGGATGCGATTTTACGATCCGTTACCATAATATACGGTTCGGACATAACGGCTTCCATCTTATCCGGATCCGTTACCATGTACGGAGAAATATATCCGCGATCGAACTGCATACCTTCTACAACGGACAACTGCGTACCCATAGTCTTCGATTCTTCAACCGTAATAACGCCGTCTTTACCGACCTTTTCCATAGCATCGGCAATCAAGCCGCCTACTTCTTCATCTCCCGCGGAAATGGAAGCGACCTGTGCAATGGCTTCTTTATCGTTGACTTCAATAGCGCGCTTTTGAATTTCTTCTACCAAGCGTTTGACAGCCTTTTCTACACCGCGTTTCAAAATCATAGGATTAGCACCGGCTGCAACATTACGCATACCTTCCTGAATCATAGCCTGTGCCAATAAGGTAGCTGTCGTCGTACCGTCGCCTGCCACGTCATTTGTCTTCGTAGCCACTTCTTTTACGAGCTGTGCACCCATATTTTCAAAGGGATCTTCCAATTCAATATCACGAGCAATCGTAACACCGTCATTCGTAATGGTAGGTGCGCCGAATTTCTTATCCAATACTACGTTACGGCCCTTAGGTCCCAACGTTACTTTTACTGCATTTGCCAATGCATCTACACCGTTGCCCAGCGCACGGCGTGCTTCTTCGTTAAACAAAATCTGTTTTGCCATTATGAGTCACTCCTTATAAGAAATGCTATATTATATAGTTGCTAAAATATCGCGTTCACTGACAATTAAATAATCAACACCGTCATATTTAACTTCCGTACCTGCATATTTCGAGAAAATAATTTTATCGCCTACGCTTACTTCCAAGGGAGTACGCGTACCGTTGTCCTGTAATTTACCTGTGCCTACGGCAATAACTTCCCCCTGGCTCGGTTTTTCTTTAGCCGTATCGGGCAGGAAAATACCGCTCGCCGTCTTTTCTTCCTGTTCTAATACACGAATTACTACACGATCTCCTAACGGTTTAATCATTGTATGTTCCTCCTCATATCATTCATTTCCATCTTCATTGTTAGCACTCAAGTTTTATGAGTGCTAACCACAAGACTTATATTACCCATTAAAGGTGAAAAAGTCAAGATTTATTTTTATTCGTTTCTGCACGAATTAAATCGGTCGCCGCCTTTTTCATAGAGATACCGTGTTTCATGCAATACTGTTGAAGACGCCGTTGTGCCTCTCCTTCCGTAATACCGTATCTTTTTACCAAAATTTCTTTGGCCCTAGCCGACAGTTTCAGCAGCTGTTTCTCTTCTCTCAGCCGAAATGACTCCTCATCCTTTTGACGTTGGCTCCTGAACTGAGATACGGCCACTTCCATGGCCGGATACAAATTGGCGGGATTGACAGGTTTTACCAAATAGGCGAATACACCCGACTTAGCCGCTTCATCTACAATATCCGGCTGACTATAGGCAGTCAGTAAGATAACGGGAGCCAATTTTTCACCATGAATCAACTTTGCAGTATGAATTCCGTCAAGCCGCGGCATCTTTACATCCAGAAAAACCAAATCGGGTCGTTTGCTGCGCACCGCTTCCAACGCCTGCACTCCGTCAGCCGCTTCCGCAACGACGACATGACCCCTTTCTTCCAGCATTTCTTTCAAATCCATGCAAATAAGGGCTTCATCATCGGCAATGACTATGCGATAAGACATTTTCATCACTCCTCTATGTAAGGAAAAGTTACGGTCGCCGTTGTCCCGCACGGTTGATTGGCACAGATAGAAAAACTGCCGTGTAAATCTTTTTCCGCCACAGTTTTCACGATTTCCAGACCCAAGCGTTTTTTACCGTCTATTCCGGGTTCCATACCTTTCCCCGTATCCGTAACGACAAGTATACACTGCCCGTTTCGCCTCTTGACGGAAAGATAAATATCACCGCAACCGTCGTCTGAAAATCCGTGTAACACGGAATTGGTAAGCAGCTCATTTAAAATCAAAGCCGCCGACACGCCTACGCCTGATGACACAAAAATTGATTCACCGTTAAAGTGTGTCCTTATTCGTTCCCGGATTTCCGTGAGACTGGAAACGGTCAATCCCAATAAGCTCTCCCCTAACTTAGCCAAATCTATTCGTTCTTCTTCCCCGTATGCCAGCGTATCGTGAACCAACGCGATACCGAGGATACGATTTAAAGCTTCCTGCAATGCGTTCCGTGCTTCTTCATGCTCGACACGCCGCATTTGCATGCGTAAAATACCGGCAACGGTTTGCAAATTATTTTTCACACGATGATGAATTTCTTTAATAACCGAATGCTTTACTTGCAGTTCTTCTTCTTTTCTTCTTATTTCCGTCCGTTCCGTTAAGACGAGAACCAGCTGAAAGAGTTTTCCGCCTCGCACAAGAGGAATAGCCCTTAAAGTCAACGACGATTCGGGGCTGTTAATCTCTTCCGTCGTTCCCTGCCGTGTTACCAGTGCGTGGCGTGCGGCACTTAGATCAGCAAAATTCGTAAAAACGCTTTCTCCCTTAAGCGGCGACGTACGCCCCCGTAATCTCATGATTTTTTCCGCCGTGTCATCGGCATAAATAATCCGTCCGCCTTTATCCACAATGATGACTCCGTCCTGAACGGATAGGCGACCGTATAATCCCGCTTCATCGGCCGAAGCGGGCACTTGTAAGATACTGAAAGCCGTTTCCGTCAACAGCTGTTTATCGGCCGCCACCTCCCCCGTAAAAGACAGTACGGCAATGACCTTGCCGCCGTTATCGACAAAAGGATAGACCGTCATGGATTCCGTACGACCGTAATCCACTTCCTTGTGTGCTGTCAAACTTCGCCTTTGCGTAAACACCTCGGCAATAACCGGCTCATCCCCGCAGGCTACGATAGCACCGACCGATGTATCCGCCTTACCTTCCGCTGCAAATAAGGGTTTACGCACAGCTGCCGACACGAGAAACCCCTCTTTGGATGACGGTACGAAAAGAGCCAACCTTCGTTGCGCCAAATCGGCGGCAAACTGAAGGAAAGGCTCACTTTTTTCCAAAATATGAATTTGTACGTCCGATAAGTGACTGTCACTATGACAGATATCCGCTATAGTAGGCATACGTTCCTATGTCTCCGTTCCCGTTAGAGACAATGCCGGTTTCGCATTCAAAGTCATATCTGCGAAACGGCCGTCTTGAGCCATGTAATACGCACGACAGCCGATCATAGCCCCGTTATCCGTGCATAAAATCGGCTCAGGCTTATAAAAAGTATATCCTTTTTCTTTACACGCTGTTTCCATAGCCTGTGTCAAGCCGTGATTAGCCGCTACGCCGCCGGCCAGGACGACGGTACGAAGCCCCGATAATTCCGCCGCATTGACAGTCTTTTCAACGAGTGTTTCTACAACCGTCTTTTGAAACGACGCCGCAACATCCTCGGGACTATACGTTTCACCGCGCTGCTCCTGAGTATGTAAATAGTTAAGTACTGCCGACTTCAAGCCGCTGAAGCTGAATTCAAAGTTGTTTCTCTCATGCAAGGCCTTAGGAAAAACAACGGCATCGGCATTTCCGAGGGCTGCCAGTTTATCAATTTGCGGACCTCCCGGATAGGGATACCCCATGACGCGGGCTATCTTATCAAAAGCCTCTCCCGCAGCATCATCCCGCGTCTGTCCCATGAGTTCAAATCGATTATAGCCCAGCACCTTTACAAGCTGAGTATGGCCGCCCGACACGACAAGAGCCAAAAAGGGCGGTTCCAATTCTGTATGACTGAGAAAGTTGGCAAATATATGCCCTTCCATATGATTAACCCCTACCAAGGGTTTGTTGGCGGCAAAGCTCAAGGCCTTAGCCGTAGCCACCCCGACTAAAAGGGCCCCTACCAGACCGGGTCCGTAGGTTACTCCGATATGGTCGACATCATTCAACGTGATTTCAGCCTCTTCCAACGCTTCTTTTACAACAGGCATAACATATTCAATGTGCTGTCGTGAAGCGATTTCCGGCACGACGCCGCCGAACTTACGATGAATCGGTACTTGCGTAGATATAATATTGGATAAAATCCGACGACCGTCTTCAATGACAGCCACGGAGGTTTCATCACAACTCGTTTCCAAAGCTAATGTATACATTATCTCTATCCTTCATCAGCGTACCCAAGGGTAGGCTTCTTTTTTACAATCCATAACATAGGCATCTTCTACGGGGTCGGAATAATAATGCTTTCGTACACTTAATACCTCGTAGCCCAATTTTCGATATAAGTGAATGGCTCCCTGATTGGAAATGCGCACTTCCAAAAATATTTCAGTACAACCTGCTTCCCATGCGGCCTCCATCAAAACACGCACCAGCAATTCGCCGTACCCTTGGTGACGAAATTCCTTGCGCAAGGCAATATTGGTAATCTGCCCTTCATCAAGAACCTGCCACAACCCGGCATACCCGACGATCGTACCGTCTTCTTGCTCCAGTACATAGTAAAGAGCCCGTTCGGACTCCAATTCCCGTTGCACAGCCGGCAAAGACCAGGGAATGGAAAAAGAATCCTGTTCCACCTCATAAATTCCCTTGTCGTCGGTCCGTACGGCTTTACGAACAATTACGGACATATTGGATCACCGTGCCGTTTCTCCCAGAGAACTTCAGCCTCACTGCGCCGCTTATAAGCCGGTGTCAAGGTCATACAATCATCCGTATCGCCCTTGTCAAAACGTTCCTGTGCCGCTACTGCCAAAGCTCCGGCTCTGGGAATAATTTGGTGCGGTCGAGCAAGCAAACACTTGTCTCCGCCGGATGCAATCAAATCGGCAAACTTAGAGGCTCCGTCACCGCAAAACACAACCTTTTGATTTCCTTCAGATACGCGGTTAATAACATCCGCTGCCGCCATAACCGTAACGGCTTCATCTTCATACAGCTTGCCCTGCCGCCACGAATACACGGATACATATACATTCCCCTTCTGTGCGTCAATAAGCGGACATACGGCATAAGCCGAATCAACAAAATTCCACGCCAGGCTACGCGGCGTTTCAACCCCCACAAGAGGTACCTTCCAGGCAAAAGCCAGTCCCTTGGCCGTAGCCAGACCGATGCGTAAACCCGTAAAAGACCCGGGCCCGACGGATACGGCTACTCCGTCAACATCCTTCTTACTGACAGCCGCCTTGGTAAGCATATCCGCAATATGCGGCATAAGCTGTTCCGAATGAGTTAATCGCGCCTGAACGGTTACTTCCGCCTTTAATACGCCTTCGTGCAAAAGTGCGACGCTTGAAACGAGACAAGATGTCTCAATGGCCAAGAGCATATCCTTCTACCTCTTTCAATAAATCTTTCCAACGGGATTCATCTGCTTCTACTGTAATCTCCCGCTGAGTATCACCTGTTTTTTTGATGGTAATCACTGCCGCATCATCAGGAAGTCGATGAGGAAACTTTTCCGACCATTCTACAAAAGAAATCCCCGTCTCCCAATATTCTTCCGGATCGATAGAATCCAGCTCATATTCTTCTTCAAGACGATAGAAATCGAAATGATGCAAAGGCGGCACATGGTCATATACATTCATAAGAGAAAAGGTGGGGCTGACAACGGGTGAAGTAATCCCCATTTGCTTAGCCGCTCCTTGGACCAAATGCGTCTTACCGGCCCCCAAATCCCCTTTAAGAGCGATGACATCCCCTTGTTTTAAAACCTTGCCCACACATTCGCCGAAGGCTATAGTTTCGGCTTCACTACGGGTATATAGAGTAATCACCTTATTCGCCTCCGCTGAAATGATTCCATCCCGACGGTGCCAATACTTGCGTATGGTGTCCGTCTTTCAAATATACGTTACCGCTCCCCGCTTGAACTTTTCCGATTACCGTAAGAGAGGAAAACTCCTCTTTCAGTAAATAAAAATCGTCAGGTGCCATAGTCAGCACGAGCTCATAATCTTCACCGCCCGTAAGAGCGTAGGCATACGGATCCTTTCCCGACACTTCGCACCATCGGCGGAGTTCATCAGACAGGGGGATTTGCAACTTGTCCAGTATCAGATCTACATGACTGGCCGCTGCAATTTCATTGCTTTCACTGGCTAAGCCGTCGCTAATATCATTTAAACTGTGACACCCGTATTTTACGGCCAATCGTCCCAGTTCTACTTGCGGCACGGGCATAGCATGTGCCTTCTTCAGGACCGCGTACCCTGTATCTCCTGCCAAGAGGACATCCAGCCCGGCTCCCGAATTCCCCAACGTATGGGAAACAGCCACAATATCACCCGGTACGGCGCCGCTTCGTAAGACGGCCTTACCCGCCTCAATTTCACCGAAAGCCGCCACCGTAAGCACGGCACCTTCAGATGACACGACCGTGTCTCCACCGAGAATATTAACACCGTAATGACGGCAAATATCCTTCATGCCCCTATACAATTCATCCGTTTGCGCCGCATCCATCTGCGGTGTCAGAGCCACGGACAGAACCAGGTGCGTCGGTTCGGCTCCCATTGCCGCAATATCACTTAAATTGGACGCCACGGCCTTATATCCCGCTTCGTACCAGGTAGCCGTCTTACCGATAATAAAATGTCGACCTTCAATCATCGTATCTATAACGGCCACTTGTTCCTTGCCTTCCGTTGTCTTATATACGGCCCCGTCATCGCCTATACCGACAACGACTGATGCGGGATTTACAATCGTGTCTTTTTTTATTCTGTCTATAAACCCGAACTCTCCTATGTCCGACAACTTCATACTTTCCACCGTCCTTATGCCTTATGCGGTCTATTTACTCATCATTTTATTGTAAAATAAGACGCCTTGCTTGTACAGACATAGACGTCTTACCTGTTTTCCGAATGGATATAGTCATAAGCTATCCGTGCTCCGCCTCTTACAGTTATGATTCCGCACCGTTTAAACCCGAACGACTCTATGACCTTTTGCATAGGCAGATTGTTCTTATGCGTATCAATCCGCAAATAAGACTGCCGGTTTGAACAATAGGTAAGACAGGCACGACCGGCTCCCTTTACAGTCCCGTCCGAAGCTAAGCGATGAACCGTTCCGTACGTTTCATTCTTACGCCACTGCCCGTCACAAATCTTCGTATACGTAGGCTCTTCTCCTACAATAAATGCAAAAGTACCGTGAACCTTTCCTTTTTCTTCCAATACATAAGCTTGGCCATCGGTAATATTTTTCACCAAAAGTTCTCGGCCGGGGTAAGAAGGATCCCATTGGTCAGGATTGCCCGTAGCAATCATAAACTTCCTGGCCCTTGCATATATCTGTTCCATAGATGCTAAGTCTACAATAACTGCACGTCTGATTTCCACTATTATCGCCCGCTTTCATCCACATGAGTGTACCACAAAGCATCGTCTCGAACAAACATCACGGCCATAACAAAAAGTCGCATCCATAAATGATGCGACTTCCGTTATTTTCTATATTATTGCTACAACAGAAATTCCGGATTTCGTCTATTTTAAAAGACGGGCGGCACAATTATAAACCAATTCATATACACTCATTTGCATGGCAGCAACATTAGCCAACTCCAGGGCTTCCGCCTGTTTTTTTGTACCCGTTGTATACGGATAAATGCCGAACATAAAAGGAAAAAAGGCATAAGCAAAAGCTTCCGCTTCGGCAATCCCCATGTAAGGGACATATCGTGCCAAACAGCTGCACACAGCCTTTCTGGCTGCCATACAGACACTCTTAAACTCGGCCAGGCAACGAACGTCGCTATGCTCTTCCATATCGAATTGATTCATGGCTAAAAGCTTCAATAAGATCGGTCGTGTTGAAAGAGATTCAGCCAGCATTCCGGCAAAACCGGCAGTCGTCTTTTCAGCCGATGTCGGCTTTACCGCTTCCAGATAACGAATCCAAGCTTCATATTCGCGCTGTAATAAAGCCAGAAAAATATCTTCTCGCGTGCTGAAATAATTGTATATGGAAGGCCTCGTAAAAGATGTATACTTGGAAATTTCCTTAATTGTTACCTCTTTAAAGCTCATTACCTCATATAGCTTCTCACATGCATTAATAATTTCTTCCCTACGCGCCCGTGTTAACTCCGGAGATCCCTTCGGCATTTTGACTCCTTTCCGACAAGCTGCTTGCATCACTTGTCTTTCCGTTTTTTCTGCATCCCGGCCTTAATATGATTAAATTGGATTTTAATATTTCTATTTGGTAATAGTATAGTATGGCGGTCTACATAAATCAAACGTTTAAGTTACTCCATAACCAACGGGCATTAAATAAAAAACAGATAGAAGCCATAGTCATATATGACTTCTATCTGTTCCGGTCGACTGCATTAATATTTTCTTTGTAAAAATCGTTGCGTTATCAAGGCCGTTCCCATAGCCAGAGCCATAGGATAAAAAAGTTCAGTTGAAAATCGAGATATTTCCAACATAAATACGCAGGCTGTCAGAGGCATTTTCTGTGCCAATCCTAAAAATACGACAGCTCCTACAAAGGCTGCAAAAGACAAAGATACGGGACTGATACAAACACTCCACAAAGCAGCTAAGACAAGGGCCGACGTACTTCCCAGCATCATAGACGGAGTAATGCGGCCACCATAGGCGCCTGCCGTAAGAGCTGCCAATACGGCAAGCCACTTCGTCAGGAACAACCCTGCCGCATAGGTCCAATCGATAGCATCCGTAAAGGTCAGCTCATTTCCCGCCTTACCGTTCCCTAAAATTTCAGGAAAATACATGGCCATGAGACCGATGAAAACAAATGCCCCTACGGCAATAACGATCATTTTCGGACTTTTTCTGTCAAACTTCGGTAAAGCGGTTACGGTCCGATTAAAAAACTGAACAGTTACAGCCGTAAAGATTCCCAAGATAACGGCAAAAGTTTGGTAACTTCCCGTTACATCCGGCATAGGTAAGGCATATTGAACCGCATCTCCTACGACAAAGCGTACAATACCTGCCGCCAATCCGCACGATAACAAGGCCGTACCGACAGCCTTTACATTGCAAGTCATAACGAGAGTTTCCAAAATGAATACGGCAGCCGACAAAGGGGCATTATATACGGCGGCCAAACCGGCTCCGGCGGCACAGGCAATAATCAAGGACCGATTCTCCCACGTTAGATTGCAGTGCTTTACAACCGCACTCATAATACCCGCACTGGCTTCCCGCGGGGCTACTTCTCGTCCCAGCGGTGAGCCGGCACCGACGGTAATAATTTGTAAGGTCGCATGAACCAGAGTCGTCACTAAGGGCATGGTCTTTTTTTCATCTTGAACAGCCGTTTTAATATTCACCAGCGGTGAACCGTAACGATGAATAAGCACCCACCCTATGCCGACAACCAGACCGCACCCGAAGAGAGCCGCCAGTCTGTGTTCGGGAGATACTCGCGCCACAGCCTGTCCGAAATCCAATCCATCAGCCGCAGAATAGGCATATACAACATGCTGTACAAAATGCATTAAATGAATATAAAAAGAACCGATGACTCCCGCTACAAGACCGGTAATCAGAACCAAAAATATTACTTTCCTGTCTTCCATGATCTCACCTTACGTGTTCGTACAATAAAAACCTTTTACTCCCTCGTCGTCCTTGCCGCTTCGCGGCCTGCACTCCTCGCAACCCTCGCGGGCTAAGAGTTACTCCCATTCTTCTTTTTCTACTGTTCACTATGTTCAAAAGTGTTCAAATTACAGGGTTTTAATTTATAAAATCAAACTATTACTAGTTACTGGCGGATACGTGCAGCAGGAGCTGGAGCTACCTCGCGAATAATCACTTCACGAACTACTTCAGGAGCAGACTTTTTAGGACCGCAACCTTCTGGCAACCAGAAGAATGACTGGGCATTTTTGTCTTTGTCAAACAAAATCTTGTATTGACAAGTTTTATGCTCACCGTTTTCACGGTAATTGAACAAATAATCCCACTCACGAACACCATACAAGCCTTCTTGGAAATGAGGACGACCGATCAAT
>ERZ772779.8-NODE-8-length-81882-cov-18.017879_pt1 | contig 81882 bp, 90 predicted proteins | sample MGYA00511360_ERZ772779 | MGnify/ENA primary metagenome ERZ772779 (study PRJEB29015, sample SAMEA2738112) | human oral metagenome | biome: human oral; feature: human-associated habitat; material: saliva | place: China | collected 2231 ...
CAGGAATACCCATGAAGAGGTAGGCTAAGAAGTTCATCATGTTACCCATCATACCTGCCCATTCATAGTGTTGCTTCCATATTGTGCCGAATGGGGCGGCCATGTTGGTAACGAAAGCGATCATTGCAAATAGGAACATCATGGTGATAATGGCCACCAAAGTTCCTTTTTTGTTAGTTTGATTTTCCATCTTTTGTATTACTGTTTTTTATTAATTATTTCGCTGTTAGTATTTTACTCCTCTACACCAAACTTATAGATTGTCTTCTGTGTGTACTCCTTACATGGCTCTAAGATGACCGATGGGAAATAAGGATGGTTTGGACTGTCTGGGAAATGTTGTGCTTCAAAGCAGATAGCACTGCGACGTGGGAAGGTTGCACCATGCTGACCTTTATAGCCGTCGGCCCAGTTATGTGTATAGACCTGTACTCCAGGTTCGGTTGTATAGACTTCCATCGTTCGGCCACTCTTAGGTTCTTTGATGCGTGCTGCGAACGACAACTCGCCTTCCTCCTTCTTATTAAGAACGAAACAATGGTCGTAACCTGCGCCATGCTTAATCTGTTCGTGGTCGGCGTCGATGTCCTTGCCCACTGCCTTTGGTTCACGGAAGTCGAACGGGGTTCCTGCTACCTTCAAGATCTCACCTGTCGGGATAGAAGTCTCGTCGATAGGGAGGTAGAAATCTGCGTTAATCTGACATTCTAAGTCGTCAACTGTTGGCGTTGGATTAGCTATACCAGCCAATGAGAAGAAACCATGACTTGTAAGATTGATGATGGTCTTTTTGTTTGTCTTTGCTGAGTACTTGATAATAAGCTCGTTATCATCAGAGAAGGAATAGGCTACCCATACCTCAACCTCGCCTGTGTAACCTTCCTCACCGTATGAAGAAGTGTATTTCAATACGACAGCGTGGTCGTTAACTTGTACTGCATCCCACACCTTAGCATTGAAGCCCTTCTTACCACCATGGAGTGAGTTAGGACCATTATTGATAGCCAGTTTATACTCTTTCCCGTTCAGATGGAAGCGACCTTTGGCTATACGGTTGCCATAACGACCAATGAGTGTAGAAAGATAAGGCTCTGGCGAGCTGATTACCTCTTGTATATTGTCATGTCCTTGGATGATATTAGCCATGTTACCGTCCCTGTCAGGAACCATAATAGCAACAATCGCACCACCGTAATTAGTGACTGCAACCTCATTACCCTTGGCATTTTTGAGTACATATAGATCAGTCTTCTTACCGTCTATTGTCGTTTGGAAGTCTTCTTTCTTCAGTCCACACGCATAGTGTGTCTCTTCGGTATTTACCATGATGTTTCTGTTTTTAGTTACTTATCAAGGTTTGCAAAGTAAATAAAAATAAACGAAAACTGCAAACTTAACCCTGAAAATAATAGAGTATGGTGTGTTAAAAACAATTAACATTGCGTCTTTTGTGTCCTTGAAGGGAGTAATAAATGTAGGCTTTTTTTGCTTCTTTTTTTCTTTATGAGTGGTGTAATCCGTATCTAATAACCGTGGCGTGTTTGCGAAATAACTTTACAATAATAGGAGCGAATACCTCTTCTTTACCCCGCTGACAGTATTTTCTTGTCGAGTTGTAACTTTCAAGTAATCAAACGGTTAAACTATTACTTAAGAGAAGGTGCCTTTCAAGGGTCAAGAAGGGCGTGTTCTTGGGTGTTGGAAGGCGTCTTCTGCAATGAAGAAAGGCCTTGTTTAGAACGTAGATAAGCCTATCCTACCATCCAGCATACAATATTTCTTTACAAACATCCCGTCCACCATGTTCTCTGCTTAGTCTTCTCATCCCTTTTCCTATCCGTTTTACTACGCTCGAGTGTGGGTTTTCATGTTCCGTTCCTCGTATTACCATCCCTTTTCCTGTTCGTATTGCGGAGTACGAGTGTGGTTGTTCATGTTTCGTTCCTTGTATTGTCATCGCTTTTCCTATCCGTATTGCGGAGTACGAGTGTGGGTTTTCATGTTACGTTCTTATTATCCTTATCTATTTCCCTGTTCGTATAGTTGTGTACGAGTATCGCTATTTTCGCAGTCTTCTTGGCTTTGCTAATTGGGTTCGTCGGTGCAACTAACAAGTCTGTCTACCCTTGATATTCTATAAGCAATCCCAATGTCTGTCAGTTATATGTGCTCCGCAGTATCTTATCGCAGAGTCAATAGCAGCACAATTCCCCTTCATCTTCTATATAGCAATGCACATCCTACGGATGTCCTATTACCTTATTATGTTTGTTTCTTAGACAATTCTCTCCGCTCAATCGGCTACTTAGAACCCACTAAAAGTTCTTTTCTTGATTTTTCTTTGGATTTAATATGATATTAGTTCCTTCTTATTTTGCGAGTATAATATTCTGGTTTTATATTTATAAAAGGGTAAATGAGTACTGTCAAGATGTATATTATATATGTTGTTTTTCATTAAAAAGCCAAAAACGAACCCTTTAAGTGCATTTTATTAATAAAGTCTTGGATTATTCAAATAATTCTTCTATCTTTGCAATGCTAGAACCCGCCAAGCCTCTCAACGATGCTCAAATGTGCGGGTCGTTTTTTATTATATCATGATATCACATACAGTACCTTTTGGCAAAGGCTATACAGCAGCTCGAGACCTCGTTTCTTTGTTGCAAGAAAGAGGCCTTTTTGTCTCAAATACATCAAGAGCTGAGCATTTCTTAGAGCATATCGGCTATTATCGCCTGTCTGCTTATATGTATCCATTACTAAAGATACCAAAGAACCTCCACCTTTATAAAGAAGGAGCAACATTCGAACAAGTCATGATGCTGTACCGTTTTGACAAAAAGCTCCGCGTGTTCTTGTTTAATGAACTCGAAAAAATAGAGGTTGCTGTTCGCTGTGCTATAGTTAACATTGGTAGTTTCATGACCAGAGATCCATTCTGGATGATAGATTCAGCAAACTTTGTTAATCAGTCAAAGTTTCTGAAGACAATGGATTTGATAGGTCATGAAATGTGCAGATCACGAGAGGATTTTATCATCCACTTTAAGGAGACCTATTCAGACCCTTATCCACCGGCTTGGATAATATCTGAGATACTTCCGTTTGGTATCATCACAAACATATATAATAACATCAGGGATAAGAAGATTAAGAAAAGAATTTCACAATCTTTCGGCCTACAAATAGCACCTTTCGAGTCTTGGTTAACTATTGTGACATTGACGAGGAATGCATGTTGTCACCATTCTCGTGTATGGAACAAGCAAAATACAATCCGTCCGATGGCACCTAATATAACAACACATCCTTGGGTTACGCTACAGACAGACTCGCTTCGTATATATTATAATATATGTATCATTAAGTATTTCTTGGATGTTATATCTCCAAACAATGATATGCTTCAGAAAATGAAAATGCTCTTTACCGACTTTCCTGAAGTTGATTTGCATGCACTCGGCTTCCCACATGGATGGGAGGAAGAACCACTTTGGCGTATCTAACAGCTTTGTGTTATTCTTTATGATACGCCTACGACTATTAGCATCAGTAGCGAGTTGGGTTATAAAGAGTTCTTTTTCTCCTTCTTTAATTCATTATATAGGACTAAGCCTTTCGCTGTCAGTAGGTATTTCTGCCGAGGATGTCTTGGGGGATTTGGGATAGAGTAGGCGAATGTAGGCTTCGTTGATTGCTGGCTTCAGATAAAGATTAAGGAAGCTATCTCGCCTTTTTAGTTCTAAGTTATCCATCATGTTCTTTACTGATAATGCCTGATTACCTATAACAATGACCAGTCGTTTGATATTCGCATTATCCGTGTGTTACTTGTCCCGTACTTGTCTTGTAGTTGTCCTGTGCTTGTCTTGTAGTTGTCCTGTGCTTGTCTTCTTCTTGCCGAGTACTTGTCTTGTTTGTAAGGGGCGGTTGTGTCTTCCAGTCATCAGTAGCATTAATGTGCAAGAAACGATTGCGAAGGTCCCACTTCTCCCCTAATAGCAGATTACGGAAGAACCGTTTAGGGTCTTCAGGATTTTGGAGTGATAAGGTTTGCCACTTGTGTTTAGAGTTTGAAGTAATGTCACACGGAGGAACGGAGAGAACGGAGGATTATTAAATACAAAGCTATAGTAGTAACGGAGGCACCGTCGGTGCATAGAGCAACGGAGCTTGTTTGCCAATTCTATTAGCAATTTATATACAAAACGTTTATTCCAAAATATTTATCAAGAATCTGTATGCTGCATCTCCGTCGCTCTTTGTACCCTCGGCACCTCCGTGACATTGCGTTACCTCCGTCCCCTCCGTGACTCTGTGTGCCTTATACGAAAGAGTTTTAGTTTATCACTCCATATTTCGAATGAGTCATCATTAAGAATAATTAATGTACAAAAGTATGTTGTATAAGGGGCGGATTCAACGTGCAAATGCACTACGCCGCAAAGTTATAAAATCTTTTCGTAAAAACACTCAAAAGGAGTACAAAAATTTAATTTTTCTCTTGGTCGAAGATTAATTTTGTCAGTAATTTTCGCAACATATTGATGACTAATGTCGTCAAAACATGTCGACTTTGGAATATACTGGCGTATCAGACCATTTATGTTTTCTATAGCTCCTTTTTGCCACGAAGAATACGGATCTGTAAAGTAAACTGTTACTCCAAGCTTTTTTGTTATGTACTTATGATTGGCAAACTCCAATCCATTATCTGTTGTTATGGATTTAATGAATTTTTTATATGGCATCAATAACCTTACTACTGTTTTAGATACTTCTTTAGCATCTTTTCCTTTCGGTAACTTTCTCATGAACAACATGCCTGTACTAAGTTCTTTAAGAGTTAGTATCGCACCTTTGTTTCCTTTACCTACAATAATATCCATTTCAAAGTCTCCAAATCTAACACCATCAACTTCAGCAGGACGCTCACTTATACTTATTCTGTCAGAAATAGTTGAACGACAATCACCTACAGGACGTGAACGGTGCTTTAATTTATGCCTACAGTGAGTGTATAAACTCCCACCTTCTTTTTTATCTTTACGTATCATCCTGTATATAGTTTCGTGAGAAATAGTTATACCTCTTTCTCTTAAAACAGCACTGATCTGTTTTGGAGACCATTGTTCTGTTTCTAATAGGCGTATAACCTCTTCTTTTATTTCTTTTGATTTTGCATGATTCCCTGGTTTGCGTTTCTTTTTCAATTCTGCATTTTTCTGTGCTGTTTCCCAATTGTATGATCTATGTTTTCCACTATTACGATTATATTCACGTGTAATAGTGGAAGTATCAACACCTATGAGCATTGCTATTTGTTTTCTACTTTCTCCTTTGTCAAGCAAAGTATGAATTGTATATCGTTGTTGAGAAGTTAAATGTTTGTACATATTTTTCAATATCTAAAAATTTTCTGATAAATCTATAATAATTTGATTAAATTATTTTAACACGACCCTTTTTATACCTATGTTTTTGATATTTTAAGGGTTATACAATATCACTATTATAATTCAATCGTCTATTGCAATTGGATTATAGACACATACGCTTATGCTATCTTCGGGACTTTCTCTACTTTACTTTTCCTTTATCTAAGTTTTCATTTTGTCTCTGTTCTCGCCCACTCACTTTTCTTCTCCGCTTGTAGTCATCTATCGACTTTTAGATGCAAAGGTAGTACTGCCAGGAAACACGGCAAACACCAGTCCCCTATTGACGATAAATTTTTCAAGACCCTCCGAAATCAAATAGATTGCGGTTTCCTGAAAAATTTATCGATCAATTATTTGCCTTACTTTCCTTTTCACCAGTACTCTTACCTTGCACATAAAAGGTTCGAGATGACGGTTACACCGGAATAAAAAAAAGTTCGGGTCGAAGATCCAAAAACCTAATAAGGTTGAGAATCAGGTTGCCCGAAATAATTATAAAACTTCAAAAGCAACAAGAGTATGGAAAATCTTTTTGAAACATTGGTAAATAGACTTCGCAAAGGAATTGTTTCTTTTGTCTATAGAAAGAAAGATGGAACAGAGCGTCACGCTTGCGGAACATTGTATGGTATAGGACACACAATAAAAGGCAACAAAAAGCACCAACAATGCAAATATACACTTGCTTACTATGATGTTGATTGTAAGGGTTGGAGGTCGTTTGTCATAGATAATCTTGTCGAGGTAGGTGAACTCCGTAAAGGAACAATAGAAGAGCATCATGATATTTGTCTTGCACTTGTTGTCAAACTAAAAGAGAAGATGAAGAAAGAGGGTGTTACTGCTTTCGCTTATCGTAAAACAGATGGCTCTATAAGACACGCACACGGCATCCTTTCGGATAATATAGACATTACAGGGCAATACTTTGTTTATTTCGATATTGACAAGCAAGAGGAACGTAAATTTCGCATTGATGCTTTTATTGGTATAGGCGAACCGATAGAGATAGACCATACTATTTCTTTTGAAAATGAAACCCAAACAAGAAGTAAGGTGTACAATGAGTTCAGCCGTTTAGACATAAAAACAATCCTTGCTAATAAGGGTATTGATATTGAAGATACAGAAAACTTTATGGTGATAGACCTATTGCCCGAACTGAATAAAGAGCAATTAAAGGACTTAATAATAAAAGCAACTGAGCGACTTGCTTATCTCTAACAATACAATGGTAAGGCAGAAAAACCTTACCATTGAAATACATAAAACATCAATAAGTCATTAAAATAAACGCAATGGAGACAAAAATTAAGAATGCAGTCCTTGACATAGTGAAAGGAAGAATAGAAAGAGTTAACTACGGAATGTGTTCAAAACATATTATCCGTTCTTCTTCGTTGGCTATTTGTGAGAGTAATAACATACACATAACAGATAGTTTGTGTTATAAAGACACTATAACGAGAAATGGTATTATTATCGGTGAAATAAGATATAGATATGCAGCGCACAAACGTAATGGAATGTACAAAATGCTTGCACCGATAATTTCATATATAGATTGAAATCAAATATCTTTAAGGTTTACTTTGATAAACTATCCAAGAACACTTAAAATATAGAACTATGTTAAGATACCCAAGAGTATTAATTATCAAGCACATCAAGTATATCCCTACTTACCAAGAACTTTATAAAGTAGATACTATGCGCCCTAACAGACCAATGCGAAGTAAATTCGGATTGAGTAAGTCACAAGCAAACTCATTTGCAAGACAAGAGTTGGCAGTTCTAAAAAGCGAGGGTTACGAAAAAGCCGTTTTCAACTCTTCCATGGTTGACTTACGGAAATTTGTTTTATGAAGTTTATGCGCTCCCATATGATTATATGGGGGCGTTTTTTCGGTGGGGCTTGTCGCCCCACACCCCTTTCAGTTTTATCTTCCACATCTATTTTTTTGGATAGAACCTATCCAACTTCTTCTTGCGTCGCTTTCACCTTTAGACGATGTCTTTGCAGAAGAAAGCGATGTTTAAAGCGGTACGGCAGAGACTATTAGTCACAGCCCATTGTTCTATTTGGATTTACTTCCCTTTCCCTATATTACTCTATACACTTATACTTCTATTGACGTATTCTAATATTGTTGTATAGTCGTATTCTTATATATACGCCAATACAGACATACGTCCATACGGATAACCTTGCAGACATTTATTCATAAGGTTGCCCCTTCTTTAAGTCTCCCTTTTGTATTGTTGTACAGCTTTCTTTTCTTTACTGTCTTGTTATAAGGATCGTTTTGCTTTGTTTCTCTGACAGCGTATCTTTTGTGGCAATACTTTTTGAGGTATTTCTTGCTGTTCTTGGAGTGGCTCTCTTCTCATTTCTTTTTATTCTCTTGTACTTCATTCTTTTTTCGGCAGGGATGTCTTATTTGTACTCCTTTCTTGACCCATGTTCCTGGCTTGACGGTGGTAGCATCCTTGTCTTATCCTCTATACTCTGCATGTTCTCTTGATACCTGAAGCAGTGACTGCCTTCTTAGTTTTGGTAGCGTCTTTTCATGTACCTTCCACTTCTATCATCCATCTCGTTCTTTATATTTTTCAAATAAGCCGACATTCATTTTCCTTTGCAAAGTTAGCGCAAGCGGTGTTCTGCAAGGGTCGCCTCTGGGCTTGCCTCGTGATTTTTTTCAAGTTTTTGGGGTGCGGTTGCTCCTGATCCAAAAACTCCATGGTCAAAGATGAAAAAAATAACGGTCATCCCTTGCCTTTGCACACCTTCTCCTTGCCTGCTTCTTTATGCACGTAAAATAAATATCAACTTAAAAAAATAAAGTTATGAACGCAATGAACAATTTTTCAGTTACAGGTTACATCTGCAAAGACGCAGACGTTAAAAACTTCGACAAGGCAGCCATCGCTCGCTTCGGTATCATTATCAAACACTCAGAGCGCAGAGGTAACGAGACGGTAACCGTCTCTTCTATTCTAAGCCTTGAAACATGGGTCAAGAAAGAAGATACAGCTACACAGGAGCTGCTGAAAAAAGGCAAAGAAGTAACTGTCGAGGGCTTTTTCAAGCCAGAGAGCTACACCAAGGACGGCAAGAACGTTACGGTTCTTAAGAACATTGCCACAAAGGTTACGCCTTGTGTCAGGGATAAAAAACAAGACGGTCCTAAAGAGGAGAAGAAGAAAAAGAAGGCTTAAACAACCTTACCTATAGAAGGGAGATCCTTGAAGAAGGGTCTCTCTTTTTTGTCTGTAAGGTTATCTGTATGGACTTTACCAAGACTTCTCTGTGGACTTATTTCTATTTACATGCAAGCACGCTTTCTTAAACCCTCTTATGCCTTTCTTTGAGTGCCATACGGCATCTAATCAGGCATAAGACAGCACAGACCTTTGGTCAGAGCTGCTTTGGGAGAGAGGAATCCTGTATACGACAAAGCTTGTGGCTTTGTACTTATTGAAAGAAATAGGCACACATCTAAAGATGAGTGCCATTTCTTTATATACCGATGTCTATGCAGCAATACGTATATAAGTCTATACGTATATGCACCTATATATTATACCTACGGTACTTTCTCTACTTTACTTTTCCTTTTGTCTAAGTTTTCATTTTGTCTCTATTCTCGGCCACTCACTTTTCTTCTCCGCTTGTAGTCATCTATCGACTTTTAGATGCAAAGGTAGTACTGCCAGGAAACACGGCAAACACCAGTCCCCTATTGACGATAAATTTTTCAAGACCCTCCGAAATCAAATAGATTGCGGTTTCCTGAAAAATTTATCGATCAATTATTTGCCTTACTTTCCTTTTCACCAGTACTCTTACCTTGCACATAAAAGGTTCGAGATGACGGTTACACCGGAATAAAAAAAAGTTCGGGTCGAAGATCCAAAAAACCTAATAAGGTTGAGAATCAGGATGCCCGAAATTAATATTAACTTCATAAACAACAAAAATATGAAAAAAATTGAAGCAGCAAGAGAACTTCTTGGAATATACAATTCCTATGAATGTAGAAAGGTCAAGCTAACTACCATTCTTAGAAAAATGTTCAGAGAGGGTAACGTGTGGAGATTATGTGGTCATGCACACGATTATACAGTTTAATATCTTACTTAGATATAATTAAAAAGCAAATTGATATGTCAAACAACGAAATGATTTTAGTAGCATTAGGATTTTCTAATTGGGACAGTAAATTAGAGGAGTTCAAAAAGAACTTTGGTTTTGATTGGACAAATGAAGACTTAAACGAAGCAATCGAGGTTGCAGGTGACTGTACCTCTAATGTAAGAAACCGTCTCATGGAGATACTTTGGCTTAAAGTTGTATATTACTTCGTTGACACAAAAAATTGCAATCGTGAAAAGTTCGACTGTTACATCAACGGCTCACTTGATACTCATTTCTATTATAATGGAAGAGAAGTAAAGTCAGAAGAGGAACTGCTGGAACTCATTGAAGCCGCATAGAACAGTACATACTGAAAAAATCACACCTATTATAATTTATAAATTAAATGATTATGAACACTAATTTTATTCAAATGAAAACTATATCTGTTGACAAAAGCAAGGAGACTTCAGTAACTGAAGTCATCACAAAATGGTGGAAAGCCAAGAACTTGTTCTTCTCTTCTTTAACGGAAGAGAGCTTCTCAAACAGGGAAGTTGTGCTTGCTCATCTTATTCTTATAGCAATCATAATATGTGCTGCTGCAATAGAGGTTTCTCTTCTTGTTTCATTTCTTTCATTATTGGTAGCAGGGGGACTTGTTGTATACCTTAATAGAGCTGATTATAATGATAATATTAATATAAAGAAAAATATTTTATGAATGAAAAAATTAACATTTGAAGCGTATTAAGAATATCAACTTTGTTTTATTAATAAGTTCTGAATATTTAATATTTGGAACTTATTAAACGTTTTAATTACTAACTTTTTAATGTAAGAATATTGCAGAAGTTTTTGAAAAGGTTAATATAAAAGATTTATTTTTTTTGCTATATGTTTTTGCAACTTCCTTTGTACTTTCGCAGCAATAAAAACATATTTTTATGAAGACAAATTATATATCAATTTTTCTAGCTTTGACGACATGTTTTTTCTATTCATGTACGTCACATCCATCTTTCAAAAACTCTACTGAAGCAGTAGAGGCGTGTAAAAACAAGCTGACAGAAATTCAGGCTATCAAAGATGCTGATATTGAAAAGGTAACAGACCTTACAGCACAATGGCAGGAAATTCAAGATTCAGCTTATAGCGTTTTTTCTAGAGACTCAACCATTAATCTGAAGAGTCCTATTGCTATGGCATATTTTGTTGTCTCTGATTCAATGAGAACAGAGCTTACACGATTAGCTTTTTCAAAACAACGCTCACTCCAGGATGTAATGTATCTGAAACTTAACACAGCTTCAGATCGTGATAAAATAAAAAAGTCCGATACCTATAAAAAGGCTTCAGAATTTTATGCCAAACTAGATGATGAGCCTACTATTAAAGGACTTCCAAAGATATTATCGGTTTATAACAGTCTGCTTAATAATACGCAACCATTTACGCAGGAGGCACAGCTGCTTGTTTTTATCCAACAAGAGGATAGGTGCTTCCGTTCACTGATGGAACATCTTAGTAATGTACCAGTTCATGATATGCAACAACTAACAGAGAAGACTTCTAGGCTCTTCGAACGCCTCTATTCTTCTGTTGGAAGAAAGAGCGATGAAGTGAATGATAGAACAATGTTATACTTAACTATGCGCTTTAATCGACGCATCATGCAAAATGCAATAGCATGCAGGGAGGATATTCTAAATAATAAGAAACTCAACCAGCAGCAAAGGGTAAGTTATCGCTGGATGTTAATTCAACCATACGTATCGATAGACGAGTACTCTACTGCTGCACTTACAGAAAAGCAAAGGGAAGAACTCATGATTATTTCAAAGGAGCTACCTACACTTCTTACTCGTTTGGATAATCAAAAGAAGACAAAAGAACAAGAAGATAAACTGGTTAATACGCTATCTGATTATTTCTTGAAGTCATATATATCATCAACTTTATAACAACAAAATCTATGGAAAAAGTATTGAATAGTAATTCGTTGGAGGAAGGAACAGTGAAACGTTCTATCATTCTTCTATATCAACAAATGATAAAGAAGTTGCCTGAATATTTCTCAGAACAAGAAATTAATGTTATTCAGCACTCTTCTTTTTCGGAGATTGTCGTTCAGTTGAAAGAACAAAATATGTTAGAAAATTTCATAACAAGTATGGAAGAAAAACTACATCTTCATGTTCTTTATGCAACTAGAGAGGAGGATGGTAAAGTGTATAAGGTTGTTGCCTACTCAACTCCTGTAGAAGATGAAATGTTGGTCTTCTATTTCTCTTCCACACAATATGGTCTCATTGATTCGATGACAGTTTTTATCTTTGAAAGTTTAGAGACGATGTATTGTCATCTTCTTAATGAACGTAATCGTATGACAAGGCTTCAGAAGAATATCCTTGAACAAGAATCTTATGCCAAAATGTTGTCTCATTTTAACTAATATAATATGGTAATACTAATATTAAAACTAGTCCTATTTTTCGTATTGACTAGTATTCCTTTTCTATATCATTTTTTTATCAAACCAAGGAGAGAAAGTATAAAGAGATACCGTAATGCATTTACGGCAGTTCAACCCCAAATGTCGAAACTGAAGAAGGCTATTTGGCGAGTGGGTACTTATCTTATCAATTTCTATGATAAGATGAAGCGTAGAGAAAAACCAAGAAAATTCTTTACATTATTACTCCTGCTATCTCTACTTCTCTTCCAGGGTGTAGATAACTTTGCATCAAGTGAAGTGGCTGCAACTTATAAGACTATGGTTAAAGAAAACAGACTGAATGAACTTAGCATTAGTGGTAAGAAAACGGTTGCTCCTTTCATGCAAAGGAAATTTAGTAACTACCTTTATCCCTTCCTAACTCGTCCAATCGTATATCTTGTATCTTTTGCCTTAACACTAATTTTCTTCTCATATAGAATGGCAAATTGGATACTAACAATAATACATAATAGTAAGAAAACTTTACTTGTTTTATCAGCTATTATGATCTTCTTTTCTATCTTCGATGAAGGACGATACATGCTTTTTTCAGAGGTACTTCTCATTATTACAATGGCAGCTTTATTCTATCCTAATTTCTATGGTAGCTTACCTCCGAAAGGTCGGAAACCTATCCCTATTTATAATAGGAAAAACAGGGTGGCTGCATGAACGGTTTTCTCCAAGATTTTTATATAAAAATGTTGGAGAAATAGTACAAGATTTTTACATATGATTTTTATATAAAAATGTTCTTATGAATAGTAATAAAAAAGAGGGTATAGAAGATGGTATTTCTATCAACAAAAACTATCATGTTGTGATCCCTTTTGAGCTTCTTGAATTTCTTAGTGTTGATTATTCATATAAAAACAAAAGACGTTTTTCTCGCCTACAAGCGTTCCAAAACCTCATAGAGTACTATTCTGCATCTGAAAGTAAAAAAGAGACTATGGCGGTAAATATAGAGCGTTTATCAAAGGCTTGGGGATGGAGTCGTCCTTCAGTAATGAAATTCGTTATGTTTTTAGAGTCGAAAAACATACTTGAAATTTTCAGTGTCGTCACAAGCAAGATGGTTAGGGTTCGGAATGAAATTATTGTTTTACGATCTGAAAATGCTGTAGAAAAATGACGCGATCATTTTTTCGCATCTCGAAATCCCAACTTTGACATCTCAATTTTAATGACCAAATGGAAATGACGAAAAAATATATCGTTTGCGCTTGCGCAGAGCAAACTGATATAGAAAAGAGTTTTAAACTTTTTACATTGGGAGGTAGCCTAATACCCCCTCATCCTCGTGAGGGGGGTATAGACACCCCTCACGAGGAGGGGGACTACGTGCGGCAAGCCGTGTCTATATTAGGCTCTCCGAGGGTTGACAATGTAAAAAACAGGGGGTGGGTCCTGGGGTGTTGAGGGGTGGGTCCTGGTCTTTTTTAAAAGCTAAAAATATAGAGGACCCACCCCTATGAGGACCCACCCCCTAACAAAAACATAATATTCACATAATCAATTTATTACAAATAGAGGACCCACCCCCAGGACCCACCCCTGAAAACGTCAGGACCCAGGGGGGTGAGTCCTGGCACAAAAATGAGGACCCACCCTTTGATAATTTTTATATTAGGACCCAGGGGGGTGGGTCCTGAACTATGAGGGGAGGACCCACCCCTTTAGAAACTACAAAATAATGCAATATGGCAAAACAAGTAATGGATTTGATGGCATCTAAAGGCATCACCACAGCACAAAGTAATGAGCATCTAAGAAACTTCTCAAAGGAGGCGTATAAGCGTAAACTTTCGTATGCTTTTGACCCCACTCGTGAACACCTCAATTTTGAAGTTCGTAATGGTGGAGTGGTTACTCCTGTTGATAAAAAACTATCCATTCCAAAACGAATAAAAGATAATTTGGCTGCAAGAAACATCATTGATCCTAATGTCGGACTGGATGACCCAAAGTATAGAACAATTGCTAATTTCATTCTTGGTGGATCAAGAGAGCAGATGCACCATCTTGCCTTTGGTGATCAGCAGGTAAATTTGGAAAAAGGGGCTGACAATTCTCATATAACTCGCAACCCTGAAATTGAAAAATGGGCAGTCGATATGTACGACTTTATGAGTAGAAAGTTTGGAGAGAAAAACATTGCAGCTTTTATAGTACATCTTGATGAAACAAATCCACATATCCATTGCACAATTTTACCAATTACAGAGCAGAATAAATTCTCTTGGAAAGTGGTCATGGCCGGGAAGAGTAAATTTGAATTTAGTCAGCGTATGACGAACCTTCATAATGAACTTTCTGAAGTTAATAAGAAGTACTCTCTTGACCGTGGTGACAGTATTGCAGAAACTGGGCGTAAGCATAGAACAATGGGTGAATATTATGCACAAAAAAGAGAGGAACTGAAGGGGCAAGTGGATAGCTTAAAAGAAGACGTTGCAGAGCAGAAGAAACAAATATCAAGAAACAAAGTTAGGCTATCTGAACAAGAAAAAGAAATCAAACATGGAGAGGCGAGACTGAAAGGTCTTACTACTATGATAGCTAATCTTGAGCGACATAAGTCTGACTTATTACATGAAATTGAAAAGTTAGAGGAAGATGTCAAAGCTGGTAGAATTACCAAGGAACAGGCGGATATTGAACGAGCAAGAATCCTTGATGATCTTGAAAAAACGAAGATAAAAATAATTGACAAACAAGAAAAACTTGTAGAGGCAGAAAAGAAACTCGATTTAATCAAGGGACAGACTGATGTAACACAGGAGAGGTACAAAGAGATCAAGGACGAAATGCGTACATCTATGCCTAATTTGAGTGCGCAAACTTTACGAGATATGCAGGCAGTGGGATGGAATATGGCTTCTATTGAAGCTCAAAAACAAAGCGAGAAACTAAATGCTTACAGAGAGTCTTTGCCACCTGAACAGCGTGCTGCTTTTGATGAAGCAACAAAAGGTTTCTCTAATGGTTCTATGCTTGAACAGATGGCAGAAAACTCTAGCCAAGTTGCGCTTGTTGCTACGGCACTATTCTTAGGTTATCTAGATAAGGCAACTGAAATATCACAGAGTGCTGGGGGCGGATCTGCACCACAAAGTGGCTGGGGAAAGAAAGATGATGAAGATGATATGGCTTTCCGCCAGCGTTGTTTCCTTATGGGAGTACATATGCTAAAATCGGGCAAGAAACAGAATCTTAAGAGGAAATAAATGTAAATATTTTTCTTTCCTCATTTTTTACTGGTAGATTCAAGTACCAAGTGCGAATTTACTGAATCTTTTTGTTAAAAACAAATAACGGTAAAATTGTAAAGCAACTTGATTTATTTACATAATAAAAAGCAAATCAATATGACACAGAAAGATTTAGCAGAAGAATTTCTCACAAAGGCAAGAGAGAATGCTATAAACTTCAAGGATATCAACTTCTTTAATGGGCCTTTCTTTCAAGAAAACGACATCAAGGCAGCTTTCAACGCAGGGCGTGAGAGCGTGATGGATAGTTTGCCTGAAATGGAGTGGAAAGGGATTGAATATTTCCAATATGCAGATACATATTTTGGTAGATATAACATTGATGATTTCGGAATATGTTTGTTACGTTTTAACGGAAAGGAAATTCCACTCCCTCCTGGTAGCTCTTTAGAGGAAACCAAGCAGGCAGCAAACGAACACTATAAGAAACAAATTAAACAAGTGTTGGGGTTATGATTGAAACAAAGCTATCAGTTAAAGAGATAGAACGTATCATTGTTGCATACTTAGGCGGTGTTAGAACAAATATTATAGTTCCAAACCTGTCATGGGGCTTTCTTAACCATGAAGCAGACCTTATAGCTGTAGATAAAAATGGATACCTCACTGAGGTTGAAATTAAGCGTTCTTTTGAGGACTTTAAGGCAGACTTCAAAAAAGACAACTACCACGACACAGATGAGCGTGTTTTCCGCTTTGGCTACTTCGTTCCAAAGTCAATTCTAAAAGAATGTATCGAATATAATAACGAACAGTGTAAAGGCGTAACCTTTAATGGTAAGCCATACTCCGTATTTGGTTTCACGGATGATGGGAAAGTATATAACGAAGAAGGGCGAAGCATACATCCTGCTTTTTCTTATTCAAACAACCCCAGAAGTCGTAAACTATTCTTAGAAGAAAGGTTAAAAGTAGCACACCTTGGATGTATGAGGTTGTACCCACTTGGGAAAAAGAGTATAAAACGTTAATAGCAGATTTTAAAGGTTTTAATTTATGAACGGAATAACGATAAACGATAAGCAGTACATCTTCACTGCAACAGTAGAAGATTATGGCATCCATTGCGATGAGTGTGATTTAAACAAAGATGGATACTCTCTATCATGCGATGTTTTGTGTGAAAACTTTCATAGGTTAACACGTGGACGTGGAGGATATGGAGTTTTTAAGGAACTAAAAATAGAAAAGTAATATGACAGAAAAAATTTATCAGCTAAGAGAATCTGAATATAATGAGCTATTTGAAAAAGCTAAGCTCAACGATAAGGAGATAAAGGAACTTGCAGAGAAGTATTACCAAGAACGTGGCGTTTTCAAAATTACCATTGAAACCTCTATCAAGTTAAAGAGTGGAGACGCTTATCAAGGCAGTAGAGCAACTTTTGATGTAAATTCTTATTGCTTTGAGAATGGTTTATATCGACAAGATAGTTTCAATCCTCTTCTATCTGAAAACGACAGACGGAGAGTCAACCAAATGGTTACGAAGATATGTAAAGATACCTTCAAAGAATACTACGGAGATGTGATTAAGTGCAGAGACAAAATTAGCAATATATTTTCAAAGCTGCAATACTTCAAGTTTATTCTCTACATGATAGCGTTTAGTGGATGGGGAGTTGCGACCGCAGTTATTTTGTATCACTTTTTATTCAGTAAGTAATATGAACAGAGAAATTTTATTCAGAGGGAAATCTATCGGTATAGGAGTATGGCTTTACGGACATTTGTTCAACTATGGACTAACAGCACCGAGTAATGTACCTTGTATCAGCGTCTGTGTACCTAAGTCGTGGAAAGAGGCATATATTCTTTATGCTGTCAGCCCTGACACAATCGGGCAGTACACAGGATTGACTGACAAGAACGGAGTTAAAATATTTGAGGGAGATATAGTGAAAGGCGTAAGTTATAAATTTGACAGTTGTATAAGTGAGTTGATACCATTCGATGTAATTGGAGTTGTGGGGTATCATAAGGAATATCAAACATTAGAAGTTCGTACAAGACAGGCATCCCTACACATTGAAGTTGCTATAAAAGGTGAGGTTATCGGTAATATCCACGACAACCCAGAATTAATGAAGTAAAAGAAATGAAATTATGAAAACATACGTAATCACACTATCAAGAAATTTCCTTGCATATCACAAACGAGCAGGTGAAGAAACACATTTCAAAGAGAAGTTCCTAAGCGGAGAGAAGCTACACACCATACGGGCGAATTACCCTCTATGGGAGAAACGAATTAAGGAAGTGCAGGATGGGCGTGCCATATTATCCATTCGACAGTGGACAGGTAAGCCGTATAGAAGTAAGCAGGTGGAAATTGCAACACTAACAGCAGAAAGCGGTGTGGGTATTCAGTTAATGGAAGTGACAAATGATTTTGCAGAGTGCATTGTCGACGATCATCATCATAGTTATGTTGCTGTTGCTATGAACGATGGATTGCATCCTGCCGATTGGATTGACTGGTTTAGTTCCTACGATTTTTCAAAGCCTATGGCTATTATTCACTTTACGAAATTCAGATACTAATAAAAGGACATGAATTATGAAAATACAGAATGAAGCGGAACTATTAAATAAGTTCTGTGATGCGTTTTATAATATACCTTTGCTACGTACTCCATTTCTTAACACAGAATACAATGAAGTATGGAGTACTAACGGTTATGTCTTTATTGGGATTAATCCCGAAATTCTTGCTAAAGAATATCCTAAAGGGAAACACCCATTCCCTAAGTTAGAGTTTCCTTGCGAAAAGACAATAACCATAGAAGCGTTAAACAAAGCCTTTAATTCATGCCCTATGGTTGACGAAGAAATTGTAGTCGAGGATGCTGTGAAGTGCGAAGAATGCGATGGAAGTGGCACGGTCTATTGGGAATACACTGACAGTCACTTAAACACCCACGAACGATTGATGGATTGCCCTATATGCGATGGCGAGGGGGAGATTGAACCTTGCAAAACGAAGAAGACGGGCAAGAAAATTATAGAAGAGGATACTGTCGTGGAGGTCGGAAATGCCCATATCTTTGCTAATCGACTTCAATTACTAAAGATAGCAATGGAGTTTCTTAATGTAGATACTGTTAAGATGACCCATAATGACCCTAAAGGAGCAAATGAATTTATTATAAGCAAGGATATACGTGTTATCATTATGCCTATGTTGTTTGACTACTCTTTTACGTGCAGTGCCAAATTAGAATTAGTAGATTAGCGTATGGAGTTAATAGATGAGTCTAAGCCTATCGCACGAAAAGAACATATTTGCGACTTATGTAGCCGTAAAATTAGCAAAGGGCAAAGATACCGCAGGCAGTTTATTCGAGGTGATGGTGGTGAAATCTGGTCTTTCAAGGGCCATGAGGAATGCTGTGAATTGACATCAATTATTGATTTCAGCGACTACGAAGGCGTTGACTGCGATGCGTTCGAAGAAGCAATCACAAATTATGTTCAAGAATATCATAACGATGCAGAAGACGCTCTTAATATTGCTTTTCAGAATCGAAAGTATTACGACTTAGTGAAGATGATATTGGCTGAGCTGAAAGAGAAAGGGATTACACATATAAAGTTAGACGAATAAAACAAAGTAATTATGAAGGCAAAAGTAAAAGAAACTAACAACAAATTATATTATCAGCTTGATAAGCCGTCTAAAAATAAATAAAGAGATGAAGTATAACGGACTATCATGATTATGAATATTCTCTTATATATAACTATATGTATAGAATGTAATACGTATATAATATATACGTGTTCTTGTCTATTCGTAAATATGTATATACCATTTATCCAGGAAACTATACTTACTTTTTCTTTATCTATTTTTATTTTGTCTCTGTTTTCGACCTCACTTCTCATCTCCGTCTGTAGTCATCTATCGACTTTTAGATGCAAAGGTAGTACTGGCAGGAAACACGGCAAATACCAGTCCCTTATTGACAATAAATTTTTCAAGACCCTCCGAAATCAAATAGATTGCGGTTTCCTGAAAAATTTATCGATCAATTATTTGCCTTACTTTCCTTTTCACCAGTACTCTTACCTTGCACATAAAAGGTTCGAGATGACGGTTACACCGGAATAAAAAAAAGTTCGGGTCGAAGATCCAAAAACCTAATAAGGTTGAGAATCAGGATGCCCGAAATTAATTATAAAAACTAAAAGCTGACCTATCGGCATGACGGGGAAAGAATATGAAACAATTTGATTTTATAGATTTAGCAGCACAGGGAGGCTTTGAATTAATCGAGACTACATCGGAACGGAGTGGTTATCCTCTTGACTTAAAAAAGGCTATTATCGGCTTTGAGTCTATGGAAGAAGCACGTGAATATGCAGAGCAGCACGATTTAAGCATTGAGATATTCCATAAACGTGATGGCTGGAATGTTTGGTATAGGACAGGCAATCGGGCGTACGACCCATTTACTCGTACAGCAGAGGATTATGGAGACGACTATAATTTGTTTACAGCCGGCGACGCTGCTGATTATTATGAGAACGAAGTAAAGGAAATCATATCAGATTTCGACAACTTCGAGGATGTTGAGAAATTCTTGAAAGAGCGTCGAGAGGTATATGATGCTATTTGCGCCCTCGATGATGACGAAGCTGTGGTGACATATCAAGGTAGCTTATATGAAAAAATAAAGAGACATTCCATGGGTTATTACTTTGATACGCATTCTTATGCTATCGGACTGATCGATTGGAATAATGAGGATTAATAGTTCCTCGTAGGCTACAATATTGTTCATTGTATTTTATTTTAAGCTGGGCTAACGGCTGGACGGGCAATTTAATAGATTTCTGAATAAATGCTTGATATATACAATAAAATAAATAGTTAAACTAAATTATAATTTTTATGAATACAGAAAGAGAAATACGATTTCATTGTTAACAGTTTGCAATATGAAAACGAATCACAATATATACATACATCCATCACAGCACATGATGCAAATAGATGATAACACTGTCGACTTGGTGGTAACATCACCTCCATATCCAATGATTGAGATGTGGGATGAGATTTTGGGTGAACAAAATCCCAATATCTTAGAATGTTTGGAGAATGAGCCTGAAAAGGCATTTGAAATGATGCATCAAGAATTAGATAAGGTCTGGAAAGAATGCTTCCGAGTAATTAAACCTGGAGGTTTCTTGTGCATCAATATTGGCGATGCAACAAGAAGCATAAATGGCAAGTTTACTCTCTACAATAACCATAGCCACATTACCAAAGCTTGTATTAACTTCGGATTTGTTGGTTTACCAAATATCATTTGGAGAAAACAAACAAATGCACCAAATAAATTTATGGGAAGTGGTATGCTACCTTGTGGGGCCTATGTAACTTTAGAGCATGAATGGATTCTCATTTTCAGAAAAGGAGACAAGCGTATATTTAAAAGTGCCAACGAGAAATTGGCACGCATGAAGAGTTCTTTCTTTTGGGAAGAGAGAAATGTGTGGTTTTCGGATGTGTGGGATATCAAGGGAACGAAGCAGAATTTACAAAAATCGAAAACAAGAGAAAGAAGTGCTGCTTTTCCATTTGAGATTCCATATAGACTAATAAATATGTTCTCACAAAAAGGCGATATGATTCTTGATCCATTTTTGGGGACAGGCACAACAATGCAGGCTGCTATCGTTTGTGGAAGGAATTCTTGTGGATATGAGATTGATGCAAACTTTGAACAGATAATTCGAGAAGGCATAAATAATCTTGATATAGGCCTTTGCAACAACTCTATCAAAAAGAGATTTGATACACATATTGAATTTATAACAGCCAGAGAGAATGCTGGAAAGATTGTTAAACACTTCGATAATACACTCAATTGTAAGGTCATGACTAAACAGGAATCTGAAATAGAATTAAACTATTTGACAGCTATCACTTGCAACAATGGAACTGGAGTATACACGGTGGAATATAATCCTCATTCGGATTTATCAGTATTGCCAAACAATAAGCATCAATTTTCATCAGTCCAATAATGGCTACTATGCGCAACGAATTATTGACGTGTTCGAGAAGAACCCGAACACGCCATTAAATAAAGAAAGGATAAATGATATATTTAGTTTCGATACTGACACAGCATAATATTTAACGGACTATTGAAACTAAAAAAAGAAATGATGTATCGCTTGATGCACCATTTCTTTTTTCTTTAGGAGGTTAGGACGATTTATTTTTATTAGTTTTTATAGTAGCCTTCCGTGGAGCAACTTGTGAACCACCGCTCTTCTTCTTCTCTGTTTGAATGACTTTGATCATCGTTTTTACTTCGTTGTCTATTCGTTCAAAGTTAGAATATAGGATTCGTTCTTTAGAATCTTCAGAGTCAAAGTTATAGAACTTTGGTATTGGATAATTGAAATAATCTGCTTGTTCTGCTTTAATGTCCTCCATATCAAAGGAAGTCTTACAGTAAAACTTGGTAGTCTTAAACTCTTCGGCTGTCTGTATATCCATAGCATCTCTTCTACCTGTTTTGGTGACAACAAAGTCACGTGCTGTTTGACCACAAAGCCAACCTGCTCCCATATCGCTAATCTTCGAAGCTGGGAGAAGGCTATCCATATTCTCATTGAGGTTGATAGAAGTTCTATCTCTATCAATAGTAATACCTTTCTTTAACTGTACAACCTTACCAAAGATGTCCCCTGACAACCAGTCAAGCGTCTCCTTTGAACGAGCTGATCCTGACACAACATTACCTACGGTAGTGATAATCTTATCTTTTCCGACCTTGCCATAGTCAGCTTCCAATTGTGGTACTTCCTGAAAACCTAAAGTGACGGCTACCTTGTTACTTCGTGCTGTACCTATCAAACGGTCTATCTTATGGAAATAGAGCGTTGGAAGCTCATCAACGATGATACTCACAGGGACATTTTTACCCATACCACTATTTACACGTGTGACAAGTCGATTTAATATCAGAGCATTGAGTGCACCAATGATACTTTCCATTTCAGGATCGTTGGCAATAAGCAGATAACTTGGATGTCGAGGATCTGATACCTTCAGGTCGAAGTCATCTCCACTGAAAACCCAGTAAGACTCTTTTGTGGCCAAACGAGAGGTCTGTACACGAAGAGTTCCTATCATACCTTCCAGCTGCTCCATAGCTTGGTTATGAAAGGCCGTCATAAATGGTCCTAAGAGAGGAAATACTTCAGGGTCGGTCTCTAATACCTCAAATATCTCTTCATAAGAGTGGTTTAGGAATGAAAGAACGTGAGGCATATCTGAAAATTGACCTTTCCAGTAAGCAGGTTGTACCTGATAGTCTTTATTGCCAATCTGTTTCGCATCACTAAAAACCCTTCCTGTTAGTCTTTTGTGATGAGTGCCTTTGTCTTCACTATATTCAGGATATAGCTCTTTTCCGTTCTCATCATAAGGCTTCTTGTTGTAGTTTACAAAGAAGAATATACAAGCTGCAAGGAAGTTAGTTGCAGAGGTTTGAAAGAACTGATCTGAACCTCCGCCTGAAGTCTTCTGTCCTTTTTGCAAAGATTCTATAAGGGTCTCTGCAGTTTCTTGTGCTGCTGCTAAGTTGGGGATGTACTTCTGCTGAATAGGATTGACACGTGCGCTGTATTCAACATTAACGAAGTTGATCATCTTGAAATCGCACCCTATAGGGATATTGCCTAACTGCTGATTCTTTCTATAATGATAATAGAGTTTTGTGGCAAGCGTAGGGAACTTATAGTCATAGACAACCATAGAAAACCCTTTGGCTGAATGTTGGCGAATATAAGGCTCTATAACGGAGAATGTCTTACCTGAACCAGGAGTACCTACAACCCAGGTTCCTCTAAAAGGGTTCACTATGTTTATCCAGCCTTTGCGAAACTTTCCTTTATAGTAGTATCGCATAGGGATATTGACTGAATACTTATTTTCTACAAGTTCTGTGGTTTGCTCAAAACTCTCATTCTCAAAGTTGAAACGGTCTTTAAGCATACCATCCTTGAAGTACTTTGACACATTGTCAAGTGCAATATGGACAAGTACAGTACCTACTACGGAGATAGCCATATACGGCCATATATTAGCCTTCAATAGCCATAGTCTTGCATGCCAATTACTGTTATAGATAAACACGGATACGACGACTAAGACAAGCCCAATAGCTAGAGGGTAAAATACCATCTTTCGTGCATCAAACTCTATCTGTTTCTTATTCTTCGTTCCTATGCAGGTGATGATGACAAGCATAAGAGTTACCATCTTTGAATAAGGGAGGAACTGGTACATAGAGAGAACACTAAGCCTTTGGTGGAAATTTGCCGTAATTCCACCTAAGCCACTCAATGCTGTTTGGTCTAATCCATACATAAAGAACTCCAAAAGGAGAGAGATATATATGGTTGTCCTGAATATACTGTACGTTCCTTGTATTTCTTTACTTTCTTCCATTGCTTTTAATATTTTACACTTTTAGCTTTCCTAGACCATGATTTTAAACAGTCGTTAGTAATTGTCCTCATTTTGCGTGGTTGGTATTCTTTACCAGTTCCTTTTAGATCATACCATGAATCCATGATGGTTGTATAATTGACAAGTCTGCTTAACGTTCGTAGCTTTACGTTTAAAGCACGTAGATTTAAGCGTATATTATCCATTATCTTGATCCTTTCATATTGCGTTAGCTTTGTCCTCTTATTAGGATCCTTGCTAAATGGAAATAGATGCTCTATATCTCCTGCTACTTTAGTACCATTTTCTATAAGATCATGATAAATATTGTTTTTAGACCTGGATAAGGCCACAGCTAATACATTAGCCGGCTGCCTGACAACGATACTCTTTACTACTTTTAAGTTCTTCAACGTCTCGTTGACTTCCATATAAATACCATAAACATCAGCAGCAGTGTTGATAACATCCTGAAGACTGTCAAGATACTCGTTGAATTGGAGTTGTAGGTTTGTTATCTCCTTAACCTCCTCTTTTAGGTACTTATGTCCTGTAAGATTGGCTGCTAATAACGCATCTTGGGCTCGTATAGCCTTCTTGGCCTTCTTGGCATAAGTAATAAACAGTGCTGCACGACCACCATCGGGACCGTTCTGTGCATGAATATTTGTAAACGAGGCAAGAAATAACATAAAAAACAAAACGTTTATTCTTATTATGATTGTTTTCATTGACCCCATGGTTTATGTGATTGTCTGTATCTATAGAACTTAGCAACATTGCTCATTGCTCTTCGCATTCGTTTCGAAGACTCTACTGCTAACATTTTATTGGATTTACCTATCTTTCCATTAATAGCTCTATTCCACACATCTTCAAAAGAGTGCATGGTGATGCTCACTGCCAGGAGGCGTAACTTTCTGTTTAAGCGTGCTAAGTTATCTGTTAGATTCCATAGTAGCTCCGTGCGTTCAGCACCGCTAAGCATATTCCCTTCTCCACCTTTGGCTACAACCTTTTTCAAGGTTTTATAAGTTCGTATAAACTCGGTTGCTGTTTCCATATAGAGATTGTTCATAGAAACGGAGGCTGCAATACCTTGTGGATTGATTCTGCAGGCTGTGTGGACATCCCATAATGCTGTGAGGGTCTGCATACCATCAGAATAGAGAGTAGTAGCTGCTTTAATGGCTGAAGCATAGCCTGAAACTGTCTTTAGATAATCGTTATACTTCTTCTCCCAATTCTTCATCTTGGTATTGAGTTTAACCATTGCCATCTGTTCTGCAGCAATAGCAGTCATACCTCTTGATTGCTTTACAACCTGACTATCTATCCGTGTCTCTCCTGCTATGATAGCTGCATATTCAGCAGGGTTGGACGAAGACAGTCCTTGTGCTGATAAAGAGATAGTCCCTAAAAGGAGAGCTATAAGCAAAAGGATACGTCTATGTTCTATTGGTAATTTCATAAATTCCCTTTCTTTTCTTGTTAAACTCTACTCGCTTGCGTATCTCACCAACAATATCTAATCTTGCTTTTATACCTATCATATTCAGCTTCGGATTGTTCCTATCACCTGAATAGATGGTAATAGTCTTCAGTCCAAACAGCTGCTGTGGCAGAGATTGGTGTTGCTGATAGTCTATGACACGATAAAGCTCGATGTAGTCTGTTGAGTGAGAAAGAACCCCATGTAAGGTGATGAGTTGTTCTGCTGTTAGAACATACTCAATCCTTGCCATGTAGACAATCTGAAAAAACAGATAGATGGTAAGGAATAAGGACGGCCATATAAAAAACTCGTGAAATTCGAAGTCCGTAAAACGACTTACCCAGTATCCTGCAATACAAAGCAAGATACCAGGAAACTCATTAATACAGAACTGTCCCCAGTGAGGGCGGATTGTCACTGTTTGGAATGGTATAAATTCATTGTTAAGCATATCTAACATATTGAGAATTACTATATACCCATTCCTCTGCCTTCACCGTTACCTCTTCTTAGTGGTTCGCTCTCCGCCTCATAAAGAGCTGCCGATACGGCTTCAGGAGAGACAACACCAGGCTTGGAATAGACATCTCGACTAGCATAAAGTTCAGGGCGGTAACGTGGCTCGGACATAACACTTCCAACAACGTCTAACCCAACAGATACTGCTGCAAGAATAGCTGCTCCTAAGTTGAAACCATGACCTGGCTTTGTCTTCATCTCTACTTCAGGGAAAATCTTATCAAAAAGTTTCATACGTTGGGTATCATTGACGGCACGGAACTTGTCAAAATCCTTTTGGGTAATCTCATGAGAGAATACATTACCATCAATGACAGCGGTCATCTTGTATTTGCCTTCTATGACTTTACCTTCAGCATCACGTAACCGCTCGACAGCAATATCACCTACCTCAGTAGTTCTGCCATGGCCACCACTTCTAACCCATTGCTTATTGGGTTTTAAGTTTTCTAAGGACTCACCATTCACACCAGCTTCGCCCTGGAGGGCTATCTTGACATTCTGACGTAATTCCTCCAACGAAGGCCGTGCTTTACCTTCTTGTACCAGCTTACTCTCTGTCTGTCTGATAGCTTGAACATCCCCTTCTGAAAGAGCTTCTGCCTTGATGTGTTCGGAGTCCTTAAAGAGGGTTTTGTTAAGTGCCTCTGCCATCCTTTCGTTATAAGGTCGACTAACACCTTCTTTGGTAGTTTCCTTCATATCAGTATTCTCTGAATACGAAGTGATATTTTTTTCGACAGTGGAAATAGGAAGGGTGACAGCCTTCACGATAGATAATGACTGTCCCTTCTCATCTTTGATTGGTATAAGCGTTGATAAGAGTTTTGCCTTGCCATCGTCGTCAGCCTGCTTGAAAGCAAGATAATCTTCTTCTGTAATCTTATATGCCCACATTCCAATATCTTTGCTTTCTCGCATAGTGAGCATATAATTACCTGATATCTGATCTTTATATGCCATAGCACTCGTTATAGCAGCTGTAGCTGTATCGCTAACAAGATTATAATTGCCTTTTAGTACAGCAACGCCTGTAGTCTCGTCTAACTTTCCGGAGCGGATTCCATCTTCCATAATACCATTAGATGCACTCTTTATCTTAACTTCATCGAAGACCTTATCGAAGAGCTTCAGACGGTACTCGTCGTTATAGTTAATAAACTTGATGTAGTCTTCCTTGGAGATATCGTGCGACATGACTTGGTTATTGATGATAGCCGTCATACGATAGGTGGTTGCACTCTTACCATCGTTCACTGGTGATACTTGTATCTCACCAACTGATACAGCACGACCATCTTTGACTGGGAGAAAGAAACCTTTGCCAGGATCAAGTGACCGACCATCGACAACACCAATAGAGTTCCAACGGTCTATGAAACCGCTTCTATAGTCTTCACGTGATGCTTTGAAGTCTATGATATCTACTTTTGAATCTAAGTATTGCTTAGCAACTTCCTTATGGAGACCTAACTCTTGCTCGACTTCGGGCTTTAACTTGATGTCGATATAGTCTTTACTATTTAGTTTATCGGTGGTTATTTTGTCACTAAAATCCTTTCCTATAACGGCATTTAAGATAGCAAGTCTCTCGTTGACGGAGATGCCCTCTTTGTTGTGTACACCTTTCTTGTCGTTATACTTGAACTTTTCACTTATGAGTTTCTTAGTCTCTTCAGGCTTCAGCTGGTATTCAAGATTGCTGTTCACTTCTGATGACTTGATGGTCAGAAGATTCTTCTTCTCATCAATGACAATACCATGTGATGAGAGTACTTCTTGGAACTTTGCTGATGACATATAAACTGGCGAGGTGATAGAGTTAAGAGGCACGGACTGACCTTTAGGACGTTCAATCTTGGGAGGTTGGACTTCCTTAATACTCATATCTTGAAGAACATCTGATTTCTGTCTTGTTCCTTTATCATAAAAGCCGTATGCTCCTGTTTTTAACTCTCCTGGTCGTAAACGCCCATCAGGACGGTCTATAACTACTGGTGCACTGCTTGCATAGAAAGGTCTACCATCAATACGCCTTACCCTGCCACCACTTGCAAGGCCTAAGATGCCATCTATGATACTATCAAAACGACCGAATCGTGGTCCTTCAAAAGGACGGAAAAAGCGTGGCTCTCTATATCCGTATTCACCATCTGCAAGTCTATGACCGTCTAAGCCCATATTAACAGGGCTGTTGGCATTTCTTGCTGCTACATAGGATCCTGGTATGTAATAGTCATCTTTGACAATGCTGACAAAGGTGTTGTAGGCTTTCTTATCCCATACATTGGTGCCACTGTTCATCAAGTTTTCAACCTGCTCCTGGTTAAGGGCGTAACGACGAGGTTCGGAAGAGTTATGAGATAAGGTAACTAATTCATAGTCTCCTGTATCGGTCATGGTAATATGCGCCTGCATGCCATTGGCATTGAGCGTATCTTGCAGACGAGGTGATATATCGGTCATCCGATAATTCGTATTTTTTCTTAATGTTGCCATAGTCTATTGGTTTGGATGGTTTTGTTATTACTTCTTTTTATATAGCATGACGCAGGTGTGACGATTGGCGGTGTACGGCTTGTAGTAGCTGTTTCCTCCTTTGATAGATGCTGTCATTTTATCTCTAGGCACACCTGCTTTTAGTAACAGTTTGGCTATATATCGACAGCGTTTGATGGAAAGGGTACGATTATGCTTACTTGTTCCTGTCTTGCTATCGGCTGAACCTACAATACGAACATCTAAATCGTATTCCTTTACAGCTGCTGCTATCTCTCTTATATTGATAAATTGTTGCTTATCGATAAGTTCTGTAGAATTGCGCTTGAAAAAGAAGAGGATAGGTGCGTCAAACTTTGCGATATTGTCATCATCAATACCTCTGGTGATATCTTTTCCTTCACCGTTAGCAATTCTTTCCTGAAGGGAGCGGAGACCGTTATAGCTGTTACGTGGATAGGAAGGAATATTGATAGCTGTAGGATGAGTTACAACCTCCTCGTTAGCTATTGTTGAATGTATTTGTCCTTTTCTATGCCATCCTAAATGTCCTATACCAACTGTTATACCGATAGTACCTGACAATAGATTGTCTCCAAAATGTTTTTTACTGCCATAACCATCAAAATTGCCATGAGTTGTTGTCCCTCCGAGAGTGGCAGATAAAGCAATACGTTCATTAAGGTTATAACTACCTGTAATACCATAAGAAAAGGCAAAGGCTGAATGTTTGAGGTTATTATGCCTTATAAGACCTACACCAAGATATGGACTTATATTCCATTTTGCAGGAGTGTCAAAAGAGGGACGGAAGAGAGAGGATACATTGAAAAGTGCATCGATATGGAAACTTCCAAAAGATTGTGATGTCTTCTGTGAATCAATAAACTTAAAACCTTGATAGACAAGACGAGTTCCAAAATAAGGAGAGTGCCATTTGCCTAGAGAAAAGTCAAAACCTATTTTGGTTCTGCCGCTGAAATCGGTATGGGTGACTGGAGATCCTAAGAAAGAGAGAAAACCTGTCTGTGCGGAAACAAACCAATTGTCTGTAAGACCTGATAGCTGGTAGCGTGGTTCTTCTATTGTTGGCACTACAGGCTCTTCGGGATTATCAATGTGACTGATGGGATTATCATACATTGATTTTACATACATGTTTTCTTCTGTGCCATATACGACCTGGGCATAGAGGGAAGGGCTTATGACAGCAAAAGCTGATAATAATAAGATCTTTTTCTTCATTTGATTTTATACTTTATTTTCAATTATTCTATATCATAATTTTTGGGCTGCAGCATCATAGAGATAGAGCTTATACTTAAAAATGATGCTTTCACACTTCTGAACATAGTCTCGTGCAGTAGCATAGCCTGCTGATTTAATAGAGACAAGCCAGTTGTGAAAATCGGTGGAGCTGTAACGCCAGCATTGCTTGTAACGATCGCTCATCAGCAGCATGGAATGGTATTCCATACTGGCTTCAGGGGAGGCAAAGTTGCAGAACTTCTCACCTTTCAGATCATCGTCATGGACACTATAAGGAAGGCCGCTATTAAGCCAACTCCTGTTAGCTTTAATACCGAAATAGTTAAAGCCTGCTTGGGCTAGCGTACTGCTTCCCCAGTGACTTTCTAATGCCATTTGAGAGAGGATAACGGAGGCTGGGATACCATACTTCTTCTGCTGGCGCATGGCTGCATGGGCATACTTATTGAAGAAATCATTAGGGGAAAGGAGAGTGTTCTCGTTGACATGGAGGGCAGCGATACATTGTAACTTTACATCCCTTATATAGGTAAGGAGATTGTAAGGGTCTTCGAGTCTTCCTCGTAATCTGCTGGTGATATGGAGGTGTGCTCCTGTGGAACGACCTGTATTGCCACTAACGCCAACTGGATCACCAGCAAATATCTTATCCCCTTTTCTTACCCATATCTGTGATAAATGGCAATAGCTGATAGTGTAATCGCCATGCTGCATGATAATATAGTTGCCTGATGTAGGATCACTGCCAGTGTTAAGGACGCTGCCGTCAAACATGGCAAGACATTTCTCATAATGTGCCTTTAAGTCAAGACCACAGTGGTCTTTTGTCTTACCTGTGATAGGGTCTCTACGTAGTCCGAAGGATGAGTTGACTTTGATGTTACGAAGTGGAAAACTTACACTAAGATATTTGTCTATCCAATAATCCTGTAAATTATCATTATCCGACTTCTTTTGTGCATAACATAGAAGGGTGCTTGAGCTTAAAATAAGCAGAGAGATGTATCTCAAAATTGTTATCATATTCTTCTTTGTTTATACTGCAAAAATAGAATAAACCTATTTAATAAGACGTGTGAAAAAAAAGGAAGTCTTATATTAACATTTCCAAAACGTAAAACCCCCTAAATCCGTGGAAAAAGATTTTGAAAATGTTAATATAAAAGGTTTATAATTTTTAGGGGGATTCTTTCAAAGGAAGAAACTATCTTTGCAAAAACAAAAAACAGAAAAGATGAAGACGATTTTTGCAGAAAATGAGATACCCTATAAGAAGTTTGAAAGTATAGGGTTTTCACAGGAAATGGTGGATGACCTTCCTGAAGTGGTTATGAATAAACTGTTGAGTGGTAACTGGACTCCAATCTTACCTATTCGGGTTGATTTAGGAGATGGGGTTAAAAGAACGATCCAGGCTCGCTTAAAATTAGAAAGAAGAGCAGAAGTGGTGGATATACTTATTGCTCCAAGAAGCGAAATGGCGGACCTGGAGGATTTCACGCCTGATGAACAGAATACGTTGCGTAGTGGTAAAGTTATCATTACAAAGATGCCTGGAAAGGAACAGTGCTTTGTGCAGCTCGATGATAAGACGAACAGGGTTTTGTATATTCCTGTTTCGCTGATGGAGGATAACCTATCCACTCTGCAAAGCGAACTCGAACTCTCAAATGAGCAGGTGGCACAGATGTGTACTGGCAATGTACTATCGGTAGATAAGCAGGAGGGAACATTCACTTTCGGACTGGATTTTCTTGCTGATGGTGGAATCAAAGTGGTAAGCGGAGATAGAGAGCAATACGATAGTGCAGCCTCACAGGAACTACCAACATTTAATTTCGGTATATATGGATGCTGGATAAAAGATGATGATAATTCTTTCAAAGACTACATTCCTGAAGATGATTACACCGAGGAAATGCAGCGTGAGTTCTACCATCTTGGCGATGAGAATGCGCAGAAGGAAGAACAGAAACGGAGAGGTATGCATAGATAATAACTCTAAATACTAAAATGATATGACTGAATTAAAGAAAGAATTGCTCGATCGTCTCGATCGGGAAGAAATTACCAACTTCGACTGCATCATTATGCACGGAGAGGAAATGATAAATACCTACAAAGAATGGTGCGATGTACTCGGATATATGGAGGGCAATGAAGAAGGGGCAGAGCAGTTCATCAATGAATGGAGGTATGGTGATGATTCTGATGAAATGCCACAAGAGGCGTGGGATCTTCTACAAAAGGAAGGACAGAAGCAACAAAAGGAGCAGGAGAAACAATTTCTGTCCCAAAGTAGTAATGGTAATCAAGACAAAGATGCCAATATTTCTGCAATGGAGGTATATGATGAGTGGAAAAAAGATCAGAATAGACTGAAGGCTTTAGGAAGCTCTGAAAATGCCATAAAAGTAACACTGTGGCGATATCAAAATCCTTTTGGTACGAAAAGTACTTGTGAAAAAGAAATAGGAGTTACCAGAAAAAATGCCAAGAGATGGTGGAATGTACGTCTCTTTATTGATGGTGCTATTGCTGGAGGCGGACATGTACATTTCCCTTTAGGACTTAATTATGATGTTATGAAAGAAACTATTCTTGAAGCAATACAAAAAGCGAAAGAAGACAAATAATCGTGACACAAAGGATGGCAGTTTAGTGTTTTTTACAACAAATAGTTGTGTTTACAGAAGGCGGTCTGCGTGATGCTGGCCGCCTTCTCTCTGTTGTATGGGGCTTCTCGCCCCCTATACCCCTCGGTGTATTCCTGGTATAGATTATTAAGGTTTTGGGGGATATATCCCCTTATGATAAGGAAAGTTGTAAGATTTGACTGGAGGAGGTTTCTGATTGCTCTAATATACGTTTGGTATAGTTGGGGTTATTTTCTAACCTTTCTCGCCATATCTTGGAATATTCGGGATTGGTAGCGTCAAAACGGCAACTCTGACTGATGATACCACTGCCCAAATGGGAAACGAGGTTCTCAAAGAGATAGGAGTCAAAGCAGAGTGTATCGAAGTCTATATCTCTGGTACTCTCTATCATGGCAACTGCTAAATCCCTATAATAATCGTCCCCATTCTCATACTTGTCTTTGGAGGCTATGTGAATGACTTTACTTGTGTAGTCATAAAGTGATAGTCCTGGCGTGCCATCATGCTTTAATTCAATCTTACTAAAATCGTTTGCATCAAGGAACTGATAACCACTGGTTTTCTTTCTTTCCAAAGCTACCATGTTTAACTTTAGTGATTCATAAGCTCGACGCTGGTTAATAGGGAAGGTGGTTTGCGAAATATTATAAACTCTTTCTGTACCTGCCTCTTTGAGAATATATAGACTTTCTGCTTCTTCAGAAATACCATAGCCTTTATCTAATAACTCGCTTTCTGTAATGAAGAAAGGTAACTCGAAGCCTTTCTCCTCCATCCATAGAGCTAACATAATGGCATTGGTGCCTGTATAGACTTTTCCTTCTGTATCTCTTGGGAGCATCATCAGCTTGGACACCCATGGGTTATCACCGTTATCAAGCTGCCTTTTGAGTTTCTTACTTAATAACATACCATAGACTCGATAGGCTTCTCTTCTTTGCATCTCTTCAGTATGCCACCTACCTGTAGGGGTTGGTTGGACCTGTATATAACCTTGGGGAATGGATATACTCTCTTCTTTGCTGGAAGTCTCTGCTTCTTCGCTTGAAGACATACTGCTATTTGATGAGTCTGTATTGTTTTCCTCTTGCTCGGTAGTAAGTGGAGAGCTTGCTTTAAGGGGTGCAGCAGTCGGTCGTTCTACTTTTACAGCTGGCTTGCCTGTAGGCTCTTTAAGACTTTCTTTATGCACAGAAGATGCTTCTGTCTGTACAACGTTTGCAGATGGGACAGCTGCTTCTAAAGAGGGAGAAGGGGCTATTCCAAATCGTGTGAGAACACTCTGCCATAGTGTATCCAATGGTTGCTTTTCTGTTGTCTTGCAACAGGCAGACAATCCTTCGTAGATAGTGTTAAGTTTAGCTTGTAAGAGTTCCTTTACTATCTTATCTGTACTTTTGCTTTGGACTCTCTTATAATCATTGATTAAAGAGTCACAATATTTTACGATGCTCCTTAGCAACGTATCCTTGTCAGAGGATGTTAAAGGGGTAACTATGTTGCTTTCAGTGTTAGATGCAACGACTTCGTTTGAAGCATTTACAGCAACTCTGTTGATCTCCATACCGTCGATGCTGTATAGACTTTTTTCTACAGATAAGAGCACGTACGCTCCATTTTCATTGATAGCATTACCGAAGATCCTTACCATAGATGCAAGGTCGTTGTTTACTGTACGCTCGTTTAAAGTCTTCTCTATATAATTCAAAACATCGACAAAAAGATAGGATTCATCATTTTCAATGATATATGCCTGGACCTCTTGTGTATCCAAATTGAAATCTATACGTATCTTGTTATCATAGAGTGACCATGCTTTGGGATAATAGGTCTTACCACCAAGATTTACGTAGATGGAGTTATTGACAGGAAACATACCTTGTAAATGGTTGGCACGCTTTATCATACCTATCAATGATAGATACTTCTTTTCAACATCATCTCGTACTGTGGCTTCTTCATTCCATTTGTGGAGAGCTTCGTTACTAAGAACGGTGAAATTCTTTGTATCAATTAGTGTCTTTAGTTTTTTGTAGGTGATATAATCTTCAGATGATGGGTGGTGACTGATTTTATCATAGAAAGAGACACATAAAGACAAAGGCTCTCTGTCTTTGTCTATAACTTCCTTAACTCTCATATAACGATTTTGATTATGAGATGTTTCATTGTCCTTTCTGTTGTCTATAAAAAGACTACCTACAAGGGTTCGGCAGGACCTGGCATCTATCATTCTTATATAGGCTTCAGATAATTCGTATCCTGCTAATTGTAGCTGATAAAGGCGATCGGCTTGTTGATCTAAATCTTCTGCATAGGGTTTAGAATTTATCCAGGTACTTAGCAAGCCGTCTTGCCATTGGACGGCTGGGAAGAACTTGGAGTTGTGCTTGTCAGTATCATTACAACGTCCTTTCGCCCATAAACTCATCTCTAATGCCCAACGCTCTAATAGAGTATGCTGCTTTTGATTTATTGACAGGAAGGATAATTCTTCAACAGAGAAAAAATGGTTTTGAGGGAAAGGTTTCTTCTTTGTGTTGTCTACTTCTGTCTTTTCTGATGATTGCTCGACATTCTTTCCAAATATCTTACTCCATCCACTTAATAGGTGGTTGTGAAAGAGATTTTTTTTATTATCACTTTGGCTCATACTTGTTATAGTTAAAAGAATTTATAAACACCAGCCTGCAAAGGTTTATCTTTGTATGGATAGTGCTTTGCAAAACTGGTGGTTCAAATACTTAAAAAATATGACACATCATTTTTGTGTTGTGCTTAGTTCCCATGGAACAATGCTGCTGGTACGGCACTCGATATTGACATTGCCTTGATAAATGTGGAAATGAAGCTCGCCTTTGACTTCTACGTAGGCATCGGGCTTGAAGAAGTCTTGCTTAACTGGGGTAGGTGCAAGAAAGCGAACCCATAGCCAGCCGACTTTCTCGCCATCTTTGTCTTGGGATATGCCGGAAAAGGTTTGGAACTGATGACCGTTTTTATTGGTGCGTTCAACGATTTCACCTTTGATCTTTCCTTTGAATTCCATAGAGCCTGTAAGAGCATCAGCTTCGGTGGACTTCACAATCTCTATCTCACCATCACTACGGAGGTTGTAATAAGTACGCTCGTCTATTTTCTTAATGTAGAGTGTACCGTTAACTTTCACTCTGCGACCAGTGGAATACTGTCCCATCGTATCTTTGTTGCCTGGGGCGGAAACAAAGACTTGTAGCTCGGCTCCTGAACCGTCGCTGCCTGCTATGGGAATGGTTATACTGAAGGAAATAAAGGGTGTTCCTTCTTTGCTTTGTTTCTCTACTGCGGAATTACTGATAGTACCGCATGCTGTGACATTACATTTAATCATATTTCCTATTTCTTTGTAGTTTTATACTCTACGTATCGTATTCTCTTGCTGCTTTTCAGGTAGCTCTGAATCGTAATTTAACGAGGCGGTTTGAGTAAGTCGGCCGACATCAACACTTTCTCTATCTCTTCTTAACGAAGCAGCTTCCTTGGTTTCTTCCTGTCCGTTCTTTTCTGTAAGAGCAAGGTCGTTACTCTCGTCTTGCTTTAACTCCTGGGCGAGGGTTAAGATGCTCATGAAAAGTGAGGATAGGAGGCCTGATATACCATTGTTTGCTTGGGCTGCTTCCTCACCATTCCTATTCATAAGGTATTGTAACCACCGGTTAGGATCATCGGAATTAGTGAGGTTAGATAGGAGTTGGGGATTGTCGATGGGCTGTCCTCCTATGCCTGGTTGCCCATTGTTATAAGCCATAAGGGAGGCATAACGAGCTACCATGTTCTGACCGCCTTTGTCTAAAGGAACTGGGAGGTTGCCTCTGAAAGAGAGTTCGGCAAGGTATTCGGCAGGGTCATAACGCTGAAGCTCACCTTTGCTATTATAGAATTTGGTCTCAAAATGCAAATGTGCTCCAGTGGAACGACCTGTATTGCCTGACATACCTAGAGGGGTTCCTGCATTGACAACGTCGCCAACATTGACTCCTATTTTGCTTAGGTGCATATAGGTACACTGTAAACGGCTGCCATCGGCACGATTGTATTCAACGGTTATCATATTGCCTGCTGCACCATTATTAGGTTTGACGGCAATGACCTTTCCATTGTCTTCTGTACCATAGATGGGGAGATATTTACCTCCAGTGCTAATATCTACCCCTCCATGATGATGCCCCGGACGACTTTCGCCAAACTCTCCTGATACTCGTAACCCTTCTAAGTTGATAGGCATACACCATCTGCCTTGAAGAGGATTAAGGAGGATGGCTGGGGTGGCAGGACGTGCTGTGCCTGCTGGGCTGATGCCTTGGCCTCGCATATAGCCTATGGGAATACCTTTCTGATTGGCCGTCTGTATGGCTAGACGGTCAAACCTGTCTAATCCGTATTTACTGATAACACCTTCGATGCTGTCTACATAGTGGGGGGCGGTGGCATAACCGCCTGCCTTAATTCCTCGTATCCAACCTAAGTGATCTGTACTATCATTGACAGGACAACGTCGAAGATATCTTGATTGGAGGAGGGTGGCAGAATGGTCGTTAAGACTTTCCTCTACACTATTATATGAACGGAATGCTTCATTGGGACGGTCATCGTCATGAAAACTAACTCTGCCTGTCCATGAAGAACCTCGCTTGATACCGAAGAAATTGTTGTCGTTTCTGGCGAGGTCGGAACTGCCCCAGGTACTCTCTACGGCCATCTGTGCAAGGATAACCGAAGAGGGTATACCATACTTGATTTGTTGCTCCATAGCATAAGGGGCGTATCGATTGATAAACTCTGATGGTGAAATTGCCATGTTGTTTGTCTATTTTTTTTCTTTATCCTATTCCCATACCACGAGGTTTAACTGTTCTTGGAGTAGTTTCTTCTTGCTGAACGTCTTCCTCATTTGTGTCTTCAGATTGAGATAGCGTCTGCTCTTGGTTTGAAGAAACATTCTCCTGCTTTTCTTGTTTTATGGGATTCTCATTCTTTTCTTCTACTTTGAGAAAGGGTGCAAAGACCACTGCTGCAACAGTTTTTTTATACTCTGCCATATCGTCGGCCAACCACATCTTATTCCATTGATCTTTGCTTATCGGCTCTTTCATGAGCTTACCGTCAATAGTGGCCATAACATATTTCTTGTTAGGATCATCTCGGTCTTTGGTGATGGTAGGACGTTCTATCTTACTCATATCGACAGCAGGGACTTTTGGCATGATAAGGTCCACTTTAATTTCAGGGTGCTTCTGTGCAACAGAATAGTATTTCTGTGCAAGAGCTTCGTGTATCTCTTTCTTTTGATCTGTGTTTCTTGCATCAAAGTAGGCTCTCTTATGAGCTTCGTTAGGATAGACTGCAAAAGAGGGTTCGTTATCTACTTTGAAGAAGAAGGCATATTGTCCCTTATCATCCTTGATAGGTGTAAAGAGTTTTATATTGGCAACTTTAGCTGCTTCTATCTGTGGCTTTACATCAATATCCCTGTGCTGGCTAAAATCATATTGCTTTAGCTTGTCCACAGAGACTTCTTTGCTTTTGTAATAGTCGTTGGTTTCATTTAAACCTAGACCACCACCTGCATTGTAGAACTTGACATCACTGATGCCTTCCTTGCCCAAAGCTATTTTAATGCGGTCTTTGCGGATTCCTGATATTTCTACATCATCGTCTAATGATGCTCCTTCAGGAAGAATAACATCGGCTGCACCTTTTGCCTTGTCTCTTACAATAACAATTTGCTTGGACTCTATATCGGGAATCTTGGCTAAATCGCTAGAAATCTTGTATTGCTTTGGACTGACAATAAGATCCTTTGGAGTGAGTTCCTTGCGGATATCTTCGTACTTGACAATCTCTTGCTTTAGATGCTTGTCAATAGACTCTATTGCATTATTGACATCTTTTTCGATTAAACCGAGCATCTTAGGGTTCTCTCTAATCTCTCGCTGCAAATAGTTAACATTTTGCATGCTTTCTTTTGATAGAGTAGCTGGAAGGCCCTGACGTGCCATAAGAACTCCTGCAGCTAGGTCTTGAACGAAGCGTTCGTATTTAGCATCATCGCCAGGGAGGAGGTTGTTACGCCCCATCCTGTCAAGACGATGCTCGCTACCTGTGGCTGCAACAACGGCACGATAGATGTCATTGGCTTTCTCAAGAGCAGCTTGACGGCTATCGCCAGCGTCCTTATCGCTCATTCCACTGACAATAATCTTATCTGCTTGCTTGTCGTAAGCGGCATCTTGAAGCACCATGACACGCTCATAGCCTATACCTGCAGATTTGGCTACTCTCTGTGCTGTCTGATTGGCATTTGAGATGACCTCCTTCTCGTTAGGAAGCTGTCTGATAAGTTCGGCACTATCAAGATTCTCGGCTACTACAACCCACTGCTTGGCTTCGACTAATTTGGGTAGATAGTCATTAATCCTGTCAAGTGGGAAACTTACTGACTTGACTTTTTGACCGTTTTCTTCGGTCTGACTGACTGGCAAGTTTAAGAGCTTTCCTGCTCTTGACGCATCTTTTCCATAAATCTGATATTTACTGTCAGTACGAGCAATGACCATAGAGGTAGGATGGTTGGATTTTAACTTCTCGGCAAACTTCATCATACTGCTTACGCCACGCTCGGAGAGTTGATCTATCTTGGCTCCTTTGTCTTTCAAAAGAGCTGTATAGTCTGCTTGCTTGCCTGCAGGCATAGTGGTTTGGTCAATATTGAAGATACCATACTCTTCTTTCGACTTGTGCTTGGTATAGAACTCCTTCTCTTCTGCAGGAAGTTTATCATAGTCTTCTCTACTGATGAGTTCTTTTGTGCCTACATGCTGATAGTCCCATTTAACCCAATTGAAAGCAAGAGATTCTTCGTTCTGCTTTACAGCCGTGCCAGCATCTTTGGCACTGTCATAGGTAGTATATACGTTTGAACGATAGCCCTGTCTATCTGATTGCAGATTCATCATGATGTTGTTGTAAGCCATGATAGGACGCTTCGCTCCAATAAACTCGGCATTGCTCTTGCCGGCCTTGTTCATCCAAATACCCTTGTTGCCTTTGGCAAGCTCTAAGGCACCAAGAAGAAGGGCAGCATGGAGGAGAAGTTTGGAACTCGGACCGCTATCTTTCTCTTGCTGTTTGTTCTCTTCTTCTCGACGCTTTTGCTCTTCGACCTCCCTACGACGTTCGTCTTCTGCCTTCTTCAGGGCAGCTTGCTTAGCTTGCTCGGCCTTCTGTTTCTTCTCTTCTATAGCAGCCTGTTGGGCATCAGCTATGACGGTTGCCTGCTTCTCGGCAACTTCCTTTGGTACATTTCCTTTTTCCATGATGTTTTTTGCTATGCTTGCTACATTGGTTTCGGGATTGCTGTCCTCGGAGAGGGAGGTCTCTTCTATGGACTCTTCTACTTTTGAAGCATTATCTAAATTCTCGGACTTTGATAAGACTTCTGTATAGGCTGCAGAAATCTGACCTGACTTCAATAGGTCGATAGCACCTTCTGAACCTTCAAGATGATACCTGTCATTCTTTATTTTTCTCTCTAAATTGGTTATAGCAGAAGGGATAAGGTACTCTTGGTTGATTCCTTTTGATTCTTCTATGGCTATAAAAGCTGCATTTTCTTCCCTGGTGATAGAGCTGTCTTTTCTAAAATCTTCTGTATATTGCTTATCACCATTACTATAGGACATCGGAAGAGAAAGGAAATCTCTTTCCTTCCCTGATAAAAGGTCTGATACCATATAGGCTGCAACAATTTGGGAATTGTTATACAAATGTTTGTCACCTTCTATATGACCTGATAGAAGCCACTTATCTTTGCTGTTAGCAACTGGTTCTTTAACTGTTGTAAGATCTAACCACTTCTCTAGTGGTTCAGGAATATAGGAAGCAACTATGGTTCTGTACGGATTATGCCATAAATTAATGGCAAGACTCTTCTCTCCTTTCTCATTCACATTGACTACAGCATCTACATTTGGCAGAATGTCTTCTACACCTGCTATAAGTTTTTTTGTATAGTCATCAACTGTATTTTGATAAGTACTTTCACCTGGATTGCCTTTCTCTTTCTCATAGGCTTCCCATACTGGGACCTGAAGAGATTCAGGGACAGAGTTATTCTTCTCTTGTTCTGTGTGAAGCTCTTCATCGATCTTGGGTGACGCTTCTACTGTGACTTGTTGACCTTTCACGCTATAATCTGCAGAAACTTTACCGGATTGCAATAGTTCTATGCCTCCCTTTGACCCATTGAGGGTGGCTTCCCCATAGTATTCTGTCGTATCAATATGGTTCTTAAGAACAGCCACAGCATTCTTGGAAAGATCATGCTTGGAAATACCCATAGAGCTTTCTAAAGCCCAAGCTGCAGCAAACGCTTCATCGGAGATAGAATGGTCTAAATTGCCTTGCATGACTTCGTTATAGTTGTCCCACTGCTTTCCGTCTATGGTAAATGACAGGTCTACTTCCTGATTCTCTTTTTGTAAAAGAATTGTTGAAAATACGTATGCAGCTACTATGTCGACATTTTTGCCTGTGGAGCTACCTTGCATATTGGAGTGTGATTCTTCCTTAGGAGAGACTTCCAACCATGCTTTTAAAGGTTCGGGGATGATATAAGTATCGAATATTCGGGGGTCATTCTCAATCTTTGCAGATAGTACATCAGACCCCCATTGGTCAATAGTGAGAGTTCCCTTTATGCGAGGTAAAATATTTTCCACTCCTTTTAAGAGCATGTTACCATACTCCTCTGCCGTGTCCTGATAGGTGAAATCACCTGTCTGACTTTTCTCTTTCTCATAGGCTTCCCATACTGGGACCTGAAGAGATTCAGGATCAGAGACTTTCTTCTCTTGGTTGGCTCCTTGGTCTTGAACAACAGAAAGAGGCTTTAGCTGGCCTGAATAGATGGATTGAGGTATCATAACTTTATTTGCTGCTTCAGAAAACATAAAATCTTGACCATATACAGCTTTTATATTATTGCTGTACTCGGAAATAATTTGGCTTGCTTGGTTAATACGCATTGCTAACTGACGAGTTCTTTCATCATTCACAGCAACAGGATGCTGGGCGTTAATATTGCTGTTCTGGGCTTGAAGATCTGAAAGAGTCTTGCGATTCTTATTGTCTTCGGACAAATCCTTGTCAAGTCTATCACGAGTAGACTCGTCCGTAGGGAAAAGATCGCTAATATGTTGCTCAAAATAATAAATTTTTGCCTTATCAACAGTAGTTGCAGGACCAAGCTCTGTATTATGATTCCCTTCAACTAAACTCTCTGTAATTTCAATTGATAACTTAGAAGGAAAATCTTTCTCGAAATCTTTTACAGTCTTTAGCTGCTCTGCTGTTAATCCGTATTCATTGCCGTCTTTGAGATAGGGAATTGACCAGTCAGGTAAATAAAACTCACCATAGAAAACTTTCTCTATTAGAGGCTTATTGTCTAAGATATTACTAATGTCATCATCTTGTCTCTCTGATGAAGTTACAGTTGCTCCTGAAACTTCTTCTTGTAGAGCTTCTGCATTGCTTATTTTAGAAGATTGTTGGGTATCTTCTCCAAGGTCTTCGGTAAGACCTTCTAAGTTACCTTCTTTCAATGGTGTCTGTCCTAAGGCAACACGCTGCTCGTCAATCTTCTCGATAATCATGTCTGATGCTTTGCCTACATCGGACATGATAGTGGTAATGCTTTCAGGATTACGTTTGAGATTTTCTAACCAACCTTTCAGGTAATTGGCATTGTTCTCTAATATCTTCTTATCAAAACCCATCGTACTTCCTACTAGAGCTGCTGTCATTTCGGCAATTAATTCTTCATGGGCATAACCGTCGGTACGCTTTGCTCCAAATTGCCTGTTAAGACGAGACTCATGACCTGTTGAGTGGGCCATCTCATGCAAAGCGGTGGAGTAATACTCCATACCGTCACGATAGACTTCTTCAGCAGTCTTGCCAATGTTGAACTGCTCTTTCATAGGCAGTACAATAAAATCCTGTGATGGTACATAAAAAGCTCTGCTGGATGGTTTGTTATAACGAATATCACAATGCCAAGCTTTCTCCTTGAACATTCTATCAAGAGCATCATTGATATACATGCCTTTGCTGTCCTTTACTTCTTCTTCAGGGGCCTTAAAGCGAGCAACAATAGCATCGTATTTCTTTTTATTGACCTCTGATAAGTTCGTCTGGTCAATATTGAAAACATGGTAAACTTTTGGATAGGGACGAACGGAAAACTTATCACGCTCTTCTTTTGACATGGCATTATAGTCTTCCTCGGATACTGTCTTGCCATTTTCATCCTTAATGGATAAGCCCCATTTGAAAATGGGGACAGACTTCTCACCTGCATTAACATGAAGGTTACGGTCTTTGGCTTGCTTAAAGGTCATATAGACAGGAGTGTTGTATCCTTTTTCTGATGTGTCTGCCATCAAGAAAAAAGAATTTCCTCCTGAATAGGTCCTACCAGTGATATTTTGTGGCAAACCTAATATGGTTCCTTTTACTCCTAACCAACCTTGCTTCCAATTCTTAGATTTGGCTTTGGTGATGATATTACTCATCATTTCTGCAAACTTCTGAAGATTGTCTGCAGATTTATTACTTCTTTCGTAAGAAGATGGACGTTTTTTGTTCTTTTTTCCAGGCATAATAATGGATTTTGATTGTTACAAAATAAGTAACTTAAATCCAAAAAAACATACTCAAAAAAATAAAACTCTTATATTAACGTTTTCAAAACCTTTTCAATGGGTTACAGAGGGTTTTATGTTAAAAATGTAGCTTTATTATTTTGTGAAAGAATAGATAAGATACTAAAAAAATCTTTCACAACTATCACTATCCTTGTTAGGGAAAGGCTATTCTATACAAGACTTATATTCTACATGTATATACATATAGGTGTATTGTTGTATATAGTGATATATCTCTATAAAGGAATACACCTATATACTTTGATTAAAACTTATCTATATTGTACCGGTGGTACTTTTTACTTTGACTTAGTCTATTTTCATTTTGTCTCTATTCTCGGCCACTCACTTCTCTTCTCCGCCAGTAGTCATCTATCGACTTTTAGATGCAAAGGTAGTACTGGCAGGAAACACGGCAAATACCAGTCCCTTATTGACAATAAATTTTTCAAGACCCTCCGAAATCAAATAGATTGCGGTTTCCTGAAAAATTTATCGATCAATTATTTGCCTTACTTTCCTTTTCACCAGTACTCTTACCTTGCACATAAAAGGTTCGAGATGACGGTTACACCGGAATAAAAAAAAGTTCGGGTCGAAGATCCAAAAAACCTAATAAGGTTGAGAATCAGGATGCCCGAAATTAATTATAAACCCTTTAGCACTCGATGTTATGAACAAAAGATATATTTTCGCTGTTTATGTTAACGGCAAGGTCTGCAAAGTCTATGATTGGTTTTGTGAGACGGATAGAGAAATGAAATTGCAAGCGTGTGCATTATGCGCTGGGGTACGTGCTTTCAAAAAGAGTGCTGGAATATTAGTATATAAACTGCAAGAGGAGAGGACTTTCCTTGTGTGTCATAGCGTAAATTTTAATAATAGCTGGTATATACATCAATATGCTTTCCCTCTTTCTGCAGTAGAGAATTTTCAGCTGTTACCTGATATACTGAATGGTAAGGTTAATGAGAACAAAGAAATAATCAACAAATAAATAACAAGAGAAATGGAAAAGAGGCTTGTTTTTTTGGTTTATCAGACTGATGCTTGGCACACTGTCAAGACAAGGGAACTTGTTTACATTGGTGAGAATATGGAGGAGACTATTCGTATAATGGTAGATTTTCTTTCATTAACCGAAGAGGATGCTAAGCAGCTTAGACAGTGGAGACAAACCTCATGCAACAATAGGGACTTTGAAGTTGTAATTGAACGCCAGTTCGTGAATGACTTTACCGTTTAATTCAAAACAATAAAAGATTATGAAACAAGCAAATCCTAAGAAGCGAACGTATCGCTATTGTGTGAAATGCGGTCATGCAGTACAATATGAGAGGATTTTGGATTATCCTTTCTACTGCCCACATTGTGATGAAAATATGTATAACTTTGAAACATACAGAAGAAGATGATCTACAAGGCAAAAGCAAGAGTAAAGGTTGTTACCGAAGCGGGCAAATGGTATTTGGCCGAGATTAAGGGACTCAAAGAGGGAACTATTGTTGAGGGTATATACAACCCTCTGAACAGGGCGTTCGACTTCTACTGGAACGGTGAGGGGGCAATGCTTTGGATTGGCGAGAATGGAGAATTGATAGACGAATAAACAGATAATTAAAAATAAGACACTATGAATATTTTTACAAATAACGCAGATTTCTACCCTACACCAGTAGAGGTAATAAACACTATGATGATGGGTGAGAGCTTTGTTGGAAAGACAATTCTTGAACCATCTGCAGGCAAGGGAAACATTGTAGACTGGCTTAAAGCAAATGGAGCTGGTAGAGTGATTGCATGTGAAAAGGACGAAAACCTAAAGAAACTGCTGACTGGCAAATGTGATATTATTGCAGATGACTTTCTTTCTGTTACTTCTGAACAGGTTAGTCATGTAGATTATATCGTAATGAATCCGCCTTTCTCTGATTGTATCACACATATTCTTCATGCTTTTGAGATAGCACCAGCAGGATGTGTAATCATTGCATTATGCAATAGTCATAGCGTTAGTCGAGGGTGGCAAGATAATAGCACTAAACAAAAATTACTTGAAACTATAGAGCTTTATGGTTGTGAAGAATATCTGGGCAGTGTCTTTGAAGATGCAGAACGCAACACTGATGTTACAGTTAGTATGGTAAAACTCTACAAGGAAGGTGAAGGAGTAGAAGAGTTTGCAGACTATATGTTTTCAAATGAAGCAGATATACTTGATATAAACGAGACAGAAGGACTTGTACAATATAATGTGGTGCGTGATATGGTTAACCGATATATCTCTGCTGTACGCCTTTTCGACGAAACAATGGCAGCTGCCGAGAAGATAAATTCTATTGCTTGTTTTAATGGCGACGGAAACCGATTCCTGCCTGTTAAATTTGCAGTTGTAGATGGTTCAAATGCGGTGGTACATGTAAGTCATCAACAATATAAGAAAGCTTTGCAAAAGTATTATTGGAGGTTAATCTTTGGTAAACTCAACATGGAAAAATATGCTACACAGAAACTACGTGAGCAGATAAATAAATTCGTGGAACAGCAAACAAATGTGCCTTTCACCATGCACAATATTTACCAGGTGCTGAACATGGTTATGCAAACCACAAAGCAGCGAATGGATACAGCTCTATTGGAAGCGTTTGATGTGATTTGCTCTTTCTCTTCTGAAAACTCTACTGCTGGAGAGACGTGGAAGACAAATGCTAACTATATGGTGAATAAGAAATTTATTGTGCCTGGTATGACTTCATACGATGCACAGTGGCCGACGGCCTTTGTAAAGCGTAGCTATTCGAGTCATGATACGATGATGCAAGACGTGATTAAAGCTCTTTGCTATATTACTGGAGAGAATTATGATGCTATACCTGATATAGGACAGTTCTTGTATGATAATGAAATCCAATGGGGGACTTGGTTTAATTGGGCTTTCTTTAGAGTGAAGGCCTTTAAGAAAGGTACAATGCACTTTGAGTTCCTGGATGAAAAAGTATGGATGACGTTTAACCAAGCTGTAGCAGAACAAAGAGGGTGGGTACTGCCAAAGAAGAGAAAGAAATAATTGCGTGTGCAGGGAGGCTGTAAAAGCTTTGCATCCTCCCTAAAATAAAAAAACTTTGACGTATTTAATAAGATAAATATTTTGTAAATTGAAAATAAATTAATAACTTTGTAAGTAGATATTACTGAACTTAAATGATAGAAAGGAAATTATTATGATTGAATTAGCAGTATGTGCCTGCATCTTTGGAGCAGGAATAAAGGCTGCACTTGGCGGTGGTAATAGCCGTAAGAGGGGCAGAAGAAATAGCAACTATAAGGATGCTATGGGGTGGTCACATGATCATCATCAGAAGTTATTCTAAAATAAATTATTAATCATGGGTACGCTTTCGTTAGCGTACTCATTAACGTTTATAGGTTATGAAGAAGATAAGACTTTTCCTTGTAGCTATGCTGATGTGTATGGTGACAAATGGAATGGCACAGACAACAAAAAATGTAGAAACTCGTGATTATTATAGATATGCTTGGTTATGGGTGAGAATTGCAACAAAAGCTGATGGTAAAACTTGTTATGTTATATTAGAATCTTCAGGCTTAGGGCATATACAACCTCCTGCAGTCATGAAATCAAAGGATGGGAAAAGTATAGTCTTTAAAAATAAGATAGATGCTCTTAATTATTTGGAACATGAGGGTTGGGAGATATGTTCACATTTTAATGGACATATAACCAATGTCTTAGCACGTCATAAGGTTACAAAAGAAGAATTAGATAAAGCTGTAAAGGAAAATACATATTATGAAGATGTTGCCCCAAAAGTTGTTATGAATTTAAAAGATGCAGATGTTCATTATGACTATGAATAGTTTCTTTCTTTTCATATATAAATAAGTATAGGATAGATTGTTTGAGGTGACTATAATATAAATCTGATATGTCCGTGTGGGGAAGAATTATTCTTCTCCACTTTTTTATTATAGTAAACCCCCACCGACGCAACTTATTCTACGCCAGCAGGGGTGCTAACAAGTATTGATAGTAAAGAAATTATTTCAATCCATAACCTCGCTGTTGCTCTTCTTCTTCCTGTGAAGCTAAAGTTCTATCATAGCTATTAGCAGCTGAAGCTCTGTTTTCGTCATACTTTCTTAACACAGCATTTGCAAGCGTGTTCAAAGGTAGGGCTTTTTTTTCAAATGCGTCTACTGCTGTGTCAGAAATATTTATAACAACAGGTTGATTGTCGATATCTGCTATTAATGATCGCCCTTTCAATGCCACATTGCTTAGACGTGGGTTGAGTGGCTCATCATCATATTGCTTATAGTTTTTCCTGGGAGCTGATGGCTGGGGCACTCCTAACATTTCATGACCTGCATTGTTTAGGAGATTCATGCCTCCAAAGCCAAGGAACATTAACTTTAACAGTGGGTTCTTACTAAATAAACCTGCTGCAATAGCTGCTAATGGTATAATATTGTTCCCTAATGTAAAGGACTCATTCCTACCTGTAAACATACCGATAAGCATATCAGGAAGCATAGCTATCACATAGCCTAAATTCTTTGTGATGTCTCCAAAACCATTTAGCCCTGCATTGTCTAAGTAAGGCCCCCATCCTGCTGTACTTGGTGCTACTGGAGTCTCCTGTGGTACCGTCGGGGGCATATTCTGATATGGTACGGTATTGCTTTGAGCTGAAGAACTCATTGTGCTACTGACTATAGGCTGTTGTTTGGAAGGCTCTATCGAAGACGTTTTAATTATAGGCTGATGCTGGGTCGTATTCTGCTTATTGAAAACGGCAGCCCTAGCTGCTTTTCTCTCTGCATTGGCTTGATCAATAAGAACAGCTGCCTTAGCGTAGTCTCCAGCACGCTGTGAGACCTGTGCAAGTGTCATATTCTTACCGTTTATATTATATACTCGTAAACCTTGCTCGGACATCTGTTTGGCCATAGAGAGAAACGAACTAGAGAAGGCACGGCACTGTTTCGATGTCTTATGTAACATCCATCCAGGAATAGTAGCTTGGTCTTTATAAGGTAAGGCCTGACTGCTTAGCATGGTAGCTACAGACTTTAGGAGTTTCCTGGAATTGCCTCTTGCCTCTGTTAAAAGGTGGTTTGAATCCTTGTTGGTAACAGTATTACTGACATGAGGGCGCATAGGACCAACCTTTATCTTTTTACCTAAGCCATCATTGATATTTGAAATATACTCTGTACCATTCCTCTTATACCCAGCACCTTTCTTTTGATAGTTGTCTAGAGTGTCTTCATTGCCAAACACTGTTTTACTATAAGACTTTTTTGCCGTATCAATGCCAACCTTTGATGAAGCCCAATAGTTAACCCCTGAATCTATAGCTGCACTGGTAGCCAAGCCCTTGACATAAGATGCCTTGGAAGCTACTTTTAAAGCTGATTGTTCTGTTAGCCAAGAACCAGCTTTTATGATACCTTTTCTTGCAAGGAGATTACCTGCACCTTTGACGGCTCCCTTTACTGGAACAGCAGCTAAAGAACCCACTCCGTCAACAGCTGGGGCATCTAACACAGCCCCAAAAACGAAAGCACTTGCTTTCTCTTTCTTCGATGGATTGTATAGCTTGTTGCCTAAGTCATGTACTTCTTCCTCTGCTGGAGAAAGATCACGAGCACGCATAAAGCGTAGACCTAAGGTTGTCATTAAAGAACTATTGGCTGTTTCCCTCAAAATATACTCCATAGAGGATTTTGGCATATTCACACGAGCCAAGTGGAGTTTGACAAGTTCCATAAAGCGTATCTGTCCGTAGTGTACAGCTGGGTCTATGTATTTTTCGCCTTCAGCCTTACCTAATGATTCTGCAGCTTTAACATATCCTTTTGTGCCTAATTTCGCAATAAGGGATTCTCTATACCTATCAATGAGGTTACCCCAATCCTTTTGAAAATTCTTATTGGATATAATCTTATTGACCACACCATCAATAAAATTATCGAGGTTCATCTTACTCCATTTCCCTGATGACTGGGCTGCAACGTTAGCAGCCCGTACACGCACCATGGTCTGCATAACGGAACCTGCACCGAGATAAGCCGGTACATCTTCATTATAGGCCTTAAGGTATTCCTCATGCTGCTTGCGTTGGTAATAGTTGTAGTCTTTCGTAATAACAGGTGCACAATATCTGCTGAAGTATTGACCGAAGCAATACTCCAATTCTCCGAAATGTTGGTTCTTATTTGCCATAAAAGTAGATATTATATGCCTAATAACTGTTTACGTGCCTGCTCGATAGCCTTATGACAGACATTCATCTGTTTTGGATAGAAACGTGCGAGCCAATCGTCAAGTAAGATTTCGTCATTGATAAATTTGAGGGCTAACTGACGGTTTATCTCTATTGCCTTTTCCCCTTTGTCACGCCCATTGAACCACGCCTTGGTCCAACAACGTGTACCTGGCGTATCAAAGTAGACGGAGGCTTCACGGCTGATATCATAGCTATGTATATCTATTTCTAGATTTTCTAGAGGATCAACCATCATGCCGTTTGAGGCAGCTTCTTCAGAAAGTTTTTTTTTTGAGTTTCATCCCACGAAGAAGGATAGATGCCTTGACGCAACGCCAAAAAGCTAAGGAAATCTTCAATAAGAATTTCCTGTATCTTTTCAACGAGCGGTGCACTTCGGTCAGACAGACCGAGTGGATTACTCAAATTGGGAATACTCTCATAGAAGTAATTCTTATCAGCTGCTTGTGAAAGGATATTCCGCAGAGAAGATTCCATCTTCTTAGGCGGAGTATAGACCTTTGTGCGAAGTTCATTCATATAAGTAGGCAGATAGCGGAGCATTAAGGCTATAATCTCATCCTGACAATTATCATACTTGGTTGTAATCTTCTTGCTACCTAATGTATCATTGGTGGGCTGTTGAGAGATACCCATAGCTGCTAACTGCTGGATATTTGCCCATATCATAGCAAGAAAGTTTTCAGGGTTGAGTTCCTTACCATTAAAGCGTACTCCTAAGTGAAGGAAATCGCCTGCATGGGCTATCTCTTGCCCTGCCTTGACATTTGTGCCATAAGGGCTATAAGCCTCTGACACGTGTCCGTAAGTAATCTCGTACTTTCCATAACGTGTGATAATATAATTCTCATGTACAGCGTCATGACCTGCACCGATGACCATACCGCTTGCTATAGCATAAAGGGGACGATCTTTAATGGCATAGTCTATACCTTTATGTTGGAATCTTTCTCCAGTCTTTGGATGTGTCTGCTCACCGAAAGGAAGAATAACACTTAATTCTTCCTTATCTTCAAGGGCAAAGGGCATCATAAAGCCACTTGCCGACTCTAAGAGCATATCCTTATAATCTGTCATTTCCATAATTTATACTTGTTAGTTTAACTGAATGTTCTTACTAAATTCCACGTGAACGACGAATAGTCGGCCCTTCCTCGGTCGGCATTTCTAACTGTAGATGTGGTCGATCTTCTGACATGGTAGGGGCGGTGGCATAGCGCGGCATTTGCTGCAGGGGTTGGTTCTCTGCCTGGCGATGGTTGATATTACGCATAGTCATACCACCTAACATCAAACTGGCCATCTTACCTAACCAACCGAAAGGACCGAACATCATATAAGAAGACAGGGCTAGAGATGCTAAGTTCATCTTAGAGACATTACCACCTGTTAGCTCATGGGAAATTTGATTCATACCATTCATCATAGTTCCAGTAATGCCTCCCTGCTGAACTTGCCCTCCTTGCATACCTTGTGGAGAACTTTCTCCCATTATCTGGGCCGTTGATGGGTATTGTGGGGTTGAAGGGTCATAGTAACCACCAGTACCATTAGAAACCATTCCGTTACCAGTAAAGTAGCTTCCTATTTGTTCCTTTCCTGACTCATAGAGGTTAGCACCTTCTCCTACAACAGAAGAAACACCGCCTTTTACATCTTTATATAATCCTACAGCTTCACCTCCTATGGCGTCTACTTGGTATCTAAGTCTGTCATAGCTGCCTTCACCGAAAAGAACGTCTGTAAGATTGCTCATCATACCGACCTCTTGTCCTTGTCTATCGACTTTCTTGCCTAGTGTTGTCTCACCTAAAACACCAATAAGACCTTTTTTGGTTGCGTCATTACCACCCATGGCTTTCATTAAATCAGGAAGAAGGGTGCGACCTGATATTTGATGATAAGCAACAGATGAGAGGATGAGACTGGCTACAGGGTGCTTGGCTGTGTACTTTGCATATTGCCCTGCCCAGCCGGCTGTCTTATTGATGATCTTACCACCTTCTGAATAACCAACCTTTGCAGCTCGTTTCAGTGCCTCCCTATTGAGAATAGCTGTTCTCTTGGCAGTCTCTTCTGCAATCTTCTCTCCTGTCTTAATGCCATGAACGACCGTCTCTCCTGCTGATTTGGAACCATGGAGAGCTACTTTTTCAGCATTTAAGGTGCCTCTGCTTCCAATATGCTCCGCTGTCTTAAAACCTGTCTTAAACTTAGGAAGGGTCTTTTCCCAAGCCTTAAAGCCGGATTCTACCTTAACAGTTTTCTCACCCATAGACTCTATCCATTTGGCATAATTAACCTTGGAAGCATATCGCCCTTCCTTCATGGCAGCATTAGCCAATGCCCTGCCGACGGACTTCTCTGCATTTTCAACAGAATTTTCTGCTACTTTTACGCCAACTTTTGCAAGAGGCTTCTCTGCAGCTTTGGCAGCTGCTTTACCGAGTTCTGTTAACCATCCCATAAGCGTGGATATTTTTAGTTACCATAATTTATTTGAATAATAGCACGTGCCTTGTGCTTCTCTGTCTTTGGTGTCTCTATGATACCACCATTAGCTGCAGAGCAAAGCCATGCCTGCTTTCCATTGTTGCCAGCAACTTCCGTAGATGTCCAGTACCAACAATCACCATCTAAAGCTATAGGCGTGCCTCCTAACTGCTCAATGATGGGATTTAATACTTTTGCTGAAGCGATGAGTAAACGCTGCTCTGCAACGCTGGGTAGGTAATCACTCTGCCCTCCTCCATGAAAATGAAAGAGTTGCATAGCAAGAGGACTGCCTTTCTTAGCTTCTGTAAGATAGCTATTTTGCATAGCTCGTGTATTGGTAGCACCATCAAAAGCCGTAAGGCTTCCACTTGTGCCATTAGATAAACCGAGTGAGTCACAGAACGCATTATTGATTTCTTCTAACATAACAGCCATAAGAGGATGATCTTTTGTCTGCTCTGCAAAGACAACACCAATACCTTTTTGTTTGCTTTGACGGAAATAGTCTTCAGGACGCATACAACTATGGTCTTCACATAAGACATAGCCTACATGAATCGTATTGTCTTTTGGCTCATATTCATCACATGAGCTAAAGCCAACAAGTATTGTGGACATTATTACAAAACACCAGTTATAATACTGCTTTCTGCTGTGTGAACGCTGGTGATGAACTTTGTAGGCTATACTTATAATCCTACGAATAAGTTTCAGCACACGTAAGATAGATATGCTCTTTCTTTTTGATTGTGTTACTTTAATCATATTGCTTAACTTAACTTTTCTAGAATATAATCTTGTAAGATATCATACTCTGCTGTCTTTCGCTGATGGAGAATATGTATGTGGGGCATCATTCCTACTTGATGAAAGTACGGAACCATTGCTACAATGCTATCTTCCTCTTTGCTGAAAAGCTCAACTACTGCAGAGAGCTGCTCAAAGGCATCAATATAGTTCTCTTAATTATAGTGGAATCTTTACGCCAAGTGTGGCTCCAGTACGAAAGAGATCTTCGCCTCTTAACGATACATCTTCTTTGACTTGAAAGAATACACTCCATCCATTATAGAGATTAAACGTATGTTCATAGCCAAGTGTACCAACACCTACTGCCTGGTGTAAATCACTACCTCCACTAACTCCTATTCTTAGGTTGCCGTGGTAGTTCTTACCTCGCACAACGCAAGGTTTATAGGCAAGTCCCACTGTCCACATATTATAGCTCTTCCAAAAAGAGTTCTTTGTGACATAACCAGCTTCGGGATCTTTGTCATACTTGATATAGTAGCTGGCAAAGTACTCCATCGCATTATGATAGTTCATCTCATGCTCATAGGCTATCGTACCTTCTAATCCTTTCGGATAAGAGGCTCCTATATCTATCATAACATGATCGACATGAGTCTGTGCACCAGCTTGCAGAGTAGGATAACTGATGAAACAGAGTAAAAGGAGAGATGCTTTTGATATGATGGTTTTTATTCTAAAATGTTTCATAAGGCTTCCTTTCTATTGCTCTTTTAGTAACAGTGTATCGAAGGAATCAGCACTAAGCACATCTTCATAGTCTAACGTCAAAGAGATAGTGCGACCGCTAATCTGCTTTTCGGATAGTTCTAAAGAAAGTACCTTGTCATTTGGGAAGGTCATCTTCTTTAGGACTATCACATTACGATATCCATTGCGGAACCTAACAGAACGGTCAAGAATGAAAGCCGGCTTTAATTCAATGACCTGTACGTTAGTTGACTTTTCTTGCTTCTTATCTTCGAGCTTCACTCGGAGTTCGTCAATATCAAAAGGCAAGTTGGTTCTATTTTCTATGGAGAAGTCTATAAAAAAGTATTCTCCTACTACATAAATATTATTCAAACGCATCGTCATCTTATCCTTTTTGGTCGATGTGCTACGATATTTAGCAGGAGAGTTCCATACTTTCATAGCATAAGCTGCCATATCAGTGGTAGACATACTGACCTCTGGATTATGGAAGGCATTGCGCTCGACAAGTTCGACTTCTTTATCCGTAACAGCCTCTTGCAGACGGTGGGTATAGATGAGCGCATACTGTACTCTGTAACGCTCGGTAATAATGGTAACAATACCTAAAAGCTCACCGTCACTGTGGTTACCACTCTTGGGTTTGATGCGGATAACATTGTTTAAGGGGTTATCACCAGCTACAGAATCGGTAGAGATATCTACTAAACGAATAGGCTCGGAAGCTGTGATGATAGTGGAGACGTTTTCATTTACAGTAAGAGCTTCCATATCTGAATAGGTCTTCTGTGCATGTGCAGCCACTAACATAGTGGTGCACATGGTAAAGAGTGCGAAGAATCGCTGCTTAAAAGTTTTCATGTCTTTATTGTTTCTTGTTAGCATTTAATTTCTTTGTTTCTTTTCTTGTCCGCTTCCATCTATCAGATAGACGATGGTGCCATATTTCAGTTTTACCCTGTTTCGGCGAACAACCTTGTTTACGGCATTCATCACCTGCTGTGAAGCGTTCTGTACTGCTTGATTTGCCCAGCCTTTGATGCCTGTAGAAGAGGTGCTATTGTTTACAATATTTGTACCTCCTTGGGTTGCGGAACCTAGTATCTCTTTCGAGGTCTCCTTGAAAGTGGAGAGTGGAACGTAAAGACCTTCTTGACCGTCAGTATCATAGATAGACAAACTCACTCGAATAATATCATCGTGATAGAAGATACTTTGTACATTTCCTTTTACTCGCTGCTGCCCGAAGCCTGATACCTGGGCATAGAGGTAGGTGCCTTTTTTAATAGTAAGATCACCAATCTCTACATCATCGAGTAGACGGAGACGTACACGACTGCCTTCTTGTGCCTTGACGTTTTCATCAATGATGGCTTTAATAAGCTTAGACTCTTCAGCTGAAGAAGAGGTGATTGTGTTGAAGTATTCGGAAGCGGTTTTTACCTTCTTAACAACCTTTTCAACTTCCCCTTCTGTCTGACTACTTTCATTTGACTCATTATTTGAAGGTGTAGAGCCGTTTGTATGGTTACTGTCGCTTCCATAGTTATTAGCACTACTATTGCCAGTGCCTAATCCTGCAGTGGGTAGTCCATCTTCGCTCTCATAACCATTATAAGAACCATTGCCATTATAGTCAGCGTTTCGTGAGGATGAATTGCCTTCCCTAAAGCCTCGGAGATCTTTATTAATCTGCTCTAATTGACGCTGTCGCCTACGATCCTCATATTGTTCTATCTCGGAATCAGAGACAGGAGCGACGAAATTGTCACTTGATGCTCTACGTGAACCACCACCTTGACGAACACGCTGCTGCATGCTACGGAGCTTGCGCTCTTCTTCCATCTGTGCCTGCTGTTGCTGCTGGCGGATTCGCTCGGCTTCTTGATCGCTATATTGCGACTGATAGTCTTCTTTCTTATTGACAGAATCACGGTCGTCTTCTACATTATCTACTCCCGATAGGTCACTAATCTGACCATACTCTCGCTCGGCATTGTCTAACTTACCACCAAGAACACTATCGGTATTGGCTTCAGGAAGATCGGAATTGAGATAATCTGTAGTCTTTAGGCGTGGATCATTGTCAGAGACATCGGTCTGAACCATGTCTATGGCAAAGTAGCCTATGAACAAGACTATTGGATAGAGTATGGCTGGAAAGACATATTTCTTATCTCTAAAATTTATTTTCTTTACATCCATGTTATCTTCTATTGATGATGTGACGTTGACGTAATGCTGAATCGACTTGTTCTACAGCGGTAGAACGGTGCTTTTTGGAAGCGTTGTAACTGCGGACCATGCCAATGATGTTAAGCGCAAAGCAGCCTATAACAATACCAAAGACAAGGGCTAAGAAAGCCTTACGGTGGCCGTTGGCCCATATTTGTATCTTCATGGCAAGCCAGTTCATACCTGTCTTGTCGGCAAACTGCCTGCCTGCTTCTACTTCTCTTTCATAACGATCCTTATATTTTGGATCGTTCTTATCGGGCATTGGCTCGCCCATAATCATTTTCTTTATTCCCATAATTTTGCTTGCTTGATAAGTTAGTAATTGGCTTTCTGTGTCTCTGAAAGGTCTTTATTGGCTATGGTGCGCCAGTTATAGATAAGGAAACCGTGAGGGTTGTTCTCGGTACGTGGCACACGACGGAGCTTACCTGCAGTAATAAGCTGACGCATGAGGATACTCGTGCGTCGCTCGATACGCTGGCGACCATAGTAAGTGAAAGACATGTCTTTCTTGTTTAATTTGATGGAGTCACAGAAGATGCTGCATATCGTACTCGTTCCAATGATGTTGTTATAAAAGCCGTTCTCCTTCAGGGTGTTGTACTGGGCCAGTCCTGATTCATCAATCAAGTACATTGCTTTCTTGATGGTGTAGTCGATATATTTATCATCAGGAGCCAAGGTGAAGAAGAGATTATGGAACATCTCGATATGACTCTTTGCTTCTACATCAAAGGTCTCATCCATCGTAGTCTGCTTGACTAAGATAGGGACTGTACCGTCAAGAACATAGATCTTCTTGTGGGCATCGGCTACCATGCCTCTTGCCGCAAAGATACTACCTAGGCTGATGACGATACAGCCAATAAGGAAGAGACAGGAAACGATTAAGACGAGTTTTATCTTGTTTTCTAATTTCTTTAATACTGCCATAACTTTTCTACTTTAAAGAACTTTACCCATAACGGACATGGCACTTCCCTTAACGGAAGATGCTACACCTTCACCGAAGTTTCTCGTTGAGAAGGCTGTGTCGCCTTCAGGAATCATCCAGGCTGCAAGGTCAGGAACTAAGTTAAGACATCTTAATGCTACTACTGATGCTGCAAGAAGGTAACCGCAGGTAAGGAAAGCACTTTGTACATAACCATTGATAGTACCTTGCGAGGAGGTGATGGCGGTGAGGTTCTCAACCTGAATACTAATAACTATGTCAAATAGTAAGAGTACATAGAAGCCAACGAAATAGAGCATGGCTCCATAGAAATGAACCGTTAAGTAACGGATAAGCCACTTTGCCCAAGCTCCTTCCCACTTGGGCAGTACGGAGAAAGCCCATTGGATAGGACCAAAGATAGTGAGCATTCCTAGGAGTATCTGCTGGCAGAAGATGGTTGCCCACCAACCGACTCGGTATAATACCAGTGCAAGGAACATCATGATCTTATCAAAGGCAATGACAAGACCTGCAAAAGTAGAGGTTTTCTTAGCCTTAACAGCAGCAGATATACCTTCTACTGTATTTTTCCCACCTAATACGCTTGATGTAACATCAACTGTTCCATCATTACTTATTACAGTCTCAGCTGCTTCAACTTCCGAAGCCTTCTCATACATTTCATCACGCTTCTTGATTAAAGGCATGAGTTCATTGTATTTCTCACTGACCTGGGTTGCTTCAGCTTCATAGAGGTCGTGGGTATAGCTACCTATACAGTTTGGAATGTATGCCAACGCATCAAGGATGCTCGCATTGCTGCTGCCCATACCTGTCATGCTTGGGGGATACCAAAATATCATGACTAAAGCAATACCCATTACTTTGAGTATTTTGAAAACGTCAATAGGCTCGCCTTTGACCATCATCTTATAAGCTATATTGGCTCCTACAATGATGGAAAAGAGTGCGCCTAAAGCCATACTCATCTGCAAGATCCACCAAAATGGACCTTGGTTGCCAATAAAGTCAGGATTACATAGGAACTCGTTGGTCTGGAACACAACATTGTCTATGTCCTCCTCAAAGAGGTCTACACCAATGGTTTGGGATAGGTCAGAAATCGTACTGCTTAATCCTTGTACGCCTCCTGCTAATCCGCCTTGGGCGGCTAAAAATAATGTGCTGATTAACATAATTTCCTTTCGTTACTTGTTAGCATTAATATTTATTTTTACTTATTTCTTTTATTGTCCCTTTTTATCTATATCACCTGGCTTCGCTCTTTCATGGGGGCTTCTCGCCCCCTATACCCCTCGGTGTATTCCTGGTATAGATTATTAAGGAGGCATCTTACCAAGATGATTTTGTGGGGCTGAATTTGCTGTTATTTTGTTTTACATCATTTTCTCTTTCCTCCTGGAGAAAAACCGTCTACCGCCATGGCTGCCTTCCAACGATTCATAGCGTCAAAAGCAGTGGTACGAATAGAAGTCAATCGCTGGGGTGGTTTGCTGTTCTTTTGCATATCCTTGGCTTTCTTGATACTGTTCCAAGTCAAAAGAAGCTGGGTGAGATGATAGTTCCTGCCTACAATGTCTTTGTAGATGGCAAGGTACTCTCGTTTCTTCTTACCGGAATCTTGATAGGATTCTCGTGTGACCTTAATAGCTGTCTGTATACAGTTGTAGATATTCTTCCACTGACGATAGTCTTCTGATGTTCCACCATAGGGCATGATATTGTTGATGTTACTTTGGAAAATGGATAGCTTACCTTCTATCTTGCTTTTCTCAACTGGCCACGCTGTATCGGTCAACGGCTGGCGGTCGATAATATTCATCGCTTCTATCTTGGCACGACGCATGGTTACAGAGTCAATGCTGTCTGCATAGACTTTCTCATCGGCAACTCGTGCTTTCATGTGAATACGGAACAGCTGTTTGTTCTCTACATTGGCAGTACGCTGATATTGCTTGTGGAAAGCATTATAGTAAAAACGTGGAGTGAGTGCACCAGCACCAGTCTCCATAGTGGTGAACTGCTGCATGATATACTCCTCGTGATTCTTGGTCACCTGTACATAACCCTGACTGAATACTGAAAGGGTTATGCTAAGCAATATGGATAGTATGTATATTCTCTTTCTCGGCATAATAGTTTTTTTTAATTATAACGTCTTCCTCCAATAAGACCACCACCGCCTAAAGGCTCATGGTAGTATGATTTGTGTTGCTCTAAGCACTGAAAGGCTTCCTTTGAGTTGCCTAACCAGCGTCCTAAGGCATCATTAGCAATGTCTTTAATACTACGTGCAAGGTAATAGTCTTTTTTCCAAAAGCCCATCCTGACTGTCATATATGCCCATAGCTCCATATAAGCGTTTCTTATAGAGGCTTCTATACCGTCAATACAGAGATTGATGTCATCCAAAATCAACATCATATCTGCAGTGGTACAATTCCGTTTACCTGTTATGACAGCTGCAAGCTCTACATAGGATTTCCATAAACGGTTTGCTTCATGGGATACTCCCTCTACAGCTCGTTGACTGGTATAGAGAATGGTGGTGTCACTCGTCCATACGGCTCCATGAAGTAGGATCTCTTTTGTATAGGTGTCAAGGAGTTTATAGTAGGAGGTGAGATTTCTCTTACAGTTTTGAAAACTGTTATAGGTGTGAAAGCCTGTTGCAGTGGCATTCAAAATGAGGTCTATCTTCTCAAAGCATTTTCTATATTTGTCTAACCGTTTAGCTACTGCTTCATGATCCTCCATTGTCTTCATGCTCTTCTTGTGATACGCTCGTACACCTTCCTCGGCAAGTACACGTAACTCTAATACTGCCTTAATGGTCTTATGATTATAAATCATGGCTTCTAATGAAGCTGGATCAGTAGGCATACTGGAATTGGATGCACTCACTTCTCTTGGAAGGGCAAGACAAAGACAGGTGAGTAATATGTATAAGCATTTGTTCATATATGCTATGCTTTTTATCTGTTAGTTTTCCTTTTTGGGTTTCTCTGCTGGAGAAGCTGAAGTCTTCTTGGCTTCGTCACTGGCTTCTTGCCAACGCCCTAGAGCATATTCTGCTATCGTGCCTCGTGACTTTCTTGTGATGGACTTCAGGTAATTATTGGTAAGAAAGTCTTTGACTCTTTGTCGGTCATTCATGACCTTCTCGATGAGTACTAACTGGGAGTAGATATTGCTAAGCTGGTATTCAACTTCTCGTGCCACATCTAATCGGTCACTAGCCCATAACAGATGAATTGCATCGGGGTCGTCTTCTTCAGCTACATCCCTACCATAGTTGTACTTGACACTGATAGCACAGTCAGGGAGGTCTTTCATCAACTCCTTTTGACGCTCATTGACTTTGTCTGCTCGCTCTTTCTCTGATAAACTCATATCAAGATTCATCGTCTCAATAACATTCTCGGATGAGTAGGCTGCAGAGAGCTTATAGTCAACACTCAAAATGGCACGGTGGATACGGATACCTATAAGGTACTGTGGTCTCTTTTGTAGTGTCAGTACTGCCGTGTAGGTCAAATTGGCTTTCATCTGTGAACTGTAGGCATGACGGACAAAAGTGTATTGATTCTCACCATTGACCCACTCACCAGCATCTTGCCAAGATAATTGAAAGAGACTTTCCAATTCTCTCATATTGGAATTAATTCTGTAAGAACCGCCTGTATCCTCACTTAAATCCTTATAGTACTCTGCTATAGCATCTTCTATCTGTGCTAAATCGTTTTGTACCTGTGATAGCTGGTTTTTGAGTGTTCCCTGCTCCGCATTGAGATTATCGTATTGCGCACGAAGCTCACTGACTTTCTTATCGTTGTGAGCCATCTTGGCTTGGTTGATCTGTGTTATTAAGCTGTTTAGCTTATTATCATTGGCTCTTATCTGCTTTTGGAGATTTTCGATATCTGCTTCATAGCCTTTCTTCTTATCTTGCAGCTCTTTTGAGTCATTGGAACTTAACTGGGTATAGTCTAAAGCGAAGTTCTTTGACTTAGGGTCTTCTAAGGATTTGCCTTGCTTGCCGTTTTCTTTCCAGTTGAATGAGCCTTCTGCTACATTGGCTCCATCGTCGCACTTGGAAAGGAAAGTCACGGAATTACAGCCTTTCATCTTGTTCTCGTCAGCCATAGTGTAGAACTTCTTGTCGCCAAAGCCTAACTTATAGGTTACACGCTCGGAAGATGGCTTGTCTTGCTCTAAGCTGTTGTAATATCTTAGTTGACTCTCCATACGATTTCTGAATGTCTCTTCGTCCATAGACTGGGAATCGAAAAACTCCTCATACACTTCATGCTTGATACTCCAAGAGTCTACAACTTTGATAGCATAGGCATAGAAACAATGACGTTTATTATGAGTTCTTCCCAATCCATGCTGATAAGATTCTCTACGGTTTTCATGCTGCAACACATATGTGATGGTGGCATGGTGTCCAGGATGGTCCTTGTTGTACTTATCGACCTTTGCCTGATTCCATCCTGCAAGACGTTCAGATTCTGCCTTGGCTGATGCCATCTCTGAAGAGGTTAAGACATGACAATACTCATTATCACGTGGACTAATAAAACGCAACCATCCATTCCATTTGTCATTCTGACCGCCTTCGGCCTTGGGCTTGTAGTCACAAAGAACCTTACTGCCACTATCATCAGAATAGATGTACCAACGTTGCTTATAGTACTGTCCCTGCAGTTCCTTGATGTAGTTACTGATATAACCTGTGATACTGTAATTGTCTATCTGAAAGAGTCGTCCTACTGCTGCTGCATCATCACCTTGTAGGACACTCATCAAGATATTCTTTACATTTCCTGCATTTCGTATATTTTCGTATTTGTTGCGGAAATTCTGATATAGCTGGTAAATCTCTTCAGGTGATGATTTGAATATACGACCAAGGGCAGAAAAGTCTTTCATATTGCTGTCAACGGCTCCTTTGCCTGCTGAAGCAAGGACTGCTCCGATTTGGTTAATATCACTCTTAATACCTTCCTTGGCTGCTTTTATATCAAAGTCACCAACCTTCTCTAAGAGTTCCTTCCAGTTTACATCTGCAAGCTGGGATAAATCAAAGATTTTTTGCAGCTTTTCATTGATAACTAAGAAAGTTACATCTTTGAAGGATAGTTTTCCATTAGTAACAACTAACTCAAACTGCTTGCATAACTGCTCAACATTATTGGTAGTTTTATAGAGGTATGGACCCCAATAAAGGGCATTGTCGGGTTGCTTAACCATTTTGGCAGCAACAACAATGAGCTTTGGCATAATACCATCTTTAACCAAGAAGAGGATGCGCTGATAGTAATAGTTCTCGTCTGTACCGAAAATACCTGCATCACGCATGGCATTGCGGTCTTGACGCTTGGAATAATATATTCCAACTGTAGATAAACTTGCCTTGGTATAATGGCCAAGGATAGAATCTATATCAGCTCGTGTTCTGCGTTCTGTTTCTGACTCTACAACATAGGCTGCACCCATAGCTGCAACGGTCTTTGCATCAAAATTAACAGCATGGTAAGATTGTGCTGACAACTTGGTCATCACAATCATCATGAAGAATATAGCTATGAAACGACGCATATCTGATTTTTTTATTTGTCTAATACTTTTCTTTCTTTTAATACTTTCCTGGCAAACTCTAAGGAGCTCTTGATACGTGAACGTTTCCAGTCTCGTACAAAAGCTTCGATGGCTTGCTGGTGATCACAACGCAGAATCTTCTTATAGAGCTTCAAGGCGAGTTTCTCGACTTTCTCGGTCGTATAGCTCATGTAACATTCAGGCGGTTCTTCAATGCCGTAGACATCGCCCTCTTGACCTCGCTTAATGAAGACTTCTTTAAAGGGTGAACGCCCCTCCTTGTTCTCTAAGCGATTGATGGTGAATATCTTCTTACAGTCTATATCTGTCAGAGCCAAGGTTTTCTTAATGTTATCAAACTTGTCTTTGAACTTGCTTTGATCAAGCAGCATAAAGACACCTGAATTGTTTATGATGGCTTCCTTGACGATCTTGGACTCGGTGACATCTTGTATCTCCTGTGTGACAACGCCAACCATTGCCCAGTGCTTACGAGCTGTCTTATAGAGGTATTGAATATAGGTAGCCATGACCGGGGTGGCAATGGCTTTCCATGCTTCTTCAATAACAAGACACTTACGTCCTTCCTTTAAGAGCATCTTTTGCGTAAATACATCCATAATGATAAGGACAACAATAGGGAATAGAACTGGGTTCTCTTTTATCTTGTCTATCTCAAAGACAATAAATTTCTCATTGAATAGAGAAGAGTCCATATCATTATTGAGGGTATATTCCATCTCTCCGCCCTTGTAGAAGGGCTTTAAGATGGTCGCAAACTCATTAATAGCGAAGCTGACGTGGGCTTCTTTCAAGATCTGTGGTATACGTTCGATGGCGAACTCATAATAGCTGTTGAAATTGAGTTCAGTTACACGCATCTTCTTACGCTGGCGTTCTATCTTATCTATCTTTCTATTGATATGCTGAAGATATTTACTCTCGATAACTTCGGGAGTGAGACGAAGAAGTTGGCTCTTGGCATTTTTCTTCTCGCCTTCTGTAGCAGCATTGTCATCAATGACGGCTTGTAACTTATCACGGAGCCGAAGATTACGCTCTTGACGTTTGTCTTGACTTGCACCTGATTCGGGCTGTTCTGTGGCAGACTCATCTTCGGTATCGGTAATATCATCGATGTCTTCAGATGCTCCATAACGTCTTTCTAGTTCTTCTTCATATTCATCGTACTTACCGGTGCGTTTGTCTTCGAGTTCCATAATATGGCGCATCTTCTCTCGCTGTGCTTCGGTAAATCCTTCAAAAGGATGAAAGTACTCCTCGTAGTATTCTAACAATGTTTGATTTACTATGGTCTCCTCTAATTTTGTTGGTTCACCATTACCCTTGAAGATAAGGAAGATAATGTTTCTTAGGAAGTCTTTCTTTGCCTGGAAGTTTTGTTCGTACTCTGTCTTCTCTATCTTGAAAGGGTTCATAGAAATAGGGTGTTCCTTAGAGTAGGTCACATATACACCCTCAAAGTAGTTACAGAGTCCTTCATAACTATCACCTGTGTCTACAATAACAATATCAGTGTCCTGCTCGTAGTATTGACGCATGACGGTGTTCATAAAGAAAGACTTACCACTTCCTGAAGGACCTAATACAAAGAAATTACTGTTATCGGTGTATCTTACCTTACCTTCCTTTCCTGATACGTCGATAGGCATTGGGACGCCTTGTCTGTCGGTATAATAACACTTTAAGTTCGTATCGTCTCCCTTTTGTTGACGTTCCTTATAAAGGAGACATAGAGCTGGCTCGGAGAGGGTTAAGAAACGGTCATAATCTATATTGAGTTCGAAGCAGTTGCCTGGGAAACTGGCTACAAACAACTCTAACTGGTTATAGGCACGCTTAGATAGGTGCATACTATAGCGTGCTAATAGGTTCTCTAAACTATTGGTAACCTTCTGAAGGTCCTTGTCGGCTGATGTCTTGACCATTAAATTATAATGGGCATAGACGAATTGCTTGCCGTCACGTGCTACTTCATTTAAGACATTGTTAATGTCTTCAACGGCTATCTGATTGTTTGGATTGGGGATAGAGGCATGACGGTTTTTCTTCTTTTCCAATTTCATAATCTCTCGCTTCTGATTAGGAAGAAAGATGACCTGATTGTAGACAATGGTGTCTACTTCAGGAAGTATGCTTAAATCGGAAAGAAGATCTTGGGGCATAACAGTGTTATTGACATTAATATCGGCATAGGGACGAAGAACACCTGGAAGACCAGGATCATCAACATCCAAAAGGCTGTAGATCTTCAGTTGCTCATCGCCCATGCCGATTTTCTCTGATTCTACCTTGAAGTCTGTCATGGAGACAACATCGTGCTTGAAATCTATAGCAAAGAAACGCTCGGTGAACTCCTGACATTCGTCGCTGTTTAGGAAACGACAGTTGATGTTTTCACTACTTAAACGGTCGTAGACTTTCTGAACTTTAACTTGAAAGTCTCGCCATTTATCTGCATTATAGGATTTTAATCCTCCAGTACGGCCACGTTGAGTGATGGTGAGGTAGGTAACGGAGTCTATATAGGGACGACCATTGAAGAACTTGAAATAAGCATCTGAAAGGAAGTGCTTCTTTACATCAGCTTCTTTGCTGGCGATGCTTGACATATTAAAGTTCTTACGGACGAAGATGTCTTGCTTATGAATAGCATAGCCTTCACCTAATACTTGAAGAATAGAGGCTAGTAAATTTGTAAACTCATAATAGCCTTCGGTATCGGCTGAATATTTTCTTACTGGATTATCCATCTTTAAGATGGCTGAATAATCGCCCTTCTTGGTATAGACAACGCCTATATCATTGACATCTTCGAAGCTGAAATAGATGTCTTCAAAAATTTTAGCTCGTTTGCTTCCTGTGCCAAAAGCTTTGACAGAAAAGAACATTCCTAAAAGGACGGAAGCAAAAACTAATATGGCGATTATTGTAATCATGTATTTCTTTTATTTACTATCAAAACTGTTTTCTATCAATAATGCCGAGAACGACAAAAAATATAGATGCCTTTCGGACTTTTCTTTGAATGAAGCCCTTTGTGCTGTTTGACGAAGATGGCAACACCTCCTACAGAGAAGATAATGGTGAGTAGGACTAAGGCTATAAGAAAGCCAAAGACAACGTAACCTATCAAGAAAGATAAGAGTCCTCCGCCAACAGTGCAAGCTGCCCAAACAATGTATCTTCCTCGAAGACCCAGGAATTCAAGGGGCTTTTGAAGCCCCTTGAATACTGGGTAGTCGGGATAGTCATTCTTGACTTGCGACATTGTGTCATCGTTTAGAGACCGAAGAACAATGGTAATGCCTGTGCAGCTGCAATGAGGAAGATACAAGCACCGACGATCATCATAATCGACTTCTTGACATCATTCTCCTCGTTGTTCATCTTGATATACACAGAGATGGCACCGAGAACGGCAACAATACCGGCAATAACATAGATGAGTTTGACCACTACTGGCAAGTACTTCTTGATAGAGTCACTAGCTGTACTGATAGCCTTTACGCCGGAGTCCATACTCTGTGCTTCTACTGAAACTGTACAGATGACCAGCAGTAACATCACGGCTACAAAGCGTGGATCCATGACTACTGTCTTGATTTTCTTACCTGCGGTTACGCAAAGTTGCTTGGCACCGCTTACCATTGTTGACAAGTTTGTGTTCATTGTCGTAAAAATTAAATTAATTAATAAAGTTATGTAATAAAAGTATTACCAAAGTCGATCGGTGATTCCAAACTGGAAACCGAAGAAGGCTGGAAGGACTACAGTAGCAACCAACAGGAAGATACAGGCTCCTACTAAAATGAGTATGCTCTTCGTAAGACCCTCCTCACCAGTCTGCATCTTGATGTAGATGTTGGTTGCACTATATATGGATAATATTGCTGCAATGGAATAAAGGAGATATAATACTGCTGTACAACAGGTGAGTACATAGACAACCATATTATAAAGGCGTCCTGAATTACCACTATAGTCTGTTGTTCCGCAGTTTGCCATCATTGGCTGTGCTAAAAGCAGTAATGATGCCAGCAGTGTGTAGCTTCTATATTTCAAATTCTTCATGATTAAACCGATAGTAGTTGTTCTGCTTGCTCTTCTGTATCTCTTGCCTTTTCTAAGGCTTCCATAAATGTTTCTTGGAACTCATCTACATATACAGCACCTTGAATAGTAGGAGGAATAGTGTTAAGTTTTTCATTGATACCATCAACCTTTGCCTTGGATTGAACTGCAATCTCGTCAATGTCTGCTCCAATAATATCTGTTGCTGAAAGAGATTCCTGCCCTGATGGAACAGATGAATCTTCCTCTTCAGCAGGAGGAGTGGTATCTTGTTCTTTTTTTGTTTCTTCTTGCTGACTATCAGGATTGTCAATACTGAACTTACCATCTGCTTCCTCATTTACATTTATAGGAGTGGTGGCAGAAGATCCTGAAGTATTTTCTACAGGGGTACCTGCATGAATAACTTCAACACTGTCTTTCTTTTCGCCTTTGGTGCCGAACAAATCAAGACAAATCATGACTACATAGTAAATGACAAAGATGAATGTCACTACAATTGCAAATATTCCGAATGATCCCATATTCTTTTATTTATTGGCTACAAAGTAAATGACTTCATTCCAAAAAAACACTATCAAAAAAATAAAAGTCTTATATTAACGTTTTCAAAATCTTTTAAGGGGTTTTCAGAAGATTTTATGTTAAAATTTGGGACTCATAATTTTTTATATTTTTAATTTCTCGGCTCTTTAATGGCTCTAAAGAGCAAAATCAACATACTTTTTTAGTTTCCAAAAAAATACTCGTCATATTCTTTTGCAAGTGTTTTTATATGCTTATATTCTCATATATACGTAAATATAGCTATACAAATATATTGTAATAAAGCTATATCATTTGAATAAGAATATTCCTATGCTCTATCTATACCTATAGAAGTCTTTACTTTCCCTTTTATCTATATTTTCATTTTGTCTCTGTTCTCGGCCACTCACTTCTCTTCTTCGCCAGTAGTCATCTATCGACTTTTAGATGCAAAGGTAGTACTGGCAGAAAACACGGCAAACACCAGTCCCTTATTGACAATAAATTTTTCAAGACCCTCCGAAATCAAATAGATTGCGGTTTCCTGAAAAATTTATCGATCAATTATTTGCCTTACTTTCCTTTTCACCAGTACTCTTACCTTGCACATAAAAGGTTCGAGATGACGGTTACACCGGAATAAAAAAAAGTTCGGGTCGAAGATCCAAAAACCTATTAAGGTTGAGAATCAGGATGCCCGAAATTAATATTAACTTCATAAACATAGAGATATGGGAACAATGACAATCAATTTAGCAGAGATTACAGCTAAGACAGCTGAAGACATCAAGGAGCAGGTAGAGGAGATGATTTCTCGGCAGAACCAAGTGGTGAGTGGTCAAGAGGAAGCCGAAAAACTCTATGATAAAAATGGAGTGGAAGGGTACGTCTACCAAGAGGAAGCACGGAGTTTCACCATTTTAGGTGAAGTAGAGGGCGGATGGCAACCTACCTTCACTGTAGTTATTACCGCTTACTTCATTGATGCAGGAAGTGACGATTATGTCTACTCGGTTAGTGTTACGGAAGATTGATGATTACATCATAAAGCTGGGCTAACGGCTATACGAGCAGGTTTATTATAGATATTAACTTCTTTACATTAAGGATATGGCAAATTGGGCAAGTACAAGTTATGCTATCGAGGGTAGCAAAAGCGATTTAGAGAAAGTGTTTAATGCGATTGATGGTTTCGTGAAAGGTAAGATGAAGCCTGTTGCAGAAAACGCAGCTAATGAATGGGAGGGTAATGTCCTTGTAGCTTTAGGGGCAACAAAGGAGCAGGTGGAAGAGAGTTATCTCCGTGGCTTTATCGAAGAGTATGAGTTAGATGAAAAAGCTCTTCGCATCAATGCTGAAGAAGCTTGGGGAGCAACAGACTTTAGACACGTTTTGGGGAAACTTATGCCCGACCTCACCATATACTATATAGTCGAGGAAGCAGGATATGAGGTGTTCGCTACAAATGACACTGATGGGAAATACTATCCGGAGCGATACTTAGTTGATGCTTATGTAAAGGACGCAGATTACTATGAATTTTTTGAAACAGAAAAGCAAATGAAGAGTTTTGTTTCTTCTTTGCTTGAAAAAGAAGACTTCACCGAAGAGGATATTGAAGCATGGAACGAGGAACATGAAGATGATGACTCTCACATAAATGTTCATGAATTCAAATACGTCGCATAATGATAGGTAACGGAGAGGTTAACCACCTCTCCATAAACCAATAAGATATGATAAGAGAGAATATAATTAAATCTATTAATGAAACCTTAAAGGAATTACCTCATAAGACTTATATATGGAAAAAAGATTTTCCACAAGTAATAACTATCGATGAAATTACATCAAAAGAAATTTTTATCGAAATTCACGCATTAAGATATCCATTAACAAAGAATGAAGGGCTTTTCTTTACTGTTCTCTTTGCGTTTTGCCCTTGGATAAATGAAAGAGGATGGAATAACGTGTCAACTAAGACATTAAACAAACTTCTCACATATGTACAAAGAAATAAGTAAAAGGTTAAGTCAGGGTCTCCCCTGACTTAACTGTTAAGAATACAACTTTTACCAAATTGACACTAATAACTACACTAAACTGCAAATATATACGTTGAATTCTTACTTTTTATGTTATTAAACGTGACCTTATTATAAGGACTTTCTTGGTGATGTGGTGCATACCATCTTCTGTTAGTAGATGGCTAAGATATGCTGCAGAACAATCCAACTCCTCTTCAGTAAATCTTCTGAACAAGGCTACAACACTGCCAAAGTAATAGTTCCTATGATTGTGGAGGAAGTGAACGTGTATAACCTTTCTGTATTGCTTTTCTTTCATACTCTTTACCTATATAAAGACCAGGCATTTTATTGGCTCTTTTCTTTCCAAAGATAATTTCCAATAGCATCTTTTTCCATATACTTATCTGTAGTAATCTCTATAGCAATTCCATTGCTTCTCCAATTGATGGTGGAAATCTTTACATCAAAGTAACCTGAAAGTAACCCTTCCATAGATACTTCAATACCTTTGTATTTTCCTAAACCATAAAATACAATATCTTCACAATCAGCCTTGATGAGATTATCGTCAAGGAAAGAACGCATATTTAAGGTGTCTCCAGGAGATGGTGTAGATGGAAATAACCACTTTCCATACCAATAATACACATCTCCTGCCCAGTAAAATATAATACTTAACTTCATATTTTATAAAAATATTCCTGCATAATCATCTATATATTTAATATATAGAATAATTACTAACGAAATATAGTATTAATATCACCACGTACGCCTTTCTTTGGACGTATCTGACCATGCTGCTCTTCATACTTAGAAACAACCATATTTAATCCTAAAGTAATAAGCTCGTTGATTTGAACTCCTTCCTTTTCAGAGATAGCACGTATCTTATTCATAAGTGTCTTATCTAATGATGTGCAAATGCGCATCTTTCCGTTTGTCTTTGAACGAACACTTTTAGAACTATCCTTGTGCTCCTCTTGGCTGGTGTTTCTACTTTCAGAAATAGTGGTAGAGTCTGATGACTCACTCACTGGAGAGACAGCTGAAGATGTTAGACCTTCTAACAGTTGTCCCATTGCAACATTATTAATCTTTTTGCTCATTTCCTATTTCTTTTATATATTTACCCTAACTGCTTGCTTAAATTGGATTTCTCCCAGCGTGTAAGCAGAATTCATTCTGTCTCTATTCTTCTCATGCAATAGCTTATTAATTCTCTTTTCAACTCGAATTAACTATTTCATAATAACTGTAGAATCATTCCATGTCAAACTCATACTTCAAATCAAAATCGTCATTTTCTTGAATGTGATCTTTCAGCCATTTAAAAGCATCTCTTGGTTGATCGTCAAAATCTTCAAAAGGATCGCCTGATCCATGTTCTGCCAAGTCTTTGAGAGCTTCATATTCTTTTTCACTAACTTCAACGTTACCTAATGTTGCAGTGTAGGTAATTCTTACATTTAATTTCTTTAGTTTCATTCTATCTATTTTTATTGTTTCTTTTATTTATTTACTAGATGTCTTACTTAATAACTCTTCCACGAAGGAACGATAGTCCGCTGCACCATTGCTCTTTGGGTCGTATTCTACTATATTAACAGCTTCAAGTGGGGCTTCAGCTATTTTGATGTTCTTACGTATCTTGGTAGTAAAGACACTATTACCTAACTTGGCACGAAGACCTGCTTCTATCTGCTTGCTTAAATTGGATTTCTCCCAGCGTGTAAGCAGAATTCCTGCTGTCTCTATCTTTGGATTGAGCTTCTGCTTTACCATCCTAATAAAATCACTTATCATAGTTAAGCCCTGGAATGGCAGTACTTCAGCCAAGAGGGGAATAATAACAAGGTTAGAGGCGGTGAGAGCATTGAGGGTAAGAAGTCCTAATGATGGGGGACAATCTATGAGAATGTAGTCATAGTTTGTAACCTGTGGCTGCAAAACATCAGAAAGAAGATGCTCCCTTGCCATCACTGACGAGAGTTCAAGGTCCGCAGAGGCAAGACGCAATGAAGATGGAACAATGTCAAGGTTTTCTGCTATCGGATAGACCGCCAAATTATAAGCTGCTCCTCTACAAGAGGCAGAGAGTGCATCATAGATGGTAAACTCTACTCCTTCATTCTTTAGTAAAGACGATGTAAGATTGCTCTGTGCATCCATATCTACTAATAACACTTTCTTACCTAAGCTGGCAAGAATAGAACCAACACTTGCTGTTGTCGTGGTTTTGCCGACACCTCCCTTATGGTTGGCAAATGAAATGATTGTTGCTTGGTGTGTCATATCTTATAAATTTAATTTCCTAACTTGTCATGATACTGTAATAAAATATATTTCAGCTTGTTGGTACTTTCCACTAACCTCATGGCTATACTTTTCGCATCATATTCATCACGAAAATAATTGCCGATGTTATAAAGGTAATCATCTATGCAACAACATGTGTCATAAGTTTTCTCTACCTTAAAATTTGCATTTACAAAATAGTAGGTACCATTATTTTCTGCTCTCCATCTTTCTAAGAAGACATTATAGTTTTTAGCATCCCAGTACAGACGTTGTTCTTTCATCTTGTCGAACAAGATTTCTTTCTCCTCGTCAGTAGCAAGACGTATCTTAGACTGGTACTGATCGTGTTTATTTACAACAGGTATGCCTTTATTTCTTTTTATAATACCACCATGTTCGTATATGACAAAACAATCATACGTACCAAATTTGTCTCTGTGTCCTGTACAGATTGCTGTTACAGTTTCGTTATAAGTGGAATAAGGTACATGATATGTGCAAACAACAACATCTCCTCTTTTGGGGACATAGTCTGCATCTTTAAATTCCGGCTGAAAAATGACCTTACCATCTTCAATGACCGCCTTGCAACCTTCAGGGATATTAATGCTATCCCCTGACTTAATCTTTATGCTCATACTCTAAAATTTATTAGTTTAATAGATTATTCTTTGATATTTACAGATTTACGTATTGCTTTATTACTATACATACGTATAGTTGTATATACGTATGCAAAGATATATATATTTCTTGTAACAACAAAATATTTTTAGTTACCTTACTTTGGTATACTGAATGTTCCTATTGGAATCGTTGTTCCATTAACAGCGGACAAGAATATACCATATTCACCTGGTATCATTTCTTTTTCTGGGAAGGTAAGAGTATATGACTGTTCTCCATACTTATGAGCTACGAAGTTAACATAGCCACTCTTCTGAACTTTCTCAGAACCAAGAAGAGCTGGTGAAAAATCCATCCATTGAATACGACGGTCCTTCTTTGAGGCATTGAAACGAACTATACGATAGAGTCCCATAGGGTCAAGTTCATTATCCTTAGCTTTAATAACTAAAGAAATGGTTTTCATGTCTTTTGGAACAACATAAGAGGAATGTCCTCCTTCAAGAACAATATCCTTTCCTTTTGAGCCTGCGAGTTCTCCAGCAGTAGTAACAGAACTATAAACGTTACCAACACCCCCAGTCGCATTAGAAACTGTGTTCTGATGACGCTTAATTGTACCAATCTCTCGTGGTAATGATTCAAAAGAATCATCACTTGTCATAATGCAGTAGCTGTTAATAAACTCTGGCTCTTTAATAGGGCTGGGAAGGATAACTAAGAACACTAATAAAAGTAAATCTATTAAACATAATGATGTAATAATGTCCCAAGCTTTTTCTCGATTCATAAAAATTATAATTTAAAGTTTGTAAAGATATTAATATTATTGGGAATTGAAAGCAAATTATATGATTTAGTTTAACTCTTATATTACCTAGTCCAACAGTGTAAGATACTGTAGTATCTAAATCTTTTATTTTCTTCATACGCCAATTAATTCACAGATTTCTTCATAACTATAATTCCTAAGATTATAAAAAAGTTCATCTATAAATTCTGTATATGGAATATCATGCTTCTTGCAAAACTCCTTTCTTAATTCTTTTGTTTTCATACTTTTAACTTTATTGGTTTAATCGTTCTATTCATTGTTATATACAGATATATGTATCGCTTTATTGCTATATATACGTATAGTTGTATATACGTATGCAAAGATATACAAAATATCTCATATAACAAAAAAATTCGTATTTATTTTGCGTTAAAATTTTATAGCCACTTTTTGAAGAAAACCGCATTTGGCTTACTGCCTAAGCACATCCTCATTATGAGGAATATGCTTAGCCTGTAATTTATTAAATGGTTCTTTATGTGTCATATTGATAGTTTATTATTATGAAAATCTTTATGCATTATTTTTTACAAGAGCAAGTATCCCTAGTCTAGTGAGAGATTAAATAGTCTTTTTCGGAGTTCCTTTGCAAATACCATTTGAGCGTACATTATCTTATTAAAACCACTACGGTCTCCCCAAAAGTAATCTTCAACTTCGGAGAGAATTTCCAAGCATTCCCTTGTAGCCAATTCTTTGACACCTACGGTAGGGACTTTGTAAGTTTTAACAAAATTATCTACATCCTTTACGACAGAAGCCTCCAGATTAACCATATGTTGTATTTCTTCAAAAAAATACTTGTAGCCCTTGGATTGAAAATCTTGGTCAACTATCTGGGGGTCAAGCCCAAGAAGCGTGCCTGAGACAATTTCTAAAGCTTTGATATAACCATCCATGTATCCTCTTAATTGGTTGTCGGATTTTCCCTGAATGGTTTTTGCATATTTTTTTATGTGATGTGTGAAAATAGTTCTTTTCATACACTTTTATTTTTTAATTCCTTAATAAATGCATCAGTTATTTCTATGCTTAAACTGGCTATGCTTTTATTATCTTTGCATTGAGTGCGAGCTGTTATAAGAGCTGATAATATGTCTTTTGCAATCTCATATCTGCGGTGTTCCCAGTCGATATTTTTTTCTGCATCAGGTATAATCTCTATATCACCTCTATTTAATGATATTAGACGTACAATTCCATCATTTCCATAACATTGGATAGTCATATGTTCTGTTGAAATAGCAATTATTGTTACTATTTCTCCTGTTTTTATAATTCTTGCTTTCATAATTTAAATGCTATTTGATTAGTTCTGGGTTGTCGTGGATATGCCCTCTACCTTGTAACCTTTATTCCGAAGATATGTGGCGATATACTCATCATCGCCAACATCTTTAAGTACGTCAAAAAGGTACTCTTTTACATACTTGGCAATAGCTTTAGAAGAAGCCAATTCTATATGCTGAGATATGAACTCGCATTTCTCTGTCCTACCTAATTGATTAAACTCGTATTCTAGTCTTTTATAATCGATATCTTCAAACAGCTCAGATATGTCACCTTGATGGTAATATTCTCCATTAACACCCTTTGCTGTACCATCACAGTAGTACTGCCTTAGTTCTACTACCTCACCTGTCTTTCTAAGTCTTGCTTTCATGTCATTTTTTATATGGAGTATTTTTATTGGTTCATTCTTGTTCTTCCTGTTCGGCTGACGTAAAGAGTTTCCGATAGGAACGATACTTCTTCTCTTCATAGGCTAAATCTTCCTCGAAATGCTCTGCATCTTGATACCAGTTCCTGAAACAGTCTGGACATAGCCAGAAATTCAATACGGCGACATAATAGCCTGTATGCGGTGTATGACCACAACGGTCGCAGACACCGACCGCTCCAAAACGTGCTGTCTTGCTTAATAGTTCCGTTCTGTCAATCTTCAGAACTCGAAATCCTTTTTCATTTTCTACTGTTTCCATATGAGAACAAACATAATTGTTATTACTGATTTTGCAGAGTAGAATTTACAATTTCATCTACAGAGTTAAAAAGTGGTTCTCCTAAGAGTTCCTGGCATACATTGACTATATCAAAAGCCTTTTCAGCAGCTTCCTTATTAGAAACGCTGCTTATTTTTTCTATCATTGTCTCTTTGATGTATTTTAGTTCCTTATCACTAAATTCATCATCAAATTTTGCCTCTGTCCGTCGTGCTGTTATCTCAATAGTATAACCATCCTCTCGTTTGAATGATATTCTAAGTTTACCAGCATTCATTCTTTGACATTGGTAAACCATTGCATCTATTTGGTTTGACAAATCTGTATTTTCTTTCATATTGGTTGTTTTTAATATTTATTTCTACTTTTTCTTATGTGATATTATTGCAACGTGGCAAGCTATGAAAAATAACAGTTCTAATTGTACATTCTCAACATCTAACCCCAAAGCATAAGTTAGAAGTATGAATAATAATACTGCTATGTCTATTCTAACATTCATGTTATTGTATATTTTATAAACAACTTTCCTCTTCTTTTAAGGATCTATTGGATCTTTTGATGATCCTTCTTCTATTATTTCTCCATTTTTTAATTTATACCAAGTGTCTTCCTTTATTTTTTTCCCATCTACCTTTATGGACTTAACATCCTTTAAAGTATATTCTTTTCCATTCCATTCTCCTCTTTCAGTGAGAATAAGCCAACAGCCCAACCTACCACTTGCCTTTCCATTTGTTCCACAGACAATCGCAATAGAATCTTTACCTTCTACCTTTGCAGAAGATCTTTCAGAAGTAGCAACAGCTACCGAATAATCTCCAGTACTCTCTACTATTGAGTACCTTGCAATATTTATTGCAGCTGAATATTGTCCAGAGCTTGTTGCAACAGAATAATCTCCAACATTTGCTGCAATAGAGAAATTACCTTTACATTCTGATACTGATTTAGATCCTGTACATGAAGCAATACAATTTGAACTTTTATCAGCTGCTATTGCTAAAGAACTATCTCCAGTATTTGAAATAACACAAGAAAGTCCTTTATATTCAGCTAAAGAACTATCTCCAGTATTTATTGCAGCTGAATGGTAACCTAATTTACTTGTAGTAGTGTCTTTTTTATTCTTTACTACTATTGTAGCATCTTTGACTTCTATGATTTTAGAAGAATCATCTATAGATATGAAAGAGTTTTTATCATTACCCTCTGCTTCTTCTTTCTCTTTTTGTGGTTGTATGTAAGTTTGTGCAACCAATGATGTCATCATCTCATCGAGTCTAATCATCCATTTTACAATACGATAGAGGATAATCAATAATGATACACCTATAATGATAAATGAAATCAATCCTACTATATATGTGCTATCTACACTTCCAAGAGTGCCCACACCATTTAATAATAATTTATCCATCTTATTGAAGTATTAATTGTACATGAAAATTATAATCATTGCATAAAGCTGCAATCTGTTTAACCTTTAATGGTTCTTGGTCACCATATGGGAAGAATATAACTCTTTCCTTTGTAAGACATCTGATTCCCTTTTTTCTAAGATTATACAAGAGATTAGTCCGTCTCTTCACTATTCTGTCCATATGTATTTATTTTTTCTTTAAGTAACATTTTATCCTCATTGTATAAATCTTCTATGTGTTTGACCAAATCTATTAGCCTGGTGTCATACATATCATACATCTGGTACATCAGTTCAGGTGTCGGATGTTCGGACAAATCAAGGATGAAAACTTTCTTGCCTTGCCCCTTCATCCAACCTGCTTCTGAATGGGCAGAACGACCACAAGGAAGAAGAAGTACACAGTAATCTGCTTCGTGCATGGCACGAAAGTCTTTTTCAAAGGCGTTTGTTGCTTCAGGATGATGTAGGTTCTGTTTGAAATCCTCACAAGTCCAACTCTTTACATCCTTATGAAGATTTTCCCAGCTAAACCCACTTAGAGACTGGTCTTCAGGATGTTTGAAGTCATAGGTCTCATATCCCTGAAAGCGTAAAACTTGCAGCACTGTTTCATAGTGCTTATTACGCCAACTACTGGCTAAATATATCTTTAATGGTCTCATATCACAAACTATTTTAATAATCCCCTACACAACATTTCCACATATTTAAGACTGTCTCTTAGGACTGGGTAACTAAGACTATCATATTGCCCTCTTTCAAGACTTTCTATCTGCTTGCTATATACGGATGGATCGTTATTATACTTATTTAATAGGAAGTATCTTAGCCACATATCTGCACCCCGAGGACGTGGTAAGTCTAAGAAATCTAAGACTAATACCGATAATCGCTTTTGCTCTGTTCTGTTGAGTACGATGCACTCTCCAGTCTCTTTATCAATCCAGCTGCAAAGCATGTGTGCGGTGTTATTCTCTCTGTCAATGCTTATCTGAAAGCATGAGATTCCGAATAGCTTCTCTATTCGCTCTGCCAGGCATTGCAATTTCCATAGGGTAATTGTCTTTTTTATTAGAAAATTAATCTCCCTGATGAGTTTCATGCTGGCAAAAGGCTTGAAATTCTTCTTCTCATAGATTAAGGATAGCAGCTCTTCTCGTTTCTGAGAGTAGGTGACTACTTGATAAAATTCAGGCATGGGTAATAAATCCGAAAAGCCTGTTTTGATGGTTAGAACATTGTCAATCATATCTTTACTTGTTAGCATTTATACTGAAAAATGAAATTACATCATTTTCTATTTTCTGAATTTGTCATCATCATAGCTATGGCTTATTTCATAATAGAAAGCTGCAGCTAAAGCAATAAACAAAATAATGAAGACTATTATATACGTCATATCTTAAGGATATATATTAAAAACATATTAACTATCATCTGATGGAATTTCAACTGCCTTTGCAAACTGCAACAGGTTTGAATACCCTTTGTAAAGTGTATTGCAGGGGACAGCATATCTTCCATATCTATCTATTAATGTTTGGGTAATAGTGTTTCCTGTGACATCGTTAGGAAAGAATAGATAGACTCTGTTGTAATCGTCACCTTCTATGAGTAGATGAAGGAAGTTTCTAACATCAGACATGATGATGACATCACAATCTGAAGGGAGACGGATAAAGCCATTATCTTGCAAAGATAAGTAGGCTAAATAGTCTGTTACATCATGGAAAGCGCAGAGTCTACTACTTTTCTGCTCTTTCCTTGCTGGTAGAAAACTTATTCCAGCATTTTTCAGAGTTATAGGTTTCGTTGTGAGTTCATGACTAACAAACTCTATTCCTTTGTTCTGATTTATAATACCAATTCCTCGATACACTTTTGAAAAGTATCGATAGGATATTTCATGAACAGCTGGGAGCTGCTTTACATCCATATTCAAGATACTTTGTGTATCTGTAAACTCTTTGACGTGAATATGTTCAGGTCTTTGTTCTGATGTACTGATAAACGATTTAGACATAAGCTTAAAATCAATTTTATGAGTTATTGTTGACTATTAATTAGAGCTTGAAGCTCTTTGTCTGTGTGACCCAGGCGGAAGAAATCACTTATATCTTTTTCTGATTTACTTCCTGCAAGGGGAAGATCTAACTTAAAGACATTGTACTTCTCTCTATACTGTTGTACACGTAATTCTGATTCTTTTCTACCGGTTGCGTCAGTATCATACAGAAAGATTATCTTAGAGAAACGCTTAGAGAGATCTTCAAAGATACTTTCAGGTATGTTGGCAGTCTCACTATTGAAAGTAAGGGCAGAAAAACCATGCGAAGCAAGGGACATTACGTCTTTTTCTCCTCCTGTAATGAATACTACGTCACCTTTTACAGGTAATTGCTCATAGCCAAAGATATAAGGCTTTGGAAAATGACCTGCATACATGAAGCGCAGCTTAGCCTTTGGCCGATAGATTTTAACCCTGCTACTACCATCAAAGAAATATCCATAAGTGGGAATAGCTTTTGACCCATAAACAGCAAACTCCCCACCTGAAGCCTTCGTAAACGTACAGCTGATGATACTTCTTACATTGTAACGTTTCAGGGTTGCAAGGTCAATACCATATTCTTTCCAATAGCTTTCTTCCCATGGCATGAAAGGCTGTGTTTCTACTTTGAAACTTGCTATGCTGCTGCAGGAAGTCTTATTCTCTGAAGGAATTTGTCGTGAGACAGCAATATGATGATTGGTGTTGGCAGCGTCAAATACTCCGAGGCAAAGATCACGGTCTATGACCTGAAGAACTTCACGAAAATTGGTTTTCGTATTGATATGGCAAAGTTTTCCTACAATCGTAAAACAGTTTCCACAAAAGCTGCTGTCACCAAAATCTTGAAGATAGTATTGCTTATCTCCACAACTTCTATTGTTGACATATAGATGACAAGATGGTCGGCTGTCTTCCCGAAAGGGGTTGCGAAATGTCTTCTTAAGACATTTCTCACCGAGGTAGTGAACAAAGACATCTAATCCTCCACCTGTCAGCTGTAATATTCTTTGTGCTTCATTCATAACTGCGTGAAGTTTTTAATTTGTTACTTTCTTATGCTTGCTGTATCCTATAAAGGAGTTCTACACCTTTTCCGAAGAACTTTTGTAAAACAATACTTAACGTTTCAATATAACTACTTTCTAACTTCTCATAGAGTTGTTTGTTAGGGATGGCGAGCAATAGTGTCTTTGTCGTCTCGTCATATGACTCGAAGGAAAGTTGCTTGAAGATAGAAGTAAAAATTCTTTCACTGACTATCTTCTCAAAGGCTGACATACATTTTTCCCATAGAGCTATGCCATAGTTCTTTAGGGGAGTAGATACCTTTAGCTGGACTCTTAATCGAGAAGCATTACGCTTATACCAATTACAGAAATAATCTAAGAAAGCATCTAAGCTGCTCGGAACTACTTCCTTTCGACATTTCAGGTTAGCCAAAAATAGGGTTAGTGCGGTATAAAGAGTTTTTTTGCTTGAAAATCCATAGAGCTGCTGCATGGAACACACCCACTCGTCGTCTGAAACAAGTTCCTCAATGGACGAAAATTTTTGCGAAAGCGAGTTATTATAATAATTATCATCTCTTTCTCTATCTCTATTCTCTTTTATAATATGTTCGCGCGCGTAGTTACCTCCGTAATCAGTTGGTAACGTTTTTGAAACGTTTTCTTTTGGTCTATTATTGGTCTTCTTTTGGCCCACTTTTAGCCCACTTGCGTTATAACTTTCTGATTTACCATTAGTTACAAAATTATTGGTAACTTTCTCGTGAAGATTTTGTGAGGAAATCTTTTGGTTAACTTTTGGCCCACTTATAGACTCTTTATTGGACCGTTTTTGGACCTTTTCACAAGGTAACTCCATTGAAGGATTTTCACTATATTCAACAATATCTGCATCAATATAACCTTCGTTAGTAGTGCTATCTTTGGACAATTTTGGACCAATTACAGGAAGATTATCCTTCATGTAATCCGAAAACTCTATCAATCGAACTGATGAGAGCTTATTTTGCCCATCATAGCCTACATTTAAAATTCCATATTTACGAAGTCTTAAAAGACCTTCTTTGATTTCCTTTAGTGTTAACCCTGTAAGTAAGCTGATTTTCTTAATATCAAACCACTGGGGGTCTTCATATCTATCATTTTCTGAATAAGAATGGAGGAGGATATGAAGATAGAGATGAAGGGTCTTTGCATCTACAAAGAAATCCTGGAAGTCTAAATCATAATACAGCTTTACCCAGCCACCTCTCACATTCTGTAAAGAAAGAAACTTATTAAAGTCTCTTACTGTTATAAGGACTCCATTACGTCTTAAAGAAGAGACATGAATAACACCTGCTTCCTTTAACTTGTCGAGAGACTTGCGAGCAGACTTGCGAGTAACCTGCAAGAACTCTGTCATACTCTGAATAGAAGTACGGAATTGTCCTGGCATTGTAAGCTGATTGAAGAAGGACTTATCTTCTCTTTGGGCATTCAGAAAGATGTGCAAAAACATCTGCACAGCATTGCTGTCATCATAGAAAGAACAGTTATAGAACTGTCTCATCAAACCAATCCATTTGTAATCTCCCATAATCTATCTATTTTCAGGGTCAATGGCAATAGCCTTTAATTGTGTGTGCTCATTGAGATTCTCTAAATCATCAATGACTCTTCCTGTCTCGTCTACCAAAACAAAGGATGTAATTGGTAATCTATTATTGGCGATTTTCATATAGCTTCTTGATTTGATAATGGTTGTTCTGACTCAATTCTAAAAGAGAGGATAGCTATCCCACGGTTGCCCCGGACAGTAATACTATTATTTGTATGGCTGATATGCTGAATCCTTGATAGCAAGGATTTACCATGATGCCATCTAACTTTGGCTCCTAACATAAGGGTGAGGATGTTATCGAATCTTTTTTCTATATCTTCTTTCGTACCAATTTCTCTATAGAGAGATGGGGTAATCTGAAAAAGAAGATCTACAAGCCATAATGGCTTCTTTTTCACATGGACCTCTTTAACAATATGATACATAGACACTTGAATTAAAAAACAATGTGATTACTTTTCCGTCGGATGTATACATACTGGATTATACCGGTCCTTGTAAACTCCTTCTCGCTTCAAGAGTTTATAGATGGTACTTTGTTCCATATAAAATTCATTAGCGAGAGCACGCATAGCTGCCTTAGGCGTAATAAGGTTTCTTAATATAAGTGAACCATACTCTTTGATATACTTGTCTATTACCAACTGCCTACGTTGAACGGTCGGAGTTTCATAGACTAATATTTTATTAAGATCTTCCCTAGTTTCACTAGGAAGACTAGCAACTACTGCTGGAGTAAGCTTTGGAAAACGTTTCCGATGCTTACGCTTCTGCTCTGCTAATTCGGGATTATACACACCATCATCGCCAACATTACGGTTTATCTCACGTAATATCGTCGTACGATCAACTTTAAGAACTTTTGCAATCTCTGCGAAGTCCTTGCCTTCTTTAAGAAGTCTGGCAATTTCTTGCCGTTTGGATAAATCTAATTGCTTGCTCATTGTCAATGCTAAAAGTGTTAAATGGGGAAGATTTTCTTCTTTTACCCAGTTTTTTGTGCATTGACAGTTGTGTTTTTCTCGAAGCTATTACACTTCAATAGCCATTGATAGTCAACATATTATAGTGATTGTTCAAAGGTGTAATTAACACTTTTAACAAATTGTACTTCTATATTGAACTTGCTAGGTGGAAAAACTATCTTTACGCTTAATTTATTCACAGATTGATCAAGGCGGGAAAGTTATATATAGAGATTGAGGCAGCTCCAAAGCCAACTATTACTC
>ERZ772779.9-NODE-9-length-79644-cov-44.015655_pt1 | contig 79644 bp, 103 predicted proteins | sample MGYA00511360_ERZ772779 | MGnify/ENA primary metagenome ERZ772779 (study PRJEB29015, sample SAMEA2738112) | human oral metagenome | biome: human oral; feature: human-associated habitat; material: saliva | place: China | collected 2231 ...
CAACACTTTTGCAAGCTCCACGTCCGTTTAGGCTCTCCCGTCTGCCACAGGCGAGCTGTGAATGATGAATATCACTCACAGTCACCTATGCTATCGGTACTGGCCATTGTTTGAAGACCCATCAGTGGGACTTTTTGAAATTGGTTCAAAAAAGACGTAACCCGCAGCTTTTTGCGGATTACGTCTTAGGTTGTTAGTCATGCAGAATGTCAGAAAGCTGAGCGTCTGCATCTGATTCGGCGTATGTTGCCTTGATTGCGATAATCAGGTTCATTCGGGTTGCCGCTAGGGCTTCACGCTGCGCACGGGACGCTTCTCCCCATGCAATAAGAGACCGACGGTATTCCTTTGTTGCTTTCTTGTACGCAGCCAGCTCGTCCTTACACTTGTGTGCCCTTCGAGCAATCTGCTCAGCACCTAGATGATGCCCAAACTCCTTGGTGGTAATGACCGAGTTCTCCCAAAAGTACGTCTCCGGGTTGGTCGAGTCACCATCTTCGAGAAAGATGCTAGGCAACGTCTCGCTGGTCGCATACTCAGGGTAATTATGTAGAGGAGCCACACTTACACCCTCAATAGTTGGCTTACCTTCACCCATATGGATTTTAAAGACGCACACCTTTGGTCTTCTAGGCTTGCTACGTGACTTATTGCCATCTACCTGCTCCACATTATCTGGGTCTATCCCTAGAGCAGCCAACGCCGACGCATCCATAACTGGAGCACCATCCGCAATCTGCCCCTTTTTAGCATTACGTTTAGCGATTCTCTTATAAAAGGAAGCAAGTAAAAGCGCGCCAATGTAATTCAGGGCAACCCAACCAACAAGAACCCCAGCAATAATGAGGGCACCATTAACTAAAACATCTCCCATACAAGGAATCTCCAATCATGAAATAAAGAGCAGCGCGGGCGTCCTCTCAAAAAATAGAGGGCTGCCCGTGGGGTAATGCCCAACAAACTTAACTCAATCTCAGCTCATTCCAGCATACAGGGAGCTAACTGGGTGGTGATGTATCGGCTGGCAGGGTTGTAGGGCTCATCCACACGTGCAGAGAGCTCACATTTCCCATCTAGGGGCGATACCCATGAGTAGCCCGAAAAATATTCAGTTTCCCTGCTTTGAGATGAGCAGATGATTCCTCACCTACGGTGACCATACCCTCAACGAGGGCTCGGGCCTTGACGCTTCGACGCCCTTCGCAGGCTCTCTACGTCCGTTTACCCTCTCCCCTCTGCCAGAGGCGAGCTTGTATTTAGCTTATCAGAATGGCGGCTCGCCCGCATCCTCTACCACGATAGCATCGAATGGGCTGAGGGATTCCGCCCCGAAGTCATCAGGGGCATAAGCTGACTTATCAGGATGCTTTTCCCACTCTGCGAGCGCCCATGAGCCGATGCGTTCAATGCTGTTTTCAGCGGCAGGGTCGTAGACGCTGAGGTTGGCTGCTGTGCTGGTGATGCTTTCGGGTATGGGTGTGTTGAGTCGGCTCATCCCTGCGTGTAGGGAACTGATGCTTCCTGACTGGGGATAACACCCATAGGCAGCCCAAAAAATTCACTTCCCCGTAGAGATGAGTATCTGATTCCTCAGATACGGTGACCATGCCCTGAGTGGGGTTTAGGTCTTGACGCTTCGACGCTTTGTGTAAGCTCCACGTCCGTTTAGACTCTCCCGTGTGCCGCAGGCGAGACATACCCAGTCTATCAGAATGGTGGTTCAGCTGCATCTTCTGCCGCGATACCGCCGGATGGGTTGAGGCTACGTGGCGTATATAGATTATTCTGGATGCTTCTCGCGCAATTCATTGCTACACCCCTGGTGCGGTAGATTCGCTCAGGGATTGTCTCTGTGAAGATGTTGAATGGGGCGAGAGAGTCCGCCCCGAAGTCATCAGGGGCATAAGCTGACTTATCAGGATGCTTTTCCCACTCTGCGAGCGCCCATGAGCCGATGCGTTCAATGCTGTTTTCAGCGTCAGGGCTGTAGATGCTGAGGTTTGCGGCGGCATTGGTGATGCTTTCGGGTATGGACGTATTGAATGTTTGAGCCGTGTAGGTTACTGCCCCCCATAGTTGGTGCAGATGGTTGAGTAGTATGTGGCAGGTTTCTGATGGTACGCGCCAGCCGCCATGTTCGGGTTCGCCAGGGTATTCGAAGTCGGCTTCTTCGACGTGGATGCTGTTGATTGGTGTTCCGTTGAGGGTGATTTCGCCTGTGGGTGTTGGTGTTAGGGTGTGGTGGGGGTTGTCTTGTATGTACTGTTGAAGTGTTTTTCCGTGGATGGTGATGTATCGGTCGGCGGGGTTGTAGTCGGGGTGGTTTGGGGTGCGGGGGTTGGCGGTGAGTTCGATGAGGATTTCTTCGTCGCGGTGGTCGTATCTGTTGTCGATGGTTTTGATGAGGTTGGGGGTGTTGGTTGTGTTGAGTAGGTTGGTTGTCCCGGTTTTGTAGAGGGTGGCTATCTGGCCCATGGTGTGTTTATTAGCCTTTCTTGGTGTTGTTCAGCTCGTTCCATTGGGTGTGGAAGGTTGCTAGTGTGTGACTTGCCGCTTCGGTGTTGACGGCTTGGGTGTACGCCCTGAATGGGTGTGCCCAGACGTTTTCAAGGTTGTTGTTTGGGTTGAGGTAGGTGGTTAGCTGGTGTTCGATGAAGAGTAGGTAGCGTCGGTTGATGGGGTTGTCGAGTTTGCCGTGTGGGTAGCGGGTGAGGCTGTTGAGGGTGGTGAGGATGCGGGTGGCGGAGCTTTTGATTTGCGTTTCTTGTAGTGTGTTGGTGTTGTCGTTGCAGGTGTAGCTGTGTAGGGTGTGGTTGGCTCGTCGTTCTGAGTCAACCATGTCCATGGTGGCGTCTGCTAGACCAGCCCATGTTTCTTTGCAGAAGAAGTTTGCGGCTTCGACTGCTAGTGTGATGCGCTCTGGTGCGGTGGGGTCGTCTAGCGCGATTGTCGGTTGGTCGGTTGGGCTGGTTTCCCAGTCGTCGCCGAGGATGGTGTATTCGCCGCCTACTGCTAGCCATAGCTGGATGGTGTCGGTGGCGATGAGGTGGCGGTATGCGTCGTTTAGTGTTTCGTGGGCGCTTGGAGTTGCTGAGCCTAGTGGGTGCCATGTGGGCACCTGTACCCCCTCGCTGGGGTTGTCCCATGCGGAGGGGGTGCTGGTGTTGGTGGTCATGTGGGTGTCTTTCTTGTGGGCTAGTCGGTGACGGGCTCAAGGTGCGCGAAGCGGATGCCTTCGTCGCCCTTCTTATAGTCCATGGGGATGTAGTTGATTCGGGTGTCGTTGGTCTTGAAGTCTTCCCAGGTGGGGAGTTCGTTCTTGTGGCGGTTGCTGATGTGGTATTCGCCTTCGAGGTGGGTTCGTCCGCCGCTGCCGTTTCGGGCGGTGAGGGGGTTGCCCTTGGTGGTGTAGAATCGGACGATGGCGTTGTGGCCGTGTTCTACGGGGTTGATGGCGATGACTTTGAGGAAGCCGCCTCGTCGGGCTACGGAGCGGAAGGTGCTCATGTGGACGTCGGATGCTTCGGTGGGGGTGATGGTGACGTTTTCGGGGTAGAATGCCATGGTTTGTAGGTTTCCTTTCGGGTGTGGTGGCGCGGTGCTAGGGTTGTTGGTGTCTAGCCCCGCATTGGGTTTATTGGGTTAGGCGATGGCGAAGATGTCTTCGGTGAGGCACTTGATGAGTTGCTGTCCGGCGGTGGACTTCATGTTGCCGGTGTGACGGTGCAGGTGGTGACCTTCGGGGAAGTCGGTGTCACGTGCGGGGGTCACCTCCATTTCGTAGTAGCCCAAGGCGTTTTCGTCCTCGGGTTCCTTATATTCGAAGGTGACGTTAAAGAGCTGGTGGTCGATTTCCGCTTCGATGCTCTGAACGTTGCGGTTCTCAGCAGCGGTAGCTACAGAGTCGTCGATGTAACGATCAATCCAGTCTGCGACATCGTAGACGCTTTCCTCCATGCTCGGGATGATGAAGGTCTCAGAAGTCTGAACTGCAACGATGGGGTAGGACATGGGGTCACACCTTTCATGTGTGGGACAAGAACTCTGTAGCAGCTCTATCGCCTCGCTACATAACCATCATAACACTATTTCATTCGGTAACACAACCTAAATTGTTATGATGTGCGCCACATTATTTGATGTGTGTGGATATCTGAAATCTCGCAGCCTCAGACATGCGCTTCCTCTCAACATACTTTTTAAGTTCGCTTTGCGCCACAAGCACTTGGCTTGCAATCTCAAGGTCGGAATCAACACCCTGTAGTGGCAGTAGTGGCCCTAGAGGCTCGTCCAGGGCGACGGTGCACAACATGACAGGTTGAAGCTTCTTATCCCCAATGAAGAGCCCGTCCACCCGCACGGCTCCAGGGTCAATGTTCAACCCTAGCTCTTCTTTAACCTCGCGCATCACAGCGCACGCAATAGGGTTACCTGACCGTAAATCCTCAGCCTCAACCCCACCTGAAGCTGACACGCCCCAAAGCCCCGCGCCCACAGCCAAAGAGTCACCACGGCGCACAAGCAAGAAATCGTCTTTACTGTCTCGTATCAACACACTCACCGCGAGCGTATTTGCCATCCAGTGCGTACCCAGAACATCCTCCGCAGCCACCTTCACTGTAGCCACCGCTAAGGCCTTCTCCCTCAATGCCACATCACCCACATTCAACAGCGACTCGACAGGGCGACCCACAAGAAGATTGCTCACAAGCAGCTGATAAAAAGACGTCTCAGAAAGCATTAGCCCGACCTGACCATCACCCACCTGAACGCCCTCCAGGCGCACAGCAGACCCATCAAAAGCGTCAGGCCACAATGCACCCACCAGTGCCACTGTCTCAGCCTCAGAGAATCGCGGGCGCAGTCCAGACTCAATAACCCCAAAAGCGACAGCCATGCCACCAAAATCAATAAACATGCCCAACTTTAACCAACCCTAGCCTGAATCACTGTCGCATCGTCCTGCTTGCCATAAATCGCGTCTACAGAGGCGCGATACGTGATAGTCTTCGCTGTCTCCTCAATTGGAACATCAACCTTATGGAAAGCCTTAAAACCGTCAGTCATCAACAGTATGTCCTGCTGGCAGCGCAACGGCACATACCCCGTCACAGCACCATATGCGCTACTGGGATTCAATGAGCCAATCGGATAACCATCAATCGAGTTAGCCTTCAAGCGAGTCTGCTGAAAAATATCACGGCGCTCCTCAACCGTCGGTGGAGTACCCGCATCATTCATTGTCTGAATCCGTTCACGATTCTTCAAAGTAAAAGGCGTAATACGCGGGTCAGTCAACACCTCGCCACCCACAAACAAAAAGCAATCCCCAAGCAGCAAATACTCCAACGTGTCATCAAGCTCACGACATAGCGCAATGGCAAAAGTCGGCGCCTGAGCATACTCAGTCGTCGTCAAAGACCTACCCCTAGGAATCACCAACCCAGCAGTCAACTGAATGGCCTTGTACAGCACAGTAGTCAAAGGCTCATTATCGCTACACACGGCAGCAATGTTTTCCGACAACTCATCTGCAACCTCCGCAACACTGCAACCCAGAAGGCGCTCGCTGTCGAACAAGTCTGTAGCTCCATCAATCACCCACAGATGGTTGCCAGCGTATCCGGCAGAGTCCTCATTTGTGGCGTTGGTGCCTTTAATTGACTGAATAAAACGGATGTTCACAGAACCCTCCATAATAAAGAAACTTATCCCAATCATATAGCCGATAAACAAGAGATGGAGCGCTACAGACGCTAGATAGCTGGTTCGCAGTTAGGTTCATCTCCGGGTTGCGAGCGCTAGTAGTAGCATGGTTTGCTGCTGAGGGTGCTCACTTTTCGTCTATTCTCGTCTCTATTGGGGTGCAGGGCTTTTCCTGTGGGTGCGGCAGTGAGTGGTTGGGGCTGCGGGGCTTTGTGTTTGTGTATTATAGGGGGTAGTGCTGGTACTAGTGATTTCCGTGTTCTTTTATTGTTCGTATCGTCTTGGAGAGGTGGGATGCCTGTTATGGTCTCTATTGTTTGGCTGGTAACTGGGTTGTTGGGGCTGGTGTGCATGGTTTTGGGTTTTGTGCTTGCTCGTGAGGATAGTAATTATTTGCATATGGGTGGATTGTTGGCTTGTCTTTTTGGGTTGCTTATGTCGATTTTTGGTTTTGTGGGTGTAGGTGTGGGTTAGAGATTTCCCTGTGAGTCTTTTGGTGTGCGCTAGCAGTGCGGTGGCCGTGGGTCGCTGTTGTTAGCGCTTTTCTTATGCCTGTTTTCTGTTGTATGGTTCTTGCGGTGCTGCTTTCTCAATGCAGCTGATACGTAAGATGCGGGTCGCCTGGATTAGGTTCCATGGCGGCCCGCATCTTCTTTGTGTTGCTGCTAGATGTCTACCGGCCGCGAATCGACAACTTCACGTGCTCGCCGAAGACCAAGAATATCCATGACAACGAAGGCTGCTGTAGCGACGGCGGCACCAATGTAGATAGGGGCGAAGGAGATGACATGGTTGATGTACCCATCCGGCGTGAAGTTAGGGAAAGCGAAAAACAGCATTTTAAATACCGCCAACGCCATCTCAAAAGCGAGCACCGGGCCGTAAACACCATCGCTACCACACTTATTGCGCACGCCAGAGGTTTTTTCAACCGCCGCCACCACAAGGATAGCGAACACAAACAACTCAGGCACACCGAAGAAGAGAATCAGGCCAACTAGACAATAGATGCGTAGCGCCCATGAGCCGTGCTCAAACAGGCAGCCGCACGCATGGTCAGCGTTTAGTACATCATCATAGTTCGGCAGACTCGAATACGGCCCATAGGATGTAAATCGTTCCTGCGCTTCACGTCGGAGAGCAACTTCAAGCTCTTCACGTGGGGTCAGCTGGTATGACATAGTTACTTCTCTCCCCTCTAGTACTTCTGGGTCAGCTTTTCGATGTAGTCATCAAGACCTAGGGATTCCAAGTCCTGCTCGACGGAGTTCACTTCACCCTGTGCTCGCAGGCGCTCTACGGCCAGGTCTGCGTCACGACGTTCAGTGTCGGTGGTTGCGGTGCTCTTCACATAGGTGGCAGCCTTAGCCATCTTCTTAGCACCGAGACCAACGGTCTTGCTGATGAGGCGGTTTCGCTGGTTGGCGACAAGTTTCTGCCCTTCACCGACGATTACTTCGAGCCCGTCACAGCTTTTCTCGATAGCGGGGATGGTCTGTGTTTCGAGGGTGCGGGCGATGGTTCCAGCATGGGTGAGCAACTGTTTGGTATCGGTGCTCTCGCGGGTTTCACGGTTGAGGCAGGCGATGCTTTTTGCCATGCTTTGGTAGTCTGAGGTGAGAGTGCTGAGAGTGGTTTGCTCTTCCCAGAGAAGCAGGGTGTTGACTGCTAGGGAGACTTCTAGGTCGTTGAGCTGCTTGTTTTCGTTGATGGTGCGACGCATCTTTAGGTACTCCTTGTAGGCTTTCTTGGTCGGCGCGATAGTTGGCTTGGACGGTTTATGTAGAGTGTCGTTGGAATAGTGTACGTCGCGCCAGATTACGTGGATGTCAAGTGCGAACTCAGCGACATTACGATAGTATGTTGTGCGACTGAGGGGAAAATCCTTCACGCTGCTTGTCATGAAAGTCAGGAACTCTTGTACGCGCATTTGTGTCTGCGACGCCGCATACGGGCTTACGCTGCTTCTCCCCAATATCTGCCCGTGAGCGTCTGCTAGGGCGTAGTTGTACCCGATGGATTCAATCTGCTGATTTGCAGTATTGATAACCCAAGCAACCTCGGGGGTGACACGCTTTTGAACCCGCTTACTTTGGACACGATTACTGATGAAATCGTCTCGGGAGTACTTTTTGATGAGCCGGTTCAGGTTTTCCTTTGCGGATTCAGTATCCATACTGTTGTTGTTCCTTTCGTTTAGGCTGCTTCTTCGATGGCGAGGATAGCACCATCAGGGTTATTGGGGCTCTGAGTGATTGATACCGTGTGCGACTTATTGGTCTGGATAACCTTTCCCAGGGTCGCACATTCGACAGTACCAACCGCTACGGCACCAAAGAACTGGATGACCCCAAACTCAACTGCCACTTCAGCCTTCCACACCCATTCTAGCGCACCCTCATGCAGACGCTTACGAGCGCGGACAATGTTTGCCGAAACAACATCAGGCACACCCCTCAGAACACCCTCAAGCTCATACCAACCGATAGGGTTGTGAGTATTCGGGCCAGCAGTGATGTAAGTAATGGATTCTGCGGTAAGAATTTCAGTATTAGACATTTATTCGCTCCTTTTATAGGGTATGAATTTAGGCTAGGGGCCACTCCAAAAGCCCCTAGCCTATGATTACAGGTTATTACTTAGCAGCAAGGGTGCAGGTAAGCATGAAAAATGCGGCGATGATGCAGATGGAACCAAGCGTGGCATACATGTCCGCGTTACCCTTGTAATTCTTTGCGTGAGCTTCAAGGCGGTCACGGTATTCCAGGTGCTCGCCACTCTCACCCGACTCCATGATGACAGCATTCACAGCACGCAACCGCTTCTTCATCTGAGCCTCCTCGTAGAGCGCTCCAGCGCCTACAGCCACAAGTGCGACAATGAGTGCGAGAGTCATAATAGATACCTTTCGATTGACAGTGTTTCTGTAGCATTCAAGACAAACGCCCTTGCTACATTTCTATAGTAACACCACAATTTAGACAATGCAACCGGAAGTATTGTGAAACTCAACACATTTATCAATACGCCGCCACCTTTAAATTAGCCCACAGCACCCCCGCCCACGGGAATCCTCGACCCCTTACAAGATGACTCTCCCTAAAATACTTTAGCAAAACCTGCTGACCAGTGGTGTAGTATAAATCTGCACATAATTTTGCACATAGTTTTGAACACCTACCTAAAATTGGGGCGCTCGCATTTATGGCTATTCGCACGAAGACTTACAACACGTATAAGCACTGTATTGAAGTGAACGCTCACTTCGCTGCTGAGGATTATCTTAGAGCCTCCCTTGCGGGCAACTTGGTAGATGCTGACGCGCCCCCGCTAAAGAACTATGAGGAAGCGTTGGATTATGCTCGCACCCAGATAGCCGAAGAATATGCATACATCTCTAAGGATGCACACCCTGACCTCAACCGTACAGTGCTGGCTAGGATGGAGCTTCAGGCGGCAGGCATTATTGCGACAGAAGCTCGACTTTATGCGACAGGTCTTATGCAGACCCACCTGGAAACCCCTGTAGGAGCAGCCTCAATCAAGTACTGGGCTCCCGTGGCATAAGAGGTGGAACCAAAAAGAAACCGCTGACAGTTCCTTATTGGGCAACTTGTCAGCGGTTTCTTTTTGGCTTCCTCTAGCGTAGCGTGTATGCAAGCTTATCTACTCTGTCCAGAGCTTCCACGATACGGCGAGCCATAATGTAGGTGCCTTGCGCTGTTCGTCGGAAGCCTGGAATTGTGTTGAGGGTGTTTTCGATAGCAGCAACCCTTCGTCGTGCATGACTGGAGGTTAGCGTACCTGACTCCTCCGGGTTGTGGTGAGCGGCTACGGCTAGGATTTTGTCGGGAGTGACGCTATCAAGTGTCGCGAGCGCGTCGTATGTGGCTTCGATGCGTTCTGGATGGGTGGTTTGCATGTGCGCCCAAGAGTTTGTGGTCATTTGGGGTTCCTTTGGTGTGGTTGGCGTGGTGGTGGGTTAGAAGAGGAGGGTGAGCTTTGCTTCGTTGAGGATGTTGGTGGCTGCTTCGGCTTCGAGTCGGCGCTGGTCGTAGATGGGAGTGTGCTTGTAGGCTTTGCTTTCTTTGATGGCGTTGAGTTCGGTGGTGAAGAGGTTTTTTGTGTAGGTGGTGGCTTCGTTGAGGTTGGTGAGGTGGATGGGGGTGCCGGTTTTGGGGTTGGTGAGTTTTCCTTGCTGGGATGCTTTGAGGAAGCGTTCGGCTGCGTCGGCTTGGTCGCGGCGGACGGAGTTGATGAATACGGTGCATTTGGTGTGGTTGGTCATGTTTGCCATTGGGTTTCTCCTTGTGGTGGGTTGTTGTGCGACCGCCTTTCGGTGGTGGTCGGTGTGGGCTTGGGGTTGTTGGTTAGTTGCCGGTGGCGATGATGCCGCTTACTGCGATGAAGGTGATGATGAAGAATTGGGCTAGGTTTTCGCCTTCGGGGAGGTGGCGGAGGGCTTCGATGGTGCAGATGTAGGTGGGTAGGAAGATTGCGACGAGGAGGGCGAATCCTTTCTTGTTGAGGGGTTGTTTTCGGGCACGGACGTACATGTGTGCTGTTGTGGGTAGTGTGATGCCGAGGATGAATGCGAGGAAGGTTGCTGCTAGTGCCATGCCTTATTCTTCCTCTGCATTGACGTTGAGGGCGGTGTCGATTTCCTTTTCGTAGTGGGTGCTCTTGTAGCCTGCAATAATGATGATGATGCCTGCGATTGCGGCGGCACCAATCTGTTCGGTGCTTCCCATGTTGAGGGTGAGCAGGGCGATGATGGCAACGAGGGTCGCGAAGGGGATGGCCATGCTGGATGCTAGCACCTTGGTGTAGAGCTTGTTGTTGTGGGTTCGTAGCAGCTTGGCTTCCTCGTTGTGTCGTGCCCAGTGGATTGTGGTTGCGCTCTGGTAGGCGATAACCATGCCTCCGATACCTGTGGCGGCTCCTGCGATGAAGCCTAGTGCGAAGGTGGGGTTGGTGAGGATGGTGACGATGCTGTTCATCTGTGGCTCCTGTTGGTTGGTGGTGTTGGGTTAGATGAGTGCGGTTGCGGTGTTGGTGTCGTTGTCGGTGCTCAGGGCGGTGATGGTGACGGTCTTGCCGTTGAGAGCAGCGATAGCCTGAGCGTCTTCCTGGCTTGCTGTGCCTGCGATTTCGATGGTGGCGCCGGTGAGCTGGTCTGCACTGGTCACGATGCGAGCAGTCCATTCGAGCTGGCCACCTTCAGTCGGGGCTCCAGTTTCGACATGCAGGGCGAACTGTTCACGGTTGGTCACTGCTTCGTGGAAGCCGTGGGTTGCCAGGCTAGAGGCGTAGTTGATGGGTTCACCGTTCATGGTGCCGTTGATGGTGCCGTTGAGCTTGGTGTACTTGGTGGTCATAGGTTTGTTCCTTTCGCTAGGGGTAGTAGTAGTGTGGCTTTCGTATGGGTACATCACCCAAGCCATATAAATATGGTAGCACCATTCAACATTTAAATGCAAGCCAAAATATTGTGAAGTGTACCACAACCTAGGCTGCTGGCGTTTATGGGATAATGGGGCAGGAAAGGATTTCATCTATGAGTACCCCAATTGAGAACCTATGCACCGACACGGCAATTCTTGAGGCGAACGCAATCCATGTCGCCAAAACCTTCTTCCCCGAACTCATGTTTATCGCAGAGGGGGATAACTATGGCCCCGAACCTTACTTCATCCCTCAAGGCAACCCTAGAGTAGTTGCATACTTCATCCCCGAAGGATATGGGGTCGAAGCTGACAGTAACCGTGAAGGCTACTACGGCCCCCTCATCACCGTCACATACAACCAAGAAGAGCAACAACCCAGCACAACCATCACCCGCCACTACCTAGACATCCACTGTGGCAACTATCCCGAACTCTGACACACATAGTGCAGAAAGCAACAAAAGACCCCTGAAACTAGAGCCAATCTAGAATCAGGGGTCTTTATTATATAGAGCTAATGCTTATCGCCGGGGCACTCAAAAGCAGCCACAGGGCGACTAGGCGGCACAGGCTTGAGGCGCCGCACTTGCCAATCAAGAGTCTCCGACAACTCCTCATTGTCATAAACACAATTATCGGGCGCCACGCAAACATGCAGGCGAGAAACACTAGAAGAATCAGCAGCCTCACGCTCAACTGGTGCCTCAGACTTACGGGACTGCTCATAGATGCGCTCACCAATCCGCATACCAATCGACGAGCCAATCATGCCGGACACAATGCCAGCAGTGATACCAATCAGCGAGTATAGGATAATCTGGGTAATGGGCATTAGGAACCTCCAAGGGGCAAGTAGGTAAATTATGTAGCCAAAACCTTGCTACACAACTATAGTAACACTCTTACTGTTGCCATGCAAGCCGAGATATAGTGATATGCACCACCTAGAAGATTTAATACTAGTCTCCGGCGGCACCACCAGCACTGTGGGTAAACTGGCTTATTTAGTCCTTGAATAGATATCTGGTACCATATGACTACTCGCCTGCGGCACGCGGGAGAGGATAAACGGACGTGGAGTTCATCAGAGTGTTGAAGCGTCAAGACCCAAGCCCTCATTGAGGGTATGGCCACCGTAGATGAGGAATTATCTACTTATCTCAATGCAGGAAAGCAAACATTTTTTCAGGCTGCTTACGGGCGTTACTCCTAGCAAGGAAGTGTGTATGCCCCTATATGTGGGGATAAGCCTGGGCTGAGATGGGCGGTTTCCCGTCGCTCATCCTACCTCTCTCAAGCTTTAGCGATTAGTTATCGCGCTCAACCTGGATATTCAGCCCAAGTGCCATACCGACGCGCTCAACGTCTTCAAAGCGGCGCTTGAGTTCGGCGGCGAGGTGGTGAATCTTTGCCGCGTCGGTAAAGGTTACGCTCGCCTCATTCTTGATAAGGGCTTCCAGGTTGCGAGAGCCGTTGTAGAGTGCTCCAGAGTTCGTCTTATCGAACGATGCGGCGACGGACATGTTTTCCGGGCTTGCAACTAGAACCTCTGCCGCAATGTTTGCCTCCAAGGCACAGCAGTCGGAAATAACTTCCTTTGCGTAGTCGATTGCGTCGGTGATGCGCTGGTCGATGAGGGACATGGTGACAACCTTTCGGTAGACGGTAAACTCTGTAGCTTTCTGGGTCATCCCCTTGCTACATAACTATAGTAACACTCTTTTTTGTATCAATGCAAGCCGAATCGTTGTGAGGTGTGCCACACTTATTTTTGGGTAGAGTGATAGCCCTCAACCAACCTTCATCTTGGTCAAGGGCTATCGGGTATTGGGATTGGTAGGTGTTAGTAAGACACTTACCTAACCCCAATAGGGGGTGCCAATTGCTTCCTGTCGCAGCAGTAAAACGTTTCTTGCTACACCTTTCCTAGGTGATGCCTTTTCTGTCCTACAAAGAAGCTTTGCAGCGCTTCTTCGCCAAAAGTAGGGTTACTTCGGCATGTCTAGGTGTAAGGTGAACGCTTGAATGTGCTTACTAATGTTTATGCAACGTTCTAGCTTGTTCCTCACACTATTCCTACATGTCAGCCCAAAGGATATTTAGCGAGCCGCCCACATTTGCACTAGGCGACCACATCACCGCCAAACATCTTTTGTTTTTTGGGCTGTGGAACTTTGAAAACCGTGTCGGTGGTCTAAGCGAGCAATTTCAAGTATTGCTCTCCCACGCAGCCTGAATCTAGGTTGAGGTTCTGCGGGTCTGAGGCACCTTTGGGGGGGGGTATATGCACTCAGAGACGCTTAGCCTCATCTGGCTGCTATTGGTTTCCGTTAGGGCGACTGGCGCGCCCGTCATTCACTAGAGCCTGTCCAGTGAACGCCCTGAAATATTCTCAGCCCCAAAGCTTCGAATGTTCATTGCTCCCACTCTATCATCATTTGTCGTATATCCGCAATTTACACACCGGAACAGGTGCTTGTTCTTCTTGCGGCTACTCGGATGAGTCCATAGGCACTTAGGGCATGTGGTACTAGTACGCTTCGCGTTCACTAGAGCCACAGAGTGACCACTCTTGAGGGCATGGGCAATGATAACCTGCTGAAGCTTATACATGTACGCCGTGGGTCGAGGATATGGGTTCTTGGTCGCTACCTGCTTCACGTACTTATCACGCGCATACAAGTCTTCAAACACGAACAGCGAAAGTTTATCTTGCTTACCCACAATTTCACGAGCAATATCATGAAAACTATTCATCTCACGAGCAGCACTCTTAACAGCCAACCTTCCAGCCTTCCTCATGGCCGAGCGAGTACCCTTCTTAGATAGCGCCCTCTGAGTCTGCTTATAGTGAGTACTGCGACGATGCCAAGAACCATTCAGCGTGCCCTTATAGAACGCCGTAGACGAGCCATCATAAGTCACCGCAAGGAATCGAGTACCCAAATCCACACCAACCAGCGGCTGTAGCGGCGTATTCCGCTTCACATGAGAGACATACCCAGCAATCAGGAACCACGACCCATCATTCACAAGCAGCTTCAGACTAACCGGAGTAGCACCATGATGCTTCGCAGGAATCAGCGACCAATCAGCAGGAATAACCAACTCACGACCCGCAATAGTCACAATAATCAGCGAACCATCATCAGCGAAACCCGCATCATCACCCAAAGTAAGCACAACCTCACGGCTACTAAACCGCATCACCGGCGACTTCCAAGGATTACGTGCCGTATTCGCCACATACACACCATACGCATCAGCAACAACACGAATAGCCCGATGCAGCACCTCAATAGGCACAGACGGATTCATCAGCCGAAAATAAGCCGTATGACGATTAATCAAGGTCTCAGGGTCAATCTCACCCAACTCATGCACAAACCCACTCAAACTATTGCAAAGCTTAGAAAAAGACGACTTATGCTGAACCAGCGCATCAACCTGAGAATCAGAAACACTCAAAGGAACTGTACAATAATCAACAACTCTCATAAAAACTCTTAAATCTCAAAACGAATAATGCCAGTAGCACCAAGGGTATGCAAGCCCACAAGCTCAATCAGCTGGCCATCCAGCTCGCACACACGCTGAAAACCCTCAGAATCAGAGGTCTCCGCACCATGAATGTAGAAGACATCCGAAACCTCGGCGCCCGCAGCGCCAAAACGAGGATTCACGCGCCAAAAAGCACTACCGGACGTCATACCAACCTCCATCACGCCCCATACGGTGCCGCCATCAGCAGTGGCATCATAAACCAGGCCAGCCACCATGGCAAAGCTGTCATCAAACGGCATGGAGGCACCTCCAATATAACCTTGAAGACGCATACAAAAAACTCCTACTCATCTAGGCACACACAAAGGTGCGCTCAACGTCCTGCTCCCAATCAGGCTCATCTCCACACGCATGGAGCTCACTAATCGCAATCCTGGCACTACACCAAACACCGTGGCTCATCAACGCTGGGCGGGCTCAGCCCCACATACAGGGCAGTTGCAGCCGCTACGCCGCCCGTGCTTTTGCGCGCGAGGGCTCACCCCCACGTGCGGGGAGCTTGCTGCGCGGTATTGCAGGTGTCGCGGATATCGACGGGCTCATCCCAGTGTGCAGGGAGCTTACACTTCCTGGCCAGGAGAGACACCCGCAAGCAGCCCGAAAAATATTCAGCTCCCTGTGTTGAGATGAGTATCTGATTCCTCAGATACGGTGGCCATACCCCCAAGCGAGGGCTTAGGTCTTGACACTTCGACACTCAACCCACCCATAGGCTTACCGTAAATGGTTTACCTATAGATAAGTCTCGGTTTTGGTGTCCATTTATCCTCTCCCGTCTGCCACAGGCGAGCAAGGCTAGTAAATCACGCAAAAGGCGACTCTATCCCTACCACTTTAAAACAACGCTGCTTCGATGTGGCTGAAGAGCTTGGTGTATTCATGAAGCTCCGGGGTGTCGTCACCGCCAGCAATCTTGTAAATATCAAGACTGCGCGGCGAGCCGCCAATTACATCAGCTCGGAGGGTAGACTCATCATCTACAGTAAAGGTGAGAGAGCCGGAGCCCAGGACATCAATGTCTGCGACGCCCGCAATGTTGCGCAAGGCACTAGCAAGAGTGTTAATCGTGGTCTCGGGGGAAATTTCGATAAAGTAGCTATCCATTGGGCACTCCTAAAGATAGGGGAATGAAAAACGAGTGTAGCTGGGGCGCTTATCGCTGGCTACATAAATATAGTAGCACGATAGGGCTAGGTAATGCAAGCTGGCAATGTGAGTGTGACTTAAATTATATAGAAAGCTCACAGCCCTGCTCTACTAACGTGCTGGTCTACGACGGGCTCATCCCCGCATACAGGGAGCTTACTGTGTGGCAACCTGCGCATCGACGACGGCGACTCTGGCTCATCCCCACTCGTAGGGCGCTCGCACGGCTCAACTAGAGGGAATACCTGCAAGCAGCCCGAAAAATATTCAGCCTCCCTGCATAGAGATGAGTAGACGATTCCTCGCCTACGGTGACCATACCCATACTAGGGTTTGGGTCTTGACGCTTCGGTACCCCGCCCATCTATAGGCTCACCATAAAAAGGCTTGCCTATAGATGGGCTTTTTGGGCTCGGCGTCCGTTTATCCTCTCCCCTCTTCCCCTCTGCCAGAGGCGAGTGAGCTGGAAGCTTAGCTCTGCTTCTTAGCTGCTCCCTTGTGGAGGCGGACAGCTTCTGCTCCGATGTTGCGTGCGGCGTTCACGTCTCGGTCGATGGTCTCACCGCAGTGCTCACACTTGTAGGTGCGGTCACTGAGGTTGAGCTTCTGGGTTACGCGCTCGCCACATGCGCTACAGATTTGGGAGGAGGGGAAGAAGCGGTCTACTGTCTGTACTTCGGAGCCGTACCAGGGCGCCTTGTATTCGACCTGGCGGCGGAGGGTGCCGAAGCTGACATCAAGGATTGCCTTGTTAAGGCCTGCCTTCTGGCGGACGTTCTTTCCGGGTTCTTCGATGGTTCCAGCAGCGGATGCGGTCATGCCTGCCACACCGAGGTCTTCGATGCCGATGAGGGTGTATCCGGTAGCTAGGCGCTTAGATACCTGGTGCAGGGTGGATTCGCGGCGCAGAGCAACCAGGTGCATCTCGTGGGCGAGCTTCTTCTTGGTGGCCTTCCAGCGGTTAGAGCCCTTCTGCTGGCGGGCGAGCTTACGCTGAAGCTTAGTGATTCGCTTCTCGGATGCCTTAGCCCAACGAGGGTTCTTGATGGTGGCTGAGCCGTCGCCCGTAAATTCAAGCTCAGGGTAGTTCTTGAAGCGCTCAGGTGCGTTGGGGTCAGACAGAGCAGCCATGTACTTCACGCCAAGGTCTACACCAACAGCACCTGCCGCCTTCTGCGCACGCGTAGGCTTTGCAATGGGCATTTCCATTTCCACAAGGAAAGACACATACCAGCGGTCTGCGGAGCGAGATACAGTGTAGGAGCGAATCTTGCCGCCCTGCTTCACAGCCTTCGCCATATCCTTAGTCGTATCATGGGTGCGGATAACACCAAGGTGGGACAGTCGTACATGTCGGTAGTCCACAATGGTGGGGCGGCCCTTACGCTTATTGCGCTTCATGCGCTTCAGGCGGATGGTGTACTCAGGCTCGCTCAGGTGGTAGCCTTCACCAATGCCACCCATAGCTTCAGGGGAAGGGATGGTGAAAGAGTCACGGCTACCGGAACGGCTCTTGAACTTCGGGGTACCCATCAGCTTGCCTGCGCGTGCGCCAGTGCGAGAGTCGAAAAAGTTCTTCCACGCCTTGTCGGCAGACTGAAGACCGGAAACCAGGACTCGACGAGGGACAGTGTGCAACCAGGGTTCAGAGGAACGCTCAGATTCAGAGGGCCACACTTCCTCGGGGTCAGCACCTTCAGCGATAGCCTTAGCAGCTTCACGATGGCGAGTAATCTCAGGGGACAACTGCTCAGTAGCGAACTTCTGGAAGCCAATCGTCTTGTACGACGAGTCTTCCTTAGCTAGAGCGGTGAGCTCCTTCTTGATTTCAGCGTCAGTAGCTTCTTCGTCCTTACGCTTCTTCCAGTACGCCTTACGCTTTGCATCAACTTCAGCGTTATACGCAATCATCATGTTGTATGCGAAGCGCGCCGAACCTGCATTGCGGAACAGCAGCGTCTCCTGACACTCATTGGGGTCGAGGCAGAACTTGAACGCACGGTGGATAGTGGTCGTGGTCTGTTCTTCGGTTGCAGGGATGGTTTCAGTCATTGGGTTAGTTCTCCTAAATATGGGGTAGGTGGTGGTGATAAGCTGGAACTGGCTAACACGTATAGGTGGGTAGAATCCCTGTATGTGTCAGTATCTAATTCCTCAGATACGGTGGCCATACCCTCAAATGAGGGTTTGGGTCTTGACGTCTCACCGTCCCGGCGCACCTTCATCAGAAAGCCCTCAGTATGGGGTTCCTAGTGAAGGGTGCGGAACAGCTTGTCGTCCGTTTATCCTCTCCCGTCTGCCACAGGCGAGCATTCTTAAGGTCAAGAGTGGCTAATCCACGATAACCTCAACATTAGTCATGTCCTCAAGGAAGAAGTCTCTGTAGGCTGGGTACTCGTAGGCTAGGTCGTTTAGAACCTCGTTCCGAACAGTATCCTGAAGGCTCTTAGACGAATCAGTGTCCAAGTGCCATTCCGTGTCGATGTTGGCTACAAGGTCGTGATACTCAGGAAGTTCCTGCCATTCAAGCTGCTCACTCAGAGGCTTTGGGGAGTCAGTCTCCTCAGTGCCGCGTGCTACAAGTTTCTGTTCAAAAGTGATGCACGGGAACTTATTGGTATGGTAGGTGAGTCGGGTGCGTTCAGTGACCTGCCCCTCACTAATGACGGGAAGCGATGCAAGCTCAGCCATAGTGTCGTTGTAGCTTGCGGCAATGTCTACATTGATTGCTGCTTTGGTGGTAGTGGGCCAGCCAAGGAAGCTGTCAACATGGGTTAGCTCAGTGGCCAGACCTTCGTCGATTTCCCATCCACCAATCCCTGCGTAGTACTCAAGGGGGTCATGGTCGTGGTAGTCGGTCTCAACTTCGCCGTTGATGGCGTTGGAGATAATCTCTTCCAGCTCCGCATTACTGGTGTTCTTAATGGTGTAGGTGCCAGATTTGGGGTGCAGGGTGAGAGTTTTTGCGGCGAGGTAGGTGATGTTTAGGGAGTGGCTATTGTAAGCGTCCTTAGCAGCCTGGTAGAGGTCATGGCTAATACCTTTGATGCGGCGGGCAATGACCTTTAGCGCAGAGTTGAGGGTGTTGTAGTGGGTGCTCATGGGTTAGTTCCTTGTGATTTGTAGTCTGGTTAGTGGCTGCTGATACCGAGCTTCTGCTCAAAATCCCACAGCTCATGGAGGGCGGTCTTAGCACGCTGAGCCATGTTGCGGCGCTTCTGCTCGCGGAGCTTCTTGACCTCAGCAATATCCACAAGAGTCCGACCTCGGTGGTCAGTATGCTTGGTGAGCTGACCAGCACGAAGCGCCTTCATAATATCGGTGCGGTTCAGCGGGTAGTTTCGCCGCACTGCAAACATAATTTCCTGGTACTTAGGGGCAGTAGTGACAGTTACATGATGTCCACTACCGTGGGCTACTACAACCTGTTTGAGTGCGGCATACAGCTCACTATTAGTGTCGATAGCCTCACCATTGATGCTAATGTCTAGATGGTCTGCTTTGGCAAAGGTGATTTCTTCAGAGGGGCTGATTTCCAACTGTGCGTATGCGCTAGTGTTATCAATGTTTTCCACTGCGTAATCCTTTCTGCATGGTTATGATTGAATCTCAATCACTAAATATAGTGTAGCACTAACTATAGAGTTATGCAACATGAATAAGCATGTCCTCAAACACAGGCGGGCACCCATCTTTAAGACCTAGCACCGATACGTAAGAGGAGTATAGGACACGGCTCATCCCCGCGTGCAGGGAGCTGACTGCCTTCATGATGTCGGGACGGGTCAGGGGGTAGCTTCGACGTACCGCAAACATGAGGCCCATCCCCGCGTGCAGGGAGCTTGCACTTCCTGACCGGGGATAGCGCCCACTAGCGACCCGAAATATTCAGTTCCCTATGGAGATGAGTAGACAATTCCTTGCCTACGGTGGCCATACCCCTTTTGGGGTTTGGGTCTTGACGCTTCGGTGCCCACCCGTCTATAGGTATTGCCATAAAGGGCTTACCTATAGACGGGCTTTCGAGCTCGGCGTCCGTTTAGGCTCTCCCCTCTGCCAGGGGCGAGTTCGTTATGAGCTGATTAGAGGTAGCGTGCTATTTCGCTCACCTTACATGATTTCAGCGTCCTCTGCGCGGGTCTCCATATCCTTGGGGTTGAGTCGCCCAGGGAGGTAGGTGGCCACCTGGCAGCCGTTGTGGCTAGACTCCATAACCCAACGTACATTGCTACTTACAGTGGATTCGCTGTATCCGACGCGGAGGGTGACTGCGGGGCCATGGAAGCGGGTGGCCTTGGCAATGTTTCGCAGGTCAGGTGCCTGGTTGTACGGGGTGGGCTCCTGGTCGAGGATTAGCTCGCCGCTCTTCGAATTGAGGGGCAGGGAGATGATGTCCTCGTCGTAGGAGAGCACGAGTAGGGGTTGCTTGGCGTGCTTGGAGGTGAAGGTGGCGCGGCGGGTGGGGTATGCACCACCAGTCTTGCCGCCGCCGGGAGTGAGCTCTGCGAGCGCCTTCTTGAGTTCGGTTGCCTTAATGTTTGCGGCGGTGACAGGCTCGTGAAGGTGGATGCCAAGCTGCTGGATAGCCAGTACTGATGCTTCGAACCCGTCACGTGCGGGGCTTGAAACAGTGTCGGTAAAGGTGCCGTCTTCCTGGACTTCGTACTGGTCGTGTACGAGTTCCTGCATGACGGTGGTGCCGTCGCCTGCGATGCTCTTGAGGGTGAAGGTGAGGTTGCCTGCGTTGTTGCGTGCTAGACCTAGGTAGAGGGTTAGGGTTTCTGCCTTGGTGCGGTGTGGGGTGAGGGCGGGGTGTTCGTGGGTGCCCCAGAGGTACAGACCCTTACCGAGTCGGTCACCTTCGCTAGTGAAAGTTTCGAACCAAGGGTGGGGGGTGTTGGTGAGTTCGAAGGGCGCGGCGGCGCGGGCGTAGATGGTTGCCTGGTGTACGGTTTCGTAGATGAGGTTTCCATCTTCGTATCGGAGGGTGGGCCAGATTCGCTTGGTGGCGCCATGTTCGCGGGGCTCCATCTTGGTTGCCGTTTCGCTAACCTTTGCCATTTCGTTGTAGGCGTTGGTGGCGACGTGGCCGATTTCCATCCAGCCTTCGAGCGTGTTGAGAGGGGTTGCCGCCGCGCCAGTCGCGTTCTCCTTCACGAGGGTGAGGATTCCGGTGACCTTGAGCTGGAAGAAGCTTCCCGAGTCGTCCTTGATGGTGACCTCTACGGGGGTCTTAGACTTGGACATGCGGTCGGCAGCCTGACGGAACTTCTTTACCGTAATTGCAGTTGCTGAGCTGTAATCGCCAAGAAGTTCGGGGGTCTCCTCAATGTCTTCCACCTCTACGAGCTTGGTAATGGTGGTGGTGCTGTGTCGGTAGGGGGTCAGGTTGAACTGCGCCAGGCGGGCGGCAGGGTCAAGGGTTACAGTCACCTTGCCAGTGGTGCCGTAGTTACCAAAGAAGGTTGCAACCTCTGCGAGGGTTTCGGGGGCAATAGTGAAACGGGCAATCGCCATAGGTGTGTCCTTACGTGCTAGTAGCGGAATGGGCTCATGTAGTATCATTAAGAAAAATTGCTACAGTTCTACTGTAACACCAATACAACTTAAATGCAAGTCGCATTGGCGGCATGTCAGCACGGAAAGAAAAGGAAGAACAATATGAGTAGCTACGGACATCTCATGCTCAACCGATACGACGTGGAAGTCGACAACCCGAACGCCACGCCAAAGACCCTCGCCGCCTTCAAGCACAAGGCAGCCATCGCATACGTCGAACGCATCATGCGCGACATCTACGACACCCCCATACCGGCCACCAATGCCCATAAAGTCAATGAAGACGGTAGCTTGCTAGTCATCTCCAATCTGGTCATCAATTCTAATAGGCATGGGCACGCTCGCATCTCCCATGAAATGAGCGTCACATTCAACCCCGATGGGACAGGCGAGTCCAGCACCTGCCAAAGGTTCTACAAGGTAATCGATTAGCAATAAAGAGCACCCCAAAAATAACTCACTGGCACCCCAGCCCCGTAAATAGCTAGTCGGCACCGATAGGTGTGAAACACAAGGAAGACCCTGAGCATCTTTCAACTCAGGGTCTTCCTTTGCTTCTAAAAATTAGATTTGAATACAGAAGGTGTAGATAGCCTTCCCATCTTCAATATCCGGCTTGTAGAGCTCAGCATTTTTCTCGTTCCATAGCAGAGATTCCTCAACATGCTCGACAATCTCATAAGGAACAGGCTCACTCTGCAAAAAGGTTACAGTCTTAGGCTTCCAGCCTTCAGGGGTGTAACCCATATACTCGTCATCCTCGGGGACATAGCTAGGCTCAGCGATAGCAAATTCTACCCGATACCCATCATCCGCAGCAACAAGCCGTACCGACTGAACATAAAAGTAGTCGTGATACCAGAACTTATCCTCTTCATTCGGCAGTTCGGTAGTGGACTCAAACTTGAACTCGTGGTCTTCGATAGGCATGATTAGTGGCTCCTTGGGTTGGGGGTGAAGATTCTGTAGCCCAATCAATGACTACATTTATATAGTAACACCATTTAATTATGTATGCAACTCTTAGAAGTGTGAAGTGTAACATAAAAGTGTAAAAAGCCTCAGATTTAACCGCATAAAGACCGAAAATATAAAACGCATGGACTAGGTAAAAGGCTCACTTGCTCACCCATCTGAGTACCCCCTAAAAACAGGCGGGGTGGTTAAAGGTGACTAGGGGGGGGTGGTGCATTAGCTATCCCGCAAAAATATTCAAAATAGTGAATAAAAATACAGTAAAGAAATCCTTAATGGAAAAACCTGACCATCCCAAACCCTATAGACTCATCTCCACGTGCAGAGAGCTGACAATGCAGAGAGGTAGTCCCGGCAGTCGTACTGCGGCTCATCCTCATGTACAGGGAGGTTGTATATCCTGGCTAGGGGTAACACCCATAAGCAGCCCAAAAATTATTCAGTGCCCATGCATTGAGATGAGTAGACAATTCCTTGCCTACGGTGACCGACCCATAAAGGGGTTAGGTCTTGACACTTCGGTGCCCCGCCCATCTATAGACTTGCCGCAGAAGGCTTACCTATAGATGGGCTTATGGGCTCGGCGTCCGTTTATCCTCTCCCCTCTACCAGGGGCGAGTTTTTAGTTGTTCTCGACGTCGCTTTACTCGTCGTCCCAGTTGAAGAAAGCCTTGTCGTTGGCTTCCGTAATCTGGTTATCCCAGTTCTCGTAGGTGTTGTTGAGGCCTTCGATTGCTCGCTTGAGGGACTTTAGTTGGTGGTTTGCGTAGAGGTGGAAGCTGGTGTCGTTAGCCTTGTTGAACTTACGCGCGGATTCCTTGACCTTGCGTAGTGCGTCGTATGCTTCCTGGAATAGGGTTTCTACGGAGTTCTTGTTTGCTTCAAGGCGGATGTCGTGGACTACTTCGCGGATTGCCTTTAGGTATTCCTTGTAGGCTGCTTCTTCGGAGAAGGTGCTAATGGGCAGGGTTTCGTACTTCACGTGGTGAACGGGTTCTGCGTTCTGGTCTGCGAAGGTCAGGGTGAGGTGGTTGCTGACATCTAGCGCTAGGGTTGCCTTAGTGAGCCCGGTTACGTCTTCCAGGTGCGCACTGTCGGTGTCTACGTCAGCTACACGGAGGGTGTAGCTGCTTTCGGGTAGGGATACGCTAATGATGTCGCCTACAGTGAATCGGTGGGCTTCGGCAGGGTAGATGCCGCTTTCCAGAATCTCTACAAAGTCGTTGGCGCCATTGGGTGAGAATCCCTTGGATGCTTCCACGACGCGGTTGATACCCTCGAAGAAGGTGTTCTGCATACGGCTAAGGATTTCGGTGTCGTGGCGCTTAGCTTCCCACAAGAGGTCGCGAATCTTACCTTCGACAGGCTCGTAGATACGAGTCCAGACGTCATCATAGGCGGCGGCTAGGTCAATGCACTTGTACGGGTCGCCCTGAATGGGCTTGATGGCGTCGTTTAGAGACTCTCGAATATTTTTTGCTTCACCATAAGGGCGCAAACCCAGATGGTCAGCAGTATAGTTCTTGCTGAAGATTTTGCGTAGCTTCAAAATACCTTCAATGCGCGATTCACAATCATAATCCAGAGCGTTAGCCAGCTCGACATGACAGCCAGCCACGAAATACGACTCACCATCTAGAGGGTAGTAGTACACACCGCCAGGGCGTGCGCCTGCAATTACCATCATAAACTTACCCTTTTCAGGGTCATCAGACAGCATGAGAGTAGCCGTCATATCTCGCGTCAGTACACCCTCCACAGTGGCAGCGTCTACGCCATTCGTGGAGACAACGGTGTAGAGCTCCAACTCAGCATTAGGGGTGGTAAGAATTACAGAATCTCCAGGGTTGAGATTCTTGAGGCTTAGAGTGTTAGCCATAAGAAGCCTTTCTTATATACAAAATTGAAACCACTTCCATAGTAGCACCATTGGCAATGGTTTGCAATAGGTGGTAGTGGTGACTAATGACACACTCTCAAGGGTGGGTGTATGCACTCCCTAGGCTCATCTCCGTGCGTAGGGGTGAACGGCCCATTCCCACACACAGGGGCTTACGCCGACCAGCACACGCTCACGAGGCCCATCCCCACACATAGGGGGCTTACACTCCCTAACTAGGGACAATGTTTGTAAGCAGCCCGAAAATATTCAGTTCCCTATGGAGATGAGTAGGCAATTCCTTGCCTACGGTGACCGCCTCAAGCTGAGGTTAGGTCTTGACGTTTCGGTACCTAACCCATCTATAGGCTTACCACAGAAGGCTTGCCTATAGATGGGCTTTTTGGGTTCCACGTCCGTTTATACTCTCCCCTCTGCCAGGGGCGAGATTCTACTAGCAGCTAAGATAATTAGTGCTGTGTGATGGCAAAAATTATTGCAACGATGACCCAAAAGACTATGATAAATGAAATTGCAGCCCCTACTTTTGCCAACACCTCAGCTACCTCTCGTGGGTCTTTGCGGCGCGACGGCTTTCTAACCCACTGGCTGTTCGCTAGGTCAAAGACAACTTCGTTAGCTTCTTCAGCTTTTTCTGTGGCGCGGTGCATCTCACTACGCTGCTTGGAGGCGGCTCGCAGTGCAGCGCGGTGTGATGCTCGGGATGCTTCTTTCAACGCACGGTTTTTGGCTTCAAATTCTCGCTTATCTGCTGCTTTGAGGACATTAAGCGCGTCGGTGTAGTCGCCGAAGATGAAGTCTTCTTCGGGAATGTCGTCGAGGCCTACGGGGATTCCCATTTGCGCGCGGATGCGGTCTACGATTTCCATTGCTCGCCGGTTCCAGCCATTGTGGTCTTTGAGAACGGCGTAGGGCAGGTTCTGGAGCACGTGCGTGACCTCTTGTAGGATGTTGCCCAGCTGACCGGGAATATAGAAGGTGGTGTCAGACTTTATGGGCATCGCATTCTTAATGTGTGCCAGGTAGTCGTGTGAGAGCCTATTCATTTCTATGTCTTCCACCATCTCTCTGATGGTGTGGTCATAAGAGTGCCTGTTAGTGGCTAAAAGCTCGCGAATAACATCATATTCTCGCTTGTAGAAACCCTCAATGATGGCGTAGTCGATTTTATCCTGGTCACCTAGAGTGTTAAGCAAGGTTTGGGCGTAGCTCTTGTCGCCGTTTCGTGGCCCAGTAGGGAGGATGCACCATTCTTCTGATTCTGCGGTATCCGGGAGTGGGACGGCGAGGATAATTGCATCCTCATAATTGTGTCCTGGAAGTAGGTTCCAGTATGCAGGCTCTTGACCTTCTTCTGCCTTGGTGACAATTTTGGGGTGCAGGTCTTTATATGCGGTGTTTGGTCGGTTAGTGTATGCGGTGGTTTGCAGGTATGCAATTGCCTTGGTGAAGGCTACCGCAAACCTGTATTCTTCACCTGTTAGCGGCTGCGGGATTGCCATATTGGTGGCCTCCTTTCTGGGTGGTTACTTGCGGTACTTCTTGCGGATTTCCTTTGCTTTGAGGGCTAGGGAGAGGTCGTTGAGTTCGGCGGTTTCAGTGTCGGTCTTGTCGCCGTACACTTCGAGGTTACCTTCAAGCTTTGCTTGTTCGGCGCGGAGTGCTCGACCAGTGTCGCCTGTGTTGGTGCCTGCGACGCTTGCGACAGACTCTACAGCGGCTGCGGTGTCCTTGGTGAGTGTAATGAGAGCCTTGACCGACTTGAGCTGCTTGATGTCGAGCCCAAGCTTGGTGATTCGGGTGTCCAGAGTTTTGAGTGTTTCTTCAAGGCTGCTGAGGGTGTTTACAGCTGTGTTGTAGTACCCTTCGACCTCGACGTAGTTTGCGGTGAGGGCGAGGATGAGGGGGTCATCTTCAGCGAGTTCTGACTTGTCGATTTCCTTAGCGATGTTGTTGAGAGTGCTTTCGTGGACTTTGATATCAGCTTTGAGTTCGTTCAGCGTGCTTGCGCCTGCGCCGAGTGCGATGCGGAGGTTTGCGTGGGTTTCCTGAAGCTTGGTGATTTCGGGGTCGTTGTTGCTCATGCGGTAGATGCTTCCGTTCGTGATGGTGGTGTAGAGGATTCGAGGGTGGACGTCAGGGTGTTTACGCTTGAGTGCTTGGTAGCTTTCGCGCTGTAGAGTAGCTGCCGCCTTTGCAGTCTCTTCGGCGCCAGTGCCACGCCATGTGCGGTAGTGGGATTCGATAGCCTCCTTGAGCTGCTGGTCGCCTGTCTGGATGAAGGTTCGCTGTGCGTCGCTACGGGCGAGCATGAGGACGCGGTTTCCGGCTTCTTTATGTGTGAGTTTGGGGGTGCTTGGGCTCATGGCTCCTCGACTTCTCTTTCTTGGGGTCTGGATACTGCACGTGGTGGGTGCCCCTACCTTTCATTATAAGGTACTGGCACCCACCATACGTAGTACATTCTAGTGAAGTGATTTACTTGATAACCTTGAGGGCTTCCTCAATATCAATACGCGCCTCATCGATAAGGTCAAGCAGACCCGCCTCATCATCACGCTCAATGAAGCCAGCAGCACGACTGGGGAAGTTAAGCGCCTTGCGCGAAATTTCGCCCCACACGCGAATAACCCAACCGGAACCACTCTGAACAATATTGAGCTCAGTGCGGCGCACCGCGCCCGGCTTAGTAAGGTCGGAGCTGAAGCGAACCGACTCACGGATAGCCTCACGAATAATGGGTGCGCTCATGGCCGCCGCGCGAGCCTTTTCAGCAGTGTCGGTGAGCTCAAAAGCGAGATTCTGTGCAGTGGTGATAGTAAGCTTCGAGATTGCCATGATAGCTGTTCCTTTCGTTTGAACTACTAGGGGTAAGGGGTGGTTCCGATGTCCACCTCGTCATATTTCTATGGTAACACTTTTTGTTTACGCATTGCAAGCCAAAATGTTGTGAAGTGTGTCACCACTGGCTGTTGGGGTGATAAAACCCCTCCCCGATGGGGCGACCATCATCAGGAAGGGGTTTAGGGAGTCCTGTGACTAATTGGCAACCTCACGCAGGTTTACAACATTGCCGTCATGGCTGCTAGTGGCGTTAAGGGGCACCGCAAAGGTGAGTTCGCCCTTCTCCACCTGCTCCCTGGTGCCAGTTGCAGAGGTATAGTCAGAGTCTACAGCTACCACGCGAATCTTGTCACGCGGAACGGTCTTGGTAATAATCTCGCCATCCACGCCACGAAGGGTGTAGGTCACTGTCACCTCATATCGGGTATGCGCCTCGCCTTCCGGGGGTGCAACAAGACCGTGATAATGCTCAATGAGGCGTCCATTGTCGAATCCCTGATTCGTATCGCCAGGCTGGAATCGATAGGGGCGCATTGTCGCATCCGTATAAGCTCGATTACTCATAGTCGCACTGATAACCACATAGGTGTAGGTCTTTTCCGGCGTAGGTTCAGGGGAGGGCGAGATAGTGGCCTCATCATTGGAAACTACAGGCTCTACCTGAGCGGCTTCCTCGCTAGCCTTGGCCACATTTGCCTGCTGGGTGGGCGCACAGGCAGTCATGCCACCAATGGCAACTGCCAGGATTGCGGCGCCAGCAGTAATGCGGTTGAACTTACGGGTCATGATTAAAAACCTTTCGGTCTATGGAAACAAGAAACCTTGTAGCTCTTAGGGGCTTACCCTTTGCTACATAACTATAGTAACACCATTTCCATATGGATTGCAATTCGAGTTGCTGTGAAGTGGAACACAAGCTCATCCCAGCATAGAGGGAGCTTGCACATCCTGGCTAGGAGACAATACTTAGCCGCAGCCCGAAAATTATTCAGCGCCCATAGGGCTTAGTTCGACCCCTTCTACTCATTGGGCACTGGTGCGTCGAGATTGAGTGGCACTTCAACCTTGTTGCTGTCGTCGCTGTAGCTGAGGTGTGTGACCTCGAAAGTGTTGCCGGATGCGGCGAGCAGCTTGCGGTTTTGTGAGTAGTCGGCTGTGGTGTCTTCGGTGGCTCCGGTGACTGCTAGGCCGAGGTTGGGGCCGTCGGGTACGTCAACGCAGAACAGTAGGCTGAAGTGGATGCTGGTGGGTGCTTCTGCGGTGCAGTGGTTGGGGTATGCGGTCAGGCGTGCGTACAGCTTGGGCTCTTCGCCGGTTTTGATGCGGTACTGCCAGGTGGTGAACTTGAGTAGTTTGGCAATGTGCTGAGGCTTTGTGGGCTGATTCTTGCCTAAGCCTACGAGTCGGCGAGCGCTGTAGTCGTTGATGTTGGGGTGTCCGCTAATGATGTGGGTGATGTTGGCATTGGAGGGGGTTGTGGTTTTGCCGTTGGGGTGGATGTGGTAGGTGGTGGGCATGGTGGGTTCCTTTCGTGGCGACTTAGCGGTAGTACTGCTGGCGTGGTGTTGAGGGAAGAAGTTTGAGTATTGCTATCCAGAGGGTGAGTGCTGCTGTTGTGACGTATGCGTTGTCGAGGTTGTGGATGTGTCCTAGTGTTCCAGTGTTACCTAGTGTGCAGATGAGGGTGATGAGGGCGCCTTGGAGGGCTATTTGTGTTGTGCTTGTGATTCCGAAGAAGCTTATGTTTGGGTCGATGTAGTATCCGCTTTGGCGGATTCTTTCTTCGGGTGTGGCGAGCCAGTGGTTGATGGTGAGGTCTTTGTGTTGTGCGATTTTTCTGCTGAGGGGTCTTGATAGTAGGTAGATGGCGGGGATTGCGGGGATGATTCCGTAGGTGTTGGCGTGGGCTGCGGCGTAGATGTAGGCTGCGGCTGTCCAGAGTTTGATGTGAGTGTGGGCGTGGTGGTGGATTCTGCCGTAGGTTTGTTTTGCAATGTCGAATGCTTGTTTGATGGGCCGGCCGTGTTCGTCGCAGCTTTCGTAGAGGGTGGGTTTGCCGAAGTTGTTGGCGCTCATGGTGTAGAACCAGATTCCGTGTCCGAGCATGAGCAGGCTGAAGGTTACCCACCAGGCTGCGGGGGTGTATGCCCAGGTTCCGGTAGATGCTGTTGTGACGGCGGCTACGGCAATGGGAGTGAGGATTAGGATGTAGGGGTAGAGAGTCGTTGTTTTGGGTGAGTAGAGAAGTTTTTTGAGCATAGTTAACGGTACCTCAAGTGCATCAGGATGTCTTTTGCAATTTCTGCTTTGTGGCGGATTTCGTCGGGTGTGGTCGGCATGTGCATTGCAGCCTTTAGGGGGTGGTTCTGGAGGCGTGCTTGGGCGGTTGGTAGGTATTTGTCCATTTGGGATAGTGCTAGGTGTTTGGATGCGCTGACCGTCTGGGGTTCTGCTTTGTGGCGGAGGATTTGGTTCCAGAAACTGTCTGCGAATCGCAAGGAGTGTAGAGCCTTGAGGGTGATGAGGCTAAGTTCGATGGCGATACCGTAGGTCATGGGCTGACCTGTAGCACGGTCTAGCTCACCACAGCAGCGGCAGGCTTTATTTGGCTCGATTACGTGTTCCCATGCTTCATGTTCGACTCGCGCCATGTAGAACAGGGAGTCGTTCACGTCGAGGGTGTCGCGAAGAAGCTGGTCGGTAGCAGTGTCAATTTTGCCGCCTTTTAGTTGTGGCTGAAAGACTTTAGCTAGCCATGAGTGAGACCTGTTGCGTTCGCACTGAGTGATGAGTTCTTTGCAGATAGCTTCGCCAGCCTTCAATCGGGCTCGGATGTGAGGCGCGGAGTCCAGGAACTTCCTCGCATCATCGGCGGCGGCAGGGTTCGATAGCCAATCCCCCTGCATGTCCACCTTATCTAGCGCATTGCCGCTGGAGAGGCGCGTGCGGCGGGCACAGCAGCCAGCAATTAGTGCTACTAGGCGTGCTCGCTTCAGATTTTTATGGTTCATAACGCCGCCTTGGGTGCGCACAAGCTCAGTGACCCGCTTGTGTAGGTACAGGGCGTTGAGGATAATGTCGGTTCGCGCAATCATGACTTCTCGCATGAGTGCCTGCTGTGGGTGGTTCTGCTGAACAGCAGCGGGGGTATTCATTAGGGGGTTCCTTCGAGTATGGTGTCGGAGACGTGATGTAAGGCGTGCCAGAGCTGGCAGGTGCTGATGGGTTGCCATATTGCCCGCCTAGGCTCTGCTGAATGTAGCAGCCAGGCGGGCGGATGGGTTTTCGCTACAGCAGTGGCAGGCCTTATCTGGCTCGATTACATGCCTCCATGCTTCATACTCTACTCACACCATGTGGGACAGGCGACACGAACTATGATAGAATAAAGGCTATAAACACTCGCCTGCGGCACGCGGGAGAGTATAAATGGACGTGGAGCTTGAGAGAGCGTTGAAGCGTCAAGGCCTAACCCCTTTATGGGTCGGTCACCGTAGATGAGGAATCATCTATTCATCTCATTGCAGGGGACTGAATATTTTCAGGCTACCTACTGGTATTATGCCTAGTCAGGAAGTGTGTACGCTCTCTGCATCCGGGGATGAGCCCCCAGCCTTGGTGAGACCAATACGTAGCGTATCCTCAGTGGTATCCACAGGAACCAGGGGGTGTGCGATTAGAGATGCCATGACGGGAAACCTTTCGGTCGGGAAAACAAGAACGCTGTAGCTTTCGGGGATTCCCCCCTCGCTACATAACCATAGTAGCACGATTCCAAGAAGCAATGCAATCCAAAATGTTGTGAAGTGTGCCACACTCATTGCAGGGCGTAGAAATGGGGCTCCTGCAAGCAAAACGCCTACAAGAGCCCCAAACAAGGAATAAATCAGTTGCTAAATGTCATCACGAGTCCTCTCTATACTGCCAAGCATCTCCCGAAAACCAGACAACTCCCTAAACATAATCCAAACAAAAGCAGCCCCATTCAACAAGAGAATGCCCCAAACCAGCACCCACAGCCCTGCGCTTAGGAAACCTGTCAAACCCATTACATGAACTAGTATCAACGTGATAAAGGATAGAAAAAGTCCATCCTGGCTAGGCATGGGCTCCCACTTCACCCATTCACCTGGAATCCACTGCTTAGAGTATTTGATAGCGGTGAAAGGCGACTTAGCGTTCCACTGGCGCAAGCCCGAAAATATACTAGTCATAATAATTGCACTCAGAACGCAAGCAAAGGGTGCCATGACAATTAGCGCCCAAAACTCTTTAGGGTGCATGGTAAACCGTCGACCTTTACCCGTGTGATGCGAGCATACCTCCGCGCGTCGACAAAACGGCGCTCGCGCAGGCGCCTTGATGAGCGCATGATACGGGCTATTGATGTTCTTCGACCCCTTATGAATCAGGACAGCCTCTAGGGTCTCCTGGTGGGTCATTCGCTTACTAAACACTTGCGCTTCCTCCTTTCTTGCGTGCCTAATCGCCCATAAGGCGCTTCAGGTACGCTTCATTACCAAGAGCAGCCAAAGCCTTCTCATGCTCAGAGATTTCCTCATAGGCATTCAGGGTTTCAAGGCTGAGGCTTGCATTGCGGTCACCGCTATCTTCACCGTCAACGGTCTTGACTCGCTTCATGTCGCCCATAAGTGCCTTAGTGCTCTCCTGTAGGCGCTTGTTCAAGATGCGGCGCTTCACAGCGGCTTCGACCTCCAGGGAAGCGTCCACAATCTTACTGAGGTGACGAACTGCCTTCTCTTGGCTAGGGATAGTGCTCTCTTCAAGGGTGCGGGCTAGTACGACAAGCTCACTTGAGGCAAGGTCGCTAATAGATTCTCCGCGCGCCTGAGCCTCCCTCACGGCGCTCTTGATGGAGTCGAGCTGACCGTAGCTCACATCTAGAGCAGCCTTAGCCTGATACAGCAGTGCGACACTAGTGCCGCCCCTCTTGTGGGTCTTCTCTAGCTTCCGCATGAGGCGTCGGTCGGCAATCATCTGGTCATATCCTTTCATGGTAGGCTTAGCAACCACTCGTTCACCCTCAATAGGTTCACGGCGGGTGTGTGCACCAACTGCCTGATTGTCTACTTTCATGGCATACTTTGCAAGCTTTCTGTAATAGCTAAGCTTCTTAGTGCCACTAAAGCTTCGCGCATCCCGACCATCGGCAGCAATGGTCTTAATGGCACTAATAATATGCTTTTTAGCAGTCTTATAACGAGATGAGTCAGGTGCGGTAATGTGGATTACGCGAGCCTGAGCGTGCATCTGCATAAGAAGCCATCCCACCTCCGGGGTGACATACTTTTTCAGCTTTCGACCAGCCAAAACAGGCTGAGCGTGTTCAGGGTTCTTAATATCCGCAATAAGCTCATCAACATTCTTCGACAGGCTCATAGATTTCCTCTCTAGTGCCCTCCCGTAAGCCAGCAGCTCACAAGAGGGGCTTCTAGTTTCCATTGTTCAGGTTAGGCTATGCAATAAAATCTGCGAGGCGACCCTGAATCCACGAGCCATATGCTCCATCGGTATTACCAGGCTCTTCGCCCGCATCAACATCAAGGTCATCATTACTATCCAGCCCACCAAAAACAAGGCACTCAGGTGACTTCAGCTGGACATAAAAACCCTCACGGAAGCAATCGGTACCCACCGTGAACTCAAAGTAATCGCGATGCGCCTCACCACGGGGCTTTACGGTGGCACCATTGTGCAAATCCACGAAATAGACGTCATCATTAAGACTCATAATATCCTTCTGAACATCAGTCAGGGAAACATTAGAGCCCTTGTTGAAGGTGTAGTTACAGATGGTGCTCAAGGTTGCCTCCAAGTGGTAGGGGTGATAATTTCGTGGCTTCAATCAATGCCACATCTATACTGTAACACCTTTTTGAGATGATATGCAACCCATATTCAAGTGATTTGAGCCACAGTCATTTTGTGGCATAGGGTTGGGGTGACCAGTAGGGAATTATGGATAACCTACTAGCCACCCCAATACGCTAGTTCTGCGTAGAGCTACTTGCTAGCTTCCCACGGCCACGCCGAAGAGAAGCCTCGCTCAAGAAGCGGAATCATGTCGAAGCCCTTATCGGAGAGACCACCGAAAGTCCAGCGACCCGGCTTAGCCTCACCGTGAGCAGCGCTGTACCCTGCGAGGTTCCAGGTGAACGCGGTGGCACCCGGCTTTAGAACCTCATTAAGCACACTATCGACGCTGCCGCCATAGCCGTAGTATCCCGTCTGCTCATCCGTAAGAATGATAACGCGGTCATGGTCACTGTATGCCTGGCGTACAGCATCGGCAGTGTCGGTGCCGCCGCGCGGGCTAGGCATCTGCGTATCCACAACACGAAGCAAATCGGTGCCAGCAATGTTTACCGGCTCAACACGAGTGTTGTAAGCTACAACATCTACACGACCCTTATTCTTCAGGGCGATAGCAGCCGCAAAAATGTTGGCAACCTCCTGACGGCGCATCGTAGAAGCCGAAGACAACGTATCACTCATCGAACCCGAGCGGTCAAGCAACACGAGGGTACGACCAGGCAGGTCAGGAACATTCTCCAACGCCGCAGAAGCACCCTTCTGAAGAGCAGCAGCAAAGTCTAGCGGAGCGTTCCTGTACGCACGGAAGAAATCAATCGGCATAACCTTAGAAGCAGCAATAGCATCATGGTCACGGAGCTTACGATTCACAGCGTCGATAGCATCATCAGAGATGCCAGCCTCACTCATACGACGAAGATTCATACGCGGAGCATGATAACCCAGATGCGGAATCAGGCTCTCCCACACCTCAGTAGGAATCGTGCCAATAGCGCCCACAATAACCTCATGAGTCAAACGAGCACGACGGATAAGCTCATCAGCAGACTCAGCATCAGAAAGACGCGCAATCTGCTCATCCTTACCCATCTGCAAGAACTCCTTACGAGCAACCCAAATCGGAAGATTCTCCAAATCTGGCACACGACCATACGCATCAGTCAAAACCGCATTATACAAAGCAGCCTGACGCTCATCACACGGCTTCGGGTGAACCAAATTCAAAAACATTCGCCAGCGATAAGCCACCACTCTCCATACGGCCACGCCACTTGAGAACAGCACCCTCAGGCTCAACCCTACATTGAGATGAGTGTCCGATTCCTCGGATACGGTGACCATGCCTCGAATGAGGCTTGGGTCTTGACGCTTCAATACTCTGCTTTCCGTGTAGATAAGCTGCTACAGCAAATCTACAGAAGTATTTTTGAGCTACACGTCCGTTTATCCTCTCCCCTCTGCCAGGGGCGAGTATGGCGGGTGCCTGTGTAGGGCATACCTTCTGTTGGTAGGTGCACCCCACACAAGCTTTCGAGAGAGCACGCTAGAGGTTATGTACACCCATGCGGGTCTTTTCTAGGCGCGCTACTTCATCTGCCAGGCTATTGATTTCCTTCTCCCAGATGCTTACGGGGCGTCCGTACTGGTCGGGGTCGGTCTCGTAGTGGCGCGGGGCTTCAGAGTCGCCCATTGCGGTATTGAGCTCCAGGATGATGCGGGTACAGTTCTTGGTTGCGGCGAGGTATTCCTTCTTCAGGGATTCTGCTACCTTCTTGCCCTTCTCGCTGATGTTGGCCAGGGTGCCATCCTGGAGATAGGTGTTCAGTAGGAAGTTGCCGCTATTGAGGTCGCGCTGGTGCTCCATTGCGGCAATCAGGTCGTTCCAGAGGGTGTCGATGCGGGGGTCGCGTTTGACGGTCTTGGCCATGATGGCATATTCCTTTCGGGGCTTGAGGCTACTTGCCTCGGTTGGTTAGATTTGGGTTTGGTGGTTCTCTTGCGTGAGGGGCACTGTATCGTGCCGCGCTCACGCACAAGAGTGTGCGTTAGCGCCTTGAGCTACGCAGGGCTTCCAGGTGCCTGATGAGCTCCTGGGCGGTCTTATGGTTTGCCATATCGAGGACTTTCCATGCTTTAGTAGTGGTGTCCCAGCCGTAAATATTTAGCAGCTGGTTACCGTTAGGTGCGTCAGCAATGTTGATTTCAAAGGCGCAGCCTTGGTCTTCAATTTCAATCTGAACGTCTTCCTCGCTGAGGCTAGTTACCTCATTTGCTTCACTGTGGAAAAATGCGAGATGCTTCTCAAGGTCACTAGTGCCACCGTAATAAAGGTGAGGGATTTCGACTGCGGCTGCGGAATAAAACTTGCAAGAGTAGATAGTCCTCATAGGGCGAGCCTTTCGACTTAGGGGAACATATGCTGTAGCCTTTGGGGGTGCCCACCTCCTGCTACATAACTATAATAGCACGATTTTAGATATAAGTGCAAGCCTAGAGGTTATGAGTTGCGCCACATTAAAGGGGTGCTATCTGTGGCCCCACCAGCCGGAATCGTCATCCAAAATTGACGTAACATTTTCCAGCACGCCGCCCCTATCGAGTGATTCAGCCCATTCAGCCAAAAAGTCCTTGAGCCAAGCTACGTCCTTGCGAGCGCGTCCTGTGAAGCGGGCGCCTTCGAATGCTTCGTAGATGTGGCACCACCATCGCCACTCATCGCAGTATGGTGTATCTGCTAGTGCGCTGCTGAGGTCTTTGTGCCATAGTGCTTGGTGTAGGAGTTGGAGGCGTGCTTCGGTGATTTGGTTTGTGTCCGTGGTGGGGTTGATTGTGGTGTAAATCTTTCTCCAGCAGGCTTTGGGTGTGAAGTATGGGGTTTCGGTGGTTGGTGCGAGGGCTACGATGTGCTGCTGGTTGTCTTTATCGGTGGTGATTGGTGTGAGTGCGTTGAGTAGGGTTGTGAATGGGGTGTTGGGGGTGGTCATTGGGTGTGCCTTTCTTGGTTGTGGTGTTTAGAGGATTTTGCCGAGTTCGTGGATGCGGTGGGGTGGTACGGTGATGGTTAGGTTGTAGGTGGTGTTTCGGGTCATGTTGTATCGGTCTTTGTAGATGCATCCGGTGCGTTCGGTGTGGATTTCGCCGTCGGGGGTGTCTTTGATGAGGATTGGGAGTTCGTCGCCGTAGTAGCCGCCTTCTTCGGTTGCGTAGTGGGATAGGAAGAAGTCGTCGTAGATGTAGGTTTCGCCTTGGGGGTTGGTTTCGGCGATGATTACTTGGAGTCCTCGTCCTGCTCTGGGGCCGGTTTGGTTGACCCAGGCGGCGCTGATGAGTTTGCCTTTTCGGGTGTATTGTTCGTCTATGGGTGAGCCGATGGGCTTGATGATGCGGGTCTTGGAGTTCGGGTTGATGGTGGCAGGTTCGTTGTTGTTGCTGCTCCAGGGGTCACTGATGCTCCAGGGGTCGGTTGCGGGGGTGTCGGTCATGGGTTTCTCCTGTCTAGGGGTGGGTGGTGTTGTGGTACCCACCCCTGCTGGAGGTTTGGGTGCCTCTAGCAGGGGGTGGGGTGTTTGGTGGCTATTCGCCGTTGGTCTTGATTCGGGTGATGACGGCGCACTCTGAGTCGTCCTTGGGGAGCTTGAGTGCGTACTGGGTGTCGGTGAGGTCGTTGAGTGCGGTTACGAAGCGGGTGAGCAGCTGGTGCAGGTGCTTCATGGTGAAGTTTTCAGACAGCTTGTATCCTACGTACTGGAGGTCGCGGCCGTCGGGATCCCAGTAGTCGGGCTTGCGGTCGAGGGTTCCGAAATCGTTCCAAACCTTCTTGCGGTCGCCACCCCAGGTTTTAACCATGTTGTAGAACTTTGCTTCACCGCTACCGTTGAAGGAGTTCTTGAGGTAGACGTATGCGTCGATGTCCTTCGCGTCCATCTTGGCGACGTTTCGGGGGAAGTATGCTTCCTTGTTGAAGTAAGCAGCGCCTGCACAGCAAGAGCACATGCCCTTATAGGTCATTGCGAAAATCGGCAGCTGATACTCAAGCTGGAGACTCTGAGCGATATCCAGTGCCTGCTTCCAGGTGGGGATGGTCTGCTTGGTCATGGTGCGCACTCCTTACGTGCTAGGGAAACGATGGTCTGTGGCTTTGTGGAAGTTTGTATCTCTTCCTTGCTACATAACTATAGTAACACCCTTTTGTGTGGCAATGCAAGCGGAAATGTTATGAGGTGTACCACAGGCAAGTGTGCCGACTATATATAGTTGTACGCTTACGACCACTCCGTGCTAGGATTGGGTTACACGCTCGCCTGCGGCACGCGGGAGAGGATAAACGGACGTGGAACTCGCCAGAGTATTGAAACGCCAAGACCCAAACCTCATTCGAGGTACGGCCACCGTAGACAAGGAATTGTCTACTCATCTCAATGCAAGGGATTTGAATATTTTTCGGGCTGCTTATGGGCATCACGCCTAGCCAGGAAGTGTCAGCCCCCGTGTGCGGGGATGAGCCGTTACCCACCCCCACAAAAAAGAACCCTCCCAAGTAGAGCTAATGTCCACCAAGAAGGGTCTTTTTCTGCGCCTATTCAATTTCCCATGTATGATTCCTGCATACGCAGAGCCCTGCATGATTCTTGCAGACCTTGCAATAAGTATCCGAGGCAACTGATGCGCTCGCGTATGGCGAACCCGCCCCTTGAGTGCCACGCGGCGGGCCGGAGGCGACGACGCTCTCAACCCAATACTCCCAATCTTCTTCCTCCTCATCGGACTTCCAATCTGGGGCACCTTCCGAACGCTCGTTGGGGTCGTCGTTGCCTAACATGTCGGTCGGGTCATAGTTGCAGACCGAGCCGTAATAGCCAAACCCGCTGCCCTGAGACATGTTCTCACGACGCTTGCGCTCAACGGCTTCACGATAGAGGATTGCCTCTATTTCGCGCTGCTCAGAAGCCCAATCCTCAACCTCCAGCTCTTCCATAGACCAATCAGTTGAGTACACTGCGTGTCATTCCTTCCTGCCCTTAAGTCTTTTTACAAGCTCTGGATGGGATTCTTGTACGTACTCGGCAATCAAAATCTCTACACCCATTGTCACAGCCGCAGTAAGAAGCACTGTTTGGTCATCGCCACCAGAAATCACGCCAGCAATCATTGCGGCGATAGCGCCACCAACAGGAAGGGCCAACCAAGCCCAAGCCGTAAACAACCATGAGAGAATCGTCTTCTTCGCTTCAGGGTGTATCCACTCCACACGTTCAGGCTGCTCAATTGCGGCAACTCTATTCGTGACAGATTTAGCTGATTCAAACGGGTCTGGAATATCGGGGTATGTTCCGAAACCGCCAGCAACAGCCAGCAACTCATGTGGCTTTGGGATGTCCATCAAGGTAATGTCACCCTCTTCAGGAACATACTCCTGAATAATCTTCCTATACACCTTACAAGTGTCATAGAAGGCAGCTGAGCAGTGCTCCCTCATGTCATCGCCGTTCAGTTCGACAAGGCAACCAATCACATAAGTCTTCCCCATAGCCCCGTAGTGATATCCCGAAGGTGCAGACTGCTTTGCCAGAATGTAGGATACAGTAGCAGCATCGCCGCTTACAAGAACACCATACCGCTCGTTACTGCCTTCCACATCAATGTATGCGCCAACAAGCGGCTCATAACTCCAAGTAAGCTTCCTCTCTGTGCTAAGGAGCTTTGAGATAGTCTTGTCAGTCAGTGGATACACATAGCGGCCCTGCCTGTGGCTGTAAACAGGTGACGTAAGATGAACATCCCTCCTACCACCTTCGAAACTCCAATAGTCTTTGCGGGTTAGAGGGGTCTTCGAAATGGTTGCATGGAGGGCTTGTAGAATCACGTACTCGTTATCGGTGAGCCCGAAAATATCCAAGTTCATCAGCCTTTACCGCCCTTCCGCTCTCGATACTCGGCCTGCAACTCCTTAGCACGCTGCGCCAATACAAGATTTGTCATCAGCGTGTCATCATCCTCAACAGGCGGTGTGGGTGCATTCGTCAGCAAATCAGAGATATTCGCATCGACAGTAGCAGTAGTGAAAGGCCCATTCTCCTGAGTGTAGCGGTCAATAACGCTCTGGTTGTTGCGCTCAATCTTGGAAATTTCCTCAGTTAGAGCGTGAACATGAAGCTGATTCTCAATGGCACGCTGCCGCTGAAGAGCGGTCGCAAATGCTTCGCGCAGATAAGCAATCGTGTTTGCAGTAGACTCCGCACCAGCCTCAGCAGCTGAAGCGCGACGCATGGTGTGCAAAACCTCCGAAGACTCAGGGTCAAGCCCACTAGAGCTAACACGATGAAACAGACTCTTAGCTTCAGCCCTATACGCCGCATTCGCATTCTCAAACTCCGTCAAATCACGGGTCACATTCGCAAGCGCCTGCTTATTACGGCTATGGTCAGCCTTCAGCTGCTCGAAGACCTTAACACCCTTACGGGAACCCTTAAATAGTGGCATAGGAAGCCCTTTCAAAATAATTCTAGCCTGCTCAATAGATACCCTGCCTTCATGCGCCTTGATGTAACTATCAATAACCAGCGCATCAAGCCAGGCGAGTTGCACAGGCGACAACTGAATCTTGCCATAGCGCGCACGATAAATCTTTGAACAAGCCTGATTTACAGGCACGAGATTGGCACTTGAACCCAACGCGCGGATACTCTGCCGAGCCGTCTCCGCCGCAATAGCCGCAGCCACCAAAGAATCATCATCGGCAGTCAGTACGCTAATTTCAAAAATACTTTCCGACAATACCATTCAAAAATACAACCTTTCCAATAGGGGCAAATAAGGACAATGCGCCCTTACCCCCTGGAAAACCATCCCCTGAGTACTCGCAAAAACAGCAAGTGCGGGTTTATAAGCTTCCAGGGGTAGCTTAGCAGGTCAGTAACTGCCTAGCAATCAGTGGTTTCATTGTCCCCAAAGAACCAACTGTGATTTTTGTCAGCATCTTCGCGATACTCATGGTACTCACGTGCGATACGTGCAAGCTCAGACATGGTAATCGGGTACATCTGGTATGCCATCAAGTCAGAGGTCTTTTCGGCGAACTCTTCCTGAAACCAGCGCGCCTGATGCTGAATGTAAGCACAGAAGGTGCTGGCAGAATCGTCCCAGTCGGTCGGCTCACCATTCTCGGGGGTGATAAGGTCTTCAATTGCAGACTCCATCAGTACAGCAGTTTCGTTGGCATAGTGTGCCAGTGCCGCCAACTGTGCGACCTGACTATTCTTCTTGCCAACGACCTCAGTAGCAATGTCGATGAAGCGCTGGGCATCTGCTGCTACAGACTTGATGGTTTCGACACCTGCATTGAAATCAGGAATAAGGGACATGGTGACTAAAAACCTTTCGATGGGGAATAGATTCTGTGGCGACTTCAAATCACTGCCACACAAATATAGTAGCACTCTTTCCAGTAGCTAAGCAAGTCTTAAATGTGAGATATGCACCACATTGCGATTTTGGCACAGGAAAGCCTGCCAGACTCCCTATATACGGAGACCCGACAGGCTACGCTCCTGCTAAACAGCTAAACACTAGGATGAACTGTACTTAACATACGAGTCATACTCCCCAATAGGGACATGCACAGTATGGATAGCAGCCACAGCCCATGCGTTTTGTGTACACGAGTGCCTAGAGCTGCTGAAGCATAGAGACTCACCAGGCTGGATGCCTCTCCATGAACTAACCTCGGCAGAATGAACAATGTAAGGTACGCTGCCAGCAGGCAAATCGTCCCTCACTACAACGTAGGTTTGCCCCGAAGTGCTATTGAGGACATTAGAGCCGCGAGCCTTATCTTCCTCGCCAGGAAGTATAGAGCGCCCAGTACGAAGTGCTAGCGACCCGTCAGGCTTTCGCTCAGTCCACTGGTACAGAAAGTCTTGTGCGCCATCGGAAAATGTGGGTATTTTGACTTCAACCTTCTCGACCAGTGGGTAGCGAACTTCCTGCGAAACATACCCGCCATCATCGCTCTCGTACATAGTGCCGTGTGCGGTAAGTAGAGCAGGGGTCGGCTTGGTAGATGGTACCCACATTATGTAAGCCAAACTACCAATAGACAAAACTAGACTCAACACGCCAAGGGCTATGAACCGCTCCCTGAAAACATTCTTAGTCTTAAAGTTCTCAAAAAGGCGAATCAGCCCAAGAATAATGAGCAGCCCCACAAGAAGGAGCGCGACTGCAAGGAATACGTCTCCCAGCATGAAAAGTGAAGCCAGAAAAGCTAATGTGCCCACTACCCAGATTGGGACAAAGAAGCCTACGCCGCTCTGCTGCTGACCAGGCTGCTTGGAAGGGCTATTGGAGACAGCTGCTCCTGCCCAACGCTTGAGTACAGCAATGAAGCAAATAACACTCACGCATAAATAGGCAATGGGTGGCATGAAGCGAATATGCTCGTAGGGGATTGAGGTGGCCCACCCTGCGATATCAAGACCTAGCATTATTAACCATCCAAACTTTTAGTAACATACTCGTCCGTTGCACCTCTAGGCACATGGATAACTATCGAAGACTCCTTGATGTTGGCGTTAGGTGACTGCCACCAAGGCCTTGTCATACTGCTGGTAATTGGGTGATTTCGTGCAGACTCAGTATCCAAGACCTCAAGCTTTGAACGGCGAACCACATAAGGCTTATCACCCACACTCAAATCATCAACAACCTGAACCTCACTCCGAAGACCCTTCGTGTTGATGATAGTCCCATCAGCCTTACGCTCAGCCCACACATACCAAACTCCATGGGAAGGTCTTCTTGTATTAGTCGAGGTGTCCAATCTAGCTTTTCCAACCAGCTCCGCCTTAACCTCATCACGGACGTAATCACCACCCGGTGCGCCCTGATAAGCAACAATCTCAGCTTTAGGGAATAAACTACTGACTGAAGGCGGCACAAGACTCTTGTACACCACACCCCCGACAACATGAATAACCACTGTTACCAGAATGAACAAGAAGGCAGCCCTGTACAGACGCTTTCCCGAGTCGCGACAACTTGCCGTCTCCGAATCAAGATTATCCTGAAAATCAGCCCAGCAAGCAAAACTACCAAGCATCAACACCATTGACGCCAAAGTAAACGGGCTCAGAAAATCCCCCGTAAGCACCTGCAATACACCATAAGGCAAGAGCACCACAAAAACAGTAACGGCAACGAAATTAAGAGTACTTTGCGCCTTCCCCTGCTTCTCCTCACCCACCCCTATTGATAACGAATACCGAGCACTCTGCTGAGAAACCCAAACCACCAGGGCAGCACAAACAATCGCAAGCAAAAGCTCAGGCATCACCCTGAGCACCCACACAAAATCAAACAACCCGCAACCCCAATCCAGAGCTTCTACAAACCCTCAACAACACGACGAACAACACTCAAAATCTCGCGCACAGCAGGCCTAATAATATCATTCTAAAAACAATCAGGGTGCCATAAGAGGCTCGGCGCGCACAGAGAGCAGTCGCCACTATGGTGCCGCAGGCTGAGTAGCGGAATCCAGTCTATCCCCATATAACAGGTGCCTACCAGTAGCAATGCGCCGCTGAACGGCTCATCTCCGCGCGTATGGAGCTCACTCACTATCGCGGCGGCGCGTTCCGGCTCATCCTTACATACAGGGAGCATACGCTTCCCGACTAGGGGTGACACCCGTAAGCAGCCCGAAAAATATTCAGTTCCCTGCAATGAGATGAGTACCTGATTCCTCAGATACGGTGACCGTACCTCGAATGAGGTTTGGGTCTTGACGCTTCGCTGCCCGACCCTCTGAGGATTTGCTGTAGAAGCGTATCCGCAGAGGGTTTATTGGGCTCCACGTCCATTTAGGCTCTCCCGTCTGCCACAGGCGAGCACACTCTGCTTGTCATTAGAGTGCTTTAGATGAATGCGTTAAGCATAGCATTTTCGTGGTCGTGGCTCACGGCTGCGTATTCTGCTGGGGTGACGAGGCTAAATGCCAATGTTGGTGTGGTCAGCAGGTTGAGTGCTTCTTTGTCTTCGTAATAGGTGTTTTCGGTGAGGAAGTTGAATAGCTCAATGATGAATGTGTCGATTTCGTTTTCTGTTTTGAATTGGGCTGTAGGGTATTCCCATTCGAGTTGTCGGCTGTAAACGTCTACAGTCGGGTACGCGATGATTTCCCTCTTCTGGCGCATTGTTTCAAGCTCTTCAGGTGTGGCGCGTAGGGCCATGCTGACCCTGGCAGCTGAACGGGTGGTAGTGTTTGAGGGGCGGGTCATGTTGTATCGTTCGCGTGCGTAGAGGATTCCTTCGGGCACGCCAAGGGATTTGGCTAGAGCATTATATTTCTTATCGTTCCAAGAGTTGTATTTTGGTGCGTAAATAAGCTCCTGGAGGCGCTGCTCACTGTCGGTTCGACGGAAGAAGATGCTTAGCATATCGATGCGCGTGACGTTCTCGCGGCGAATGTCCTGCACATAAGCCTCCAAAGCTTTGCTCTCTAGGGTCTTGCGCGTAGCTGCGTGCGCCTCACTAAGAACGAAGATAAGGTGCGCATCCGACGCGCCTAGCAGGTGAGCGTAAGCAAACAGACCAAGCTCTTCACGTGCATCAAACAGCCACGCAAAAACATTCTCCTCATCCATACCACCACGACGAAGCACATCAGCAACCTTCTTGACATGCGGAAACAACTTGCCATCATTAGCAAACTGAGCAGCCGGATACTGCAACTCGCGCTCAGGCGTACTCTGCGCAGGGTACACCAGCACACTGCCACCCGTGGCAACCACATGGCCACCCTCAACCAAAGCCTCAAAATCCGCCAACGACACATCTAGCGCATCCGCAGCCTCCTGAGCATCCAAAAACTCCTCATACAGAAATTCACACAACGCCTCAGAAATACTTCCACCCCTACCATCTTTAGTAAACTCGCGGGCGCGCTCATCCACTTCAGCTTCAGGTAGCTGTAGCACATCGCAGATAAGGGAGATGTTTGAAGCCCAAGGGTCAAACGAGGTGATTCCTAGGGATTTAAGTAGATGGATGTGTTCAATGGTGGGTCGCTGGTGGTTAGTGAATGCGTATTCCATAGTGTCTCCTTAGTGGTGCCACTTCGGTGGCGGGTGAAGTTGGCTAGGTATTCCTCAAGGCTCATCGTCACGTACAGGGAGCATACTCAGGCGGGGCTCGGGTCACACACTCGATAAGGGCTCACCACCGTGTGCAGGGAGCTTACAAGGACAAACGAGGAGCGGCAAGTCATCGGGGTCATCCCTGCGTACAGGGAGTTCACACTTCCTGGCTAGGTGTAACACCTGTCAGCAGCCCGAAAAATATTCAGTTCCCTGCAATGAGATGAGTACCTGATTCCTCAGATACGGTGGCCATACCCCAATCGGGGCTTGGGCCTTGACGATTCAATGCCGGCTCGGGCTCCACGTCCGTTTAGACTCTCCCCTCTGCCAGGGGCGAGTGTCCGCTTTGATTTTACCACGGCTTGAGGATAATGACTAGACCTGCTCCGGGCTACGGCTCGCAGCTCTTGTGGGTGTGCCTCAGCTGGGTGGTTCCAGCTGAGGCGGCGTTGGGGAGGTTTTATTATTCGTAGTCGGGATGGCTGGTGATGGTGTTGATGTGGTGGCGGGTTAGGTTGGCTAGGTTGATGCATCCTTCCTTGTTTGCAGTGTTGTGTACGGCGGTAAGGTATTCCTCAGCTCGCCAGAGAATTTCTGCGTCGGCCACCCAATACATTTCGCCGGGGATGGCGTAGTAGTCGGAGATGTTTCGCCAGAGGCTAGTGAGGGCTTCCTCTAGAGTCTCCTGGTCGTTGAGGGTGCGGTATTCGGGGTGGTTGATGGTGTCGTAGAGCGCGAGCGCGGTTTCGGGGGTAAGGTGTGCGGTGTTGTCTTCGGGGATGTTGAAGGTGTCGGGGAGGTTTTCGGTGTCGTCGTATCCTTCGGTTACCTGGAGGGCCAACCAAATGTTGTAGCCCAATACGTCGTTACCATATTCGTCGGGCTCATTGAAGATAACTCGGGTTTCTCCGTCGGTTCCGAAGGCGTGCGCAATGGCGATGTCGTTGTAGTATTCGGTGCTGTACCAGATGTCGATGTCGCCGTCATTTTCGACTGCATAGTAGGTGGGGGCGATGGTATCTTCTCGGGTGCCAATGTTTACGGCTTTGAGGTCTGCCAGGTCGTTGGTGGTGAGCTGCCCGTTGATGCGGGTGAGGTTGATGGTTTCGGGTGCATTGAAGCTTGCGTGGCGCAGGCGTGCGGTGGCGTGGTTGGTGTCGGTTACCTGGTTGATGGCGTAGATTGCCATGCGGTCGTCGGTCTCGTTATTGGAGGGAATGAAGAGGATACCGTCGTTGGTGTTGAGGGTTTCCCAGTAGAGGAAGGGGGTGATGGTTCGCATTGTGTTGATGCCCTCTTTCTATGTGTAGTGGTATAGGGTGTGTAAGTATATGGCGCAGGGGTTTAGGGTAGTGTGCCCCGCCCTTTCCTTGTCTAGACTGCCTTGCAGACGATAGCCAACTGGTCAGGCTGGTCAAGACCGATAAACCCGATGGTCTTGATTGAACGGTCGGAGTGTTCAATCATGAAGCGACCTTCGGCGCTATCAGTGGGTGCGTAGCCTACAAGCTTAAATCCTTCGTGAGGTGCAGTATCCTGCCACCCAAACTGCATACTCGATTCCCAGTTCACCAAGCCGTAGCGGGTAACCTCAGCCTTGGTGATGAGCATTCGGGGCGACCAGCCAGCTAGGCTTTCTGCGGCTCGGTAGTGCTTATTGAAGGCTTCAATCATGATTTGCTGGGCGGTCTTGTTTGCGTTCTGCGGGTCGTCACGTTCAGCAGCGACCAGGGTGCAGTGAATGTTCTTGCGGTTCTTGGCGGTGGTGTTGTGCGCTCGCATATGATGGACTCTCTCTTTCTGTGGGTGGCTAGAGGTGGTGTTCTGCGGCCACCCCCACCTTCTGTGGTGAGGGTGACCGTGGCTGCCGGGTTTGAGGGGTTAGCCTCGGAGCTGTTCGAGGTAGGTAATGAAGTCCTTACCTTCGGGTAGTTCGTTGACGGAGACCCATGCGCGGGTGTTGGAGTCCCATGCGGTGACCTTGAGTGCGTCGGTGGTGTCGCTTAGGGGGGTATGGGTTACTTCGAAGAAGCGTCCGTTGCTGATTTCAACCTCGATGGTGTGGGTGTTGTGGCTTTCGATGGGGAAGAGGTAAAAGCTGTCTACGGCGTGCTTGTAGTGCTTGAAGTAGTTGACGTACCCGTCGATGTCTGCGTAGATGTTGGAGGGGATTTCTACGATTGCGGCGGTGAGAGTGGTGGTGGTAAGCATTGTGTTCAACCTTTCGGTCTAGGGAAACAGTGTCTGTAGCTTTTGGGTCATCCCCCTTGCTACATAACTATAGTAACACGATTCTAAAACACAATGCAAGCCAAAGTGTTGTGAAGTGTGCCACTGGCAGGCTTGCTGGCGACATCTGGTTGCACGCCGACTGCTCTTGCGCTAGGATTGCCCTATAACACTCGCCTGCGGCACGTGGGAGAGCCTAAACGGACGTGGAGCCCGACCTGGCATTGAAGCGTCAAGACCCAAGCCCTAATCAGGGCATGGTCACCGTATCTGATGAATCAGATACTCATCTTCGTAGGGAACTGAATATTTTTCGGGCTGCTTGCAGGTATTCCCTCTAGTTGAGCCGTGCCAGCCCCCTACATGCAATAGTGAGCCGAGGTAGTAGCTGTCTACAGTGTGCTTGTAGTGGTCAGCTCCCTACGTGCGATGATGAGCCGTCTTAGTGTGATGACTTCCAGCCCCGCTTATGTGTGGCTTGATGTGGTTTACTTATGCGCGGCGTTCCAGCTCAAGGAAGCAAGCCTTACCGTTATGACCACCAAAGCTGGCGGAGCGCAGGTTGTACGCTTCACCGGGGAACACGTAGCCCTTGATGCCAAAGGTGACTACTGCGTCCTTCTCGAAAGGAATGACCTTGCCGCCCAGCTCCATGCTCTCGATGACGCCAGTCTTCACGCCCTCAATCTCACGAATCTGAACGATTACCTCAGTGGTGAAGTAGGTGTTCATCTTGTGAACTTCAAGCAGCGGGGCGATAGTGGTGAATGCATTTTCGATGTCAATGGTGACTCCGATAGGGAAGGAAGACATGGTTGGGAAACCTTTCGATAGGGAAACAAAGACTCTGTAGCTTTCTGGAAGTACGTATCTCTTCCTTGCTACATTTATATAGTAACACGATTCTGAAACACAACGCAAGCCAAAATGATGTGAAGTGTACCACATTGCAAGTGAGGTGTTATGTAACCCCCTAGCTTACTTAGTAGCTAGGGGGTTATGCTACACTACTACGACACTATTATGCGACTGCCACAGTGGCTCCACTGCATTGCCTTAGCACGGCACCACGCCTAGGGCAGTACTTTTTTGCCTCCGGCAGGGTTGCTATTCAGGCTAGTCCTCCTTAGCCTCCTCTTCACTTACAAGCTTGCCGATAGTGACCAAGATAAGATTCTCTTCCTCGCCCTCCGTAATCTCCAAGCTTGTACCCAAGAGGTTGTTCACAAGCATCTCCTTATGGAGTGCCACCTGATTAAATTGGCACGGGTCTACGTATGCGACAATCTCATAGTCAGAGTTGCCCACCCAAAGGCGGAGGGGGTTCATCTCCTCGTCATAGAACTCAACCATTTCAAGTACACCACAAGCAATAAATGCTTTTACATAATGTGCATCTTCAGTAATCTCCTTGCGCGCCAAATTGAAGTTCGCATCCTTGTCTCCAATAGTCTTGATTTCAAGAGCGAGCTGCTGGGTCGGAATGGACACTTAATTCAACCTTTCAATAGGGGGATGGAATCTCTGTAGCTTTATGGAAGTTCGTATCTCTTCCTTGCTGTATAACTATAGTAGCACAATTCTAGAATATAACGCAAGCTGAACTATTGTGAAGTGTGCCACTGATGGGTGCATTGAATGCCCATAGTTGCGCACCCATAGCTACGGCGTGCTAGGATTAGTCCACACGCTCGCCTGCGGCACGCGGGAGAGCCTAAACGGACGTGGGGCCCGAAACCCCGTCTATAGGTAAGCCTTTTATGGTAAGCCTATAGATGGGTTGGGTGTTGAAGCGTCAAGACCTAACCTCTTTATGGGTCGGTCACCATAGGCAAGGAATTGCCTATTCATCTCTATAGGGAAACTGGATTTTTTCGGACTACTCAGGGGCATCAGCCCTAGTCGAAAAGTATAGGCTCCCTGTATGCAGGGATGAGCCCGCAATCATTTCAAGTACACAGTAGGCAATAAAATGGGCCACCGCGTAGGAGTGAGTCTTCGGTGGGCTGGCTGCTTTTATTGATTTAGGATGGTGATTTTTGTGGTTAAGGATTCTCAAGAGCGCACTGGATTCGCTTATCTCAATGGTGAGCTGGTTGACCTTGCCGGGTTCTTTGCTCCGCCCGAGTTTTACGACAAGTGGCTTGATGGCGAGCTTGACTTGAGTGAGCCTACTGCTTTGGCTTCAGAGGGGCTTGGGGCAACAGGCGCTCGCGGCATTGACCAGCAGTGCGGCACGGGTGATGTAATGCCCGGTTGGGTGCGTGAAGCTTTTATGGAACGTGTATTTGGGGTGTCGGATGCATCTTCTATCCCCACGGTTAGACCTGATGCCCAGCAGTAGTTTTCATCTTTGACGTGGGCGCCAATAGCGAGAGACCCCCGAGAGGCGATGTGCCTTTCGAGGGTCTCTTTATGTGCGTGGCGTCTTAGTGGCGGATAGGCCACTCAGGGTTGCAGATGATGGTGTCGTCGTTGCGCGCCTTGCGGAGGTAAGCTTGCAGGTCTTCCATCTGCTCCGCGTACCATACTGCCTGCGCGGCTGCTAGGGTCTCTTCGTCGCCACTGAAGAGGTTGGGCTTCTCGTCGGTAATTGCTACGGTTAGCTTTGCGGCGGCGTCCGTGTCTGCTTCCGCGGTGTGCGCGTCAGTGAGGTCGATGCCGTAGTGCTCGCAGAGGGTGGAGAGGTTGCGGCGTCCGCGCCACTTCTTGTATGCCTTGCGGTGCATGGTGAGTCCGTCGATGAGGTTGAGGGCGAAGCCGTCACCGAAGACTGCCCTGAATGCTTTGGTTGGTTCGAGTCCGAGGCGCTTTGCGTTGTGGTAGAGGATGGTGATGTCGTAGGAGCCGTTGTAGGCGACGATGGGTGAGGTGGGGTTGTAGGAGAGTTCGAGGAGGATTTCGTGGATGCCTTCGAGGGCGTTCATGCCGTGCTCTTGGACGTGTTCGGTGGTGAGTCCGTTGATGCTGGATGCTTCTTCGGGTACCTCTACGCCGGGGTTGATGAGCCAGCTTTTGCGTTCGAGTTCCTTGTGGTCGCTGCTGTAGTAGATGATGCAGGCGGTGAGGATGTGGTCTTCCTGCTCGTTTACTCCGGTGGTCTCGGTGTCGAAGGCGATGTATCCCTCGTTGTACCATGCGCTCTTAGCCATAATGGTGACCAGGCCTTTCCTGTTGATGGGGTGATTGGTTACAGGGCTAAATCCCCTGCGTTACTAATAATAGTGTAGCACTATTTTTAGACATAAAGCAACCCGAGTAGTTGTGATTTGGGGCACAGCTACTCGGGTTACATCCTTACATCGGGGGCGCTACATAAAAATCAATGTCCCGCCTATGGAGGTCAAAGCGACCCAACAGGTGCCCCTCCATCTCAGCACGGGTCAGGTCATCCAACTGAGGTCGAGACTCGGGCATATAAACGTAATCGGAGCCCATGACCACAATATCCCCATCGAAGGACATATCTAGCTCTACCATGTCTCCGTTAGGGTCGCGCGGGACATCTGCGATAGCCAGCACAAGCTCATAACCCTCACGGTCAATCAGCATGGTCATACCACTACGGACACGCCACCCCAGAAAGAGTTTTCCACCTGCATCATGGTACGCCTGAATCGAACGAATAGCACCACCACCATTTGCGGATGCCCACCAAAGCTCCTCAGCTTCAGCAGCAGTCATCACATAGGTATTCTTAGCCTTCTTAGTATCAGTCTTCACCGTGTTACACAGTTCCTTTCAAAAAGTACACCCTAAATGGGCTGTGGATGCGGTCACCTAGGCGCTTGTGAGCCTAGGCGACCGCCATTGTTGGTGCAGGTGGAGCTTATGCGCCGTATGCGCGCTCGGTCAACTGCTCCACGGTTCGAAGGAAGTTTTCCATGGTATCCGCGATGACTTCCTTAGCCCCCTCCAAAACAGTGATGTTGGTGCGGGCGATGGCGATTGCTTCGGGGATAGTGAAGGTCTTGTAGCGTCGGCTGAGGTCGTTGAGGTCGAGGAATGCGTCTGAGGCTGCTCGTGCGCAGTTGAGGTTGCGGTGCAGGTTGGTGAGGGCTTCTGAGTCCTTGTGGAGCAGTTCGTATGCCTTCTCGGTTGCTTCCTGCTGTGCGGTCAAGTCTTCGGCAGTGTGGGCGGGTACGGGTTCGTAGGTGTGGGGGTGCCAGGTGGGCAGTTCGTAGGAGATGCCGGCTGCCTTGGTCACCTTGATGTGGCCTTCTTCGTTTCCGGTTTCGGGGTTGGTGAGGTAGGCGCGGGTTTTGGTGAGGCGGGTGATGAGGTAGTTGTTGTCACCGTTGATGATTCCGGTTCCAGTGTGGAAGGTGTAGGTTTCGTCGGGGCTCCAGCTGTTCCGTCCGGTGGCGCCGATGGTTACGGATTCGTTGTTGCCCTGGTAGGCGGGGAGGGTTGCTACAATGTTGAGCAGTTCCTTATAGGTGCTCTTGATGTTGGTGATGAGCTGGTCGAGGTCTTCCAGGTCTTCGACTACGAGTGCACGGTAGTACTTTTCGCCTTCGGTGTTGATGGCGCGCTGGGCTTCGTAGGCTTCGGCAATGTTTGCGAGGGTGGACTTTTCGTGGTTCTTGCCAGCCTTTTCCATGTAGAGGCTTTCGTATTCCCATCCTACACTGGAGGGGGTGTTGTTGCGGTAGGTGTCCTTAAGGTATGCGCCGAGCTTTGCCTGTGCGCGGGCGCGCTTGAACAGGCTGATGTTGTCTGCTTCTTCGGCGGTGAAGTGAGCAGCCTGCTTGAGAGTGCTTCCGCTGTGGGTGCCGTCAAGCGGGGTGATAACATAGCCGTCTTCGGACTGAGTGAAGGTGTAGTACTTTTCTGCGCCATCATTGGGGATAACGAGGGCGGTATCGGTGCCATTGGTGGATGCGACAATGTAAAGCTTGTGGCGGTGCGACAGGCCGTAATACTCGGGCAACAGTTCCGCATTATCACAGAGGATAACATCGCCGGTGTTGAGGCTAGAGAAGTCGATAGCACGCATGATAGATGAGTTCCTTCCATGGGAGGGGTCGATGGTCAGTAGCTCTTGGGAGGTCGTATCCTCACCTCGCTACATAACTATAGTAACACCTTTCTGTATTGCATTGCAACCTAAATAGTTGAGATGTGTGCCACATAAGTTTTAGGGCAACTAAAAAAGGGGTACCCTCCATATGGAAAGGTGCCCCTTTTAGTTTAGGCGTACAGTGCGGATACGCTACACGCCGTAAGTTACTGCCCCCTGGTGTTGTAGGCGGCAATTGTCGCTAGGTTCCTTGCGAGCGTTACCGAAAGAGCCTTGATATTCTCAGACTCTTCATAGATACACTCTTCAAGGGCAGGCTTAACATGGTTAGCCAGTGTCGCGAAGATGCCTTCCAATGCTCCAAGACTACGCCCAGAAAGCGCTTCCATAGCGGCACGGTACGCAAGCCCCTTCTTGCCGGGGTTATTGGCCTTCTCCAGCAAGCTTCGGGTCGCCTGTAGACGCCAGTGTTCCAAATCCCTAAACGCTGCTACATTGGTTACAGCATTCTGCGGGACAATACGGATATCGCACACGTCACCACGTGAACCGCTACTATCGTGGTACTCCAGGCGGAGTTCATTGATGGTGCCTGAACAGTCTTCCGGGTCATGCCAGCTAGGGAGGAATCCGGCAGGCTCCTCACCGTTACACTCGGGGCACGGGTAAGAGAAGCTGCGAGGCTTCAAGAATCCTGCGTATGCACCATCAAAAGCAATCAGCTCATCAAGCAGTACCTGACCGTCATCATTGCTACCCTGCTCACCGGCAGGGCTCTTAAGCATCAGCTTGTTGTCGATGCAATCAGCGACCAGGAAGGCGTGAGTTTCAGGGGTATCGTGCTGATTCGTCGTAAAGAAGATGCCCTCACCCGCAAATGCGCCCACGCTAAGAGGCGACCCGGACTTCGGGCTTGTGAGCCGCGCGTACTTCCCCAAAGGCTTAGAGCCCTCCATCAGGAAACTTTCACGCACACGCTCCTGCTCAACCAGCTCATCAATCATGGACTCAATATCGTGAGCATCCTGCTTAATCTCTTCAATGAGCGGAGCCTCACTGAGCTTCACGTACTCCAACAACTGCTGGCTTTCTTCCTCAGTGAGCGAGTACGGGCGGGTGCGCGCAGCCTTAATCAGAGGCTTGTACTCCTCAAATCGGTAAGGCGTAGTAAAAGTAAACCTATCCCCAATGCTACGCACCTGATTGAGGGCGTTGCAAAGCTTCTGAGCGGCCGCAACCTGGTCTGCCTTGTAGTGCGCGATAAGCTGCGCATCATACTCAGGGGCGATGTAAATATAGTCAGCATCCTTAGTGCGGAGAGGCACATAGGTGCGAACATACTCATTGCTATTGGAATCGGTGGCGGTCAGCACCTCACGCTGAAACGGGCCATCAACACCAAAAATACCTGCATTACCAAAGGTCACCGTATCAGTGTTATTCGTAGACACTACGCGCTGGCACTCATACAACGCACCAGTAGACTTAATCAAAATGTCGCCAGAGCTAACCTTGGACAAATCAACAATCGACATAAAATTGCATTCCTTTCAAAAATAGCAGCCCCCACCTGGAGGTGCCTACTACCCATCATACCATCAACAGCCCCGCCGCCTTTCCACACGTGGTACCATGGAGACACCGAAGACAACATGCTTATCTACCCATCTATCAGGAGCAGCGCTCACATGATTATCCAGATACTCCTCGCACTCATCCCCCATCATCCACCTGGCAGCCCAGCTCATCAGACGCAAAGAGCTGGTAAGCTTTGTATTCGACATTCCCGAGCAGGAAGAACTACGACTCCACCAGTGGCGAAGAGGCTATTTCCTGTCAGCCGCAACTGCCTGGAGTATCCTTTTAGGGGCAATCATGATTGCCACCCATAGCGAGAAGGCGTGGGGTGCCGTACTCATCTCGATTGGCGTAGCGGCACTATTTGGATACGCAGCCACTCACCGAACCCTGGAGAAGCTGAAGGCTCGACCTGATGCAGACACGCTAGGCGTTATCGTCCAGCGACGACTAGTAACCTACTACGGCATCCACCTAGCATCATTCTACGGTTACCTTCTAGCGACCATCTCCATGGTCATCTTCGGAAACCTTGGTCACGTATTCTAGTCAAACCAAACCTCAAATGGGGCGCCACCTAGATTATCGCTAGGTCGGTGCCCTCATTTTTTTTGCGAGCGCCTATCTAGTGACGCCCAGCCAGTCCTCCAATGGTGCTAGGCGCATAGTTAGGGCACCGGCATCGTCGGCGCCTAGTCCGATAACCTTATATTCGCCTTCCTCTAGCAGCTCACCTAGGGGTTCTGCATTGAATTGAAGTGGTGGGGTCTTTACTTTCATGGTGCTTCGCTCGTTGCGCACTGAGGTGATGGCTCCGGTGTAGACATCTCCCTCTTTCGTTATGGAGGCAATCGGCGTGAGCGCCCCCATGAACTCGACCAGTAGCCGAGCCTTAAATATAAAAATGCCAGTTGGGGTGCCCTTGGTAGGGGCGCATCGGATTTCAATGGGGATTGTGACCACCTCCCAGGTGTTCCATAGGTGCAGATTGGGTGTTATAGAGTACTGATTGTCGCCGAGCCAGTGGGTAGAGGCTGACTCGGCAACAAGGCGGCTAGGTAGGGGTGTGGGCTAGAGACCGAGCACGTTGGGCAGCGCCTCCGAGACGCCGATAGCGATAGAATCGTTACCGCAGGCACTAGAGTACTCAATCTCAGCAATGAGTCCCCACTCGTGCATCATGCCGAGGAAGAACTTGTTGTCGCGCGAAGTGTCCTCAATGGTGACGCTTGCAGTGATGTCCGCTTCCTCATCTTCGCTCAGCTCATAGACTAGGGGTCGGTCACCTTCATCGAAGAAGAACAAGACGGCTTCCTTCTCGCCTTCGGGGTACTGGACAGTGAATCGTCGCGCATTCTCCTCAATGGCGCACTGCAAGGCTTCATGGTCAACACCTTCGACAGGGTTAATGACTGCAACAAAGTCGTGGACGTCGGGGAAGTTCAGGATAGATGCGGGGCGGGACATGGTGTAGAGCCTTTCGATAGGGAAACAATGGGCTGTAGCTTTCTGGAAGTTCGTATCTCTTCCTGCTACATTTATATAGTAACACGATTCTAAAACATAATGCAAGCTGAATTGTTATGAAGTGCGACACATAGACCCCTGGGCGCTCGGTTTCCCAGCGGGCAGCCCAAGGGTAAGCCATAGTCTAGGGTAATTAGAGTCTACATGAGGGTTTCACGGGACACTAGAAGCCCTCTAGTCCTCATCGACACAGTAGCACTCAGCGTTGAGGCACGCTTCCTCATCCTCATTAAGAGTGCAAGTATTGCCCGTGATGTAGGCATAAAACGTGCGATGGTATTCTCGGTTTTCGCTACTATCTTTATAGGTCACAAACACCCTATAAGGGGAGCCTTCACCATCAATCGGACGATTGCTCACCTCGATATCTTCAATACTGTCAGTCTCCCATGGGCTCCAGTTGTTAACCGCGCTCCTGATTAGAGATTTACCGACGCTCATGGTTACACACCTTTCAATAGGGGGTAGAAACTCTATAGCTCTTGGAAGTTTATATCTCTTCCTTGCTACATAACTATAGTAACACGATTCTAGAATGTAATGCAAGCCAAAATGATGTGAAGTGTATCATGCAGTTAAGGTGATACAAGGAAGGGTGGGAGTCAAACAGCTCCCACCCTCAACAACAGGCTCTATTTTGCCAGCGCCAGTCCAGCCACTCTCACCACAACCCGAAGCCCCTCAACACCACACACGGTAGCATAATCCATTGGAGCAACAAACCCAAACCACGGCGAAGGCTCAGTCAAAAACTCAGCAACATCCCTAGGGCCATACCCCTCACCCAACAGCACTGCCACCAAACTAAACACCATCGGCTTCTCCTTAAAAGGTCGAGAAACCACATACTCCTCATCACCAAACTCCAAAGGCTCACGCCTAGGCGAGAATATGCGCTCGCACTCGAATTGGAATGCGTCGAACCTTTTTTCACCATTCGGGTCTATGCTCAATACAACCAGTCTTGAGGTAAGCTCAGACTCCCGCAGCGCATCCTTGGATAGGTCTAGAATGCTTATCAGGTGACTCTCGGGGACACTGCCGAAGTAGCGCTTTTTGGGTGCCTTCACCCTGCTTATCAGCAGCGCCTCAGAAACATTTAGCTTCTTTGCCAGCGTAGAGAACTTCGAGTCATACCACCATGAATCCTGGTCATCAATCAGGCTTTCGCCCGAATCAATAAGATTAGCAACAGTTTTGGGGTCAGGCACATTCTCCTTGGTAGGCTCTCGCCATTCCCTCGCCAGGCGCTCGGTACGCTTTTTGACTGCATACTCGGTAGCATCAGCCAAAACGAGGCTTGCCACGCCAGAATCACCATACTTCAGCAGCTCTGCGGGGGTGAAGAATCCATAGTCTGCACGCGCATCATAGATGTACCACACAGCCTCTTCAGGCGCTAGGCTGTGGCTGCGGAAAATCTCTACACAAGGCCAAACATAATCACGCATGGCTCGACCGCCACTCTCCCAACGCTCAAACTGTACAGAAGCGTAGCGGCGGATTCCATCATCACAGACCTCACCAAAGATGGGCAACTGTGGCTCACGCTCCAGAACCGTCTCAGGGTCAAGCCCGAAGCGACGCTTCAACTCATGGAGCGTATAACCATCCTCAGCCTTGAGACTATCGCACCAACCATCACTCGCAGCCCCCCAAGACTCCTCAACCCTATGCCAAAACCACGACTCAGGTACACCCAACGTCTCTACGATAGGCGCAGCGTTCATATAGTGATGGTACTCATCACCATAGGTTAGATTAAGAGAGCGGAGCTTGAGCAGCTGGTCTGCCGTGGGTACTGTCAAGTCTTCAAAGTGCTCCATGTCAAACAATGCTAAATTCCTCTCACTGGGTGTTCAAAGCTAAAACTAACGCCTCTAATCACGCTCAACGAGGCAAGGCGTAATTAGAGGCGTTAGGTTTATCTATCACTCTCAAACATGAAGCAAAGCACCATGTCTGTAACGGCGACTCTCACGAGTGGCACATCCTTATTATAGCAAATCTACTAGGTTGGCGCAAGCTCCACGACGAAGGGGCAACCCCATGCGCAGGGAGCCTACTCTTGAGGGGCTGAACATGGTGCTCTGCCTATGGGGGCTCATCCTCACGTGCAGGGAGCTCACCCATACGTGATGAATCGTCCGACTATCGGCTCACCCCCCCCCACATATAGGGAGCTGACGCTTCCTGACTAGGCATTATGCCGGCAGGCAGCCCGAAAAATATTCAGTTCCCCTGTGTTGGGATGAGTAGATGATTCCTCACCTACGGTGACCATACCTCGAATGAGGCTTAGGCCTTGACGCTTCGCTACCTAGCCCATCTGTAGGGTCGCCAGAAAAGGTTTACCTATAGATGGGTTTTGGGCTTGGCGTCCGTTTAGGCTCTCCCGCGTGCCGCAGGCGAGTGGTTAGCGCTTTGATTCTACCATGCCTAGCGAGTGCTAGCTACCCCTGTTGGGAGCTACTGCTCGCGGTTCTTGTAGTATTCCTCTACCTCGTGACGCCAGAGCTTCTTCTCTAGCGCGAAGATAAGCTCGCCGTTATGCTCGTACACGTCATGCACGTTAAGCCACTCAGCATCTTCCTCTGCTGGCTTCAAGGGGCGGTTCATTAGCTCCTGATAATCACCGAAGGTGACGTCATCCAGGAAATACGGAATGCCATTAACTTCAAACTTGAAGCGAAACTGCGGCTTTCGATTAGCGATAGTGACAATTACAGATGTGTAGCGAGTAAGCGTGAGTATCTGACCGTCACGCAGACCATCATCACTATCCGGGTGAGGAACCTCAACAGGAACCGGCTCAGGCTTATAGTCGGGGCCAAACATGTCGTCTGCTTCCACCATAGCCTTAGCGATTTCCATAAGGGTAAACCCCCAGCCAACAGCAGGAAGGTTGCGCTTCAGGCGGTGCAACATGCCCTTATCCTTAACAGTAAGGTCTCGCAGCTTGTAGTGCGCGGTTGCATACTTTTCCATAATTCTATGGACTCCTTTCATCCTGCCCCTAGGGGGGCATGTTTGGGTGCTTGGGTGAGCCAATTGGAGCACTATGTGCCTATTGGCTGTATATGGGTCTACGAGATGGTGTAGCCCCTGCCCCATTGAAGGGCAGAGGGTATCCATCTTTAGGCTTACAGGCTCTTTAGGAAATTCAGTCCACTACGCGCGGACTCCAAGTCGCGCTTCAGGGTTTCCAGAAGTCCATTGAAATACTTGACCTGTTCAGAAAGAATCAGGTCAGTGATTTCCTTAAGCTCTTCAGGGGTCTTGGTAATCTCGTCATGGAGAGACACAATCCGGCGGCGGCCAAGAGAACGTGAGATTTCCGCAATCAGTGCACGCGCGGAAGTATTGAGCTTCGTCATGTCATTGGTTACTCGACCAGGCGCCCCTTCATGAATATTCTCAAGGCGAGTAGCTTCACGCACACCATCAGCAGCTTCACGGCGAATCTCTTCCATGGAGTCGCGAATAGCGGTGAGCTCCGCAATGTATCGAGCAGGAACCTGAACCATGATAGGAAACCTTTCGGTAGGGAAACAATATTTGTAGCTTTCAGGGCTAACCCCTCGCTACATAACTATAGTAACACCCTTTCGCATGGCAATGCAAGCCGAAATGTTGTGAAGTGTGACACATAAGAGACTTGCTGCTGGCATTACCATTAGCGTTCACGAATTGCCAAAATCAAGCCATCGAGCTTCGTCACATGAACGGCGACGGCGACACCTAATCGAGTGCCCCCATGCTTGAGGGTTGCACCCACAATCCTCTGAGGATTGAGCATTGCGCTAGCACTTACGACCCCCAGGGGGCCCAAGCTGCCAACCAGCAAAACCTCGCCACGCGCCGGAACACCAAAAGTCGCAGTCACGAAGGTGAATCCCGACATGTAATCTCGCTGAGTCTCAAGCTTCTCAATGGTTGCTAGCACATCCGGCAGGGGGTATCCTCCATCTAGAGGCGCGCATGTAACCGCAAGCGTCTCCTCAAGGTCGCTCGAAGTGAAAGAGCTAACCTGTGCCAAATATTCTTCGTTCTTCATTCTTGACAACCTTACCTGTAGGAAATATAGAGCTGACCTGCTTCATCCGCGTAAGTGCCAGTAATCCTGTGCTGAGCAGGGATGTTCTGCGAGAAAAACTTCCTACCAACAAGCAGACTCGGGTCTTTAATAGCCATTACTGGTACACGAAGCAGTCTGTCCCTCCCTGCAAACAGTGGGGCGGTCTTGCTTTCAGTGTCTACAACACCAAATCCTGCACGACAGAATGTCTGCATACCACCGCTGCTGTAGTAGGGGGTGAATCCGCGCGATTCTCCGAGCTTCGCGAAGCCGCGTAGGACATCCACGGGCTTACAGTAAGGCTTTCCATCTATATAAGTAATGACGTCCTCTAGATAGACCTTGAGTACTTTATTTGACTTCAGTGCCATATAAATCTCCATAATGGGGACAAGATTAGAGCTCATGCTTTTGGGATACCTTTCTTGTAGCTGTGGCATTTCCAGAAGATTCCATCTCTTCCTCGCTATATCTATATAGTAGCGCCTTTTTGTGAAATAATGCAAGCTGGAATGTTGTGAAGTGTGCCACATGATGATTTGGGTACAAGATAAGCCTATGGCCAAGTGCTTATCGAGGCACCTAACCATAGGCTCTCCTGTTGTAACTTTTATCCCCATCGCTGAAGATTAGCTATTTCTGCATACCACAACCTCAGCCATTTGGCACGCAGGTCTTCAATAATCTGCATACGCCGCGACGCCGCCCTCTCCATTTCAAGGGTGCCATGAATCGTGGGGTGAATGTCAAGCTCCACCAGGTCAAGGTCACACTCAAAATCCACCCTGCTTAGGCGCATCTCTCTAATAAGACTATATAAAGACTCCCTAGACGAACGACATGCCCGTAGGTTGGAGGACTTCTTGGCAAGCCCAATAATGTGCTTAAACTCAGCCTGGGAACGACCGATAATACAGTCGGCTTCGCCAATCACTTCCCTCCAAGACGCAAGGGCTGCCTCATATTCCTCACTCATTATTTCTCCTATCTATCCAACTGCTGCTTGATAGCCTGGACGCCACGCCTGCATAGAGACACTAGATGCCGAACCACATCTCTTGCACGGGTCTGCGTCTTAGGCGTTGCGTTATTTCGTGCTGCGTGGACGTTTTCGTCATGGTCGAGGCCAACAATCGTCACTATGGCATCGTCACTTATCGGCTCAAAAGTCTTAGGGTACCCGTTTTCGAAATGAATAAGTGTTCGGTAAATCGGCCTAATCTCTTTCAGGTCATACATGTGCATAAAGTATGCGAGCGCTGCCTCATAATGCTTGTCACTGTGGCGCGCGTACTCTGCCATGCTGACCCAACCTAGCGCCCCGTGACGTTCGGCAAGAATGAAGCCGCTGTAGTCGCCGGTGAGGCGCCACAAGTCTACGATGGGCTTAAGAATTTGTCCTTTGTTGTCGAAGAAGATTTTGGGGTAGTTATTCCCAAAGTATTTGTTTAGGACAAATGGTGTTGGGTTTTGGGTGTCGAGGATGTCTTTGTTGTAGGTGGGTTGCTTTTCGCCTCGGAGGGTGTTTAGCTCATCTTGGGTGTAGGCGCCGCCAAGAAGGTCGCAGTTTCCGAGGTTGTCGAGGTGGTGGTAGCGCTCTGCGAGGGGTTTTACAGGGATGTTGAGGTAGGCTGCGAGGCGTTCTAGGCTTTCCTCAGTGGTCTTACCTGAGCGCCAGGCTGCGTGTGCTTCCTTATCCAGATTAGGGTTCATAACCATTTCTGGGGTTGGGAGCATTTCGGGGGTGATGATTAGGGTATCCATGTCTCGATTATACAGACTTATCCCCACATGTGTAGGGGGCTTCCTTGTAGCTATGATGGTGAGCTCTCTGCTCCTCCCTCCGGCTCATCCCTGCGTATGAGGAGCTTGCCGAAAGATGGCGACCCGGAATTGTCACACCTAGGCTCAAGCTCGCATATAGGGATACTGGCGCGGCGCCGCTAAGGGCGATACCCGCAAGCAGCCTGAAAAGCATTCAGCTCCCTGGGTGTAGAGATGAGTACCTGATTCCTCAGATACGGTGACCAGACCTCAACTGAGGTGTGGGTCTTGACGCTTCGATGTCTTTACAACTTCTATACGTCCGTTTATCCTCTCCCGTCTGCCACAGGTGAGCATTCGCTTTGATTTTAGCACAGCTTGTCAGTGTCGCCTAGGATGCTCTGTGGCATCTACGGTGTAGTCACTGGCGGCATGTAGGTTTTGCTTCGCCCCTCAGCAGTGATTTTGTGTACCTACTGAGGGGCGGGTCTTGTGGGGTTATGCGCCATATGACTTTTCGATGAGGCGGGTTGCCTTCCAGGCAAACTGCTCCTTTTCACCTTCCAACTTGTCCCTGGTCGTTTCTGCCGCGTGGATGTATGACTGGATGTGGGCGAGGGCTCCTGCGAGGGTGTCGGTGTAGGGGTTGACGTGGATGAGTGCGGATGCGTCGTGTACTCGGTTGCATTCGGTAGTTTCTAGGATGTGGTTGATGGTGTCGCGCTGTTCGTCCTTGATGGCTTCTACCTGCTGGGTGACCTGGGCGAGCTTTTTGGCGGCTTCGGTGGTGGATGCGGGGAGGGTCTTGGTGTAGTCGGGGAGGTAGTAGCGTCCGGGTGCGGCTTCAGGAATTTCCTTGAGGTTGAGGGTGAGGCCGTCTGCCTTGGTGTTGGCGATATAGCCTACTTCCGTGCCTTCTGCGTTGGTGACCCATGCGCGGGTGTTGGTGAGGCGGCTAATCACGTAGGGAGTTTCCTTGTGCATGATGGTGGTGCCGATTCGGAAGGTGTGGGGTGCGCGGGCACTGTAGCTGTCTGCGTTGGGCTGTACGAGGGTTACGGCTTCGGGGTTGTAGGTGTATTCGATTTCGGCTTCCTGGATGGCTGCTACTGCCTTGTTGTATGCCTTGCGTGATTCGGTAATAATCTGGTCGAGTACCGCGTTTTCCTTTTCGGATTCTTCTTCGTATCGGCGCATCGCTTCGTCCATGAGGTTGCTCATGAGGGTGCGTGCGGCATCAGGGTTGGGGATGAGGGTGGTAGGCCACGCTCCGTCCGGGTGTGCGTTCTTGTAGTAGTCTCGAATGAACTTATCTACGGAGTTGGGGGTGTTGGTGTTGTATGGGGCTCCGAGGTGGGTGTCCAGGTCTACCTCTGCCTTGAGGCGTGCGTCGAGGCGCATTTCCTGTGCTTCTTCAAGGGTGAGCTGGTAGGCTTCTTCGACGTGGGTGGCGTTGATTGCGGCGTTCATCATCTCAAGAGTGAATCCACCGTCAGGGGCTGCGGAAAGCAGGTAGAGGGCATCACGGCTTCGAGCCGGAGTAACTACTGCAACAGAGTTTGCAACGTCTACATGCTGAACAAGGTAGGTGACGCCACGCAGACCCAGCAGGGACACACGCGCCCAAGTGCGGTAGGTGTTACGGAGAAGAACAATATCGCCAATGCTAAGGGTATTAAAATCGAGTGCCTGCATGACAGTAAGCCTTTCAGTAAAGGAGGGGTGATGACTTGTAGACCTGCGGAAGTTCGTATCTCTTCCTCGCTACATAACCATAGTAACACTCTTTTATATGGCAATACAAGCCGAAATGTTGTGAAGTGTGGCATACCGACTTTTAGTCAAAGGAATACCCCTAGGCTGCCTGGTTTCCCGACAAGCTGCCTAGGGGCTCCCCCTTCATCTCTGCTTACCACATTGGGTCAGTGTGGCTATTCACCATGTGCAAGCTCGTTGTAATAGTTGAGTCCGCTGATGTAATTTTCGCCCTGTCGTGCAAGGAAGTTGAGGCCAACCTTGAGCTGGCCGATTCGGTCGGTGATGAGCTCAAGCGCCCGGCGTGCGGTCTTTTCGGTGTAGTCGTTCATTCCGACGTCGCTAATGGGGTTGCCGTACTGGATGGGGTGCTGGATGTTGTCGTTGCGTCGGAACTGGAGGCTGCTTTCAAGGGTGTTGAAGATTTCGGTTGCCTTTTCGCTTGCGGTGCGGTAGTTTGCGATATCTTCGGCGCTGGTGGCGTTGATTGCGCCCTTGGTCTTGACGTAAGTGTGGACTTCGCCGCTGTTCAGGTGTAGGGTCGTCTTATCATCAACCGTGTAGCTGAGGTAGCCTGCTTCCTGTTCTTCACCTGCAACGGTGACGTATGCCTTGTTGTCGCCGATTCGGGTGATTAGGTAGTCGACGCCTTCATGGGTGATAGCGGTGCCAGTGCGGTAGGTGCATGACTCGGTGGTGGTGTAGACGCCTCCGTGGGTCTTGCTGTCGGTGATGGTGAGCGCTTCACTGTTGGGGCTTAGCGGTGCGACGAGGGTGTTTACGATGTCGGAAATTTCCTTGCGTGCCTGGTTGGCTGCGGTGATGTGCTTGTCGATTTCCTTCAGGTCTTCAGCGAGGAAGTTTCGGGCGCAAGCCGTGGCTTCAGCGATAATCTGGTTCATGGTTTCGCGGGCAATGTGGGGGTCGGCAATGCAGGTTGCTTCGTGCCCCTTATCGCCGGTGCGGCGTGCGTAGATGTCGTCCATCATGAACTGGAGTCGGTGCGGTCCGCCGTGCGAGTCGGTGTTATCGATGTAGCGGCGAAGGTCTTCCTGCGCATCCGCACGTTCGAAGATGTGCATAGCAGCTTCCTCTTCGGGGGTGTAGTGCCACACCTTGTCAGTGATGAGGGTTCGCCATTCGCCTTCAATCGGTTCAATCGTGCAGGTGTCGCCGTCCTTGGTGAGGATGTTTCGGGTCTGGTTGGGGGTGAGCCCAGTAGCGACGATGATGGCGCTATTGACCTTATTGGACGACTCTACAACATAGGTGCAGTAGCGGGTCTTGCGGCGGTCGAGGAAGAACTTGTCGTTAGGTTCCAGGGTGTCGGCAAGGATGATGTCGCCCGCATTGAGGTTAGCGAGCTCTACTGCGCGCTTAGGGTAGTTGATGAGCTTCATGATGTCAAGGTTCCTTTCGGGGTGTTACTCTAGGCACACCGCCACTTCTATATGGAGGGCGGGGCACCTAGGCTAGGTAGGCTTGTTAGTTGGGCCAGTAGAATGCCTCTACGGTGATATACTGGGAGCCGGGCTTATCGGGCGCGTCAACGATGGTCGGATAATACGCCTTGATATTATGGTCAGCAGCGAGCATGAGCACACCCTCGCTATAGTCATCCACCAGCTTTACACTACCGTAAGCGTAGAAATATTCGCCATTAGGCTTGCGGAGCTCCACAGGGCCATCATTGGTGCGAGGGAGCAGATTATACTCACCCGATTCCTCATCTCGCCCAATTACGATTTCAGTTGCCTCCAGCATCACCGTCTTCAAGATTTCCTCTCGCGAAACACCCTCGCGTTCATAGGGGGTGTACTCAAGGGTGATGCGGTCTTCGCCAAAGTTCAAAGCGATTTCAGGGGTCTGCATAATGGGTAACCTTTCGGTCTAGGGAAACAGAAACTTTGTAGCTCTTGGAGGTTTGTACCTCTTCCTTGCTACATAACTATAGTAACACCCTTTTATCTAGCAACGCAAGCCGAAATGTTGTGAAGTGCATCACATATTGATTTGTTGATAGAGGTGTAGCTGAACATCTGCACATATCTCATGCTAAGATTACTCAACCACTCGCCTGTGGCAGACGGGAGAGGATAAACGGACGTGAAACCTAACAGCATTGAAGCGTTAAGACCCAAGCCTCATTCGAGGTATGGCCACCGTAGGTGAGGAATCACCTACTCATCCCTACAGGGAACTGAATATTTTTCAGGCTACTTGCGGGTATTGCCCACAGCCGGGAAATCCCAGCTCCCCGCACTTGGGGAGTGGATGAGCCAGTGATGCCGTCTTCGCCAAAGTTCAAAGCGATTTCAGGGGTCTGCATAATGGGCAACCTTTTGGTCTAGGGAAACAGTGGTCTATGGCTTTTGGGGTTATCCCCTCGCCACATAGCTGTAGTAACACCCTTTCGTATGGCAATGCAAGCCAGAATAATGTGAAGTGTGTCACATTGGGTTTTGAGTAAAGAGAAGCCCCTGCGCGGCTTGGTTTCCCAGCAAGCCACACAGGGGCAAGTCTTTGAGGTGGCATCTGCAAACATCACTAGTCTTTGCGGCGAGCGCGTAGCATGGTGACGAGGCGTGGCTGCGCATTGTAGATGCGGGGGTCGTCTAGCATGGCGTTGAGCTTTTGGTAGTAGGCGACGGGGCTCATGTGGGTTAGGCGGATGATGGTTTTCTCTTTGGAGCCTTGTGCTCGGTGGGTTTTGCTTTCGATGTGTAGGATGGTGCGTTCGAGGTCGGTGAGCTGTGTGGGATTTTCTGTACCCATGAGGTATTCCTTTCGTGGGGGTGCCTAGTGGCTAGTGCTGCCTGCGTGGGCTGCGGCAATCTCGTTGATTCGCTCGTGGTAGTGCTGGGTGAGGCGCTGTAGTGCGACGCCAAGTACGCCTTCGACATATAGTAGGTAGTGGGTGTGGGTACATTAAATTCGGTGGTTTTAATGGCGCAGTGGGGGCATTTTGTGTGACTCATCCTGTAGTAGTCTGAGCTGCGCTCGCGGTAGTGGCTTTCATTACTTGCAAGTAGGTCGTAGCCGCCACCTGGGAACTCGATTGTCAGGCAAGGCTCATCCCCCCCCCATATATAGGCAGCTCACGCTACCCGACTAGGGGTGATACCCGTAAGTGGCTCGAAAAATATTCAGCTTCCCTACATTGAGATGAGTATCCAATTCCTTGGATACGGTGGCCATACCCTAGATAGGGCTTAGGTCTTGACGCTTCAACACTTTTGCAAGCTCCACGTCCGTTTAGGCTCTCCCGTCTGCCACAGGCGAGTGGATTGATATCTGTATTTTATTATGGCTTGCGGCGAGTGTGCCACATTAGATTGAGGAGCAGGAAGGCCCTTAGACGTCTAGTTCCCCATTAGGCATCTAAGGGGCACCTGATACCTCCCCAATCCGCATCTACTTATGGTCTAGACGGTATCCCAAGGCGCTCGCCATATACTCAAGGTGTCTCACGGCTTCCTCTTCCGGCAGCATAGGGTCAACACCTGAGATAATCGCTGTGAAACCAACAGTGATGCTCAGGTGTTCAAATTTGCTGTTGGTTGCGAGGCTGCATAGGCAGTCGCCGATGGTGTACAGCACCGTGTGGGCGTCCTTGAAGTGAGGTGTGCTGACCGGATACATGGTATCTGTTGTGTCCCTGTTGAGTTGGGTAACCGTCTCGACCGCCTTAGTCATCAGGTTCTTGCCGTCAGCTTCAAGGGTAACGCCTACCAAGCGTCCGCCTGCCCTCAGCTGGCTTACACCCTTTGTCTGGGTCACTTCTTCACTCATAATATTTCCTTTCACTTGGGGGCGCCTCAACCATGAGCCACGGCTGAGGCGCCCATCATATTGGCTTGCAAACTTAGGGGCTTACAAGAGCTTGCAAAGCTTTGCGAGCGCGTCCACCTTTTCGCGCGTCTCCTTCACAGCTTCAAGGTTTTTGTCGAGCTTTGCGTGAGTGACCACGCCTTCTGCGGTGATGCCTCGCAACTTGCAGAGGTCAAAGGTTAGCCCTGCTGCTAGAGTACGCAAACCCTTCATGGTTGCACGATAAGTGCGGTAGCTCTCATAGGCTCCCTCTCGCGTCTGCGCGTCCATGTTCGGATTGAGGGGTGGGAAGTCTTTGCGTTTTGCCGCCTTTCGCTTAATCTTCTCGTTGAGCTTTTGGGCTTTCTTGATGGCTGCTTCTACTTCCCTTTCGTACCAGTAGATGTCTCGTACTGTAACGGCTTGGTTGGGGTCGCCGGTGCGCTCTGCATGGTCTTTGGAGGCGTTGCTTTGGGCAATGTATCCGTCTAGCTTTGGTTCAGGTTGGGCGCATAGATTGCGGATGGTGCGCTCACTGGGCTGCGGGCAAGGTTCTATCTTGTAGCATCCATTGTTTTTCGGCAGGGTGATGATGCAGTTGTGTTTGGGGATTGCGTATGCGTTTGAGATGTCTTCCAGGGTGTTTGTGTTGCCGGGGGTAAGGTGTTCGGTGAGGTGGGGGCATTGGTTTTCAATGTCTTCGGGTGACCAGTGGGTTGTGGTTCGCATTGGGGATTCTTTCTTTGGTGGTTGTGGTTTGGGGTATGGCGCCCCTAGCCCTCGCTGAGAATGAGCGGGGGCTAGGGGCTGTGTGGCTAGGGGTTAGAAGGTGACCAGTTCGCGCATGGTCAAGGTGTAATGGTTGTCGCAGGTGGTGCAACCCTTTTCAATGGTGATGTCACCGAAGCCGATGGTATCGTTGGTGCGTGCCATTTCCAGCAGCGAGGCTTCCAGGGCGGTGGTGTTGTAGGGGCCTTCGACAATGCGGGCTTCACCGAATTTGGGGTCATCCGATTCGATTGCCATGCTAATGGGGGTGAGGTCTTCGTCGATGAAGCTGAGGGTTCCGTCGGGGAATACCTGGACGTAGCTCAGGTCTTCGAGGTTCACACCGTCAAGGTGGACGTCTTCGATGCAGAAGCTGGGGGTGTTCTCTTCGGTGAAGTGTGCGATAACGGACATGATGGGCAACCTTTCGGCTAGGGAAACAATGGGTTGCAGCTCTTGGAAGTTCATATCTCTTCCTTGCTACATTTATATAGTAACACGATTCTAAAACACAATGCAAGCTAAGATGTTGTGAAGTGTACCACATAGAGTTTTGCGGGCTTCAATCCCACCCTAACCCCCATGCCTCCACCCCTTCTAGGTTTCCTCTACCTGCGACCCTGCAAGCCCCCGCATAATGGCGGACTAGGCATAGGTGCTATGCACCCTCCAGCAGCTAGCAGTATAGCGGGGCACATATGGCGCCCACAGGTCACAATTTGCCCCTCATTACTAGGCGTAACTGCGGGTTGCCTCATTCTTGCGCGCGTAAGGCGCTAGAGGTGAGGTTTTGGGATTGCAGAAGGCGCACAAAAAGCCCGCTTAGAGGTCTTTTTCTCCAAGCGGGCTTTAGGGTCTTATTTAAGCGGTCTTGAACTTGTTGTACAGGTCAATTTCGCTCTGTACAGCGTTACGCCACCATTCAAGGTCTACCTCATTAGCCATAGGCTCATCACCCTTGATTTCCTCACGATAACCGATGCAGTCACTAATAACGTAACCGATTTCCAGGCTTGCATGATTGAGGGTCAGCTTAGCGTCAAGGTCAGTAGCCTCTCGGTGACGCTTGCTAAGCTCACGCTCAGCCTCAGTAGCGGCGGCCTTGATGACCCCGAACGCCTTACGGATGTCGCTGTAGGTGTTGAGCTTCTGGACGTCAATGTTGATAGTAGCCATGATAGAAAACCTTTCGGCCTAGGGAAACAATGGTCTGTAGCTTTCTGGAAGTTCGTATCTCTTCCTCGCTACATTTATATAGTAACACGATTCTAAAACACAATGCAAGCCGAAATATTGTGAAGTGTGTCATAATTATTTTTGAATAGAGTAATGCCCCTAGGCTCCTAGTTTCCCGATAGGCGCCTAGGGGGCTTACTGACATATACGCCACTTGACGACCTCTGAGACTAGCGCATAAATGCGCGCGCAGCCTTGTAGATTGCACCCTCTAGGTCACAATACTCTTCTTCGTATTCCTCAGCTTCATCTGAATAAACAAAGTGTGGATAACTTGTCTGAATCGAGTAATCCCTGTTATAGGCGCGGATACTGAAGTGGCAAACTCCACCACCGCTCCGCACAGACCCTTCCAAAGTTATGCCCGTATTGGTCTCAATATCTACCGTCGCATCAGGTAGATACCTTCGGATTTCACGGCGCACAGTATCATTACTGGGGGTTCGCATCTCAATCATACCTCTCTATACAGGTAGTTTAACCTTATTACTGGGCTGGCAAGCCGATAGGCAATAGCGGTTTCTATCCCTCCATTGCCTATCGGCTCGTTTTAGCAGCACTGACTAGGATTCTAGCGCCTCCAAGCATTCGACAATCGCAGTCAAAGCATCCTCACTAGTGACACTGGGGAAGTTAGGGTCTTCACCCACAGTCTCGCTACTAACGGTGACACGGTTATTGGGTGCAGAGTCAGCCCACATGGACACGTCAACAAACTGTTCGCCGTCGCCGAAGACTACCTGAATGTACCCAATCTGCTTACCAAAGGGCTCACCCATGGCAATCGTCTCGAAATCGGCGGTATCCTTAGCAGCCTTCAGGTGCTTGTAAACATCCTTAGCGGTCAGGGTGTTCGGGATGAGCATTTCGTACTGGTCGTCAACAAACTGCGCCATGATGGAAAACCTTTCGGTCGGGGAACAAAAACTATGTAGCTTTCTGGAAGTTTGTATCTCCTCCTTGCTACATTTATATAGTAACACGATTCAAAAACACAATGCAAGCCGAAATGCTGTGAAGTGCGTCACATGGTGTTTTTGATAGACGTAAACCCCTCCAAGTGTCCGGTTTCCCGGCGGACACCTAGAGGGGTCTTACTATTGTCGCCTTTGACAATCCTTTGTCTTGCACCCCTTATAAGGCTAGGGGTGCACCCCAAGGGTTAGTTACCCTTGGTGGTCTTTCGTGCCTCACTCAGGGTAGCCCTAGCGAGGGTGGTTACAGAGCTGAGGTCAAGGGAGCTCAGCACCTCTTCGAGGTTATTGCACAGCTGTTCAACCTTACCCCAATCCCCCGCAATCTTCATTGCGGTGGCAGATGCCTCGTGAGCAGTACGCACACCTTCGAGGTCTGCAACGCCGTCGAGGGCGAACGCGCGGACATAGCTTGCACGGAAGCTCAGGGGGAAGTCTTCAAACTTCCTGTAGTTGCCTGCGGGAGGCGCGGTCAGGCGGTTCGGGTTGACTTTGGCTAGGTGCTTATCGAGCGTCGAGAGCAGATTGATTGCCGCGTTTAGCTTGCAAGTGAGTGCAGTCTCGCGCGACTCAATGGATACAGCAGCGTTGCTAGACATAGAGAGTGTTCCTTTCGGGTTAGCGGGTCTGGTAGGACATGATGGGGTTGTCGATAAAGCGTTCTAGAACTGCTTCGATACTTCCAGCCTCAGCAATTCGGTTACGGTACATAGGCATGTCCTTTGCGCCATATGCGTGGTACTTCTGGATTCCGGGGTGGAGTCGCCAATTCTTATTGACACGGATGTTGCCAACCTTCACATCGTTATCGTTGTAGATTCGGTACTGATTAGCAGATACCACTACTGCATAGTAGGACTTGTAATAGGTTCGCTTGTTAGCCATGATGTAGCCTTCTCGCTTACTCTCGGTTTGGGAAACAGTCTGTAGCGTTCTGGAAGTCCATATCTCTTCCTCGCTACATTTATATAGTAACACGATTATGAAACACAATGCAAGCCGAAATAATGTGAGGTGCCCCACATATAGATTTATCAACAGAGAGGCAAGCGCGCGCCCATGCTTACCCTGTGCTAGAATATGCCCTATATTACTCGCCCCTGGCAGAGGGGAGAGCCTAAACGGACGTGGAACCTAACGGTGCTGAAGCGTCAAGACCCACGCCTCATCCGAGGTATGGTCACCGTATCTGAGGAATCAGATACTCATCTTCGTAGGGAAACTGTGAATATTTTTCGGGCTGCTTATGGGTATCACCTCCAGTCGGGAAGTGTATGCGCCCTGCATGTGAGGATGAGCCTATTATCTACCCGCCCCCGTATTACACAAGAGAACTACTGCATGTAGCGCTCAATAACATAGCCAGTCTGACCCGGCGCCATCATGCCCCGCTCAGCCGTCTCAACAATTCGGTAGGTCTTGCCTGCAACCTCTTCAGGAAGCACGCGACCACCTACAACAAAAGAAGCAGGCTCAATAATGGGCTGAGGCGCACCATTCACAAGCACCCTGCGAACAACACCAACACAATCCCCATCAAGCATCTCAAAATCAACAAGAGCCTGAGCCTCAAAAAGCTCCCAATTCAGACGCCAAACCTTCTCCATAAAAATAGAGAACTTGGCGGCGGAGTCCTTGGAAAGTACAACAATGGTCATGACTGGGAACCTCTCAATAGGGAAATGATGGCCTGTAGCTTCCTGGAAGTTTGCACCTCTTCCTGGCTACATAACTACAGTAACACCTTTTTGTATATCAACGCAACCCAAAATGTTGTGAAGTGCGACACGTGAGCGACGGCACATTAAGGCATCATGACCCCTAGTGAGACACCCCTGTCACCCAGCAGCACCTCAGCAGAAAAAATATATGGCGTGATATCGAAGCCATACTTAGCGCTCGCACTCAAGAAATTAACGGTAGCCTTGTCGTTCTTAGCTACAGCGCACCATCCAGCGATAGCCGTCGAACTACCCACACCGTCTGAGCCATCAAGCATATTGAAGATAATCCGGTACAGAGAAATCTCAGGTTCCTCGTAATCTGGTCGTGACCAGTCCTCGACAGATACAGAGACATTAGAGCCACCATAGCCTAGCACGTTGCTGAGGTTATGCACCTGCGCAGCAACAGACTCTCTGCAATCGACTGTGAGGGTCGCCATGGTAGTTAGCGTTCCACTGAGGTGCCCCCTAGGTTTAGCAGGCGTGGCGACTTTATATGGCTCTCTAGGTAGAGGTGCCTGCCCGCTTTTCTTCATGTCGTTGTACTGCCGATAGTTACGGTGTAGGTGGTGAGCAGCTTCTGCTACTTCGAGCAGCAACTGTTCCTGCTCATCACGTAGAGAGGCTTCGATTCTTGGGTCGCTTGCGCCGAGCTCTGCAACGCTCAGCCCGCTGACCCGAGTTAGCTTATTAGCTAGAGCCTTGAGGTCTGCCGTGATGGTTGTTTCAACCCACAACATGCTATCTGCTGTTGATTCAGCCACTGCTGGGTATCCTTTCTCTTTGTCGCCCACCTCTGCAAGCGGCGACACCCTTTACTTATTGGCGATAGTTACTCAGCAGCCTCTGAGGTGGATTCTGCCGAGTAGCTGAAAGTATAGGTCTTCTTAATTTCGGTGACCGCGTTGGGGTGTTGCCTGATTCGTGCGGTAGCGCACGCAATCTTGGCGTATCCTTCAAGCTTTTCGAGGGATTCGACCTGCTGAGCAAGGTTTTCCTCTAGCTCTTCGCTGGTGGTCTCCTGGCTTTCGCTAGCTTGTAGCTGTTTGAGTTCGGTGAGGGTTTCCTCGATGCGGGTGAGGGCTCGACTATATACGCGGTCGTACCACTTTTCATTAGTAGTCATGAGCTGTAGTTCCTTTCGATTAGCGGATGCTCGTCTTGAGGGTGAGGTCGAGTGAGTTGTAGTGCGTCTTGGACTTCTTGGTGGTGAAATCGGTGTTAGGGCGTAGCTGCCGCGCGGTGATGCGCAGGTTTTCCAGATAGACGGTTTCTAGATTGGTCATGGCGGCTGCTGTCGCGTGGTGGGTGGTTCCGTCTTCCATGGTGAAGACTATGTTGTGTACGTCATGTACTACATCGTAGTAGGTGACCTGCATATGCTTGATTCGATGACCGTATTTAGTAGTGACTGCTTTCCTAATTTTCTTGGTATCAACCCAAATTTCAACGCTCACGTCATGAGGGACAGGGTGCGTCATGATATCAATCTGGTATCGGGAGCACACCATACGTACATAGTCTTCGTCTTCGGCTAGCGTGGGGTCTAGGGAGATGTTGTGCTTGTGAAGCATCAGTGTCTCTAGGGCCTTAGCGAAGCGTGTGATGGTTTCCGTCTTGTCTGCGTGGTCAAGGCTGCCGCCCCACTGGAGTCTGCCAATATTTTCGCTGATTTCGGTGGTGGCGTCTTTGATGAGCGCGTCGATTTGGTTGAGGGACTTATTGGTGGTCATGAGCTGGCTTCCTTACTGTAGGGTGTGATTGCGCCCCTAACGGCTTGAGAGTGGTGCTGCTAGGGGCTTTGGGGGATTAGGGATTTAGACCCAGGTTCGCTTCTTGGAATTGAGGGTTCGAGTGAGCAGTTCTTCAGCTCCCTTGGCGATTTCATTGTAGGTATCAACAACCCGCTTGAGTTCACCTTCTGCGTCCTGAATGTATGCCTTCACGCTCTGGCTGTATTCTTCGTAAGTCCACCATCCTTCGCCATTCTCCACGTCTCGTAGCGAGTATCCGTAGTGCCTGAAGTCGGTTTCGTTGAGGTCTAGGGTATTGTAGACGATTCTGTAGATGATGGCGTCAATTTGGTCAGCGTATTCATTGTTGCGCTTGGTGTCCCAGCTGCTACGCTCATTAAGAGTCTTCTTGACCTCACGGAGACGAGCGCGGAGCCTCATTTCGAGGTCGGTGATGAGACTGAGGGCGTTTGCGTATTCGGCGGTGATGATACGAACGGTAACGCTTGGTTCGTCGACGTATTCGTAGGGCTCAAGAATGAGGGGGCTGAGGTCGTGGTCGTAGTTGTCGTTGGGGTTGTAGTACTTGTACTTGTACATTATGACTCCTGCTCTGGGGGGGGATTATTCGGTGGTGTTGAGGGTTCTTCTGTCGGTTTATGATGCTACCCATACCCGCACCCTTAATTGTTGGTTTGGGTGCGGGTATGGGTGCTAGGGGTTGGTTACTTGCCTGCCTGGATGGCTGCTACGTACTTGTGCCAATCCACGATGGCGGTTGCCCAGAGACTCTTGGATGCTTCCAAGGCGGCCGCTACTTCACGGGTGTGCTCTTCGAAGAGTGCCAACCCTTCCTCTTCGTTGATGTCCATGCTAATGTGTGCGTTGAGCTCAACGAGCAGGAGGGTGTGCTCAAGGTTGTTGATTGCATCACCGATGGTCTTCGGCCGGTTGCTCAGAAGGAAGAGGGGCGCGTTTGCAGTGAAACCCAGCTCCTGCCATTCCTTCACGAAGGTGACATAATCCTTGGTCATCTCTTCCTTGAGAGCCTTGTGTTCCTCGATGAGGTTCTTGTATGCCTTGATTGCGGTTGCCTTGGACATGGTGTGCACTCCTTACGTGCTAGGGAAACGATTGTCTGCAGCTTTCGGGGCTTCCCCCTTGCTACATAACTATAGTAACACCCTTTTGTGTGGCAATGCAAGCCGAAATGTTGTGAAGTGTGCCATATATGAAAAGATGCCCCATACACAAGAAGGGTTGCGTGCCGCTTCCCTGTATTTCCGACAGTCATGTCCCAGCTCACCCCTATAAGCAGCCTGAAAACCTTCAGTACCCTGCACCGAGATGAGTAGATAATTCCTTACCTACGGTGACCATACCCAGATTAGGGCTTGGGTCTTGACGTTTCAGTGCCCCGCCCACCCATAGGCTTACTACAACAAAGGTTTACCTATAGATGGGCCTTTGGTCTCGGCGTCCGTTTATCCTCTCCCTTCTGCTAGGGGCGAGTGTTCAGCCTTGATTTTAGCATGGATTGTAATGGCTTATCTTACGCAGCGGTCTGAATATGAAAACGCCCCACCTTGCAGTGAAGATGGGGCGTCAGTATTATTCTGTAGGGTTGCCTATCCGGTTACTGGCAGCAACCTTTCTGTGCTACCTGCGGGAATGTGAATAACAGTGCGCGCCTTTGTGAACTTCGCGACTGTTTGACCGAGCTTGTTGCATTCTGGCAGGATGTGGAAGATTCGGTGCCCTGTCTCATATTTTTCGGCGCACGCTTTTTGTCCAGCAGCAATGTCAGAGCCCTTGACCTTGTATTCTGTGGTGCGCTCTACTCGCGCCTGCGTATCCGTTGAAGGTAGGTCGTCCTTGATGACAACCTCAAATCTCTCATCAGCCACCTTCTTGACGGTCTGCACTGCTAGGGTGCCGTCAGATTTACGCTCAACCCAACTGTAGGTGTCCCCCGTACTGCTGACTCGCAGGTTGGTAATGGGGTAGGTTGTAGTGTCGCCTTCGAGTTTGTGGTTGTCGGCGTCCAGATGGTAGACGACACTCTGGTCGTATGCCATCTCGTCTGCTTCAGCTTTAGCGTGTTCAATATTTATGATGTTTACGCTTATTGTTGCCATGACCGCGAACACAAAGAAGAAGAGTGCGTCCTTGCCTGTCTTATTGTATGCTTTGTCCGCAGGGTCGCTTTGGATGCGAGAGAGCATGTACGATGCAAACAGCCACCCAATACCCAAAAAGGCGAGGGCACCTAGCCAGAAATGACCAATAATGAACGCCATGACTAGCAAACCCAGGTTCCACCCTAGAGACGCGAGGAACACCCTCTTTTTATTCCGTCGCCACGCCGCTTCCCGCATATCGAGAGGCATCTTACGAATGCGCGAGGGTATGACTATGAAAAACGTAATAGTCGCGGCGACCATGGAGCCTACCACGAAGATGAGCCAGAGAATTGAAAAGTCCACAAAACCTCCAATGATGACAAGCCAGATTATTGACCAATAATAGCCAATATCCTACATAATAACCAAGGGATACCACCTAATGCCAATATGAGCACTACCCCACATGCCCCCACTTTTATGTGGCTACAGCCAAGCATTGAAGGCATTAGGGGCTTTCCTACAGGGGGCAGACGATTGAACCCCGCCGTCTCGATAAGATGCGGCGGGGCACTAGGGGTCTTGGTATAGGTATCGGCTATTGTTCCTCGTTTTCTACGGGAAGCGGAACCTCCATGCGGAACACCATGCGTCCGTCTTCGACAAGCACTAGCGGTTCGTTTGCCGCCGCCTTTTCCTGCATGATGCGCTGCCACTCATCGAGGATTGCCTTAACAACCTTCGGGTCTCCGACGTTGCAGACCATGCGGGCGTGGTGATAGTCACCGTAAGAACCCTCGACGGTATCGGTGGTCTTTAGGGTGTAAATCAGGCCATCGCGCTTAGCGCCCCATCGGCCCATGAGCTTCAAGGTATGGGGCTGAGTGTCCCAATCCTTCAGCTGATACGCAAAGCGGGGGGGGCGTCATTGAGGCGGTGAAATTCAAGAGTGATGGTGGACTGCTTAGCCATAGCTAAAAACCTTTCGGTGTGGGAAACAATGGGCTGTAGCTTCGTGGAAGTTCGTATCTCTTCCTTGCTACACTTATATAGTAACACGATTTTAGAAAGCTATACAAGCTGAAATGTTGTGAGGTGTGCCACATGGACTCTAGGGCTTTATGGCTGCTATGCTCTAAGAGGTCTTGAAAAGCTTTCTAAGAGCAATTGGTTTCAGATGGCACCTTTGCCTAAGTGCGCCCCAAAAGTCGCACACAGAGGCGCCTATTAGCTCAAATCTACACCCCATTGGCTCAATACTGGAACTCTTGAAAAGCCCTCTAATCGCCTTGCGCGCCAGGCGCAACTTTCCTCCACACGCCTGCACCTCGAAAGCCACCTATAGAGGCGACCAAGATTCCTAAGTGCGACATTGAGGGTATAATCGGTGACACCCACCCCAGCACAGCACCCTTCTAGGGGATGCACGAACAGGCGTGCCCCTAATAGTTCTAGAGGTACGCCTGGAGCTAGTGGCTAGTTGGTAACCTTGACGTCGTATGCTCGACCCACCTTACGGGGCGCGGTTTCCACATAGTAGAAGCCATCTTCTACCAAGGTACCCTTGCAGTACTCACGGTGCGACTCATCAACTTCATCTGCGGCAGCACAGGATGCACAGGGGACATCAAACTCAGAAGGCTTGAGGGCTCCCATCTGAACACCCTTGCTGTCAGTGACAATCACGCCCGCGAAAGCACTAATATGGCTAATGACGCCCTGGACTAGCTCAGTCTTACCGTCATTCTTGGTAGTGAACTCAATTGAGTCACCTTCGTTAACATCGAAGAGCAGCGCGCGACCAGTGAGGAGGTTTGCAACAATAGCCATGATAGGCATTCCTTCCAATAGGAAACGGGGAAACGGTCTGTAGCTTTTGGGTTATCCCCTCGCTACATAACCATAGTAACACGATTCTAAAACACAGTGCAAGCCAAAATGTTGTGAAGTGTGCCACATTGAAAATTCCCACAGGTATGCAAGCAGGCGCCCTATGAGGGGGGGGTATCTCCATAGGGCACCCATTGGTACATGATTCTATTTCGCTACTCAACCCGATTCACTGAGCCATTCTTAGCAATCCAGCGCGCACGAAAGCTTGAAGTGTCAGTATCTACTGAAGGGATGTCGGAAACGCTTCCATAGTCGAGGTGATTCGTCGGTTCCACTTCAATTACAGGGGTTGCCTTATAGGCATCGGGGCGCTGCTGGATGAACTGCTCCCACTCATCGGTGGCAGTCTTCCAGTCATTGCGAATCTCATCGAGGTCTCGACGGGCATCCTTAATGTAAACATCTGCGTTGTAGTAGAGCAGTTCACGACTACCCTCATGCTCAACAGCCTCCATGTGGCGCAGGCATCGCACAATAGCATCGAGCAGGTCATAAGAGACCGCGTTCAACTGATTCAAAATCCGCTTTGTGGAATGGATTCGAGTGGCTTCATGGAGAGTAATGGACAGCGATTCATCATCGACACCATTCAGGAAGTCTTCGACACCACACACCAAATCGACCTTATTCATGGTCTCAACATGGGCAACCTTAATGTCTCCAATGAGCGCTTCGGTCTCTGCGTACAGCTTCTTCAGTTCGGTCAGCTGCTCGAAGTACCCCTTAGCCTTTTCAGGGACGTTTTCGTGCGTGTAAATGATGCGGGTTTCCATGGGTCTAGAATCTCCTTATCTAGGGATTTGCAGGGCTACCCCTGATTACTTATTTATATAGTAGCACTACCTATTGAGTGATGCAAATGATTTTTGAGTGATTTGCGCCATAAATTATGTTACACCTAGGGTCTTGATGACAAACCTACAGACGCTAAAGAGCCCCACCTGGAAGCTACTCCAAATGAGGCTCTTTAGCATTACCTTTTATACGACAGTTAAGGTTGCCACAAATCCTAATCCGGCACTACGGGCAACATCTTATCGGCACTACCTGCTGGAACGTGAATAATGACCTGTGTCTTCACGAAGCGTGCCCGAGTCATACCATCAGCGCATTCAGGCAGGCCATTGAACAAGTTTTCCAGGTCGCTCTTGTAGGCGCATAGCTTCTTGCCGGCAGCAATGTCGGCGCCCTTCACCTTATACTCAGTGATGCGCTCTACACGTGCCTCCGTGTCAGCAGCAGGCAAATCATCCTTAACGATAACCCCAGAAGAAGGCTTATTGGCAGACCCCTTCTTTACCACCTGAGTAACCAAGGCACCATCTGAGTGACGCTCCACCCATCGGTAAGTATCACCCGAAATATTGGTTCCAAGATTACTTACGGGATAGGTCAGGGTATCACCTTCAAGCTTGCGACCATCAGCATCTAGATGGTAGGTCACAGTCTGATTATATGCAGCATCCTCCGCTTCATTCCGGTCAATATGCGCCATGATTTGCATAGTGAATACAGACATTAGCGCCACCCCCGCAAAGAGCGCTAGTACACCAAGCACAGAATCCTTGTATTTCGACGCGATATCCTCCTTGACCAATCGGCCAGGTATAGAGATTTCCGAGTTGCGATGCACAAGTGGAACCCAACCAACTGCAATGAGACCAGTGAGTACCAAACCATGATTGCCTATCGCTAGACCCGTCATGCCAACGGCAGCACCCCAGAGCAACTGAGCTTTGACTAGCCAACTCCTCGCGCGCTTATACGCTGCTTCACGCTCATCCACTGGCTTCTTGCGGATACGTGAGGGAACAATCAATGAGAACGCAACAAAAGTCGCGAGGACGGAGGCAATGATAAAGCTCAGCCAGATAATCCCAAAATCCATGACATGATTCCTTTTAGTACTAGTTGATACATGCTGGTCGACCTGCACCTTAGTGAGACGCCGAGACCCCTATCGTGAAAGGGGCACACCCCTAGTCTTCCTGGGTGGTAGGGTAGCCCCAGGGGCGGTCATTGAGCTCAGGGTACAGGAAATCAGGGTATTCCTTAAATGCGCCTCGAACGATGAGTCCCCGCAGCTGGTACCACAGGATATCTCGCGCCTGCTCGTAGCTGTATTCAGGCGTGGCTTCTACAGTGTCACGGTATGCCGTCAAGCTTTGGCGGATGTCTGCGATAGCAACCTCAACCCTGCCCAGACTCAGCAGGGTCTCGCGGATGCGATTCGAGAGCTCATTCATTTCCCATACTCGCTTAGAACCGCCTGCAACCTGGCGCTCTTCATCGCTTGCAGTCTCCCACACGGGGGTGCAGTCGAGCCGGTGCTCAAGATTCTCAGCAGAGGGCGCCTTATCACCTGGATAGTGGGTAAACTCGTCCAGGTTGAGGGCGTTGAGTCGCCTCATGAAGTCGTGAATGCCGCTTTTGCTGTGTACTGTGTGAAAATCCTCAGCAGCGGCGATAACGGCGGCATCGTACTTGTTACACCAGCTAGTGCAGAACAGTCTACTGATGTAGTACCTATATTCGCCGGATTCCAGGTGTTCCTGAACGCTTTCAGCGATGCTGTCAGTGATAGCGAAGGCTAGGCCAGTGCCATCTTCGTCGGTCGCACTGAAACCTGCTTCATAGATTTCATGTGGGTGCGTGGGAAACCAGCTAGCTGTGGTGGTGATGGGCTGCTCTGGGAGAACGTTGTGCTGGCTGGTGTCATCCTTGGTGGTTACGGGTGCACCGAGGTAGTAGGCACAGATGGTGGGCTCACTGGTCTCCCCAATGGCGAGCGCAGGGAGTTGGTCGCCTGCTTGTGGCGGGTGTTTGGGGTCGATGGTTGCGGTGACGTGTAGTTGCTGGTTGTCGGGTGCGTGTAGCATTGCGGTGATTTCGCCGGTTTCGTGGTTGTGGGTTTCGATTTTGCCCATTGCTTGTTTGGCGAATTTGATGGGGAAGATGGGGTCACGTGGTGGCTGGGGGCTGGTGGTGTCTTCGATGATGGCGTAGATGCCGTGACCAGCGAGGTTTGGGTTCATTCTGACTTATCCTTTCATATGGACTGCCGCTCACCCCTGTACATGGGGGGCTTGCGAGTGGGGAGAATGGTGAGCATGATTGACCTGCGGCTCATCCCCGCATACAGGGAACATGCTGAAACGTCGAGGGCTCATCCCCGCGTACAGGAAGCTCAGACAGCTCAACTAAGGGTAACGCCCGTAAGCAGCCCGAAAAACAACCAGCTCCTCACGAAGATGAGTAGGCAATTCCTTGTCTACGGTGGCCATACCCTCAATGAGGGCTTGGGTCTTGACGCTT
>ERZ772779.12-NODE-12-length-75221-cov-8.898305_pt1 | contig 75221 bp, 92 predicted proteins | sample MGYA00511360_ERZ772779 | MGnify/ENA primary metagenome ERZ772779 (study PRJEB29015, sample SAMEA2738112) | human oral metagenome | biome: human oral; feature: human-associated habitat; material: saliva | place: China | collected 2231 ...
AAGCCATCGCTCGTGTCTGCGAAAGTACTTTATTCGAAAATGGTCTACAAGCCGTTGCCGCAGCAAACGCCAAAGTAGTTACTCCTGCTTTAGAAGCTGTGGTCGAAGCGAACACACTACTCAGCGGTATCGGTTTTGAATCAGCTGGTTTAGCAGCAGCACATGCCATCCATAACGGATTCACAGCGATTCATGGTGACATCCATACTCTCACACACGGTGAAAAAGTAGCTTACGGTACATTGACACAACTATTGTTAGAAAATCGTCCAAAAAAAGAACTCGATAAATACATTACTTTCTATCAGGCGCTTGGCTTACCTACTACGCTGAAAGAAGTAAAATTGGATTCCGTTCCTTATGAAGACTTACTCAAGATTGGAGCTCTTGCAACACAAGAAGGCGAAACCATCCACCAAATGGCCGTTGACTATACTGCCGAAGATGTAGCAAATGCTCTTCTCGCGCTTGACCAATATGTCACTACAAGATTTTAAAAATAACTAAATCCACTCAAATAGCCCAAGCAGAAATCTGCTTGGGCTGTTTTATCGATTTGTTTTGTATCATGCATGATACACTTTTTATCTAAATAACGTCAGAGACTCCACTTCTTCAACACCCTTTTGAGTCAATGCTTTTGCGGCAAGGTGTAAAGTTGCGCCTGTCGTATAAACATCATCCACTAGCAAAACCTTCGTTGGAATCACGACTCCCTCTCTTATCTTAAAAGGTTGTTTTAGTTGCAGACGCTCCTGCCTTGTCTTCTCGGATTGCTTCTTACCACTACCTATATGTTCTAAAAGCGAAACGGTCGGCACACGGCATTCTTCCAGTAAAGTTGGAATCGTCTCGAATTCTCTCTTTTTTAAACTCGTACTGGATGAAGGCAATGGACAAAGAACGAAGCCCCTCTTTTGATACTTAAGCAACTCTTGTCTTAATTCCTTTATCACCAACGTCATCACTCTTGTATCTCCTACAAATTTGAATAACTCCATAAACTTCCGCCCCGCCTCGTCATAAGCATATAAGGCCGTATTCTTTAAAAGTACTGCTTCTTTTACTTGATGCCATTTTTGACAATCCGGGCAAACTTCTACTTTCGTCATCAACCGTCCACACTCTAGGCAAGTTGGATACTGTTTTAATTCCATAAACGGATGCTCACAATTGACGCAGATGCACTTTCTGTTTGCTCCTAGTAAAAACGATATTATCGGCTGAGCTCGTTCAACTTCTTCCCCGCACCATAAACATTTCATTTACCTTCCCTCCCAAGAAGCGCTTGTCGATTTAAGTCTTCGATTTCCCTTACCGCATGGACCATCGCCTTTGTTTTCCCATTATGAAAATATACAACTTCTCCTGTTGGGCATTCTGCGGTCCGGCCAACGCGTCCTGCAATCTGCACAAGTACTTCTCTTGAGAACTCCTCTTCGTGTGCATTGACGACACAAACATCGACTCCTGGAAAAGTCACTCCCCGCTCTAGAATCGTTGTTGTCACTAGAAAATCGAGTTTTCCTGCTCTCATCTGTGCAATTCGTTCCTGGCGATATATTTCTTTAGAACTAACCGTCTCGAATTTCGCATTTTGGAACTGGCGTCTAAGTGCTGCTTCTATCGGACCTAGAAGTGTAATTCGTGGAACGAATAGCAAAAATCGTTTCCCTACTCTAACATGTTCCTCTATAAAACGCTGCACAGGTTTTGGTACTTTCTTCTTTTTCAGTTTTTTCTCTAAGTCTCCGATATAACTCATCGTCGGTACTACTAATGGCTTCTTATGATATCGCTCTGGCAATAAGGATACCGACAACTCTTTTCCCTTCAGTCGTTTTTCCAGCATCTGGGACGGGGTCGCCGTTAAATACATCAGGCAACCGTCCTCTTTCAATGCACGATGTACTGCGCGAATCAGTAACTCATTATCCCGATAAGGAAATGAGTCCGTCTCATCAATCACGACTAAATCAAATGCGCGGTAGAATCTTAGCATCTGGTGCGTCGTCGCAATCGTCAGAGGCACTCTCTTGTAGCCTTCCTCGGATTGCGAGTGAAGTACGTTTTGCTCAACTGTCGGGAAAGCTTCCTTCAAACGCGGTGCCAATTCCACACATACATCAATTCTTGGTGCAGCAATTGCGACTCTTTTTCCTTGTTGCACCATCCATTCGATGCTCGCAAAAATCATCTCTGTTTTCCCAGAACCTGTCACGGCCCAAAGTAGGTGCTCACGGAATCCTGTTTGCTGTACGACATCCAGGCACTCCAAAGAGAGCTGTTCCTGTTTTGCACTCAATGTATGTTTATAGTGCGCTAATGCTTCTGTTCTTTTTGGAAAAGGCTGCTCTTCTTCAGGAGTCGCAATCACCACGCTACAAGCCTTCACCTTTCCCATCCCAATACACTTCAAGCAATACCAACATTCACCGCCTTCACAATTCAGGCAAGGCCCTTTGGCAAATTCCAACGGATCCGTATTCCCACAAAACTGGCACTCTTTCTTCCTGTTTTTCACGGTAATCCCAACCTCTAGCACTGCATTAGTAGAAACTTCATGCTCTTTTAGCATCGATTGATAGACCGCTTGAATACGTCCAACCGCTCCTTCCATCCCACTCACCTCACCCCTAACTACGCAAAAAAATCAGAAGAAGATTTCTCTTCTTCTGATTTTTGTTTGAAAGGAGTGCTTCTATTATGAGAAGAATGCGAGTAATACCCCTGCAGCAATCGCACTACCGATAACTCCGGCCACGTTTGGTCCCATTGCGTGCATTAATAAGTAGTTACTTGGGTCTTCTCTTTGTCCTTCTTTTTGTACAACACGAGCGGCCATTGGTACAGCAGATACCCCTGCAGCACCGATCATTGGGTTGATTTTACCGCCTGATAATTTGTACATCAATTTACCCATTAGAACCCCAGCTGCTGTTCCTCCAGCAAACGCGATTAATCCTAATAAAGTAATTTTAAGAGTAGATACAGATAAGAATAATTCCCCTGTTGCTTTCGCTCCTACTGTTAACCCTAAAATAATGGTTACTCCGTACATCATCGCATTTTGTAGAACTTTTGTAATGTTTGGAACTACCTTAATTTCTTTAATTAAGTTACCGAGCATTAAGCATCCTACTAACGGTGTTGCACTTGGTACTAATAAGCTGACAAAAATTGTAACGATGATTGGGAAAAGAATCTTTTCCGTTTCACTCACTTTACGGTTTTCTGTCATCTTAACAAGACGTTCTTTCTTCGTCGTGAGCGCACGAATAATTGGCGGTTGAATAATTGGCACAAGCGCCATGTATGAGTACGCTGCTAGGGCGATTGCTGGTAATAAGTGCGGTGCAAGTCTTGTCGTTAAGAACAAGGCTGTTGGTCCATCCGCACCCCCGATAATCCCTACTGAAGCAGCTTCTTGCGGTGTCATCCCCCACATTACTGAAAGGAAGAATGCAACGAAAATACCGAATTGAGCTGCCCCACCAAGCAAGATGGTTTTTGGATTAGCAAGTAGCGGTCCAAAGTCTGTTGAAGCCCCTAAGCAAAGGAAAATCATCGGTGGATAAATCCCAAGGTTTGTTCCTTGATATAAGTAATACAAGAGTCCACCAGGTCCATTTTCAGTAGGAGCATCCATCAACCCTGCTAATGGTAAGTTTACAAGGAGCATCCCGAACGCAATCGGAACCATTAAGTATGGTTCATACCCTCGTTTAATCCCTAGATATAGAAACACGCAGGCGATAATTAACATAATGATATTTTGAATTGTTAAATTATAGAGCCCACTCGTTTCAATCAACTGTTGAATGACTTCCATAAACCATCGCCTCCTAAATCGTTAAGAGTGGTTGGTTCGATTCGACAGATTCATTACTTGATACATGAATTGCTTTCACAACACCATCAGCCGGAGCAAGGATTTCATTTTCCATCTTCATGGCTTCTAAAATCACAAGTACATCTCCTTTTTTCACTGCATCACCGACATTTTTATTGACCGATAATACAATCCCTGCCATTGGAGCAGGCACCACTTCACCGTCCCCTGTTGGAGCAGGTGCTGGCGCAGCTTTCTTTTCTTCCACTGGCGCGCTAGGTGCTGGAGTTGGAGCTGCTGCTAATTTTTGTGCTGCTTCTTCATTTGAAATTTCTTTTAGTGAGACGATAAATGTTTCGCCATTCACTTCTACTTCGTATTTTTTCATTTAGTCCACCTTCTTTTCAATCGATACAATTTCAAAGTGCTTGTCCGGAACATCCGCACTCGCTTGTGTTAAAGCGACCAGTGCGGCAACTCGAGCAAGTTTATTCGTTTCAAATAGTGTTCCATCATTTGTTGGAGCTTCAGGTTTCACCTCAACTGGTTTTCCTACAACTCCAGCTGTTGGATGGCTCTTTGCTTCCAGGATTTGGATAACTTTAGAGCTTCCTTGCATGAGGAACATTAGAATCGTCAACATCACAAATACAATTCCCATTGAAACGATTGTGATCCATAGGATTTCTAATAAACTTAGTTGCATAACTCTCTCCTCACTTTACAGTCGCAAAAATCTTCACGATTTCAGATGGTTTTTGCCATTGTCCATTCTTCTTGAGCAAGAATTCTTTGCCGACTTTAGGGAAGAGTGCGTAAGTTAAAACATCTTCGTCACTTCTTGCTAAATCTCCAAGTTCTGCTTTGAGTGTTTCGAATTCTGGTGGCAAGTGGTTTGCTGGTCGATCGCTGATGACTTCTTGGTCACCAATGATGGATTTTCTGAAGCTTTCTTGAATTGGTACTGGTGATTGTCCATAAGAACCAAGTAAGTAAGATTTCACTTCGTTTGAAACCACTTTGTAGCGTTGGCCTGTAAGAACGTTCATCGTTGCTTGTGTTCCCACCATTTGGCTCATTGGAGTTACGAGTGGTGGATATCCAAGGTCTGCTCTTACTTTAGGCACTTCTTTTAATACTTCTTCGTATTTATCTGTTGCACCCGCTTGCGTTAATTGAGAATACATATTCGATAACATTCCACCAGGCACTTGATATAAAAGCGCACGTGGGTCTGGTGTTAACATTTTTGGATTTAATGTTCCATCTTTAATGTATTTATCTTTAATTACTCGGAAGTGGTCTGCAACTGGTTCTAATTTTGCCAAATCAACGGAGATGTCATAGCCTAGTTCGCGAAGAGCGATGACTAATGATTCCGTTGGTGGTTGGCTTGTCCCTTCACTAAGTGGTGAAAGGGCCGTGTCGATGCGGTCTGCACCAGCTTCAATGACTGCTTGATAAGTGAGTTGTGCAATACCGCTTGTGCAGTGTGTATGCACGACGATTGGAACTGTAATCACTTCTTTTAATGCGCGAACGAGCTCAATACCACGAGCTGGTGTTAAAATTCCGGCCATGTCTTTCACACAGATAGAATCCGCACCCATTTCTTGCATTTTTGCTGCTAGTTCTTTGTAGTATTCAATCGTGTGCGCATCACTAATCGTATAGCAAATTGTCATTTGTGCTTCTTTACCTGTCTTCTTCACAGCATTTAGTGAAGCTTCCAAGTTACGAACGTCATTTAACGCATCGAAAATTCTGAAAATATCAATCCCGTTTTCTGCTGATTTTTCGACAAATTTTTCGACAACATCATCGGCATAGTGACGATATCCTAAAATATTTTGACCGCGTAACAACATTTGTAACGGTGTCTTCTTTAAATGTTTTTTCAAGGTGCGAAGTCTGTCCCATGGATCTTCGTCTAAGAAACGAATACAGGCATCAAACGTTGCTCCACCCCAACATTCCAAAGAGGCAAATCCTGCTTCGTCTAATTGATCTAAAACAGGGAGCATATCTTCAATTCGCATACGGGTTGCCATCAAAGATTGATGGGCATCCCGTAAGATTGTATCTGTAATTCCTATTTTTCGAGTCATCACCGAACACTCCTTTCACTATAATACGTCGATAAAGCGTTCGATTGTCTTGATGCTTTCAAGGGCATCTTGAGGAATTTGATGTTCTGGATTTGCATCGTTAAATGCTTTCAAGTAATCCAAACGGAATTGCATACGATCACGAATTAATTCAGCGTATTCGCCATTCATGTCAGGCACTTCGTAACCTTCAACTGGTAAGTATTCCATTCCTGGAAGACCACCGAATAATTCAAAGTTTGCTTTGCCATCAACAACTGTTTCGATGACGCCAAGTGAAACTTCTTTTGTAACTTTCTTACCTAAGAAATCTCCTGTATTGATGATGTAGCAGTCTACACCTTTATCAAATAATGCTTTGAATTTTTCGTAGTCTTCTACTAATGGATATACACGGAATGGGTTTGCGTATGGTTCGATAACGAGCGCATCTAAGTTTGCCCCAGCCCCTGTATTTTCAGCAGTAGAACGTTTTGTCATTAATGTACATCCTAAAATAGATGCTAAACGTGGATCTGTGATTTTCACTAATGGTGGTAGTGCATCATCTTTCATGATCCAGAAAATAGATTGAATTGGTTCTTGAATCTTATCAACACGGTTTGGTGTTGAATAACGAGATTTAATGGTACGTCCGTTACCATTACGAATATCTTCTGTTACTAATACTTTACGGCCGTTTTCATCCAGAGTCACACCACAGTTTTGAACCGTTACAAAGTAATCTTGTTCTCTGTGACCTGCTGGATAGTCATTTGTTTTGTCGAAGTAAGAAGGTTCCAAAGCTACAGATGAACCATCTTCTACCGAAATCACAAATGCATCGTCGTGTAATACTTCAATGTCGTATTTATCGTCATGTTTTGCGTGTGTTAATGTAGACTTACCTGATCCAGATAATCCGAAGAAGCTTGCAACGTAAGAATCGCCTTCTTTACGGAAAATCTTCAAACCACCGTGGCAAGAAACGTAGTTGTTACGAGCGGCAGTTGCCCATGCTAATGTTAACGTTCCTTTCTTGATTTCCCCAAAATAACTCATTCCTAAAATTGCAGCACAGTTATGTTTTGTATCAAAAAATGCTAATCCATCTGGGTAATCAGGATGTCTCCAAGTTGGGTCGAAGAAAATGAAAATATCATTTTCGTCATATTGTTTAGACGCATCATAACGTCTCTTATATTGGTCATTGAAAATTTGGAAGTTCAATAACCATGAGTACAAGTTGTTAATGTGTTCTTTAGGCATTGTGATATGCGCCTTCACCATAAAGTCTTCATCAAGACCTACAACGGCTGTACCCTTAATAAACGGTTTGAACGAACTGTTATAAATCTCTTCACGAATGATTGGAATAATCTTTGCATCTTCTGCTGGATTATTACCCAAAATTCGACGAGCTTTTGCAGTACGTCCTACAACGCTCCCATCAACAACCGTAAGAATATGTGCATCCTCCGGTAACCCTAAATCCTTTGCGTTTGCAACGAACGCATCTAACACTGTTGTATTAGGTGCATGTGACGCTAATTCATACGCCTCTGCCAGAGTCGGAATTTCAGTCGCATTGTTCGAATAAAAAGCTGGTTCAATAGTTGCCTTCAATTGCGAAAGATGCGGATTGCTCTTGCGTATAGTGTCTGTAGCGAAACGATCAATTGTTGCCATAATATCAACCTTCCTATCTTTTTATTGATACTTTAATTATACACGAAAACGCTTTAAATGTAAGCGTTTTTTGTGATTTTTTTTGCTAATTTCTCCATTTTTTTCTTTTAATTGTTGGAATCTCGTCCAAAAGTAGCGAATCGCTCCCAAACAAAAAAAGAACGGGTTACCGCATGTGGTAACCCATTCTTTTAAGCTTTATCTTTAAAATTCATTTCAAAACACATTCCTTCTGCTGTTGCAAAGAAGCGGTGTTCAATTTGTTCACGTTCGAGCAACTGATGAACACTATAGAGTCCTACTCCATTTCCTCCGCCAGTCGTTCCTTTTGAAGATGGTAAGAGTGAAAATGCCGTTTCAATTTGTTCTTTCGTTAGTGGAACACATGGATTTTCAATCGTTAAATCTTGATCCTTTAATTCCACTCGAATGACGCCTTCTTTTGATGAGTGTTTAATGGCATTCATCAATAAGTTATTCCATACGTTTCGAAAGGCGATTGGACTCGCTTCAATCGTAAACGGTTCGATGCTTTCTTCAAGCACTAGTCCTTTTTCTTGTAATAATAACTGGAATTCTCGATTCCACTCTGGAAGAACTTTGTCTAATGCTATTTCTTCTTTTGTTAGAGTTTCTTCTTGTAATTTAGACAGCGCCAGAATTTCCTGAACGAGTACAGACATCTGGTCGACTTTGGCAATCGACTCTTCCAAGTACTTATCACGGTCCTTATATTTACCAACATTGAGGCTCATATTCTCTAATAAAATACGCAGGCCTGCTAATGGCGTCTTCAACTCGTGAGAAGCGCTTCGCAAGAAATCCACCTTTGTTTTTTCCAACTGAATCATCTTCTGATTCTTCTCTTCCAGTTCATCGATGACAGACAATAGATGCTCGTATAAGTCATTGATTTGCATCTCCATCTGTCCAATTTCATCGGCTCTTGGATTTACAAACCGTGCATCTCTATCCAATTCCATCATCTTCTTGGTTACTCTGGACATTTGCATCAGAGGTTTCGATAATTTTCTAGCATAAATATACGAGAAAATGACTGCTGTAAAGATCGAAATGGCGAGCGATAATGGCAAATAACGGAATGTAACCTTGGTTGCCTGTTTCACCGATTCGGTTGTCGTTACGACCTGCAGTTGCATTTGTTTACCGTCTTTTGTAGTGACTTGTCTGTCCTCGATAATGACCGAGTTCTGATCACTATTTTCATCAATGGCCAACTCGCTTCCTAGCTGCAAGTTCTCCCCATTCGATTCTTTTCTTAAGTAAGCTGTAATCCCTTCGTTTTTAGCATACAGTTGCAAGGCAGACGCAGCCTCTTGTTCATCGACTTTGGATAAACTTTCCACTAACACATCTGCTTTTTGGCTTAATTCTTGCTGACGTTCCTGCAAATAAAAGTGCGGAAAGGCAAAGTATAAAAACAGATGCGCGATGGCGACTAGCGTACCTAGAATGCTCAATGTATAAATAAAAATCTTAGGAAACAGTTTTAATTTTCTCATCTTAACTCCAACTTGTATCCGACATTTTTAACAGTAACGATACAATCCAACAATAATTTTTTTCGCAATTGCTTGATATAAACATCCACAACACGGTCAAACGGTGGATCTTCATGTTCTGCCCACACGTGATCTAATATTTGAGCACGACTCAATACTTGTCCGTGATGTTCTACGAGTAGTTTCAAAATTGCCAGTTCTTTTGCAGTTACTTCCACAATTTGCCCATTTACCCTAGCTTCAAAACTGGTAAAATTCACACTCGTATTCTCATAGTTCCACACATCCATTTCTCCGTAGTGACGCTTCAATACGGCTTCAATCTGTTTATGCAAAACGACGAGGGAGAATGGTTTTTGAATAAATCCATCGACGAGTAGCTCGAACGTTCTCACTTGTGTTTCTTCATCATGAAGGGCCGTTAGCATCAGAATAGGAACTTTACTAGTTTTACGTACCTCTTCTAACACTTCAAAGCCATTTTTTCGAGGCATCATAATATCGAGTAAGATTAAATCAATCGACTCTTTTCCAAATACTTCAAGCGCCTCTACTCCATCTTCTGCTTCAAACACATGGAAGCCTTGCTCTGTTAAATATTCACGAACTCCTTCGCGAATCGCTCCTTCGTCTTCAACGATTAATAAATTCAAAAACATCACCTCTTTTTTGCTATTATATCAATCTATCGGTCTAGCGACTAGACCCTTGCATTTTTATTCCGTATCTTGCAATAAACTCTTCGGAGATTTTTGTAAAATAAACGCACTGCCTAAGAGAACTGCAATAACAACAACGACGAGTCCAAGACCTACAACTGTTGCTTTATCCATATTGGATACTGTCACCGATAATTCTGTTAATGTCTTATTGAAGCCGTCCACGGCTGCTCCACCACCAAGGTTGGCCGATTTCGCTTCATTCGCCAGTTGCGTTCCAAGGCTACTATTCACTTGACCTAAAATGAGTTTTCCAACCCATTCGCTGACAGGGCCACCTGCAAGAATTGCAGCGATAAAGCTGGCGATGCTGACCATTCCTACTTCGCACAGCATTTGCGCAATAATCGTTTTGTTCGTCATTCCAAGCGCCAAACGAACACCGATTTCTCGACGACGACTGTTTGTCCATAAGAAGAGGACGAGTACTAAAATAATCGCTGAGAAGATTAGGCTTCCAAGGAATAGTTTGTCTGTTAAGCCATATACTAAGTTAATTGATTTCTGAAGCGTTGGGTAGTTTTGGCTACTCTTAATGAGCGTATAGGCCTTCCAGTCAATTCCCAATTTCTTCGCTTGTTCCATCACCTTATCGATGTCATATTGACCACCAACAAGGAACGTAGCATCCAGGTAAATCGCATTTGCTTCAGTATATCCATACATTAATGCGCTTGTCTTTAAGTCCGTTAAAATCGTATTTTCATATAATTCTTGAGGTGCTGTGACTCCACCTTTATTTTTACCACCAAATAATCCAACAATCGTCACTTCGGTTTGGTTATTCGCGTGCTTCTCGTTATCCGCATCATAGATGTTTGATTTCAACTTGAACTTGTCGCCGACTTTTAAATTATTTTTCTTAGCAAAGTCTTCGTGTACTAACGCCACATTTGTATCATCATCCTTAATATGGCGACCTTCTGTTAGCGTGAAAGTCTGCGCCGCGAATCGTTCATCCATGCTAGAATCATTAATCCCTGTTACCTGAGCAGCTTTCCCGAAACGTTGCTGACGAGTGGCGTCAAGACGAACTCCTTTTGCTGGAATCAATTCTTGATCGACAAGGTCAGCTACGACTTCCATTCGCTTCACTGCCTTTTGAACGCCTTCGATTCCTTCAATCGCTTGAATATCTTTTCCTTTCAAGTTCCCGCCCCCACGAGCAGTCCCTTGATTATGTCTGCGGTCGATTTGCATCGAGAACGAAGAATTAATCGACTTAAACGTTTCTTTTGCAGCAGTATCCGTTGCGTGTTTTACGGCTAAACTACTAAGAGCCACTGTTGCCATACTGAATAAAATAAAGAAAATAATTAAGGTTTTAAACTTTTTTCTTGAGACATATGCCCAAGCATTTTGTAGGATATTCATTTATTTTCCCCCTCTTACTTTCTTTAGTTTTCCGTCTTCTAATTCCAACACTTCATCACTCGCAGCGGCTACTTGCGGGCTGTGAGTCACTACGATGACGCATTTGCCACTTTCATGAGCTGCCATTTTTAAGATATCGATAATTTCTGCGGCTGTTCCTTCGTCCAAGTTTCCGGTTGGTTCATCCGCTAAAATAATTGGCGCCTTTGAAACAAGTGCTCTAGCAATTGCAACCCGTTGTTGTTGCCCACCTGATAGCTTCAATACATTACGATGAATTAATTCTTCCTCTAATCCTAATTTCAATAGGATATCTTTGGTTGCTTTTCCATTTACGAGTCTTACATTTTCAAGCGGTGTTAAATAATCGATTAAATTATAGTTTTGGAACACTAAGCAAATATGGTCGCGGCGGTGTTCACTGTATGACCCTTGCGCAATATCTTGCCCATTGAAACACACTTTTCCTTTCGTTGGACTGTCTAATCCTGCTAATAGCGATAAGAAAGTCGATTTCCCTGCTCCGGATTTCCCAACGACCGCATAGAATTTTCCTTCTTCAAAAGTGGCATTCAAATCATTCAACACATATTTTTGAGAATCCTCGTATCGATAATAAATAGTTTCTAATGATAATACTGACATAAAAACACTCCTTAGTTCATTTGACTTAAAATTTTCTTCGGTTTCTTCATTAAGATGACTGCGGTACTAAATAGAACGGCTAATGCAATAATGATCAGTACGACTCCAATCGTTAGCAGTCCTTGCATTAGACTGAACTCCGGCAAGCTCGATTCAAATAATGATTTCACTTGAGGGGGAATCTCATCCGAGGTTAAGAGCCCCGTGTAAAATTGCTTGGCTACAAAGCTTCCCAACATAAGAGCGAAGACCGCGCTCGTTGCCGCAACCGTGTAGAGTTCTAATAAGATTTGCGCGATAATTTCTTTTCTTGAAATTCCGACCGACATCAAAATTCCAAACTCATGAATTCTTTCTCTTAATGTAAATAATAAAATTAAAAATAAAACAATAACTGCTAACACAAATACTGAGCTAGTCAACAATGTCATGAGCGATTTGAAATTTTGGATAGGCGCTGCTACTTGTTCAAATACTTGCTCATTTTTAGAAAGTTGCATGCTATCCCACTTGAGAGGAAGTTCTTTTACTTTAGCGATTACTTCATCTAATTTTGATGGATCTTTTACCGTAAAAATCGCACGGTGAACAATTGCATTCGATTCATCTTTTCCAATCAATGTTTGGCTCGTTTTGTAATCCATATAAATACGATTTTCTGTTAAGTCACTCGTCAATCCTGTTGATTGCTCCGATAACTTTCCGTTGAAGATTCCAACGATTTCGACGGTTACTTCTTTACCACTTGCAGTAGTACCCTCGTTTTGGAAATTCTTCAATTTAATTTTGTCTCCAACTGTCCAATTATTTTCTTTTGCAAGCTCTTCATGCACGAGTACTTTTCCGGAATCGTCTTTGGTTAACGCACGCCCTTCTTTAAGACTTAGCGCACCGCTAGCAAAATTTAACTCCTGGCTACTTGAAGTGACGCCATGATAACTCACCAGTTCTCCCATTTTCCCTTGGTCAAGTTGGACCGCTTGTTCTCTTTCAACAGCTTTTGCATCTTCGAGTTGCCCGATGCCATCCATTTCATACTGCGCATCCTTTACTCCTTCGACTTGTCCTACCTTGGCCATCTCTTTTTGTTCGATATTCCCATCTTGTAAGAGGGATTCAATTTGAAACCCTGAATTCGATAGTTCTAACAGCTTCGTTTGAACCTTTCCCGTACTTTCTTGCATCGAGAGTACCGCCAAGACAGCTGCTGTAATTAGCATCATGATGAAAAATAATATTCCTGTACGAATCTTCTTGCGAACAAGATACGCACCTGCCCTCTTTTTCCAATCCATGTGCTCTCCCACTTCCTTTCCTATTCTGTACTGTTAGTTTGCACTTCCAATATGAAACAAATATGAAACGAATTTCTTTTTTGAAAAATTTCATTACCATATATGGTAATGAAATATTTTTTGCATGCAAAAAAGGCTGGACAATTTGTCCAGCCTTCCTCTTTAATATCTTTCTTTCATTGCACGATCGATTTCGCGTTTCATATCCTTTTGCTTTAAGGCATCACGTTTATCGTAATTTTTCTTCCCTTTCGCAACTCCGATTAACAACTTTGCAACGCCATTTTTAATGTAGACCTTCAGCGGCACTACCGTATTTCCGGCTTGCTTTACTTGCTCCAGTAAATAGTTAATTTGCTTTTTATGAAGCAATAATTTTCTCGTTCTTAATGGGTCATGATTGAACAGTGTCCCTTGTTCAAACGGACTAATATGAACTCCTACAAGAAAAGCTTCTCCTTGCTTCAAGCTTACATATCCATCTTTTAAATTGATACGCGCTTGACGAACCGATTTGATTTCTGTTCCGGTTAAGACCATCCCAGCTTCAATCGTTTCAAGAATGGTATAGTCATGACTTGCTTTTCGATTTTGTGCGAGCACTTTATCGTTCGTTCCTTTAGGCATTCACGAACCTCCTAGCGTCTTTTCTTTTTCGTTTTAATCGCTTTTTTAAAGCGTTGGCGTCCTTTTGATTTTTTGCCTTTCTTAGAAGATTTATCATCAAAGCGTTCGACTTTTCTTGGGCGTTCAGTTTTGGCCAATTTTGCATCTTCTACGAGTAGGAAATCAACTTCTCTAGCTTCCACATCTACTTTCACACATTTCACACGAACACGGTCCCCAATACGGTAACTTACACCCGTACGTTCGCCAAGTAAAATCATGTGGCTTTCAATAAAGTTAAAGTAGTCTTGTTTCAAGTGAGAAATATGAATTAATCCTTCTACGGTATTCGCTAACTCAACAAACATTCCGAATTTTGTCACAGAGCTTACGATACCATCGAATTCTTCGCCGACTTTGTCTTGCATGTATTCGGCTTTCTTCAATGCGTTCACATCGCGTTCCGCCTGTACTGCAAGTCGTTCCATACGAGATGATTGATCTGCAATTTGTTGCAACTTATCTTCCAGAAGCGTTTCTTCTTTCTTCGATAAATGACCTGGACGTTTTCCGTAATGACGAATCATGCGGTGAACGATTAAGTCTGGATAACGACGAATTGGCGAAGTGAAGTGCGTATAGTCTTCGGCTGCCAGTCCATAGTGTCCCGTTGGCGCGATATCGTATTTAGCTTGCTTCATCGAACGGAGCATCATCGTCGACACTACCGCTTCATATGGCTCACCGCGTACTTCATTCAAGGCCTTTTGTAATTTCTTCGGTGTTATCGAATCGTTCTTCCCTTTAATCGTAATTCCAAATGCGGTAATAAACTCTAAGAACCGTTGGAGTTTTTCGCTATCTGGATTTTCGTGAATACGATAGATGAATGGCACCTTCAATTGTTCATAATGACGCGCCACTGTTTCGTTAGCCGCAAGCATAAAGGACTCAATAAGTCGCTCTGCTACGCCACGTTCACGTAGTACGATTTCGGTTGGCGCTCCTTTTTCATCCACAAGAATTTTTGCTTCTTGTGTATCAAAGTCAATCGCTCCACGTTCCATACGTCTACGCTCAAGAATCGTATGTAATTCCTTCATATTCCAAAGCATTTCTGCAATCTCTGGAGTGATTTTTTCAGAAGCTTCATTCGTATTGAATAATACATTCACTTCATCATAAGTTAATCGCTCGTTCGATTGAATCACACTTGGGAAAATCTCGTGCTGGTAAATTGTTCCGCTACGGTCAATTTCCATGCGTGCTGTTAACGTTAAACGCTCTTCATATGGATGCAACGAGCAGATTCCGTTTGATAATCGTTGCGGTAACATTGGAACCACACGGTCTGTTAAATACACACTCGTTCCGCGTTCGAATGCTTCCTTATCCATTTCAGAATTTTCCGTTACATAATAAGAAACGTCCGCGATAGATACCGTTAATACAAAGGTTCCATCTTCGCGTTTGACTAGAGCTACCGCATCATCTAAGTCTTTTGCGTCTGCTCCGTCAATCGTCACGGTTAATTCTTGGCGTAAATCCACACGCCCTTCGAGTTCTGCCGGTGAGATAGTTTCACTCACACGGTTGGCTTCCTCTATAACAGTGTCTGGGAATACTGTTGGGATTTTTAATTGATGTAAAATCATTAAAATATCCATACCGACAGCGTCTTTATAGCCGATTTCTTTAACGATATGGGCCTTCAAGACAAGTTCGTGACGCTCTGTTTCATAACTATCAACTTCGGCAATCACGACGGTTCCGTCAACTGGGTTTAATCCCTTTCTAGTCACATAACATTTCGTTTTCTTTAATTTAGAATCTTTTAACGCAATTTCGCCACAATAGCCTGTTTGCATCATAATCTTCGATGGGTAACGTGTATAAATCCCCACTACTTGCTTCACAGCGCGTTCAATAATCTTCACGATTGTTCCGCTAGCGGCTTTATCGTTATAAGAATTTTCTTCTTGTACGATACGAATCGCAACCGTATCTCCATCCATAGCGCCATGGACATCCGTTCTTGGGATAAAAATATCTGGTTTGCCTTCTTCAACTGTGACAAAACCAAATCCTTTATCGTTTAATCGGAATGTTCCTTCTAACGTACGATTTTTTTGATTGAATCCAAATTTACCTTGTCGTGTTAATACAATTTTTCCAGAATCTTCGAGGTCAGCTAATTGTTTCACTAAAATCTTAAAGTCCTTTGAAGCAGTAAATCCGAAATGCTCACTAATTTCTTGAACAAAAAAACTTTCGGATTCATGTTCCATAAAGAAAGCCATTAAGATTTCTTCTAATGATTGTCTCATTTCTTTACCTCCATTCTTGTTGATTTAGAAAAGAGAGAACAGTCTCTTGGAATTCCTTTCTAACAGGACTAACCGTAATCACGTGCCCTGCTTCTTCATACCAATGTAACTCCACTTGTGCGTTAATGAGTCCCTCTTTTAATTCAAGAGAAGACTCTGGATCGACAAGTGTATCTTGTTCCCCTTGTGCAATATAAAAACTTCCTGTCACTTCGTCTAAATGTGAAGCAACGTCACTTGAAAATGATTGAATGTGTGCTAATTGTTTGTGTGCTTTTTCCTTCATTTCAGCTTCATCAAATGGTCGTCCTACATTTCTATAAGACGCCTTCGCATACATCATAAAACTTTGAAACAGTCCTGGCAACTGAGGATTCCCAGAAGACACCGGAGAACAAAATGTTCCAGCATATTCCACTAGATGTTCGGTGGCTAATTTTGTCGCCATAATACCGCCCATCGATAATCCGAATGCAGCCACCGTGTGAAATCCTTCTCCTCGAACAAAGTCGACCGCACGTTTTGCATCTTCATACCAAGCCTCGGGAGAACTTGCCAAAATATCTTCCACATCTGGAGTTCCATGGCCAGAAAATACTGGAACATAAACTGCATAATCATGACGATGTAAAAACTGCGCAAGCATTCTCACATCGGCAGGCGTTCCTGTATAAGCATGAAATAAAATCACCGCTCTTGTATTGCTTTCTTTTCTTAACCATAGTGCTTCCATAATATTACTCCTCTAATCTGACAAATAAAAAAGTACAATTGGTTGGCTGTCCGAACAATTGTACTTAAATTTATTATTTTGATGAAATGTATGCTAATGCAAATGCTAATAACATGAAGATTGTTCCTAAAACAACTGTTACGCGAATTAAGAATGCCTCAAAACCACGTGCCTTTTGTTTACCGAATAATTGTTCTGCTCCACCTGTTAAATTCGCAGCATTTGTTTTTGAAGGTTGCATTGCAACAACAATAATTAATAAAACGCATACCACAACCATCAGTGATAAAATCAAATTGTACAAAGGATTCCCTCCTTAACTAAAATTCTTTTCAATTTTAACATAAAAACTACGATAATTCTACTCTTTCACGCGAAATGCTTTCAATTCGAACTACAATTAAAATCCTTCAAAACATGGTATACTAAAATAAGACTAAATGAATGGAGTGACGGAATGAAAGGTTTTGTATTTTTTGATTTGGATGGGACGCTTTTAAACGGTGAATCAAAAGTGGACGTTGCTACAGCAGAAGCCATCCAAACACTAAAAGGCAATGGATATGAGCCCTTTATCGCAACAGGACGTTCTCCTGCTGAAACGCGCGATATTATGGAGAGTGCCAATATCCACTCAGGAATTTTTATGAATGGTCAAGTCGTTCTTTATCAAGGAGAGCGTGTTTTTTCTTCAGAAATTCCAACTGAAACGGTAGAAAGATTCCATCAAATGGTAAAAGAAGATGGATATGGGTTAACGGCCTATAACGACAAAGAATTTTACTTAGTAGAATCCTCCGCAGGTGCTAAAGATGCATATGGATTTATTCATACTAATCCTCCTGCATTGAAAGAAGATTTTTATAAAGAAAATCCAATTAACATGATGCTCTTTATCTCTCTTCCACCTGCTGAAGAAAAATATAAAGTAGCATTTCCAAATCTTGATTTCCTACGAAACACGCCGTACTCAGTCGATGTGATTTCAAAAGGAAATTCAAAAGCAGAAGGGATCAAACGCTTCTTAGAGCACTTAGACCAAGAAGATGCTGAAACTTACGCATTCGGAGACGGTCCAAACGATATCGAGATGCTTCAAGCAGTAACGCATCCTGTAGCAATGGGAAACGCGCTTCCTGTGCTTAAAGAGATTGCAGAATTTATTACAACGAACAATACAGATAACGGCATTGTTAATGGATTAAAACACTACGGCCTTATTTAAGAAAGAAGGAAAACGGATGTCAATTTATGAAATCGAAGTCCCTACAGTCAGTGGAGAGGTTACCACTCTAGAGGACTATAAAGGACAATTACTACTGATCGTGAATACGGCCAGTGGTTGCGGTCTAGCTCCACAATTTGAAGGTTTAGAAAAACTCTATTTAGAGTTCAAGGACAAAGGATTCACCGTTCTTGGTTTCCCTTGTAACCAATTTGCAGGACAAGAGCCACTAACTGCTGAACAAGCACTCTCTCACTGCCAATTAACCTACAACACAACTTTTCCAATGTTTGGCAAGGTAAAAGTGAACGGCCCAGAAACTCATCCATTATTTGATTTATTAAAGAAAGAGACTAAAGGCCTCCTAGGCGAAAAGGTTAAATGGAACTTTACAAAATTCCTCGTAGCGAAAGATGGAACAATTTTAAAACGTTTCGCCCCTACTACAACGCCTGAACAAATCCGAGACGAAATCGCAAGTCTTCTTTCATAAAACAATCTGTGATAAAATAAAAAGAAAACAGTTAGGAGAAATCACCATGGAAGTCAATGAAATTTTACGTATTTTAGAAGAAATGAATGTAGCTGTTATTGCGACTGCTGATGAGAACAACCAACCTCATGCACGTCATATCCATATTGGTGTTGCAAACGAAAAAGGCGTGTTCTTTATGACTAGTCCAAAAACAAACTTCTACAAACAACTACAAAAGAACCAAAAAGTTGCAATTACTGCTATGAAGAGCGAAGATTACTTAATCCAAGTGATTCGTATCGAAGGTGTTGTTAAAGAAATTGGTCGTGAACGTCTTGAAGAAGTGCTTAAAGATAACCCATTCGTAAAAGATGTTTACCCTAACGAAGAAGACATTGCTGGAGTACAAGTATTCCACTTATATGACGGTAAAGGATTCTACCATAGCCTTACACAAGGCCACAAATACGTGTTTGATATTCACGAATAAAAATAGAAAGAGGATTTTATGAAAAAACTTTTATTGGCTCTTGCAGCTCTTTTTGTTGTTGGCTTAGCGACATTTTATTTATTACCATCAAGTAGCAAACCTGCTGATGCAAACGTCGTATTTCAAGACGCAAGCGGAAAAAAATTAACTGAAAAAGACTTTAACGGAAAACCAACCGTCTATTATGCATGGGCAAGTTGGTGTCCAGATTGCCAACAAGAGCTCCCAATTTTAAATACATTAAAAGAAAAATATGCTGACAAAGTTGAATTTGTTGGTGTAGCGATGATCAGTAAGAAAGAACCGATTGAGAACGGAAAGAAATACTTGAAAGAGCATTCTCTTTCCCTCAACTATTACTCAGACGTTGACTCAAGCTTCCAAAAATATCATGAGATTACAGAAATTCCAACCCTAATCTTTGTCGATAAAGATGGAAAGATTGTTAAAAAAATGGCCGGTGTTCTGACTCAAGAAGAACTCGAAACTTACATCAAAGAAATCTTATAAAACCAAAAACACTAGCAGAATTCTCTGCTAGTGTTTTTCGTTCTAACAATAAAAGAGAGGATGAAATCATCCTCTCTTATTTATTTTCTTCTATGTTTAGAAACACCAATACGGTTAATTGCCTTGCTTAAAGCGATTTTCGCACGCTCTACATCACTTTGAGAACGACTACTATCGCTAATCACTTTTTCAGCTTTATCTTTGGCTTGTTCGGCACGAGTCACGTCAATGTCTCTTGCACGCTCAGCCACGTTGGCAATAATCGTTACGACATTATCCCGCACTTCCATTACTCCGCCACCGATTGCAATATAATCAGTTGGTGAATCCTCTAAGAATCGTTTCACTCGAAGTGCACCAATTTTTAAAGGAAGCATGATTGGAGCATGATGCGGTAGTATGGTGATTCCGCCATCGACTGCATCGGCACTCACAGAATAGGAACGATGGTTATACACTTTTCCTTCTGGTGTTGTGACAACGACCAGTAATTCATGTTCAGCCATCTTTAGTTTCCTCCATAAAACCCTGCTGCTTTAGCTTTTTTAATCACGTCTTCGATTGGTCCTACGTTACGGAACATATCTTCTGGAATATCATCATATAAACCATCGATAATTCCTTTAAATCCACGAACTGTATCTTTAATTGGAACGTATGAACCAGGTTGTCCTGTAAATGCTTCGGCAACGTGGAAGTTTTGTGATAAGAAGAATTGAATTCTTCTTGCACGGTTTACAATGACTTTTTCGCTATCTGACAATTCATCAATCCCTAAGATGGCAATGATATCTTGTAATTCACGATAACGTTGAAGCATTTGTTGTACTTTCATCGCTACTTCATAGTGTTCTTCCCCAACGATTTCTGGAGTTAGGGCACTTGAAGTTGAAGCAAGTGGATCCACCGCTGGATAAATCCCTTGTTCTGTTAAACGACGCTCTAAGTTTGTTGTTGCATCTAAGTGGGCGAATGTTGTTGCTGGAGCCGGGTCAGTATAGTCATCGGCTGGTACGTAAATCGCTTGAATAGATGTAATAGATCCGTCTTTAGTTGAACTGATACGTTCTTGTAATTGACCCATTTCAGTTGCAAGTGTTGGTTGATACCCTACGGCAGAAGGCATACGTCCAAGCAGGGCTGATACTTCTGAACCTGCTTGTGTGAAACGATAAATGTTATCGATGAATAAAAGCACGTCTTGTTTTTCCATATCACGGAAATATTCCGCAATTGTTAAACCTGTAAGTGCTACACGCATACGAGCTCCAGGTGGTTCGTTCATTTGTCCAAACACCATCGCTGTTTTAGCAGATACCCCAGAGTCTTGCATTTCATGGTAAAGGTCGTTCCCTTCACGAGTACGTTCCCCTACACCTGTAAATACTGAAATACCACCAAGTTCTTCAGCGATATTATGAATCAATTCTTGAATTAATACGGTTTTCCCTACACCGGCACCACCGAACAAACCGATTTTACCACCTTTAAGATATGGTGCTAAAAGGTCAATAACTTTAATCCCTGTTTGTAGAATTTCGTATTGACTGTTTAATTCTTCAAATTTTGGTGCTGGTTTATGGATTTCATGTCTTGTGAAATCTGCTGGGAATGGTTCCTTCAAGTCGATTGTATCTCCAAGAACGTTGAAGACACGACCTAATGTTTCAGGTCCCACTGGAACGCTAATTGTGCGTCCTAAGTCCACCACTTTCATGCCACGTTGCAAACCATCTGTAGATTCCATGGCGATCGTACGAACTGCACCGTCCCCTAATTCTACAGCAGTTTCCAAAGTAACAGTTTTTTCGCTACCATCATTGGCTGTTTTCACAACTTGTAATGCATTATGAATATCTGGAACGCCTTCTTCTAAAGGAAATACCACGTCTACAACTGGCCCTACAACTTGTAAAATCTTTCCAGTTCTCAATCCATTTTCCTCCTTCTAAAATCCTAATGTTCTTCCAGAGCGGCTGCTCCACCGACAATTTCTGTAATTTCTTGTGTAATTTGCGCTTGTCGTCTCTGGTTCAAATCTTGTGTTAAGTTACTGATTAAATCTTTCGCATTATCAGTCGCACTTCTCATCGCAGTCATACGAGACGCATGTTCTGCTGATTTGGCATCGATAATGGCTCCGTAAATAAGCGATTCCGCATATTGTGGAAGCAAGATGTCCATAATAATTTCCTTGTTTGGTTCAAAAATATAATCCAATTCGTACTCTTTTGCTTCTTCAGCATCTAAGTCGATAATTGGTAACATTTTTTCAACACGGTAGTTTGATAAAAGCGCGTTTACGTGGTGATTATAGCAAACGTAAAATTCATCAAATTCACCGTCACGGAACATTTGGACTGCACTTGACACAATCTTTCTTACTTCTTCAAAGGTTGGAATATCGGATACGTCGTTAATTTCAAGACGCACATCCACTCCCATTTTTTTGAAGAAGCGACTTGCAGCATCCCCAATCGTTAAGATGACATATTCATCTTTAGATTGGTGGTCTAACTCTAACATTTCTCTTGTTGATTGGAAAATGGAAGAGTTGTAACTCCCAGCAAGTCCTTGATCAGATGAAATCACTAAGTATCCAGTCTTTTTAACTGGACGTTCAATTAATAAGTCGTGATAGTCGATAAAAGAAGTTACTACTTCCCCGTCCTCTGACGTTTCATCGACAACCTCTTCTTTATTGTGATTTGCGTATAGTAAGTGAGTTACAACTTCACGGATTTTTTGAGCGTAGTCTTGATAGTGACGCACTGCTTGCTCTGATTTGGCTAATTTTGCTGCAGAGACCATCTGCATGGCGCTAGTGATTTGACTTGTTTTCTTTGTTGAAACAATTCTCTTCTTTAAATCATTTAAGGAAGCCGTCATTCAGGTCACCTCTCCTTTCTACGCTTATTGAACACGTTCAAATAAATGAATTTGTTTGAAACTCTCAATTACTTTGTAGAATTTCTCTTCATCCGAAATCACATGTTGATCGCGGATTTCATTCAATAAATCTCTATGTTCGCTTTCTAAATGTTGATATAACGCTTTTTCAAATGATTTAATACGGTCGATTGGAATCGCATCTAATAAACCATGTGTTAAAGCAAATAAAATCGATACTTGATACTCGATTGGTAATGGTTGGTGAACATCTTGTTTCAAGACTTCAACCGTACGTTTACCACGATTTAATTTTTGTTGAGTTGCCGCATCTAAGTCAGAACCGAATTGTGTGAAGGCTTCTAACTCACGGTAACTTGCTAAGTCGATACGTAATGTACCAGAAACTTTTTTCATCGCTTTAATTTGGGCAGATCCCCCAACACGCGATACAGATAATCCGGCAGATAAACCAGGACGTACCCCTGAGTAGAACAAATCACTTTCTAAGAAGATTTGTCCATCTGTAATAGAGATAACGTTTGTTGGGATATATGCAGAAATATCTCCGGCTTGTGTTTCGATGATTGGTAAGGCTGTTAATGACCCTGCTCCTAATTCATCGCTTAATTTCGCTGCACGTTCTAGTAAACGTGAGTGCAAGTAGAATACATCCCCTGGATAAGCTTCACGACCTGGTGGACGACGAAGTAATAGGGAAATTTCACGATATGCCGCAGCTTGTTTTGATAAATCATCGTACACGATTAAGACATCGCGACCTTGATACATCCACTCTTCACCCATTGCAGTACCTGCATATGGTGCAATATAAAGCATCGGTGCTGGTTGAGAAGCACTCGCTGATACAACCGTTGTATATTCCATTGCTCCGTAGCGTTTTAATGTTTCCACAAGAGCTTTAACCGTAGATTCTTTTTGACCAATAGCGACATAAATACATAATGTATCTTTGCCTTTTTGGTTCAAAATCGTATCTACCGCGATACTTGTTTTACCAGTTTTACGGTCACCGATGATTAACTCACGTTGTCCTTTACCGATTGGAACTAAAGCATCGACTACTTTTAATCCTGTAGGTAATGATTGTTTTACACTTTGACGTTGCATAACGCCAGGTGCTTCATTTTCTACTGGACGTTTTTTCGTTGTTTCGATGGCACCAAGACCGTCAATTGGACGACCTAACGCATCTACAACACGACCAATCAATGCGTCCCCTACTGGAACATCAAGGATACGTCCTGTACGTTTCACAGGTTCTCCTTCATGGATATTTTCATATCCTCCGAAGATGATGACACCAACATCGTTTTTCTCTAAGTTTTGGGCCATCCCGTAGGCGCCGTTTTCAAATTCTACTAATTCTCCAGCCATTACATTTGTAAGACCGATGACACGAGCAATTCCGTCCCCGATGAAGGAAACCTCACCGATTTCTTCAATTTGTTCTTTTGTTTCAAAAGAAGCGATTTGGTCACGAATTCTCGCTGTAATATTACTCATTTCCATTTATGCCATCTCACCTCTTTAATCCTGTTTGGCTAATTTTCTCTTTGAATTGTTTTAGTTTGTTCGCAATCGTTCCATCTAATAAATACTCTTTTGTCTTAATTTGAACGCCGCCAATCACTGAAGGATCCACGGTATTCACCCAAGAATCATATTCTTTATGAGTTTTATTTTGGAATGCAGTTGCAATACGATCCATCTGTTCATCCGTTAAAGGAATCGCAGAAACAATCTCTAATTTATTGGCATTGTAAATATCTAGGAACGCTTCGAGTGCTTCTACAATATTCATCGAACCATCTTCAGACGGGAACGTTGCTAAGTACTCTTGTGTTTCTTTTGATAAATGTCCAAATGCAGATTCTAATACAGATAATTTTTTATCATAAGAGACATGCTCTAGATGCATCATCTGTCTGAATGTCGAAGTATTTTGAATCCCTGCTAAAATAGCTTGAAGTTCATTCGTCACTTGCTCTAAGTGACCTTCGAATTTTGCCTTTGCATAGAAATGGCTGGCTTCTTTAACGATATCTTTGTGATATTTAACCATTATTTTTCCAACCCCTTAATGAAGGCTTCGATTACTTCTTGATGTTTCTCTTTTGTCACTTCTTTTTCAAGAATTTGACTAGCAAGTTGAATCGATAGGTCTACAATATCATCTTGCACTTGCGCGATGGCACGTTGTTTCATTGAATCCACTTCACGTTGCCCATCTGCTTTCATGCGAGAGACCACATCTTTACCTTCTTTAATCATTTCATCTTGCGTTTTTGAAGCTGCTTCACGAGCGTTATCTAAGATTTCGCTACCTTTTACTTCTGCGTTATGAATAATTTCGTTGGCATTTGCCTGAATTTCTTCAGCTGATTTTCTTTTCTCAGCGGCTTCATTTAAATCTTTAGCAATTTTTTCACGACGCGCTTCTAACATGGCATTCACTTTATCCCAAGCAAAGAATTTCACCAAGAATAGTAACAACGTCATTGAAATTAATACGACTAAAGTATCGCCTAAAACTGTACTGACATTACCTGATAACATTACTTCAAACATCTCTCACCCCTCCTTTACGACAATAATTCCACTTATTGGATTATTTAACGAATACAAGGATAAGAGCGATTAATACGGCGAAGATTGGCATCGCTTCGATCAAGGCAACCCCGATGAACATTGTTGAACGTAATTCATTGCTCATTTCTGGTTGGCGTGTCATTGATTCAATTGTTTTTACGATAACTGCTTGGTTACCAAAGGCTGCTGCTAAAGCTGCTCCTGCTACTGCGATTGCTGCTGCTAATTCTGTCATTATAAATTCCTCATTTCTTAAAAATTAATGTTTCATTACTTTATGTGAGATGTAAACCATTGTCAACGTACAGAATACGTACGCTTGAATAGCTCCAATTACCACTGAAAATCCTTGCCATACTACTCCTAGTGGAATTGCAAGAATATATGTTATTAGTCCTGCTGCGGATGAGAACATCACGATCAATCCTAATAACACTTCGCCGGCATAAATATTTCCGTAGAGACGGAACGCCAACGTAATTGTGTTCGTAAACTCTTCAATCAATTTGATTGGGAGCATTATCGACATCGGACTTAAGTAAGAATGTTGAATATATCCTTTGAGTCCCATCTTCTGTACACCAGAATAATGTGCGATTAATGTTGTCATTAGCGCTAAGGCTAAACATACTATCGGGCTAGCTGTTGGACTGGCAAAATAGCTGTGATCTTCATAGTGAATAAAGATAATTAGCCCAACCATATTAGCGACTAGTACAAAAGAAAACAGTGAGAAAATATATAAATAATATGTTTGTGCTGTTTTCTCATCAACTGCACTGTTTACAATACCCTTCGTGAAGTCCATGAGGGCTTCCAGAGCATTTTGCAACTTACCAGGCTTCATCGAAACCTTCCTTGAGGCAAAAATTGTAAATAATGCGATTAGTAAAACACTAACCCCACATGAAATCAAAATCGGAACTGAAAACGACAATCCAAAAATCTCAACCACTTTTGGTGTTGCTTCCATGTTTCTTATTTCCCCTCCTTTACACCAAATAAAAAACTGACAATAATCCTATACATTGAGGCTTACGCTCAGTACGGTGATTATTGTCAGATTTGGTGGCAATAGTCTATCGCAAAAGCGTTGACTATATAAATTTATTATTTGGTTCCGAATAAACGATCTCCAGCATCTCCTAATCCTGGAAGAATGTATCCATGTTCATTTAATCTTTCATCTAACGCTGCTGCGTAGATGTCGATATCTGGGTGGGCTTTACGTAGAACTTCTACCCCTTCTGGAGCGGCTACAAGACAGCAAAACTTAATCGAGCTTGGTTGTGCCCCACGCTTCAATAGTGCGTCAATAGCAGCTACTGCAGATCCCCCAGTTGCTAACATAGGATCAACGACAAACAATTGTCTTTCAGAAATATCTGAAGGCAATTTCACGAAATACTCAACAGGTTGCAATGTGTCATGGTCACGATACATACCAACATGCCCAATTTTGGCTGCTGGGATTAATTCGAGAATTCCATCAACCATTCCAAGTCCTGCACGCAGAATCGGAATGATAGCAACTTTTTTACCAGCTAATGTTTTCAATGTTGTTTTAACAAGTGGCGTTTCGATTTCTACATCTTCAAGAGGTAGATCTCTAGAAACCTCATAAGCCATTAGCATTGAAATTTCGTTTACAACTTCGCGGAAAACCTTTGTTCCACAATCTTTTTGACGAATCATTGTTAATTTATGTTGAATTAACGGATGATCAAGTACGTGAAATTTACCCATTTGTCATTCTCCTTCCAATACATTAGTGTCACTTCTATTATTTTACCTAAAAATCAGGTAAATATCTAGTCTCAGTTTGAAAACTTATTATTATTTTCATAATCTGAAACAAACCTTTACATTTACTTCGTTACGCGTATAATTTGAAAGTTTCAGTCAATTGTTTCACTTCTTGACGGACACTATTTAATACTTCTTCATTTTCAGGATTTGTTAATGTTGTAAGGATTAATTCTGCTACTTTCTTCGCAGCTGCTTCATCAAAGCCACGAGTTGTAATAGCAGCCGTTCCGACACGAATTCCACTTGTTTTAACAGGTGGTAATGTATCAAATGGAATGGCATTTTTATTCACTGTAATTCCAACAGTGTCGAGTAATTCCTGCGCTTCTTTACCGTTTAATCCAGTTTCTTTAATATCGAGGAGTAATAGATGGTTATCAGTTCCGCCTGAAATCGCACGAATGGCTGTTCCTTCGAACACCTTCGCCATTGCTTTAGCATTCTTCACGACTTGCTCGATATACTCACCAAATGCTGGTTGAAGAGCTTCATGGAATGCAACTGCTTTACCAGCAATCACGTGTTCTAGTGGTCCGCCTTGAATACCAGGGAAGATTGCACTATTTAATTTCTTACCAAATTCTTCTTTTGCTAAAATTAAACCGCCACGTGGGCCACGCAATGTTTTATGTGTTGTTGATGTTACAACATCGGCGTATGGGACTGGATTTTGATGAGCCCCTTTAGCGACTAAACCAGCGATATGAGCCATATCCACCATGAAGTACGCTCCAACTTCTTTAGCAATTTCACTAATACGTTTGAAGTCAATTTCACGCGGATACGCTGAAGCTCCAGCCACGATTAATTGTGGTTTTTCTTCTTTAGCAATACGTTCTAGTTCATCGTAATCGATTGTTTCTGTTTTTGGATTTACTCCATAAGAAACAAACTGATAATCTTGACCAGAGAAGTTTACTCCCATACCGTGAGTCAAGTGACCTCCATGGTTTAAGTCCATCCCTAAAATCTTATCGCCTTTCTTCACTAATGCACGATATGCTGCCATGTTTGCTTGAGAACCTGAGTGAGGTTGCACATTGGCATATTCAGCACCAAACAATTCTTTTACGCGATCAATCGCTAATTGTTCGATAACATCCACGTACTCACATCCGCCATAGTAACGACGACCTGGATATCCTTCTGCATATTTATTCGTTAGAATACTTCCTTGCGCACGTAAAACTCCTTCAGATACGAAGTTTTCTGATGCAATTAATTCAATCCCTTGTTGCTGACGATGAAGTTCTTTTTCGATCGTCTCAAAGATGATTTTATCTTCTGTAAATTGACTCATTCAACTACCCCTTTCTATTCTTACCTTTCTATTTTATCACATTATCACGTTTTGTAGAAAAGCTATGAGTTCTCTTAAAGTGCGGTGGATGCCGCCTTTTTCAAACGGTTCATATAAGCGATTCCTACTCCTACTTCTGGAGCAGATTCTGCTAAAATTACATCTAATTTTAAGTGGTCCAATGTGCGCAGTGCATCAAACAATGCACGGTTCATATTGTCCACGCTCGTCCCCATCTTGTAAGTACCTTCAACTTTATTTTCAAAGGCATCTACAATAACGTTTTGAGCCATCACACCCACTGTTTTTCCTTGTACTTTGTATTTATGGATAGTTTCTTCAAAAGCTTCAACCGTTCCGTCAACAACAAGCACTGGTGTTTTTGGTGCGTAATGACGATATTTCATCCCTGGAGATTTGGGTACTTCACGCTCTCCTGCTGTCGTTTTGACTGTGGATTGAATAGGCCCAATGACCGCTTCAATTTGTTCTTTTGTAATGACACCTGGTCTTAAAATCACTGGGCCTTCATCATTGGTTAAATCAATCACCGTCGACTCTACACCAACAGTAGATGAACCACCGTCAACGATTCCTCGAATACGACCATTCATATCTTCAAATACATGTTCTACTTTCGTTGGACTTGGCTTCGTCGAAAGATTCGCACTCGGTCCTACAAGCGGAATTCCCACTTTTGAGATTAATTCTAGTGTTAATGGATGATTTGGCATACGAAATGACACCGTTGGCAGTCCAGCGGATAAGGCTGGAGCGTAAATCCCTGGTTTTGCCTTTAGAATCATCGTCAGTGGCCCTGGCCAAAAAGCCTTCGCTAAGGTCAGCGCAATTTCAGGAACTTCTTCTACAGTTGAAGTCATCTGCTGGATGTCACTAATATGGACAATCAGCGGATTATCGCTTGGTCGTCCTTTTGCTTCAAAGACTTTTAACACCGCTTCTTGACTTGTTGCGATTGCTCCTAATCCATATACCGTTTCCGTTGGGAAAGAAACAACTTCTCCTTGTTGCAAAGCTTTAGCTGCAATATCTAAGTTCTCTTTTGTAAAAATTTGTGTTTCCATTACTGCGCCTCCTTTCCACTCACAATAATCATTCGGTTCATACCTGCAATATCTTTATGAATCGTTACTTTTCGGTTTGGACAAGCTGAACTAAAAATTCGTTGTACGCTTGCTCCTTGGTTAAATCCAATTTCAAAAAAGGCTTGCCCACTATCTGTTAAAAATTCTTCTAATCGGTTGGCAATCTTTTCGTAAATCGCAAGGCCTTCATTTTCTGCAAACAATGCTTGAGTTGGCTCATAAAGTCGCACCGATTCATCCATTAATGCTTCTTCTGAAAATGCAATATATGGTGGATTACTAATAATACACTCAAACTTTTCATGTGGTACGTTGCTGTACACATCGCTGTTGAATAATTCAGTTTGAAGATTGAACTTCTCTCGATTCTTCTTAGCAACAACGAGCGCTTCCTCTGAAATATCGCACCCCATATATTGATGTCGGCCAACTAATCTTTCCAGGCTTAAAATAATGCATCCTGTTCCAACACCAATTTCTAGTACTTTCCCAACAGGGCATTGTTCTAAAAATGACTGTACTTTTAAAACTAGTTCTTCTGTTTCTGGACGAGGAATTAAAGTGTCCTTTGTGACCATAAATTCTTCCCCTAGAAATTCAGCCACTCCTGTAATTTGCTGCAAGGGTTCAAACTCACTAAGACGTAGTAACTCGCCTTCTAAGTCTTCAAAAGTCACAGTAGCCTCTTGTCGTAAATTTAACAGAAATTGCGACAGGGTCCATTGATTCTTAAAAAGCATCAATTCTCTGACAAGATGTTGGCATTCTTCGCTTCCTAATTTAGGTTGTTTTTCTTCTAAAAAACAAGAAGCCCTAACGAGGACTTCTTGGTTTGTTGGATTAGTTGTTTCCATTATTTAATTGCTCCAATTTTTCTGTGTGATCATAAAGAATTAAAGCATCGACAATTTCATCAATTTTTCCAGCTAACACTTGATCTAACTTTTGAAGTGTTAAACCAATACGGTGGTCTGTAACACGATTTTGTGGGAAGTTGTACGTACGAATACGTTCAGAACGGTCCCCTGTACCTACTGCAGACTTACGGTTTGCATCATATTCAGATTGCGCTTCTTGAGAAATCTTGTCGTATACACGCGCACGCAATACTTTCATCGCTTTCTCACGGTTTTTCAATTGTGAACGTTCATCTTGCATAGCAACAACAATTCCTGTTGGCAAGTGAGTTAATCGTACGGCAGATGCAGTCTTGTTAACGTGCTGTCCACCGGCACCTGATGCATGGTAAATATCCACACGAATATCTTTATCTTCTAATTCAATTTCTACTTCTTCGGCTTCAGGCATTACTACGACTGTAGCTGTTGAAGTATGCACACGTCCTTGAGATTCAGTTGATGGAACACGTTGTACACGGTGCGCACCAGATTCATATTTTAATTTAGAGAATACATTATCCCCTGTAATCATTAAAATAACTTCTTTGTAACCACCGATACCTGTAACGTTGGCATCCATCACTTCTACACGCCATCCTTGTGACTCTGCGTATTTTTGATACATATTCAAAAGATCTCCAGCAAAGAGAGCAGCTTCGTCTCCACCCGCAGCCCCGCGGATTTCCATGATGATGTTTTTGCCATCGTTTGGATCTTCTGGTAATAGTAAGAATTTGATTTTATCTTCCAATTCTACTTTTTCTTTTTTGAGGGAGCTTAGTTCTTCTTTTGCCATTTCTGCCATTTCAGCATCTAAGCTTTCACCAAGCATTTCCTCTGTGTCGCTAATTTCTTCGACCACTTGTTGATAACGTTTGAACGTTTCTACTTTTGGTCGTAAGTTTGCTTCTTCTTTTGTTAATTCCATGAAGCGTTTTGTATCGCCGATAACTTCTGGGTCACTTAGTAACTCTGAAAGCTCATCATAGCGAATAATAAAACTATCTAATTGATCGAACATACTTTTCTCCTTTTTCTTCTCTTATAAGCGTTCTTCACCAGGATGGTTATAGTGATAACGGCAAACTGGATAATAGGCATCATTGCCTCCAATTTGAATTTGTTCTCCCGTATACACTGGAACACCATCGACTACGCGCATATTCATACTTGCTTTTTTATGACAATACCAACAAATCGTTTTAATTTCTTCGATTTTATCAGCATAGAGTAATAAGTATTTAGAGCCTTCGAATAATTCGTTTTGGAAATCATTCTTAAGACCAAATGCCATTACTGGAATATTTAATTCGTCAACAATTCGAGCGAGTTCAAGAATGTGTTGTTTTGATAAGAATTGAGATTCATCAATCAAAATACAATATGGTTTCACTGCTTGTCCTTCGACGATTTCGTAAATTGGAGTATCATCAAAGATTGGAATAGCTTCACGTCTAACACCAATACGACTCGATACATACCCTACTTGATCACGATCATCTATTGCACTCGTAAATAATAAAACCGGTTTGTCTTGTTCTTCATAATTATGTGCAACCTTTAAAATTTCGATTGATTTACCACTATTCATTGCACCATATTTAAAAAACAATTGTGCCACAATTATCCCTCCAATTGCTAAACTATACCTTTAATATCTTACGATAAACGGGTACCTTTGTGCAAAGAAAAACCGTTATTTTAAGGTATTTTTCACAAACTATTTTAATAAAATTTTAAAAACGTTTTTATAAACCACTTTTCATGAAAATATGCTACAATAGTGGAGTATATTAACGGAAAGGATCGTCTAAATTGAATCTTAGAACACAAGTTGCATTAGGAGCTGGTAGATTTACTCGCTGGGCTCTGAAGACTTTTACAAAAGGCGGTAGTAGCATGCCAGGGAAAGTGGCACATGCTATCGATCCAAACATTTTAAAATCATTAGCTGAAAACTACGATGTTATTATCGTCAGCGGAACAAACGGGAAAACTTTAACGACTTCCCTCATCGTTCAATTATTAAAACAAAAATATCCAAATATTTTAACAAACCCTACAGGTGCAAATTTAACTCAAGGGATTGTTTCAACGTTTTTAAATCACTCACCAAAAGCTGGCGAAAAGAATATCGCCGTTCTTGAAGTGGATGAAGCAACGATTCGTCACATTACTCCATATATCGAACCAAAACTTTTTGTATTCACGAATATTTTCCGTGACCAAATGGATCGTTTTGGAGAAATTTATACAACTTACCAATTAATGCTTGAGGGTGCTGCTTTTGCACCAAGTGCTACAATTTTAGCAAATGGTGACGCTCCTATTTTTAATAGCGTTGATACTCCAAATCCACGTGAGTATTTCGGATTCAACAATGCTGAAGATAGCGAAATGATGGCACACTACAATACTGATGGTGTTCTTTGCCCACATTGCCAATCTATCTTGCATTATAAGAGCATTACTTATAGCAACCTTGGTAAATACTATTGTCCAAAATGCGACTTCAAACGTCCTGAATTGAATTATGCAGTCACTGCATTAAATGAATTATCTTTAACAGGTTCTTCATTTGATATTGACGGTACAACATTCTCAATTCCAATTGCTGGGCTTTACAATATTTACAATGCGTTAGCAGCCTACTCTGCAGCAAAATTCTTTGGCCTTTCTACTGAAGAAATCCAAGAAGGTTTCTCTAAAGCTCAACGCGTATTTGGTCGTCAAGAAACATTCACCGTTGAAGATAAAGACGTGATGTTAAACTTAATCAAAAACCCAGTTGGATTTAACCAAATCGTTCAACTCTTAAGCTACGAAAAAGAACCATTTAGTTTAGGTGTTCTCTTAAACGATAACCCTGCCGATGGTCAAGATGTCAGCTGGATTTGGGATGGCGATTTCGAAGGATTACACGCCTTGAACGCTGTTGATACAGCGATTAGTGGTATCCGTGTTGAAGACCTTGGCGTCCGTATGGAAGTTGCCGGTTTTGAAAATATGAAAGTCTTTAAAACAAATGCGGAATTAATCGATTGGATTCGCAAAGCTCCAACGAATAAAGTCAATGTACTAGCAACTTATACTGCTCTACTCGACTTACGTAAAGACTTTGCTAAAGAAGGATACCTCAAGGAAGGGATGAACGGATGAAATTAAGAATCTGTCATTTATATGGAAACTTAATGAATACGTATGGTGATAATGGGAACTTACTCATGTTGCAACACCGTGCGAAAAAATTAGGGTACGAAGTAGAAACAACTTTAATTAGTTTAGAAGAAGATTTTAACCCTGACGACTTTGATATCGTAATGTTTGGCGGTGGTCAAGACTACGAGCAAACAGTCGTTGCAAAAGATCTTCAAAATAAAAAAGACGCCCTTATCCAATATATCGAAGATGATGGTGTTGTCGTTGCGATTTGTGGAGGCTTCCAATTACTTGGTCGCTACTACGTGAATGCAAGCGGCGAACGTCTAAACGGAATTAGCGCCATTGACGTATGTACAAACGGACAATTTCCAAATCGTTTAATCGGTGATGTTGAGATTGTTAATGAAGAATTTGGTGAAACGTATTTAGGATACGAAAACCATATTGGTAGAACATACCTTGGTAAAAACATGAAACCACTTGGAAAAGTCGTTAAAGGCTACGGAAATAACGAAGAAGATCATGTCGAAGGATGTCATTATAAAAATGTATTCTGCTCATACTTCCACGGCCCAATCCTAGTGAGAAACCAACATTTAGCTGACCGTATCATTGAAACGGCAGCCGAGCGTCAACGTTCAAAAAATGCATAAACGAAAAGACCCGTGTAACATTTTTGTTACACGGGTTATTTTTTCTATTCAGCATTAGGATAAACAGAAATCTGTCTTCCTTTTATCCTGTTTATAGCTCCATCATAGATTGTATTTATCATATCTCGATTCCTTAAAATGAAGTTAAACCCATTGAATAGAGAATAAATAAGTCAATAGAGCACTAATACTAATAAAGGGGGCAAAAGGAATTTTTGCATACAACTGATTTCTTTTTGATAGAATCATCCAGCAAATCACTACTCCTCCGCCAATGACAAAAGAAAGGAGTCCTATAAAGAGAATTTGACTTGGTGAAAAGTAAGGGCCTAAAGCTGCTAAAAAATAAACATCTCCCATGCCAAAAACTTCTTCTTTCCAAATCCATTTGCCAACTCCATAAACTGTGATGTATAAAATGAGACCAGCCACCATTGACAATATTACGCCCTCTACTGCATCTAGTCTGATAGAAAAACCAACCATTGTTAGAACTAATAACAAGCGCAAATCTATTTCATACGAATCCACATCCATCAGTGCTATTAGCATACAAATCGTGCATAAAAAGTACCCAACTATTTCCATGGGTTGTTTTAAATAAGCCACTAGACAAAATAGAATGGAAAATATCATTTCTACTAAGAAGTAGCGTATAGAAATCGACTGTTTACAATAGCGACACTTTCCACGTAAAAAGAGATAAGAAAGAATCGGTAGTAGATCCAATGTATGTAGTGAATGTTGACAATGAGGACAATAGGATCTTCCGTGAACAAAATCTTCCCCTTTCGCTTCTCTCACACTGACTACATTCACAAAACTACCAATAACGGCTCCAAGAACACCAATCGCAAAAAGCATAAAAAAACCTCCCTTACTAAACATTACGTTTCGTAAGAGAGATTCGGTTTAATTTTCTTCTGTTATAACAACTTCGACGGTCTCTTCAATTTCCTCTTCAGGAGTGTAATACAAACCAGAATAGTCTTTATACCATTCAAAGAAGTGCGTTACAAATACTTTAACTACTGCATAAACAGGGACTGCGATTAACAATCCTGTTAGCCCAAACATTTTACCAGCAGCTAGTAAGATCACTAAAATCGTTACTGGATGCATCTTGAGTGATGAACCGAGGATTAATGGTTGAAGTAAACGACTTTCGATCAATTGTTCAATGACATACACTAAAAACACTTGAAGCGCTAGCGATGGATTTGTAACAAAAGCAATAATAAACGCTGGAACTAATCCGATAATTGACCCGATATATGGAATAATCGTTAATACTCCTGCAATCATCCCAATCGTTACCCCATATGGTAATCCGATAATCGAATATCCAATGGTATAAGTAATCCCAACAAAAATCGCAACTAAGATTTGGCCACGAATATATGAGCTGACTTGTTGGTTCATTTCATGTAACATCACGCTAATTCTATGTTGAGAGCGTGTCGGGAATAAACGTGTAATTGAAGGAATAACTTTATTACCATCTTTCAATAGATAATAAAGAATAACTGGCATTGTCATCAGCGTAATCACAATATCACCAACGATTCCAACTACACTACCAATTCCACTAAAAGTAAGATTTAACACCCCGTTGAGACGTTCTGTAATCGATTGGATGAAATCCATATTAATCGTGTTAAATTGCTCTTGCAACGCTGTGAACCAGCTTGATTGCATGAATTTTTCAACTTGATCACTAATAATTTGATAGTAGTAAGGTAATTGCGAAACCAAATCTAATAATTGCTTTTGAATAATTGGGACTAAACTTGTCACAATCATGACAAATATAAACACAACACCTAACATTACTGCTAGAATTGCAATTCCCTTTGGTACCTTTTTGTTCACTAGAAAATCATAGATTGGTTTTACTAAATAGTAAATCACCGCACCACAAGCAACCGGTACCCCAATCGCAGAAATAAACCCTTTAATTGGATTCAATAAGTACGATGTTTGCGAGAATAAAATCAAGTTAACAAGGAGCAACAATAAAATAAGCAATCCTGTCACTAATTGATTATCTAAAAACCATTTCCAAAACCAAGTTCTCCCGTGGTTTTCAGGTTTATTATTCATAAAATTCCTCCTTATCACATTTTCCTCTAGTGTATCATATTTTTGCTCTCTATGATTAACATTTGATTAGATTTTACAAAAAATTGTATAATTATTTTATATTGTGATTCGGAGGGAATCGTATGAATGAAAAATTTTATTTAGGAACTTATACAAAACGCGATAGTAAAGGAGTCTACTCTGTCACTCTTAACAAAGAAACTGAACTACTAGAATCTCTTACATTAGAAGCAACTATCGATAATCCAACGTATCTTTCTTACTCAAAGAACAACCAATTATTATTCGCTGTTGGAAAAGGAGACGAACTTTGCGGAATTTCAGCAAATAATGCAAAAACTTCTCCAGTAGAACCATTAGCAAGCTACGATGATCAACAAGCCGTCCCTTGTTATATTCGTTATAACGAAAAAACAGGAGATGTGCTAACAGCCAATTATCACGGTGGTTTCGTGGAATTATATCACTACGATAAAGAGGCAAAATCATTTACTTCAATCGATAAGAAAGTCCATACAGGATCTAGCGTTCACGCAAACCAAGCTTCTCCACATGTTCACTATACCGATTACACACCAGACGAAAAATGGATTGTCGTTTGTGATCTCGGGATTGATACGGTGTTTACTTACAAACGTACAGAAGAAGGATTAGAAGAAGTGGCCCAATATAAAACGAAAGCCGGAAGCGGTCCTCGTCACTTAGCCTTTCATCCAACACTTCCAATCACTTATCTGATTTGCGAACTCGATGCAACTGTAGAAATCCTCTCTTACAATCAAGAAAACGGAACTTTTACAAACCTAGATAAAATTGCATTAACTACTGAAAATCAACAAGCCTGGGGTGGCGCCATCCGCATCACTCGCGATGGACGATTCCTTTACGCTTCAAACCGTGGATTCGACGCGTTATACACATTCTCAGTCGATGCAAAAAGCGGATTACTCACACTCGTACAAACTATTGATAGCTATGGTTCGGTCCCTCGTGATTTCAATCTAAGCAATGACGAATCTTATATCGTTGTAGGCCACCAAGAATCAGACAACTTAACGCTATTCAAACGCAACTTAGAAACTGGAGTACTCACACTCCTTCAAAAGAATTTCTACGCACCAGAAGTTGTTTGTGTCATACCTCAATAGAACTTAATGAACAGTCTCTTCTTTTTTTGAAGAGACTTTCTTGTTTATTGTGGTAATCCTTGCCAGAAAGCAGTATAATCGTTGTTAGCAGACTTTATAAAGGAGTGGAAAAATGCTTAATCTTATCGAGATTATTAAAACTATTATTTTAGGAATTATCGAAGGCGTTACTGAATGGCTACCAATTAGTAGTACAGGTCACTTAATTTTAGTGAACGAGATTATTCAATTAGACGTATCTGCTAAATTCCAAGAAATGTTCAACGTTGTAATTCAACTTGGTGCCATCATGGCGGTTGTCCTAGTTTATTTCAACAAACTAAATCCATTTGCTAAAAGTAAAAACCGTAAAGAGTTTATCGAAACAATTAGTCTTTGGAAAAAGGTAATTATCGGATGTATCCCTGCTGTGATTCTTGGATTCATTCTTGATGACTTTATGGAAGACTACTTCAACAAACCAATCGTTATCGCGTTAGCCCTAATCGTATACGGGATTGCGTTCATCTACATCGAACGTGCACATAAAAATGTGGAACCAAAAATTAATGACTTCAAAGAATTAGACTTCATGACAGCTATTAAAATTGGTCTTTTCCAATGTTTAGCACTTGTACCTGGTACTAGCCGTTCAGGTTCAACAATTCTTGGAGGCTTACTCGTTGGAACAAGCCGTTCAATCGCAACTGAATTCTCATTCTTCATGGGGATTCCAATCATGTTCGGTGCGAGCGGATTAAAATTATTGAAATTCGGATTCCACTACTCATTAGCTGAATTCGTGATTTTATTAGTCGGTTCTGTCGTTTCATTTGTTGTATCTCTATTCGTAATCAAGTTCTTATTGAAATACATCAAACATCACGACTTCCAAGCATTCGGTTGGTACCGTATAGTTCTTGGGATTATCGTTCTCGGAAGCTTATTCTTCAAATAATTATAAAGCTGGATTTATTCCAGCTTTTTCTTTTTGCCCAATTTCGGGTATAATAAAACTATTCAATTAAGAAAGAAGGATACTATGTCACTACTCTATGTCGGAATTGGCGGTGCCATTGGAGCTATCTTACGGTATTTATTATCACAGCTTCCTCTGCAGCATGCTCTTCCCATTAAAACACTATTCATCAACTTATTAGGATCGCTAGTCATCGGATTTCTGAGCGCTAAATTTCAGCAATCCCATTGGTTTGAAGGCGATCAACTACTCCTTATAACAGGTGTTTGTGGCGGTTTTACGACCTTCTCCACTTTTAGCTTAGATTCTCTTCAATTGATTCAAAACGGAGATACTCCACTTGCTCTTTTATATATGGCCATTAGTTTAGTTGGCGGACTTGCTTGCGTAGCATTCGGATATTTTCTTGGACAAGCTTCATTTTAAAATAGCATTTTTATAAGAAACGGTTTACAATAGATATAAGAACAAGAACGGAGGTCATTTTATGACGAAAAAAGGTGTAACATTGTATTTCATGAGACATGGAGAAACCATCTTTAACCGCTACAATCGTATGCAAGGATGGTCAGATACTCCTCTAACAAAAGAAGGTCGCCTAGATGCTATTCGTTCTGGTTTGGGAATGAAAGACGTTCATTTTGACGCTGTCTATACAAGCGACTTAAGAAGAACAGTCGAAACCGCTCAACTCTTCCTTAGAAATCATCCAAACCGTGAAAACCTCACGATTGAAATGATGCCTGAGTTCCGCGAAGTATTCTTCGGAAGCTTAGAAGGAAAAGATGCTGGCGAGCTTTGGGGCGAACTCTACAAGAAATTACATCGCAATTTTGACGACTTAGGTGGACGTAATATCCAAGAAGAATTAAACGGATTGAAAGAATTAGATCCAGACCATCTTGGTGAAAACTTTATGGAGTTTTGGCTACGTGTAGAACAAGGCTTACTAAAAGTAATCAATAAGCACCGTGACCAAAATCAAAATATTCTTATCGTGAGCCATGGAATTACAATTCGAAATATGCTTCATGAGTTAATTCCTGACTTCCAACTGTCAGAACTAATCGGAAATGCATCTCTCAATATCGTTGAGTATTCAGATGGTAAATTCCACTTAAAAGCACTCAATCAAACAAACCACTTTGTACTTCGTAAGGAAGCCAAAGAAGAACCATATGAGATGCTTCCTACAAAAATGCACGATTAATAAAGGTTTGCAACTATAACTGAACTTTGTTACAATGAGAGTCTAGGCGTATGTCTAGGCTTTTCTTTATACGGGGTCGTTACGGATTCGACAGGTATAGGTTGAGCTTTCAATGCATTCCGTAGGTTACGTCTACGTAAAAACGTTACAGTTAAATATAACTGACAAACAACAAACAAACACTTTAGCTTTCGCAGCTTAATAACTGCTAGCTAAGATCTGTCCGGCATCGCCCATGTGCTCGGGGCCAGGTCCTATAACCAGTGGGATACGATTCACTTTTCCGTCTGTCTAAGTGAATAAGAGATTATCAGGCTAGCTTAAGATGATGCTTGTTTATCAGCTAATCGGTAGCGAAACTTAAATAGATAAACTATGAATGTAGATTTGATTGTGTCGATATACTTGGACAGGGGTTCGACTCCCCTCGGCTCCATTATTTAACGTTTCATAGCGTTTCATAACGTTTCAAAACGTTGTAAAATCAACGTTTACGTTTCGAGACAAAACAAACAATATCATAAAAATGAGTACAAAAAGAGTACAAAAAATAAGCCTACCAATTAAGGTAGGCTCGTTTTTTTTATTCTTCGAAATGCATGACGCCTGACTCATCAACGTAAACAGCAGCGCGATTTAACATCTCACCTTTTGCGTTGAAGTAATACCATTTACCATCCACATTCCTTGCTTCTTTTGATAACATCTTACCGTTGTTTTCTTCACAGTAATACCATTTATCGAAGTATTGAATCCAGCCGGTCTTCATTCTACCGTCATTACCGAAGTAATACCATAGACCACCGACTTTCTCCCAACCAGTTGCCATGTGGCAACCATCTTTAAACCAGTACCAAGAACCATCTTCGTCCTTGAACCATTTGTTACGTAATGCATAACCGTTGTCGTTGAAATAGAACCAACTTCCGTTGATTTGCTCCCATTTCGATTTAGCGTATTCGCCATTGTTATAACGATAATACCAACCTGTACTGTCTTCAACCCAACCTTTAGCAATCTCAACAACTGCATCGGCTTTGTCGTAGTCAGGACGAATGTACCCAACCATACCGTCGTATGTACGAGTACGGTAACGTGCTGGTCCACCTACTTCTAAGTAGTCCCAGTTTCCGTCAACGTTCTGTTCGATTGTCTTAAGTGTGTAGCCGTCACTATCTTCGATGACAACACCTGTATGTCCATAAGGAGAACCAGGTACTTCCATTACGAAGATGTCACCTTTCTTAGCAATAACTCCAGGTGCTTCATAAATAACATTAGCTCCTTGTGCTTTTGCTGAGTCGAGCAAATCAATGGCATTACCCCAAAGGACTTTACCAGTTGCTCTGTTATACGTAGTGTTCGAGCCGTCAACGCATTGCCAGCCATAGACTCCATCGAAGTCAACACCTACGTTATTGTTAGCAGCTTCTTTCAAAGGTTCTAAAGCATAATCTACTGTAACCATATATACATCTCCTTATTAATTTGTTGGCCAAGGGTCATTTGTAACGTAAGAGATTGTTGAGACCCTAATATCACCAATATCTCTATCTGTAGGAACAGGGTCGGTGAATTGGAAGCGTAGCATGTTACTGTCACCTAATCCACCTAAATACCATGTTCCATACTGGATACCTTTATCATTGTAGATTGGACCAATTAATGAACCCTCTGAACGATAACCTTGTGGAATACCTTGTAGTCCAAGAATGAACACGTTTCGTTCTTTGTCAGATGGTTGGATCTGATACCCTGGTCCACCACGGCGCACAATACCAAACCAACCCCATGAGAGTCCACCGAATTGGTATGAAACTTGGTTGTTCAAACGTCGTACTTTTAGATATGACGCTCCAAGTTTAGATACAATGTTTAGAGTTTTCCACCCAGTATCACCGTATAGAACAGCCCAACCGGTATTTCCTGAATTGGTAGTTTTAATCCATTTTACAGCGCCATTAGTTCGTCTCAAATCCACATACGTTTGTCCGAGAGTTCCTTCAACTTTACCCTCAGGAATGCCAGCACCAGTTAGTTCACTAGATGAAGTTGTAGCAGCTGGTTCATTTTGACTAGAAGTTGGTAGATTAACACTTCCTCCACCATCAGATAAGATGAGTGTATTCCCTGACAAAGTCAATTTTTGAGGAATACCCACACCATCACGACCATTCTCTCCTTTTGGTCCAGTTAAACCGATAGGTCCTTGAGGTCCAGCAGGCCCTGTAAGCCCGATTGGACCTTGTTCCCCACGTTCACCTCTTTGTCCGTCTTGCCCACGATCACCTTGTAACCCCTGTGGTCCGATAGGTCCTTGAATTCCGTCTGCCCCTCTAGGACCTGGGTCACCAGCAGGGCCCTGCGGACCACGCTCACCATCGGAGCCTCTAGGACCCACATCGCCTTGTGGACCACGCTCGCCAGGCTGACCAGGATCACCTTTGTCCCCTTTAGGACCAGGAGTCAGAGAGATGGCCCTCAATTCTTCCTTAGTAGCAAACTGACTCGTGTCAACGGCCGGTCTATTTTCCAAGGCTTCCACTCGCTGCTTCAAGGCGCTATCGTCATAGACTGTATCTTTATCAGTCTTTGTCTTTAAAACTTCAATATCGGCTGAAATATGGCTTATTTCAGCACGTTCAACTTTGTTTTCTAGCTCTTGTTTCGTAGCAAACGTGCTTGTATCAATTTCTGGTTTCGTTTCAAGCGCTTGTAAACGTCGTAAGATTTCCGAGTCGTCAAAAGTCGCGCCCTCGGCATGAACATTCTTGATTGCCTCTTCTAATTCAGCTTTCGTTACGATGTCAGTTAATGCTACAATACGTTTTGTGTCTTTCTCAATGATCGGTAATTCGCTATGTTTATCAATTTCAGAGACACGAACACCAAACGAGAATTTCAAAATATCTGCTGATTGTACGACTTTCTCAGCGTAAACAAACCCATACACGATTTCATCGGTTGTAATTAAGCTAGTATCGAATGGAATAGATGCGATATTATTTTCAACCACTCCGACGACTTCCAAGAAGCGATTTGTCGTTTTGAAATGGAATAACACTATGATTTTTTCAGCGCCTACTCCATTTAGTTGTAACTCGATAAATGCGCTGTTCTTATCGTGTGAGTAAAATTCTTCTTTCACTTTGTAAACATTATCTCGGACGTTGGCGCAAACGCCTGCTTGTCGTTTAATAATTTTTTTCAATGTTTGTCCCCCCTTTCATACAAAATGAAAAGGGAAGTACAAAGACTTCCCTTTTCTAATTTAATCTTCGATCGGTTCGTGATATTCAAGCGCTCTTGAACTATCAGTCAGTCCAGCGGTTGTAGGGTCGTTAACAACCCCAACCAATACTAATAAGGCAAACAATACATTGATAAATACTAGGATTTTATCAACAGTATCGCCAAACTCCAATTTAAAATTGAAGATATTTGCAAAGGCTTGTGCAAGTAATGCTAAAGCAGGAACTAAAGCAAGCCAAAAGTTTTTATTTTTAAGTCGTACAGACCAGTTAATCTTGTTCATCATTTTTCCTCCGATATTTCTAGTTTGAGAAACTTCTCAAACAATATTTTTATGGCGCCATTTCCACCCAATTCAACATAACTTTCATAAAGCCGAGTCAATTCCTCGATTTCATGTTGATTGGTCCACCCACGCCTTATCGCTTTTTTTAAGTTTTCTTGTAATCGAAAACGCTGCAATCGTTGCAAACCTTTTCCGATTAGAGAAAGGTTATCACGATTTTCTCGCCCAATTTCGTTTATCTCACTTACTGATTTTTCAAGCCCTCCGATTTTGTCTGAAAGTACGTTGATTTGTTTTTCAGTTTCTTTTGTGTTCTTCGTACTCTTAAACGAAAAGTAGCTTGGAATTATAACGATTAAAACGGGCGTGAGTTTATCGAGTAAAGTTAAAAATCCAATTAAACCACCTCTTTTCTAAAAAAACAGCGGTCTATTGAACAGGCTGAGTGTCTAATTCATTTGATGGTTTTTCTTGTTTTGGTTCAGTCCACTTCCAAATGCCTAACTTGCCGTTTTGCTCAAGTGCTGCAAGTTGTTCAAGTGTTTCTCCTTGATAAGTGAATTGCTCGTTGACTTGAATCATCACACGACGCCCTTCTTGATATTTTTCGATGTGATTTGGATTTTCAAGGGTGAAAATTTCTTGTGGTTGGTAAGTCTTACCAATTTTTCCAAGGTTAACCAATTCAAGACCACGTTTGAAAACAGTTGGATCTAGTGGATTGTCCGTGTCTGTTACACGAGCCAACACCGCCCAATCTGCAACTGCTTTAACTTCTGCAATTTTTGCATCTTTTTCAGCAAGCTTTTCTTCGTAACTTTCAGCTTGCGTTTGCAAGTCTTCTTGAAGTTTCTTCACTCCCTCGGCTGGATTGAATTCAGTAGTCACTTGAGCAATGACCGCTTTAATCAAGTCTTCATCTGACTCATTCATGTGATTACCGATCAATACACGGTCAAATGCCGTATATGGTGCTTCTTGACGAACCGCAACGAATGTACGGTTGTTTTCTTGTAAGTATTTGTTGATAACTTTAAATGTCATATATTATTCTTCCTTTTCTTTTCTTACTTTTTCAAATTTTGCTTTTAGTTCTTCATCTGATTCGATGATTCGTTTCATCTGCTCCAATTCCATAGCTGTAACTGTGTATAGAGCTTCTAGTGTAGCTGATTGAGTAGCTTCATTGCTGATTCTCTCACTCAATGATTTAATCGTGAGACTACTAATCTGCTTGTCTTGTCCGTTCATGTTTTTTCCAACCTTTCTACTTTCTGCTTGAGTTCTTGAATAGCCTTGATTAAGTAAGGCACAAGTGCGAACGTGTTATATGAGTAAGCACCGTCCGGATTTTCAAGAAACGCTTCTGGTGCAACTCGCTGGACATCTTGAGCCATGATACCGCATGAGATATCTTCAATCTTGTCATCATATTCCTTACGATAAGAGTAGGTTTTCAACTGCTCGATAACATCCAACCCTGATACTTGACTGTCTTTGATATTAGTTTTGTATCTACGGTCTGAGATATCTTTGTTTAAAGGAACCCACGAATAACCGCCAGTTTGGCGATATAGATAGGCATAACCATTGCTTTCCTCGATACGTTTATATGAAGGTGAGTGGACCCAATAACCGACTTTATTACTCGCTCTGTCAATGAAATAGAAGATATCGCCAGTCACTTCGAGATTTCCGTGAATCCGAGGGACATTCCAAAATTGTGCTTTGTTATAACAGAACATTTCTCCTGTTCGTTTCACATACCAGGCATAGTTGCCTGGGTTATCCCAGTTATCTCCCCAGTTTACCCAAAGAGCAGTTTGCCCCCACGCTGAGCTACCGTTACTCATACCAACTGCAAATTGATTGGTACCAGTCAACCAAGAAACGCTTGGATCTTTATCATGTGTACCGATTTGGAATCCACCGATTTTTCCTTTATAACCTTCAAGCAAGGTTGCTGATACTACTACTGACCGTAGTTTGTTGATGAAGGCTGTTTTAGCAGCGAGCGTATCCGTGAATAAATCACTAGCGACGAATCTTCTAGCCATAGCAGAATCCATAACTAGCTTATCAGCCGTGATTGAATCGGCTCTGATGATATCTGAATTAAGCGTTCCAATTCGTGCATCACCCACAAACAATCGTTTAAAATAACCGTCTATCGCTGTAATTTCATCAGCAAGTGTTCGACCTTTTAGTCGGATTTTACTTGCTTCAATCAAAGCGTCGTTAGGTGCTAAATTGATTTGAGATGTTACTGCTCCTGGACTAGTCAAGGTTTGGATAGCAAAACTATCTTTTAACAATGACATAGACACTCGATTATACTCGTTGTTGTAGTCAGTGCTATCTACGAATTCGTCAGGAATTATGTGTTTGTCAACAACCATAGGCTTATGAATAACGATGTTACCTGGACTTGAAAGGACAAACCTAAGTGAGTACTCATTAAGTTCTCCCGTCGTAGGAATGTCTAAATATCCTGTAAATACCTGATTGCCAGTTTTATTAAGCAGAATTTGAGAGGCGTAATACATCCCAAGCTCTGGAGTGTTATCCAATAATTGAATTAAAACCATACCATCTTTAGGCACTTTTTCTACTTCAATCTCGATACGATACCCAAGACTCTCACCTTGTTTGACAAACTTTTTAGTAAGAGGGAATCGAACCCCCAACCACCCTGACATAGAATCAGTATAGTTAATTCTGATACCATCATGATCACCAAAACTAACACGTTCTAAATGCTTATCTGTCGCGACTGATGAAATGTATTTAGGAATCTTTGTTGGCGCATAAAATAGATTAGTAAGTTTACTAAATCTCTTTCCTACTTCAACCTTAAACAATTCTGAGGTTAAAGCCATACGAGCGACGTTTGAGGCAACGTTTGAATCCGTACTACCCAAGATACGCTCATAGAGTTGATTAGTTTCTTTAACACGCTGGAAATCATTTGTGTTTTCAGCAACATTTTTCTTCAATTCTTCAACAAGGTCAGCACTCGCCCCAGCTTTCTTCAAGGCTTCCTCTGATTTTGCTTTAATTTCATCAAGTCCAGTTGGGCTGAATTCTTGGAACCTTTGATTGATTTCATCAGATAGCGCACGCTTAGTTTCTTCAGCTTTGTTTTTGTATTCTTTGATAGCATTATCAATTTCAAGCTTGTTGATTCGCACTTTCTCATCGAATTCTTTATTTCGTCTTTCGACTTCATCCACAACAGCTTTTTCAATTAGCGATTCGCTAAAGCCACTTACTACATCTTTGATAGCCTGTTGACGTGTTGCACGGTCTTTAGCTTGCAACGTTTGATAATCTCCAAGCTCAGCGACCGAGCGGTTATTATCAAGTTTGTCGATTATTAGCTTGTGGATTCTAGCCTCAAAAGAAATACTAATCTGGTCTCTTACGATTCCGACGCTATCTCCAATCCAAACATCCTGCTCAATCGCATTGGACAAATCCAAAAGATTGGCTTTGAATGTAACGATAGGAACAGATAAGCGTTGTAACTCTTTGTAAGTCGCTTTTAGCAACTCAACAGGATCTTCAATATCTTCGTTGGTATATACGCCAAAACGATGCTTAATAACGCCATTTTGATGTAAACCGTAGATATTTTTAGCAGCGTCATTCGTTACATAATTCTGCCCTGCAGGCTTATCGACAGGGTCGCCATTTGATACAGTCCAAACAACGTCTTTAAACTGGACTCTACGACCATAACCACCCGTAGCTTCCCCATTTTCATCCGTGCTTTGTTCACCCTTACCACGGCCGATAAGAGCAGTTACAACATCATCAGACGATTCTTCGTAGGTAACATTTAGAATATTAGATCCATACTCGAATTGATGACCTGTAACACGTCCAAAGCGTTGATTTAGGTCAATGTATCGTCCGATTATCTTATTTTCGACAAAGGTATATCTAATCTTGAACTCGCAAGCATACGATTCAATTATTTTAACGAGCGCTTGACGAACTGAAATATAGTAGAAACTCAATTTACCTGTTCTAGTCAAGCCGTCTACATTTCCTAATTGATAGCCTGTTCCTTCTAAAATTCCACTCAATACTTGGTCAGCAGTTCCACCAGGGCGCTTATTCTCGATGATGAACGAATGTAAGTCACTTTCTGCTCTGTCTATACCTTGAATAGTCAAGCTAATGTCGTAAGATTTTTCAGAAACTCTGAATAAACAAAAAGCCCCGTCTTCCGATTGAAAACCGAAAAACTGGACTTCTTTGATAATGCTTGGCTTGTAATCTATTGGAATTTCAAAGCTTGCTCTATCAAACTGGTTTGTTTCTATCGTATGAGTAAAATCTGCAAGGCTCGCCTCATCAATTACATCAATCAATTCCTCTGTCTGATTAAACAAATAAATCATGCGAACACCTCTTTATACTCAATACTATTCAACACAGCGCCTTCAACTTGAAAAGTGTTTACGCCTTTTTGAAGTTTAAAATATCGACTATTAACCATATCAAAGTTCATCAACTCGTTTCTGTCGTTTAACGTGATTTCTCTAGTCTCACAATTAACAAGTAGATTTGAACCTTGAATGTAAGTAGCTTTTAATCTGATATATTTCTGAGACTCAAGGTGTAAGATACGAATTTCAGAACCTTCTTGCGTTGTAAGCCTCAAAATAGGCTCTACTGGAAAGTCTCCGTTGTAAGTTACCGTGTTAGTCGTTTCAGTTTTAGGCTCAGTATACTTGAATGGGTCGTAACAAATGAAATGTAGTTTAATAACCGTATCATTTGCATCTTCCAGTTCCGGCTTCTTGACTTTTGAAAAGATTGCCTTGTAGTATCTTCCAGGATCATCACCAAATACTAATTTCTTAGCTTGACGAGAGAACAATAAACGGTTTAATCGCTCGTATTGCTTTCTCATGCCTATATCAGTATAACCAGTTAATCTAACCTGCACCTCAATTTCACGCTCTTTGTAAGTCGCCCCATAGAGATATTGACCGTCTCGACCTTTGATAGTCGATGTTTCATGACGAAAATCGAGGACATCACGCCCTGTTGTGTTCGCCACAAAGAATGTTCCGTCCTCGTTATTCATTTCTTGATTGAGGCTTACACCGCCAAATTGAACTTCTAAGCCAGAATTAAATGTTGGTGTGCCTTTTGTTGTGTCATTAAAAATATACATTTAAAAACCCATTAAAGGCTTGAAGCCTTCAATCTTATCCTTTCTTCTTTACTTTGAATGTTTGAAATATCCGCAACAAACGCTCTGAAATCATTTGAACCAAGTGCAAGGTTGATAACTGCTGGCTCTTTCGCTTGGTTGACTTCATAAGTTGCTGATAATGTACCAGATACGTTGTTAGAGAAATCGCCCTGTAAAGCATTTGACATAGCTGAAACCCTAGAACCTGCGTCATCGAACATTGAACGAATGCCACCAGCCATTCCAGACACATTATTTTTGACAACTTCAAATCCACTCATTAAAGCAGTATTGAAACCGCCCATGATAGCTTGACCTGCTGGGATAAGTAATCTTCGGTCATAGGAGATAGGACCTTTATGTGATGCAATCCAGTCAGCGATGCCACCAACGAAACTAGTTACTGCACTCCACATAGATTTCAAACCTCCGATGAAACCTTCCATAATAGCTCGTCCAGCTCCTGCTAAGTCGATGTGCCATAATTTATCAAAGAAACCAGCAACTGCATCGATAGCACTTGAAACTCCGCCCTTAAGTGCATCTAACGCACCCAAGAAACCTTCCTTCAAGGCGTTTGCGACATTCACCACAGTTTCTTTAATCGCATTGATTGTTGTTGTTATGATGCTCTTAATACCTTCCCAAATTGCTGAAACGGTATTCTTAATCGCACCTAAAACTGTACTAATAATAGTACTAATCGCATTGATTACAGTTGTGATAACTGTTTGAATACCTTCCCAAACAGTCGAGACTATTCCTTTAATTGCCTCCCAAGCGCCACTCCAATCGCCTTTAATAAGCGCAGTCGCTACGTTGATAATGCCCGCTATCACATTCAAAACGGTTGAAATAACCGTTGAAATAACAGTCCATACAGTTTGAACAATCGTTGTAAACACCGTCCAAACCGCATTCCATACTTCTTGGACAACTTGCATACCTGTTGAGATAACAGTTTGAATGTTTTGAATAGCTGTTGAGATATATGTTTGAATAGCAGTCCATACCGCCTCAATAATTGGCTGGAGTGTGTTCCAAACAGTTGTGGCAACTGAAATAATTCCGTTCCAGATAGAAACCATGAACTCAGAAAAACCAGTCCACAATCCTTTGATTGTTTCCACAATAGGAGTTATGAACTCAACAAAGCCATTCCACGCAATAGTAGATGCCTCTGTAATGCCGTTCCAAAGGTTGCTAAAGAACTCTGTAATGCCGTTCCAAACGCCTTTAATCACTTCAACGACCGACTTAACAACATCAACAATACCATTCCAAACCGTTGTGGCTACCGAAACGATACCGTCCCAAAGTGTTGAGAAGAACTCTGATAAAGCGTTCCATACATTCATTAATGCCTCTACAATTGGTTTTGCGCCTTCTACAAAACTTTCCCAGACATTTGAGGCAAATTGTTTAATGCCTTTCCAAAGTCCTGAGAAGAACCCTGTAATGCTATCCCAAGCAGTTTTAATAGCATCAATCACTGGTTTTGCCGTTTCAAGGAAACCATTCCAAACATTTGAGGCTGTTTCCTTAACTCCGTTCCATAGGTTAGAGAACCACTCTACCAATCCACTCCAAGCGCCTTGAATACCTTTCCAAGCGTCTGAGGCAACATTTACAATGCCGTTCCATAAACCTATAAAGAAATTTCTGAAACCTTCGCATTTGTTCCATAAAATAACAAAAGCTACACCGATTGCCACGACCGCAGCAATAACTAAACCAACTGGTCCGAGGAAAGCAACGATTGCTGAAACTGCTGAACCAATCCAACCGCCCACTTTACTGAAAATGTTTAGTCCGATCATTGCAACTTTAGCAATTTTTGAGCTACCAGCCATGAATGATAAGGCTGAACTTGCAGCTTGAGAACCTTTTGCGATACCATGTAAAGCTTTCACCACACTTGTGAAGCTTTGTAGTCCACCAAAAACAGCCTTGATTGCGCCTACTCCTTTGCTCAATCCGATTAAAGCATTTGTCAAAAGTTTTGTTGACCTTTGAGCCACTTTAAAACCAATAAACGCTGTAGCAATCGCCCTTATCTGTTCTGGGCTTAGACTTTGAACGATTTTAGCAAACGCCTGTAATGCTTGTGAAACTGCACTTAAGGCTTTTCCAATCTTTTCGCCAAATGATGCCGTATCTCCACCAGCAAGCGATGAAAATACTTTCTTTACAGCCTCCCAAACTTCGCTCATCGCCTTTTTAAAGTCAGATATTGCACTCGTATTTGTGAAACCTTGCCAAAACTCTTTGATTTTAGCAACAGCCGAACCAACAAACGAGGTTATTTTCTCAATAACTGCATCAAAATCGATTTTACTAAAAAAGCCCTCAATTCCAGTAGCTAGTTTATTGAAATCAATCTTATCAAGTTGATTCATAATCGCCTCAAGTGCCTTGATACCTGCTTTAGATAACGTGTCAAACGCTGGCTTGAGTTTGTTCGATAGTGTTTCTTTCAATCCGTCTAAAGCTTGGTCTACCGTTTTATAGCTGGTCGCCATGTCTTGCATGGTCATACCTGCTCGCTTAAACGCCTCTGCGAAATCATCCGTTTTGACTTGTCCAGCTTGAATTTTTGTAATCAATTCATTCAGTGACAATCCCATTTCTTTAGCAACTGCACTCATCCCTGCTGGCGCTTGTTCCATCATTACACGGAAGTCTTGCCATGAAATTTTCGGCTTAGCTAAGGCTTGAACCATTTGTTGAGATAGTGTCGTCATGGCTTGCTTAGGATTTTCTGCGGATGCTGCTAGACCACCCATAGCTTTTACAAGTTCGTTGCTATCGTTACGACCAATTGCCGCCATTTGAGAGAACGTACTAGCCATGTCTGAGGCTGAGTAGATAGTTTTCGTTGCATAGTCCTGCATAGCCTCTTTTGCCTCGTTGATTTGGTCTTTTCCCCAACCTAGCTTGCTGAGGTTAGCGTCAAACGTATCCCACGCCTTTTTTGAACTATTCAACTCTCCGACCATTTCGCCTAGTGTGTTTTTAACACTACCGAAAGCCGATGTAATTGCTGAACTAACAAGATTCGCCCCAAGCATTGACTTAAACATTGAACTGCTCTTATTTGAAATATTATCAAATGCGGATGAGGTTTTTTGAAGTCCATTGATTGCTTTTTGTAGTCCGTTCAAAGTAGAACTCATTCCCTTATCGACAGCGGTTAATACCGCCTCGACTGAATAAGTTTCTGCCATTATATACCTCCTTTCATTACGTATTCGCTCTCAGTAGGAGTTCTTTCTCTTTGTCTGAGAGTTGATACTTTTGTTTAGTATCTTTTTTCTTGTAAAAATCACTGTATCTCTTATACAAAGGAGTTTTACCGTCCGATTTCGTTGCCTCAACTTGTCTAGTTAACCAAGCAGAACGGTGCAAGAGTTCGTCTTCATCCTGCTTTCTTAATAACACTCCAGTCATCAACAAGTCGTATTCGTACATTGTCATACGCCCAATCTCGTTCATGTCTGTAATGTTTAAAAATCGAACGCAATTTATAATGATTTCTTCAAACGTCTCAAGAGAGGATTTCTCAATTATTTCTTCTTGAGGTTTTGGTCCATCTCCGACATCAAAGACTTTCCTGCGTTTGACTCACTCAATTCTTGAATTACATCATCGAATAATTTTTCTAGATCTTCGCACTCTTCAACGTATGTTTCAACATCATTCAATGAAGGACGAGGGCTTTCTGTAACTGTTCCGTAGTAGATAATATCCGCTAATGATGCGATATTTTTAGCATATAATTCTGGAATTTTAGCAGATAGTGCCATTCCAAATTTCAATCCTTGTTGTTCGATTGGATAAGCTTTATCGAGCGCACGAACGAATTTCACGCCGAATTTTACGTTGTAAGTTTTTTCATTAATTGTTAATTGCATTGTTGTTTTCTCCTTTTTCTAAAAAATACAATAAAAAAGAGAGGCGTTAACCTCTCTTAGTTTCTAACCACCGATTCCAGGTACACCAGCTACAGGACTAGCTGGGCTAGCTGTTCCTTTTGTAGTATCAGCGAATTCATATTGAACCACTTCTGCTTGACTAGTGTTTAAAGTTGCATAACCTTTAACCCCAGTACCATTGACCGCAAATTCAAGTTCTAACTCGATTAGGTCTTCTGCGTTTTTAGTTTTCTTGAACGATGTTAAGTAACCTTGGTAATATACTGACTCGTATTTGTTGCCTTGTTTTTTAGCATTCTTTTCAATTTCCCACACTTCAACAAGTTCGCCTTTGTCCATAGCAGTTTCTAATTTTGCAACAAGCTCATCGTCTTCTGCCATGATCGTTGTAGCAGTGATTGAAACCTCAATACCACCGACTGATTGTAAAACTCCGTCTTTAGTTTTAACTGAGTTAGCGTCACGGCTCTTTTCTGTTGAGTGTTCAGTTTGGAATGCTAGTTTAGCACCGTCCGCTTTGCTTGCTTCGCTTAGCAAGCGAAATAATAGGATACTATCAATCCCTTTTTTTGCAATTGGCATATTTTAACCTCTTTCCTTATAAAATTGTAAATACTAATCGAACACGACCACGCTTTAGCGGTTCGATTGTCGTGTTATCATCGAAAATCGATATTGTAGATTGTGAGATATTCAAGGCTACATAATAGCCGTCCGCCTCAACAATCTTCATCGATTCCGCTAGGATACTCGAACACATATCCGATACTTGTTTTCGTTTCTTACGGGTACTCCACACCGATAGGACCAATTCGACCGTGCCTTTCACGTCCGTTTTATTTGGTACGAGTATAGAGGTCGTGTCCTCCAACTCAACAAACGGATAAGGAACATCGTCGTCTGGTTTATAATCGTATGTTTTATAACCCAAAAAAAGACAACGTTTAAATACGCTGTCAAAAACTGCTTGCTCTCTTGATTTCATTTAACCAACCTTTCCAAATCGTCTTTAAATAGTTTTTTCTGTTCGTCAAAAGCTGGTTTTATAAACGGTTGTGCGCTCATTTTGCGAGTCCCTAACTCAACATAAGCAGCGTAACTAGTGCCTGGTGCAACTTTATATCTAAATCTCCCCACCTTGCTACTGTTGACAGAGATAGAACGCTTAGTCGCCCCTGTTGGTTTAACAAAATGCTTGTTTTTTCCTCTGCCTTCATAATGCCCTCTAAACTTAGAGGCGTTATTTACCGCTCTCCTTTGCATGTCCACACCGTTTTTTTCAACGATGCTTTCAATCTCTTCCATTTTAGAGATTTTCTTTAGTTTAGCATTAAGTTTTTCAAGGCCTTTTAATTCAAATCGTAAACTACTCAACTGAGTTATCCTTTTCTAAATAGAATACTCTTCCAGACTGTTTGTCCGCTTTGCTTTTATAACGGTCTTTACGATAAATGAGATATGAAAATGATACTTTAGGCGCATTTTGGAAATAAACCACTTTCGAACCTCGTTTATACTCTCCGAAAACTGCGACTTGCTTATCAACGCCCAAGTCCATTACACAGACTGGGACAATCAATTTTTCGCCTTCATTAGAAGTATATTCGCTCGTTTCTGGATTGTACTCTTCTTGTTGATTAGTAATAATCTCCACTCTTTCATTATATCTCATAGCATCTTAAACCCCGCTGTAAATGTTTTCGAGCAAACTCGCTTAATCACGCTGTCATATTCTTTGAAATCATCGAAATCAAACCTCATTGAGGCGCCTTCGAGGGATTGACTACTCATTCCCTCAGCACCAATTCTGTTAAATCGTTTAATAATGACCTCAGTAATAATATACTCAAGGCCTTCTGGGACATCATCCACGCCTGCGTAAGCTAAAAAATTAGCGGTTGTCAACGTCGCTATTGTTGTTAGTAACTTATCTTGGAGATTGTCTTCAATCCCTAGCAATATTTTTGCTTGAGTGATATTTTCCATGCTATCCCTCCAATACTGCGATAAGTTCCTCTTTGCTTAATGTTGAATAACCTTCGATTTCGCGCTCTTTTGCGATATCTCTTAACTCTTTAACTGTTAAGTCGTTATAATTAACAACTTCCGTTTCATTAACAACTTCTGGTTCAACAGGCTTTTGTGGGTAATGTCGTCGTAACAACATTCCCATTAAGCACCTCCGAATTTTACGACTTTTGTTGGATCGTATAAGTAAACACCGTAGTGTTCGTCACCAGTAATAACAGTAGTTTTCTTTAAAATGTCACGGTCTGTTTCGATAGCCACATCACGTTTTAAGTTGATAACGAATGCACCGTATTTAGCAACATCGTCTGTATCTGTTTCAACTGGAGAAACTTTAACAAGGAATCCTTTTCCTTTTGTTACTTTCTTAGATCGTACGATTTGAACTCCGTGTGTTTCACCGAATGTTCCAGAAACAACAGTATTTGCACCAATTTCTGAACCACGTAACCACTCTTTTACTGTGTTACTGCGTAATGCGATTGCATCTTCTGTATTGATAACTGCAACATAATGTGCGTCTTCTTCGTCTGAGAATACTGCTAAGGCTTTGTCAAGTGCATCTCCTGTTGTAGGTGCTTCTGTAACAAATTGAGTAGCTTTTTCAGCTTCTTTAGCTAAGTCGTTGTCTACTTTATTCGCAATAGCTAAAGCGATTTGATGTGTTGCTTGACCGATAGGGTCTCCGAAACCTGAAAGAACAGCTTCGTCTGTTAATTCGATACCTTTACCAGCTTTTTTGATAGTCATTGTAGACTTAGCAGTAGTTAATTGATCAGGAGTGATTGCTTCGCCTTCCGCAATGTCTTTAGCATCTCCAGAGTATTCCCATTTAGGAACTGTAACAGTGTTTCCTGGTTGTCCTACTAACTTACGCTCAACGTAAGCAAGTGGTGTAAATTTAATCATTTTTGGTAACTTAGCTGAAACCATGTCAGCCATTACCTCAGGGTTTACTAATTGTGCAATTTTAGTTTGTGTCATTATCTTCTATCCTTTCAATTTATGATATAGTTCGGGGTTATTTTGCAGTAATTCATTTCTGCTTTGGTACCCCATTTTGTTGAATTGTTCTTTGGTAATCTCACCAGCAGAAGTGTCTTCCATCTTCTTAGGTGTTTTACCTTTTAATTTTTCGCCAACTTTCTTGTCAGCTAAGTCATTCACTAAAGCTACAAAGCTCTCTACAGCCTCTTGTGTGCTCTCTGCTGTATCTTTGACAACAAGACCTAGGATTTTATCATCGACTGCAATACCGCCCTCAGAAAGCATTTTTGAAGCTTCTCGCTCTAGTCCACTACGATTGATTTTAGCTTCAAGTTCAGCAATGTAATCAGCTTGTTTCTTACGCTCATACTCAGCTTTCTGATTTTCGTTCATCTCACGTAGTTTTTTTGCTTCGTTCTCCTTAGCTTCCTGCTCTGATTTCCACTTAGCAAATTTCTTATCGATGATAGCATTGACATCTGCGTCCGTGTACTTCTTCTCGACTTGCGGTTGTTTTTCAGGTTCTGCAGGTACCTTTTGTTCTTCAACCGTTTCGACTGTTTGTGTTTCTTCGTTCATTGTGAACCTCCTATTTTTAAAGTCGTCCCCGACTATAATTTCCATAGCTTTTAGTGTCTTCAATGCTTGGACAATAAAAAAACCGTACGGGATTCCATACGGTTAGATTATTTTTTGATTTTTTCAATCACTCTTTTTTACTTCTTTCTGAGTACAAAAAAAGCACTTAGATTTCTCTAGGCGCTTAATGTTTTATACTATACTGCGTAATCAAAACCAATTTTAGATTTAATAGTATCGAACAAATCCAAAATAGACTTAGGAGTACCTTGTTTAAAAGATACAAGAGGCTTATCTTGATCTGGATAAACTAGGTCAACCCACTCGTCAATTTGATTATAAAAAATTAACAATTCTTTGTTTGGAACAGCCATTACTTCCATCTCAATACCTCCTTTACCTTTTCTAGTAATATCTTATCAATTACATCGTCTCCAATAACCCCAACTTCTGCAACAAGTTCATTGATATTGTTGTGATACATAAAGGCGTTGTACGCATTCAAGCTAATATTTTTCAAGTAACTGCGATCTATAGCTTGTTGTTGTTTTACATAAGTAAATAAATTTGAGTTCAATTCAGACATTGCTTGTTCGACACTATTATACCGCTCTTTGTTGGCTTTGTAAAATGCTTTAGCAGAATCCCAATGTTTTTTATGCGTTAGTTCATGAACCATGGTATCTTTAATGTTTTGAGCAGCAAAATAATTATCTGATAGAACTTTAGCAAATTCTATTTCCGAATGAAGAGCATCACTCACAAATAGAATATCCTGTTTGTAATCATACCCAGCAAAACCAGGAAGCCTTGATTTTTTCAGAAAAACAACTGTTGGGATTGAAAAATCATTTAATTCCATAAGGCTTGATTGGACATTGAAAACAGTATCTCTCATTTTCTTGGTGTTATCTTGCACCCAAAAATCAAGAACCGTTCTATTCAATTTCTTTGTTTTAACTCTGACATCATTTCCTACTACGAAAGCGCGTTGCTTAGCCATTAAGTCCATTTCAGCATGTAAAAACTCTTCATCTCTACCTAATCGCTTTGAATCTTTCCTAAAATGCGGAACCGTCGTGCATCTACAGTTAGGATGAAATGGTGGTGCGTTCAATGCTGGAACCATCTCTGACACTTTGAAGATTTTCCCGTTGAACGGTTGGCAAATCGGACACGCTTTTAATTCGGTCATGACTTCAAACCATTCAACACCATTAGCATCATAGTTTGCTTTCTGAGCCTCTGAATATACCCTTGCTGATTCTGTCACTGCTAACCGTCTAGCGTATCCATAGGAAACATCAAACTCTTTTTTTAGACTGTTAATCAGAACGTTTGTGCCTTTACCTCTTAAAACAGTATCAGCAACTCCTTTTTTAACAATGTTTCTTAATTCGTTCTGTCTTTCCCAAACTCTAGACGACCACGTTGCATTGTTGAAATTGGCATACACGATAGAGTCAGCAGATATTTTTGAAGCTTCAAAACTTCCAAGTGTCATATTCAAAACACCGGCACTAAACAGATTTTCACGTCTGATTGATTCAATCAAGTGCTTATCAATGATTTCAAACTCACTCAAAGCTAAATCATACTGATGAAGCTTGATATTCGCTTGCAACACTTCTAAACGACTTGTTTTCATCTTCAAGTTATACAATCTCATCAAGTCATTTTCTGCTTTTGTGAAATCCTCGCTAGTTACTTTCTGGCCACGTTTTCTCAAACGATTAGCGCGCTCGACTAACTGCTTAGCTTTAAACCCGACATTAACCATATCAAGACTATCTGCTCGTTGTTTAGCTTCTAACTTTGTGATGCCTTCTTTATCAGCATACCTTTGCCAAAAACTATCGATTTCTTTTTGAATGTTGTTAGCGTGTTGTTGATAGACTCCCTGCAATTGATAAGCTACTCTCTTATCCGCTAGCTCTCTAGCCTTTTCTTCAGCACGATACCTATCTTCCCAATACTTACTGTCCAACATCTGCTATAACTTTCTGACTTTCATCTATTTCAGCGTCTGAGTAGATTTTTTGTTTTTCTAAACGAGTCTCAAGGTCGCCCATCGCCTCTTCTTCTTTTTCCATTCTTCGAATTTCTTTCTGCGGATCATCAATGATAGATAGCACGGACAACTTAGTTTCCTCAGATACTTGTCCAGATAATTGTCCTACAATCTGTGCCTCTTCAAGAATGTTTCGTGGCACGTTTCTAGTAAACGTGTATGACAAGTTTGTCCATGCGTCCTCATAAACAGTAGTTAATGGAACACTGAACACGATTTGATATAAACGATTAAATGCGGATTGCATCTTTCTGTCTTTCATTCGAGCAAGATTGTCCATAGCCTGTAGCTTGAAAGCTAAAGCTGTTCCAGACGAGTTGCCAAACTCAGACTCAGACATATTGGCTACCATTGAGATAGCGAAAATAGATTCCTTAAGTAAACTAATTAAATTCTCTTGTGTTGTGTCAGAACTTGGTTTCTCAAGGAAAGCGACCTCTGGCAAAGCACCATCGCCATTCTTCCACAGATTGAAAATTCTATTTTCTCTAATCTGACTAGCGTCTTCTTCCTGTAGCTCTACTCCTAGAACTTTCAAATAAGCGTCCGCAAAGTAGTCTACATCGTTCGCTTTTTCGCTTGCTGCTTTATTTAAAGCATTAATCAATGTTTTCACACTCTCGAAAATACATTGTCGCTCTTCATTTTCAATCAATTCAACTACTGGGATTGAGTTGTAAATGTGTTGAGTGCGTTCACCGAACCTTACCGCCCCACCAGTCGAAAAAGTAGCGTCAATCAATTCATCGTTTGTGATAACTTGACCGACTCCTGTTTGATTATTCTCATTAAACGTATATCTTACAGCGAATATAGGGCGTTCTTCAATGCTGTTATCATGGACAATAAACATATTAATCGGACTATTGTATGTCGCTCTAGTTCGCTTATATTCATCTTGATACACATAAATAAAAGCATGACCGAACACGCTTGACATTTTCGCAAGCTCGAACTCTGAGTCTTCCATGTCATTGATTTTACGGAAACTTGAGACAAACTCATTTACGTTCTCGTCCTCATGTTTGATTTTAACTGGAACACCAATTTGATAGCCTGTAAACGTATCGACAATGTACTTCGCATAATTAAACACCAATCTATTGTCGGGTTTCCAGCTATCTTTTTTTGCCATTTTCAAAACTTCGTGCTGAGAGAGATACATATCCTCGCTTTCAACATAATTCTTAACTAGCTTACTCATGTGAAGCCTAATCGCTTCAGTAACGACTTCTTCAGTCACTACATCGCTTGTTGTCGTAATGACTTTCCGTTTATTAACAAAAACTTTTGCCAATTTTTAAAAACCTCCTTTAAATAGTTTGATGTTTGATTTATATATTCTGTCTTGCAAAGCGTATCTAATCGCATCGATGCAGTGGTTATAGCTATCTACTGGCTCATTGATGTACTCATTTGTCTTTCTGTCTTTCTTCCAAGTGTAATTTTCAAGTTCTTCAACCAGCTTCACGCATCTTTCATCAACAATCCAATCGTACTGTAAGAGATACTGAATACCTTGTATGACTGACCCAGGACCTTTCTGCACATCAACAACCCTAGGAATACCAAGATTTCGCAATTCTTGATTAGATTTCTTTTCAGCGCTATCTGCTCGTATCTGCTCTTTAGCATATCCAAGCGTCTTGATCGCTTCTGCTATCTTGTCATTCGTCAATCCTTTTTTTACAAACTCCTCAACAGCGTATAAGCGCTTGTTAGCATCGTCTATCCTTACATGAAGCAAGGCTGATGGGTCATTGATAAAACCGTAGTCAAGACCAAAAAAAGCTGGCAAGTGCGCCAACTCGTCTTTATTAAGCAATCGTTTTTCGTACTTAGGGAATACCAATTTATCAAGTGTCGCAAACTCACCCAAAGCGTAAATTTTGTAGTACGCTTCGTTTCTGTTGGCTAGTTCCTCGATATTCTCTTTAGTTAAGTCGTCCAAGAAACGATTATCTTTATACGTCGTTTGATAAACCACTGTATTCTTAGGATCTCTCACAAAAAAAGCATTATATACCCAGTTTGCTTTGGATACCGGGTTAAACATCAAATAGATTTGTTTCTGTTTATGCACTTTATCCCTTAAACGCAACGTTAGCTGTGTGTAATCATCAAGCGTAAACTCAGACGCTTCTTCCATGACCACGTCGGAAATACCTTTGATGGACTTAATTTTCTCTGGGTTATCCATCCCTTTGAAAATCAACTCGGCACCGTTCGGTAATTCAATACGAAAGGCACTCATGTTAACCTTGCACAAATTAAGTATCCCAAAATAAGATAATGTCGCTTGAACATCCGCAAACACTGAGTCACGTACCGTAGAAGCAACCTTACGCAGCACTAATATTTTTCGTGGTTTGTTCCATGACTTTAGCGCTTTAAGAATTATCTTTTGAAACACTCCATGACTTTTGCCAGACGAAGCCCCTCCGTAATGCACCTCTGTGAAGGTGTCGTAGTCAAATAGATGTTCATAGATATGCTTATTGAAAACACGATTAGGACGGTCGATGATGATGTTGATTTTCGGGTTAGTCTTCATCGTCATCCCAATCACCTACTTTGATGTCGATATTCTTTTGAGTGATTTCTTGCCTATCCAAGAACAAACCGTAACGCTTGCCAAGATCAACCGCTGCACTCTTACGAGTTGACACATTCGGCTTAGCATCCATGACTTTCTGATAACCATCGCCGTCAAGCACTAATAGAGGCTCAGTCACTTCACCACGCATAACAGCCGTTAAAAACTCAAGCACTTCTTGTTGGTCCGCGACACGTTCAGACTTTAATTCTTCCAGGCGTTCGTCTATATAGGCTCTTACGTTAGCGTTTGCAAGCAATCGACTTCCATTCGCTCGTGCGACATCATCTTTCTTAACGTTCGGATACGCCTTTTTATAAGCCTTAGTTGCGTTTAATTCGATGATGTACTCATCGGCAAACTTCTTTTGTTTTTCGGTCATCCCATTTTCCATCACCTCTTTTCATTGCATACAAAAACCCCTCAAGCTGGAGGGCTTGAGAGGAAAAAAATAAAGGATTCTAAACCACGAGAAAAAAGAATATCTCTTTCCACAACTTCTACATGATAACTATATCATAGAATCTTTAGTATCACTTGGTACAGAATCATCTTTTTTAGTACATTTTTCTATTTTCTTAACAGCTTCATCATGAAGAATAAAAAGCGTTGTCTTAGATATTTTTAATTCTTCAGCGATTTCATCCCAGCTTTTAGAAGAGATGTATTTCATCCAAATGATTGTTCGCTCTTTAGAATTATCTAATTGTTCAATCGCCTGGATAAGTTGATATTTTAAATCAATTAATTTATCCACTTTTTCGTTAATGTAATCATTCAAATTGATTATTTTAACGTATGCATCGTCTTTAAGACTTACTTTTGACTCCTGTACATTTATTTCTTTTAAGGAAGGAGATTTTAAGAAAGAATTATTCAAACGATCCAACTCTTCCATTTTTGCTTTTACTTCCAAATCGATTAAACGAATTTGCTTCAATTGATGTTTAATTCCCATTTTTCACATCCTCTCTAATCCGTTTCATTAAGGTTGAGCCGAATTCTTCCGTATTCGATAAATAATCAAAATACTGACTAAGAAAGAACCGTTCACAGTCCGTTTTTACGTTCCACGCTTCTCGATGGTGCCTGTTTCTAAAATGCTTTTCTTTCAGATTCCAATCAGATTTTACAATCCCTTTATGGAGCAAGTATCTCAAGGCTGTCTTGTAATCCTCAACGGCTCTCTCGATAATTCCAGCACATATTCCGTAATACCCTCTACTGTCCATTATTCACCTCACAATAGAGCCTCTAACTTATCAATTTGAAAACCTGCCCAAGTTTTTGATTTGTCACCTAGTTCATCATCGAGAGTAACGACTGGAAGAGTTTGCCACCCGTAATGTCTCAGTAGCTCCAACGCTCCTGGATTAGCTTCAATGTCTACTGCTTCAAACGGAATATTCTTCTGAGTCAGCCACATCTTAGTCATCTCACATTGCATACATCTAGGCTTTGAATAAACTGTTAACATCGAAATCCTCCTCTGAATCTACGCCGTCGATTAATTCTATCGACTTTTTAATCATGTCTTTTACGCTCCAACAAACAATTTTCTCTTTGTACTCAACAAAGATATTCGTACCGTCCATACTTCTACAAATATCGATTATTTCACCGTTCCATTGATGAACTGCTCTACCAAATTGCATTTTTGCTACAACCTGATTTTTATCTAATATTCTTGTTTTAATCATTTAATCACTCCTTTAAAACGATATAATTCCAAACAACTCTAAGATGCATAGAATTAATATCGTGATAGCTACAATCGACGCAAATATTAATTCTCTAGTTGAATCATCTTTTGTGACCCAGTAACAGATATAATAAAATATTCCAGAAACGATAATACTCGTTAAAATTTTCATTTAATCCTCCTCCAAATCCACGTAAGGATTGATAGCTTCATCAACATCTAAAATCATCGCACTTGGGAAATTATAAATTTCATCAAGTATTTTTTGAAATCTTTGTTTAAATTCTTCAGACGTGCCGTCCCATAAATGAACAAACATATCTTCATATCCGTCTTGTTCCATATATTCATATATCCAATCCAATACAGATTCAGCAGATAGTTTGGTTGTTCTTTCTTTTAGAGTTCTCCAACCGCTTCTATCATCTACATTTAACGAGTTCCATTCGCCCTTTAAATCAGACGCCTCTATCTGAGAATGAGTGTGCTCGTTAAAAAACAAAATCATCGTCTTTTATTTCGTTAATTGTTTTCATTTAACCCTATCCCTCACAATCCACGTATAGCTCTTTGATTTCATCCCCAAACAATTCGATTGCACGTTCGGCATCTTCTTTGTTTTTGAAGTATCCAAAAGTCGGGAATCCATTAATACTATTAGGAAGCCATAATGATTTTAACTTTTTATCCTTGTAATCAATCTCCCATTTTTCATCTTGAACACTCAAACCCTTGTTACATTCATCTCTAAACGCTCTGAATCGTGTAAGAAGGTTTCTGCGTTTGACTTCTAGTAAGGCTGCTTGTACAGTTGGGAATGTGTTACCTTGACTAAAATAACTATTATCGGATTCTATGTCATACCAACAATCCATAAAAACTTTTCCACTCGATTGGATATAATAATGTTTATCCCCAACTTTATAGGGGCATTTCATCTTCCATGTACCTTCCTCTTCCTCAGGAAATTCAATATTAGGCAATAATTTCGAGAATTTTTCTCCAAGTTCAACAACCTCCACTCTGAAATTCTCTGCCGTTTTCTGAAGTTCTTCCACAAGAGCTTCGTATTGTGTTTTATCTTTCATCGTTATCCTCCTCAGTATCTGTAATCATCAGGGTTTGCCCACGTCGGCCATTCAATCATGTTGGGATTATCCTTCAATTGTTTGCTTAATGTCATCGCATTATCTATCGCCTTCAATGATGTTTCAAATCCTAGCAAGAAAGCGAATCGTTCATCGTAGCTCATCTCTTCGAGCTGTCCATAATTGATATCTTCTTGGAATTGCTTTAAGGCTCTGTCATACATTAACATGTCCTTGTACTTACAATGCGCAATAATTAAGTAATGCACATCGTCTTTTAATTTTTCAAATTCATTTTTAGCCAATTGACTTCACCGCCTTTTCTAAATTCACTAAATTTTCTACAATTCGATCTCGAATATGAGCTGCAACTGAATACGGGTCTTTCATAAATTTAATCAGCGTGTTCGCATTCACTTTTAACGCTTTCGAAGCAGCTAACATTTTCTCACTCGAATCTTCAATCATCCCATGGATGTAAGTGATCGCTTCACCGTAATTCTCACCCATGTATTTAAATGCCACTTTGCTAACTCGTTCTTGATACGGGTCCTTAACGATAGTCCCTTCAATAGCATGTTCTTTTATAAATTCCAGTACTTCATTTGGCGTTTCAAAGTGCATTGCTTGTTTAATGTCGTTTGTAAATTTATGCGTATATTGCGGATGATTCTTTGCAAGATATCCCATCATGCTTGAGTAGTCTTCGATACGTTGGAAGTACCATTGTGGATATTTAGCATCTCGAATGACATACATTTTTATATCGTTCATGAGCATCGCTCCTTTACTATTTTTTATAAAATTTAACCAAGGTTACATGGTTACACGTTTTTTTCAAAAACTATAAAATAAAAACATAAGAATGTTGATTTAATAAGGTTTTATACTTACAATATACTTTTTCTAAAAAAAACATGTAAACATGTAACTTTTTATATAAAAAGTATCTATAAACATTGTTAAATCAACGTTTCTAAGGGTTACACGTAGCAAAAAAAACGTGTAACCTACGTGTAACTACATGTGGTAAAAGGTTACACGTAGACACCGATTTTACCCAAAGGTTACACGTATGGTGTAACCTTTTTTTAAGGTAAAATCCTCTTATAACCTCTCGTTGTTTTTCCGTTAACTTTGTACGATTGTTTCTTCCAATCGGGCAAATTATCCATAATAAAACTAATCTTTCTAGATAGCTTTTGGTCGTTCGATTCTTTATGGAACAAATTGAACATAATCTCCCGAGTAGCCACTCGATTCATCGTTTGTCCACCTGAAGTCCAGTCAGGACTGTTTGCGAAATATTTAGTCGTATAAATATACTGATCAGTTGTTGTTCTACTTTCCCAATCCTTAGGAACGGGCATTTCTAAGTACTGAAGAATTTGAAGTTCAATCTCATCTCTGAACATAAATTGCTCACGGTATTCAACCAATTCCGCTTCTGTTTCTTCATCAAACATCAAATCCACACCGCTTTTGTAAAGCGTAACTGCTTCACCCCAAATTTGTTTTACAACTTCATCCGTTATCTTCATAGGATGTTTTTTCTGTTTACTGTTACATGCTAGTACAGGTAAGAACCGGCGCTCTCCTGTTTTATCCTTGAGGTATTCAACGTGATTGCTTGTGCGTGCTAGAACGAAGTTTTTTGCAAACTCTTGCGTTCTGCGCATGTACGGTTTTCTGAAACGTAAGCTTGTTTTTGAGATGAACGATTTTGTTTCTGCAAAGCTCATGCGATCACTAGCGACCATTTCGTCATCATTCACTATCAAATGTTTCAACATGATGTCGTAATTATCCTTGTTTGCAAAATCAGTTACAGCATCCGTGTACCAATGTCCACCAAGCTTTTGTAAGAACGAGGTCTTACCAACACCCTGACCACCTACTAAGTCCAGAACATAGTCAAATTTGACATAAGGTTCATACACTTTGGCAACAGCACCTACCATCCACATTACAGCAATCTTAGACACTAAAGGGTCTTGATTTGAACCTAGATAAACTTGCAGCATTTGTCCAATGCGTTTTCGTTTGTCCCAGTTTTTCTCAGCTTCTTCCATATATTCTTTAACTGGATTATAGGACCGTTCAGATAAGAAGGTTTCCATGCCATCTATCATCGCTTGAGATGTAAATGCAGCGCCCGTGACATTCTCAAAATACACTTTGACTACAGATTCAAAATTCGAAGGCAGCTCTCCTTTTTTTAGAAGCGTGTTCCCTAGTTGGATGTCTCTTGTTAATTCATGCTCTTGAGAGAACTCGTTATGCTTCAGATAGAGATTCAACTGATCATCAGCACGAAATGCGTTTAACACGTTTACTGGGCTGTTCGTCTTTAAAGTTCCATTACTGTTTTTTATTGGTTCATAATCCTTGTAAAAACTTACTACTTCGCCAATCACAATCACCTCCTATCTTTATGAATCATACTCATGACTGTTCTTTCGAGTTCTTGCATCGATAGTGGATTCGGGGTGTTGCCATTGGCTATTTTAGCTAATGACAACACATCCATTTCATCCACATTCCGCCATAATAATCCGCCTACAAATTTAGCAAGCTTGTCGTTACGATTTCCTTCATTGCCTAATCCATTTGCAATTGTTTCGAACAGTTCCGTAGTTTTTGTTTTTCCGGATGTCCGTCCCTTACTAACCCATGACCGTAAACCGTCACTGTAATCAAATTCACGTCCGTTGGTGATTTTGTATTGTTGGATAATCGCTTCAATCAATTCTCGTGAGGGAGTAATCATCGTCCCTTTTTCAGGAGATTTTTCCAAATCCCATTCATATTGCCCTTTGTCCGTTGCGGACGGTGCAACTAATACATAATTGTTTTCATGCGCTTTGATATCCACTCCTGGAAGAAATCCAATCATTTGACTGATGTGGATATCATCACGCTTGAAATAGAATAGGTGCTTACCTCCTGATGCCGTTTTAGCTTGAAGTGTAGGTTCGATTAGGTTTAAATGTTCCCACTTCTTCAACGAATCAAATCCACTGGTTTGCCCGTGTTTGTCAATGTCAATCACGAAGAAGTTTGTTGTCCTTAGTGCGATGTTCGCATTCGGATATTTACTCCAAACTTCGTTAATTCCATCAGCATCAAGAGGTGGTTTATCCGCAAATTCAATTAATGGTCTTTTAGTTGTAGGACTAATCGGGATGACCGAGAACCCTTTCTGCTGATATAGCAGCGCATATTCTTTCATTGAATGCATGAGATCACCTTATTTTAGAAAGGTAAATCGTCTTCTTCTACGTTGATTGTATCCATCACATTTTCAGCATTTTCTTCAATGTCATAGTTGCGGTATACCTTGTCTTCTTTTCCTTTTGTTTCTTGAATTTTTAATGTGAAGTAAGAACCGACTGCTTTACGTTCTAACGCATCAGCTAATGCTCTTCCGTCTTCAAAGTCGTTCTTCATAACCTTGTCTCCAGATAGTTCGATTGCTTTTGTAAAGAATTTAATGGTGCGTTCTACTGACCAAGTTAAATCTTTGCCATTCCATTCAGACAACGTTCCAAAAGATACATATTCAGTACGTCCGTTAAATTCACCTTCACGAACTTCAAACGTGAACCCTAAACTTTCCCATCCGCTTGGTGCAATGTTGAATTGTACTCTTTTTAAAACAACTGTATAGTCGCCAGCAGGTAGAGCTGCAGGTCCATTTACGCTATCTTTACGAGGGTCAAATCCATCTTCTTTAATTTTCTTTGCAATACTTAATAAACTCATTTTTCATTTCTCCTTTAGTTTTAAAATAATTCTTCTTCATTATTAGAAACTTCAACCGTTTCTTGTTTAGTTGGTTTCGTGGTTGTTGCTTGTTTTTTACGAGGTGGTTCAACAGCGCCTCTAATTGTTGATAAGATTTTCAAAATCGCTTTGTCATCAACCTGGTCTGCGTAATAAGTCTTACGTTTTCTGTCAACTTCACGGTTGTAGTTATTCCCAATTTTTTCTGTGTGAATCATTAAATCCGAATTCCCGTTGATAAGGTTCACATACTTATCTTTCAAGCTTGGTTTGTCTTTCGTAGCATTTCCGTTATCGTCGTACTCTGAGATTTGACGGCTGATATAAATCACATTCATCGGCAATGCTTTTAAGTCAATAACCAATTCTGTAATAGCTTGGTTGAAAAAGTCGTAACCTTTCCCGTATGGAATTTCAGATAATGACTTCAATCGAGGCTTTCCTGGTGGAGTTAGTTCATCACAAACTGCAATTTTAATCATCTCGATTACGTCATCGATAACGTCAATAACAACTGTCTCGTATGAATGTTCTTGCGTTTGTAGAGCTAATAGGATTTCTCCTAGCTGCTTAATCACTGAATTAGTGATGCGCCCTGATTTATCTTTATCATTTAATAGTTGGATACTTGGCACACTGTTTGCTTCCGCATTCCCATCCGTATTTAATACGATTGGATTAGGGAACTCGTTTGCGAGGTAAGATTTACCACTCATAGTTTCACCGTAGATGAAATAGTTACGAGGCGTATCCTTTGGTACTTGTGGTTTATTTTCTGGAAGTTTAAACATCAGAACCCCTCCTTTTCAAACAGATAATTTACGGAAGATAATCTATCCAACAATTCATCTGTTTTCTCTTTGATTTTTTCTTGAATTACTTTTTCTTTGACCTCTTCGAAATTTAAAAATTTATTTCTAGGATTCCTATCTTGTTCTTGATTAAAGACACCAAAATTAACACCAAAAGTAGCGAGTGGAATGTCTTTTCCGTCGATTTTGATAGTAATATGTTTAAAAATAGGATGACGGTGCATTTGTTCTACAAAACCATTCCATTCTTTTTCAAATTCTTCTCTCGCTTTATTTTCAATTCTTTTCTCTAAAAATGTTTTATCCACTTTTTCACCTTTCTTCGTAATAAAATTCAATCACGTTTACATCGTGTTGTTGTCTACTTCCTGTTATCCGCCACAGTAATTGGCGGTAATCGTCATATTCTCCAGAAGATTCTTCTACTGGATCTAGAACAACGATTGTTTGGTATTTATGCTGCAAGCCATCAACCCCGACTCCGAGAACCTGGTTTGTAGCAACTACTACTTTTTTATCAAGTCCTTCTTTGATGTCCCCTGTCCAGATTCCAATGTGTGGATGTCGTTCTTTGATGACATTTACAATTTGTTTCGACTTGCTTACTATCAACATGTCATGCGGTGCTCTTTCAATTAATCCATCTAGTTTTAACATCAACGGAGTATCAGCATTCACTGGTTTAATTTTCGGGAAATCGACTTCCACTCCTGCTTGGTTGAGATATCTTTCAAACGTGTTTCGACCAAAAGATTGTTTCGCCATCACTGTTTCACCTTTTACCGTCACAAGATTTAATTTTCTAAACTTGTCTAATGTTTCCGGATTTCCAGGTTCAACAGTTACTGGGTAAAATTTAATCTCATATCCATTGTTCTCAACAGCGTTTTCGATTCCTTCGATTTCTTCCCATCTGAAGAAGTTTGGAAGATTATTGACGTAGCGTTCATAGTCTCTAAAATCCTCCCATTTTTCTTTCGAATAAGTGAATGGATCATAAACCATTTTCCCGTGTACTTTTTGCCAATCGAATTTATTGTTTGGATTCGCAAAACCGAAAATCGTTTTTTCGAGTGGGTAGAAATTTTGTCCTTTTTTTCGAATCGGAGTGGCTGAAAGACCTATCGTGTATTTTCGCTTTATACGTCGATATAAGGCCACTTGCTTCTCTGATGACATATTCTGCCATTCATCAATAATCAATACGTCACAGTTGAATTTTGAGCCTTTTTTTAGCATATTTTGAATACTTCGGTCAGTCGAAACGATAAACTCAACATCCGAGTCAAAATTCATTTTTTTGATGGCATCTTTCCAACCTTCAAGAATTGACAAACGGTTGTTTGTGATGATGATTTTCTTAGCATTCTTCTGCTTGGCAATCGCTAAAGCGCAGATAGTTTTACCACGACCTTAACCGCCCAAAGCTTCAAGAAAAATTCCATTTGTTAATCTTGAACTTCGGGAAATAGCCTCCTTTTGCCATTTTCTTAAAATTAATTTTGTCAAACTTTATACCTCCAATATTCTTTTCCCTATATCATTAATGACTTCTTTGACGTCGTTTCTCATCGCCCAAAAAAGTCCGAGCCTTGCTGCTGCACGTACATCTTGGTGATGGCTCTTTTCAAACTTCCACAATCCAAGTCGCTTTAGCAATTCATTTGGGATGTCCGTTTGATAACCTGCATTGCGTTGCAAAACAGCGTCTGGAAAAAGAACTCGGAACAAAGCGACGTTTTCTAGAACTGAATTATCCTTTGATTTGTCATTGTCTCTAGCTTCGAATTTTTCAATAACGACTACATCCACATCCAAAAAATGGCCGACCTCTTCAAACCAATTGCGGATATCCTGGACTTTTGCTGAAGGAACGACCCAATGATTTACTAGTTTTGCATTATCAAGTAACACAATACCGTTCGTACTACTTGAAACCTTTGCGCTTCCAGGGTCAATTGCTAGAATTCTCATTCTATCTAATTCTCAATCCTTCCGTTTGTTTTAATTCAACTCCTGGAACTTCAATTCCTCTTTTCAATATTTCTTTTAATGAAGTTTTATCCACTTTAGGTGGTTGTTGGATTAGAAATTCTTCTGGAATAGCTTTTTCGTCAGTGATGTTCACACTAGCTGGGTTCTTTTGAATTGAGAAGTTAAACATTCCAGATTTGAATTTAGTCTTTCCAGTTAGTTTCATGTTGTCTTCTAAATACGTTTTTAACCATTTCACTTTATTCTCTGTAGCTTGACGTTTCGTTTTTAAACGGTCCTCTTCTTCTTTGTAGGCTGATACGTCAGATTCTAGATTTCGAATAAGCTTTGCAATGTTTTCTGCTTTGTTCTCGATGGCATCTTCGATACTATCTAATGTGTCTTTCATTACTTCAGGATCTAAATCCATATTTTGTACTTCTTGAAAAGCAATACTTAATTCATATAAATTCATTTATAAAACATTCCTTTCTGTGTTCCTTGAGGTTCTATGTGGAATGATTTCACGTTTGGGATATTTTGTACTATCGCCATCGCTACATCCTCCACTGTTTTTCCATAATCCATATATTGTTCAAAAATTAGCGGATTTACAAAGTCCGCATCAATATCTAAAATTACTTTTGACTCTGTTCTTTTAATGATTTCGATACGCTTTTTAATATCTCTTCAACCTCCTCATAGGTTTTAACCCTTGTTTTTCTTATTTGAGGTTCGTATAGATATACCTCGTATGAATCATTCTTCATTTTTATTTGTCCAATGACTTTGTTAGCATACAAAACGTTTTGCAGTTTCGAATCCAGTAAGTCATCGTTTAAATAGACATCTTCCATCTACTCACCTGCAATTCTGATTGAAGTGGTTAAATGGGTTGATTTTAAATATTCTTCAATGTTATCTGCTTGAACATAGTCACCGTCCATATCGTAATATTCATCACCTACGTATATTTCGTCACCCTTCCAGTCATATCCCCAAACTTTTGGTTCTGGAGGGTCAAGGTAATTTGCATGTAGAGTTTCAAACTTATTGCTCATGTGTTATAATCTCCTTAGATACTTTATTTAGTCAGCGTTGCCGCGCTGGCTTTTTTTGTTCCACGTTTCCTGAAAATCAGGCTCGATATATTGACCGCTTCTAATCAAATCAACTTTTGTTTGGTGATTTTCTACCGCCTTTCCTACAAACAGCAGCACCATCAATGCCATCACTAGAAATGCACTAGCACATCCGAATGTAATTCCGAGCCATTTGATATACCAAGCTAAGAACTTTTTAAACGGTACTGTGTTCTTTAATCTTCGTTCTGTTCTCATCGCTTTCTCCTTCCGTCCCATACTTTCTGTATCTCATCAACCATGCTTGCTTGATATTTGTATGGGCGTGTATCTGTTCTTCTTGCTGCAACCACCACTGGATGGTTTCTAATTTCACTCTTGTGCCACGAACTGGAACTCGTTCCGATCGCTTCACACAACTCTTCGGTCGTTATCCACCGTTGGTTACTTCTTGAATCAATAAACGGTTTTATTAATCCAACAAATTTTTCTGGGTTTCTTTTTACGACTTCAAAGAATATCGGTTCGTAATAATCAAGCGTTGATTGTTCCATGATTTCCTCCTTTCAGTTTTAAAATGTGTCTTTAAAGACACTTAGTCTTTAAAAAAAATATCCATAATTTCAGAATCTGATAAATTTAGGATGTTTTTACATGCAATGATTTCTTCTCTTCGAAAAGAAACTGTTCCGTTCATTCTGCTATGGTAGACTGTTTTAGTGAATGCTCCATTGATATTCTCGTCCATTTTATCAATAAAATCTTCTACTTTTAATCCCCTTTCTACAATTTTCGCTTTCAATAAATTATAGTTCATTTACTTCACCTCATTTCTTGTTGTGTCATTTAGGACACATTCATAGTATCATAAGCAAATAATAGTGTCAACACATAAATGTGTCTTTTTTGAAACTTTTTTTGTTTTTTGAGTAAATTTAGTTGTTTCTAGGACACTTTAATGGTATTCTTTCATTATGAAAGGGGCGGTTAAAATGCTTAATTTAAAGGCTCGAAGAGAATCATTAAAGTTAACATTAGAAGACGTCGGCAATTATGTTGGTGTCGGTAAGAGTACTGTTCGAAAATGGGAAAACGGCATGATAAATAATATGGGCAGAGATAAAATTTTAAAGTATGCGAAGATTTTACAAATCAGTCCATTAGCTTTAATTGGTGAAGTTGAGACTGAAGCTCCAGATTGGGCATCAAAAGACGATGTTATTGTTTTTGATGAAGCGTTAAAACGTAATAGTGTTGTTATGTCATATAATGGCATAGAACTATCTGAAGAAGATAAGATGCAATTAGATGGAATGATACGTGCAATGCTATGGGAACGAATAAAAAAAGGCAAGGAGGAATAATTATTGGAAGTGAATCAGTTAGTTAGTACTTACAATACGGCTAACCCGTTTGAAATAGCGGACTATCTAGGAATCGAATATGATTTCAAAGTATTACCTAATGATTTAAAAGGAATACTTGTATCTTCAGAAAAAGATACACCATTGATATTAATTAACGAAGATATACAAGACATTTCTTTTAAATATTACGTCATGGCACATGAATTAAAACATGCTATAGACCATTATGGATTAAACGGATTCTATTCCGCAACTTTTGGCGGCAAAGGAAAATTAGAACGAGAAGCAGATATGTTTGCGTGTGAACTAATGAAATATTTATATGAAGAACAATATCAAAAGCCTGTAGAAACGTTTGAAATCCTAAAGACTATATATGGAATTAAAGAGGATATGCAAAATTACATTTAAGGAGGAAAAACAATGGAATTAGAAGTGTTGTCAGAGCAATTAAAGAATTTGGGGAAACGAGTACATACATTGAAAGATAATATCAATACAGAGGAGGCTACTAAAACTTCTCTAATTTTGCCATTTTTTCAAATCTTAGGATACGATATCTTTAACCCACTAGAGTTTATCCCTGAATTCACTGCAGATTTTGGAATTAAAAAAGGTGAAAAAGTAGACTATGCAATTAAAATTAGCGATGCTCCTGTAATTCTAATTGAAGCTAAATCTATATCAGAAAAACTTACAAAACATGATTCGCAATTATTTAGATATTTTGGTACTACTACTTCAAAATTCGGAATTTTAACAAATGGACAAGAATATAAATTTTACACAGATCTTGATGAACCTAACAAAATGGACTCTACTCCGTTTTTAACAATAGACATTACTAAGATTAAGGACGTTCAAATCGCTGAGATTGCTAAATTCCACAAAGATAATTTTGACGTTGATAAAATAACTTCATCTGCTTCTGAATTAAAATACTTAAACAGTCTTAAAAATCTTTTATCTAAACAATTGACTGAACCAGATGAATCATTCGTTAAATATATCGTTGGCGAGATATATGAAGGTACTAAAACCAAAAATACACTTGAAAAATTTGAAGCAATCGTTAAGAAGGGCTTTTCTCAATTCATAAGCGAACGGGTAAACGATAAGTTGAGTGCTGCTTTAAATACTAATGTGGACACTAAAATTTCTAGTACTCCAGATACAGAAGAAGTAAAAGATGAAATCCAAAATAAAGATTCGGAAATAATAACAACTTCTGAAGAATTAGAAGCTTACACTACTACAAAAATTGTTTTAAAAGACGTTGTGGACCCATCACGAATATTCTATAGAGACAATAGAAGTTATTTTAATGTACTTTTAGATGATAATATTCGCAAGTGGATTATGCGTATTTATACAGTCAACAATAAATTTAAACTACAATTTAACGATGAAAAACATACGACTGTTGAAATCTCAAATCCACTCGATATCATTCAGTATTCTGATAATTTAACTTCGACTGTTAAAAGATTTTTATAAAATAAGTAGCCTATTAAGGCTATTTATTTTATCTCAAAAAAGAACGTACGTTTGGGAATAGAGGTGAAATATGGCAAGCATAACAAAAAGAGGCAAAACATGGGCTTATCGTGTCTATTATTACGATGAAGGTAAACGTAAATACGTTTCAAAGAGTGGGTTTAAAACCAAAGCAGAAGCCAGAGATGCGTCTATATTGAAAGAAAACGAACTTCTAGTCGGTAAGAATATTAGCAAAGAACAAATGTTACTAGCTGACTATATGGAGAATTGGAAGAAGCTCTATAAAGAAGATACTATTTCAATGAAAAGTATATCTAGGATAAATAGTATCATTGATTATGTAAGAACAAATTACAATATTCCATTAAGAGATATCACACACGAGAATTATCAGTCATTTTTGAACGAGGTTGCAAAAACACGTTCCAAAGAAACTGTTAAAAAATACCATACTTACGTTAAGGCAGCAATAAAGCATGCGTTAAGAACTCAAACTCTTCTTCACGATCCGACAACTACAGCTGTTTTAAAAGGGCTTGAAGAGAAAAATAAGAAAGTTGAAAATAAATACTTAAGTAAGAGTGAATTTGATAAATTAGAGAAAGCATTGTTAGGAGATATACAACTAGATTATACTTCAAGATATATCATTCTATTTAGTATGTATACAGGGGCTCGTTTTGGTGAGTGTTTAGGTATGACATGGGATTGCATAGATTTAGAGAAAAAAACAATTAGAATCGAAAAAGGATTCGACTATCATTTTACAAATGATTTTACTGAAGGTAAGACAAAAAGTAGTAAGCGAACAATAACCATTCCTGATAAATTAGTTGAAATATTAAAAACGCTGCCTGTTCCAGAGGACCAAACGCAAAGAATATTTAAAAGAGTTAGCAACAACGCAATCAATAAAGCGCTACAACTAGCATTAACCAGAGCAGGAATTGATAAAGATATAACCTTTCACGCAATGCGACACACACACGCTAGTATATTACTAGCAAACGGTGTTCAATTGTTATCGGTAAGTAAGAGACTTGGACACGCTGACCCAAATATAACGTTGCACACATACGCTCATATCATTGAAGAATTAGAGCGTGAGGATAACGATAAACTGAACTCAATATTCAACTGAGTACATCGAGAGTACAAAACACTTATAAACGTTGTTATATCAATGATATACACTCCCCTCGGCTCCATTATTTTTACGAAAAAACTCTTCTTATCTATGATGATAAGAAGAGTTTTTCTTTGTTTTACACTTTATTTTCAGCAAAAAAAAAGCCTACCTTATGTAGACTTAAGGATGACCCGTACGGGACTCGAACCCGTGTTACCGCCGTGAAAGGGCGGTGTCTTAACCGCTTGACCAACGGGCCATGGTAACTAAATCAATCATATAAATGGAGAGTAAGGGATTCGAACCCTTGAGACAGGGTTAACCGTCTACACGATTTCCAATCGTGCTCCTTCGGCCAGCTCGGACAACTCTCCGAGTTTCCAAACATTTATACGAATGAACTCCGCCAGTAGGACTCGAACCTACGACATCATGATTAACAGTCATGCGCTACT